>Ga0179593_1437422_pt1 | contig 24677 bp, 41 predicted proteins | sample CZODoug2_1_08_16_FD_185931 | JGI IMG/M metagenome (GOLD analysis project Ga0179593, IMG submission 185931) | Vadose zone soil fungal communities from Angelo Coast Range Reserve, California, USA - CZODoug2_1_08_16fungal (PacBio error correction) | ecosystem: Environmental > Terrestrial > Soil >... | reverse complement strand
TCGATACTCGTCTTTTTCTTCCCAACCCTTCCCTTCGGACCTTTTTTTTCCTCCCTGTTCTCTTCCCCCTTTTCTTCATCATGCCGGGTCCCTCCGTTCGTGTTCCCCCCAACTCCGGGGTGTCTATTCCCGGTTTTACCTTTGTTTTTGTGACCCCTGTCAACCGCTCATCCTGCTTTCCCTTTTGGTACGCGCTTCCTTTCCTGCTTTTCCTCCTTTCCTTTGTCCTTCCACGCTCCCCTACCAAAACCGCTTTCCCGCTCACACTATTCCTCCCCGCGTTCGTTTCTTTTCTCGTTCTCCCTTCTGGCAACCCTAAGCTGTTTTTCTGTGTATTGCCCTACTTTGAGGGGCTCCCTTCTTCACTCCTTACACGACAACGTGTTCCCTCCCCCCTTTTCTTTGGCTAAATTGTGTGTATTCCGCACGTCTTTGTTGTTTTGCTTCAGCTTGTGTTTTTTCTCATAAGGCCTCTTCACTTTCTCTGTTTTTCATACCACCCAGATAAGGGGAAACCCCATTCTTCCCCACTCTTTTTCTTCTCCTCCTTTACTCTCTCGTGCAAAGGTTTCGGATCCTATCATGATCGTGATTCCCTCTCCCCCTTTTTGAGACGGACCCTTCTTTAACTCTTCCTGTTGTGCTATGGTTTTTCCTTCTCCCCTCTGTCCCTTCCGACACCCCCTTTTTGCCCCCCTTGATCTGGTGTCCTTTTTTAAGCCTTGCCCTCTGTGTTCAGGATCTTCCCGCTTTCGGTCAAACTTTTTAACCCTATTTTCAGTTTTAACGCTTTCAAGAAAACTCGTGAGTTTCCCCAGTCACGTTCAACCCCCCCCCCAATCTTTCACTATAACTTTCCGACAAGCTTCTTTTTTTCCCCCCTTTGTGTCACGTCATGGACGGTTCGGTTCCTTTTGTGTTATCTTGTGAAAATGATAAACCATATTTTTCCCCCCCTGATGTTACTGCTCCCGTCTCTCCCCGCGACCAGCCTTTCGTTGCTGCCCCTCACTTACCCTCCCTTAAACCCACAGCTCCATAGACCTTTCCCCTCCCCTTTGCCTTCTACACCATAGCTGAGATGACCTGTCCCTCCCCTCCTCTTTCTCTTCCCTCGTTAGGCACTCTCTCAGTTCTGTTCACACCACTGGCCTATCGTAGCAGTTCCTGTACGTTCCCTTAAATCTTTTATTCCCACGGTTTACCCGTCACCATTTCCCTTTGGAGTTGGAAACATTTCTCTTGCCGCTCGTCCCCTCTTATTTTCCCCCGAATTTTGTCTGTACGGTCCTTCTCCTTCAAACCGAGTTGAACCCCCTCCGACGGCCTTTCCTCCTTGTGGTCCAGGATCTCCAAGTTACCCCGTTCTCTTTTGTGGCCGTTTTTCCCCATTTTTTTTTTTTTTCTCCCTTTCCCCCCTCTTTTTCTTTCCGATTTCCCACTATATGAAATGTGTGCCTTAGTTTCTCCGTTTCTTGCCAAAGCTGAGCCAGTTATTGGTACCTTGCTGCTTTTCCACTGTTTTCTTTTTTTAAAACTCTCTCTTTTTTCCCTCAGTCCTTCCCCTTTGTGTTGCCCCCCTTTCCCTGCCGTCCTATGGATGTAGGCACCTTTATGACTTTTCTCCTATCCTTTCACACCAGCCCTTTCCTCCATCCCCTTTTTCCTTTTTTTTTTTCTTCCTCAACGGATCTTTCCTGAGGCTCTTGTCCCTTTATCTGTGATTGGTCGTCCCCCCCCACGGCCCACCCGAAATAGATTTGTTCCTCTAACTCCCCTGTTTGCCCCCCCCTCGCCCCCCAGCTCGTTTTCCCGTCCAAAACTTTGGATCCCTATTCTCCAATTATCCTTCTATATCCTCGTGGGCTTTCTCTTCCCCCTGACCCCGTTTTTGTATGAGCATCAACTTTCCCTCCTTTGCGATCGGCCCCTTATCACCCTCTTCTCTCTTCGACTACGATACTTTTTCTCTACCCGTCTATTCGCTGTTATTGTACTTTCTTCGTTGGTGTCCCTGGCAACGATCTTGATTTTTTCCCCATTCGAGGTCTTCCCGTCCTTTTTTGTCCGTTCTCTGAATGTTTTGCTTCTCTGCCTGTGCCGTTATCTTTCTGTCTTTTTTCTCTTCTTCCCCCGCTTTTTAGTCAAACTTCGCACCTTCGCTCTCATTCCCCTTCCGCAGCCTACAGCATCCATACCCCCTACCCCTCTTGCAACACCCGTCGAATGTGATGGAGAAGAACTTCTTTCAAGTCCTGGTCTGAACGTTCTGGCCTTTTCTGCGCATTACCGTGATACATATACCCTTAGTACACTTCCCCATTCTACCGCTGGCTCTGTGAGAGGTTAGTCCCCCCGCAGTCTTTTTCTCTCTTCCTCCTCTTTTTTTTTTTTTCATGCCTTGATAAGTTTCGTGGTGACGGAAACGGTTATCTGTCTCTTTTTTCTCGCGTAGTCAGTTTTTGCTCTCTTTTTCCGTAACCGTCCTTCGTACCCTTTTCTCTCTGCTTTTTGGTTGCTGCATCCGCCCTACCAGGTTCTCCCTTAATCTTCTTCCAGTTAACTTTCAGGTTTTTCTCTTTCCATTTAAGGAACCTCGGTGGTGCTTGCCTTTTTGCCTTTTTTTCCCTGTCTTTTGTCAGTCTTGTATTCAGAGTCGTTCCCTTTTCACCCTCGCGCTTCCATCTGCGATCTGACCTACTAACCCTCACCCTGGTTGTTCCACCTTGTATGTCCGGTTAGACTCTTCTCTAGTTTGAGCTATTCATCCTCTGCGCTGTGTCTTGTTTTTAGCGGTTTGCGGGTGATTTAGCCTCTCCCGCGTCCCTTTCGTCTGTCCCCCCATTTTGTTCCCTTGTCAGCGGTAAAAGTGGACGGCTTTTGTTTTTTCCTCCCCCCCAACTCCCCCCTTACTCGCATATTGATCCCCCTCGTTGGCGGTCTTTTTCTTTCGGTTTTATTCTTGGTTTCTGAAATCCTTCCGTTTGCCCTTTTCCATCTTTCGTTCGTGCCGGGGGTCTTTGTTCCTCAAAGAGCAACCTTTTCTGTTCTTTTTAGAGCCCCGCTGTTGTGACATTCACCTGCTGCTCTTTTCCTTTCCTTTTCCTTTGTAGTGTTTCTTCACTCAGTCGTAGTCCTCCCTCCTTTTTTTCTCTGGCTTCCCCTGTGTCTACGTTCATGACTGCCTCCTTTCACCCTGGTTGAGATGGTTTTGACGCGTACCCTTTTTCTCTTCATACCTTAGGAACGTCCCATGCCTCCACATTTACGTTTCCTCTTTCTTTTGAATTTCCCGTGCTTTTTCTTTTCTTGCTACCCTATCAGCCCATGGGAATATTCTGTCCCGCTGTCGGGACTCCCCTCCCCCCCCACGTCGGCTTGTTTTCTTTTTTATTGCCTTTCAGACACTGTCTCACTCACTTTTCTTCTCGACCTGGACGCCACTGTGTTCTGCAAGTCCCAGGTGCAACTTGCCCTTTTTATCCGGTGTGCAGTTTTTCCCTTCCTCCCAGTTTTCCCAGGTGAACCGACTTCTTTCATTTGTCCACAGTTGATCCGGCTTCCCCTCTTATTCTTCCTCGGTCCTCGAGGAGGGGACGAACAGGGTGTTATTCTGTATGTGTTCATTCCCCCCTCTTTTTTTCCTCCTAAGGCTTTTTTGGGAGTCTTGCTTTTTCTCAATTTTAGAGTCCTACCAGTATGCCACTCTGTGGGCTTCTTTCTTATTTAGACCCCGTGTTGTGATCAGGTTCTCTATCTTTTCTCCCGCCCTCTTCCCAATCACGAAACGTTGTCGGTCTCTGTTCTGGTTTGCTGCCCGACAGTACAATTCTCGTTTCTTTGTGTTAATCCGCGTTTACCATTTACGCTTTCCTGCTTTTTTTTTTGCTGCCTCCGATGCCAGGATTCGCGGCTCACATCTTTATTGTCTCTTGACTAAGGTGCGACCGATGGCTTAGTCTTCCCCGCGCCAGCCCCTTGCTGGCGGGAACTTGCCTTTTCCTGCTCTACTTCTTTTCTCCTTATCCACTCTTCTGTACCCGAAATCATCTTTCCCCTGTTTAATTCGCCTTCATTCCCCCCCGCTTGGCGCTGTTGTTATGTCCCCCGCCTTCGTAGTTGTAGCTGTTACTCCCTTCCTTCTAGATAGTTTTTGTCTTAGCATTTCACTTTGGTCCCAAGACCACACCCAGCTGAGAATCTCTCTATGCGCTTTGCCGTGCGCATTCCCTTCTTGACCCACTTCCCGCCCCCCCTTCTCTTCTAGTCTTGCTTTATTTGTATTCTTTTTTTTCTCCTACTTCTCATTAGAAAGAATTGGCGCCCTCTTCCTCCTCTTCCGCTTCTTTTAAATATCTTTCTTTTTTCCTCTCTGTCCTCCCTCTTGTACTAAAATCCTTTCCCCTACAACCTGTTTTCCCTGAATTCCTCTCCTGTTCGTATCATCAAAACGGTCAGGCCGTAGCGACAGTTACCGTGCTTGGGTTCGTGTTATGGCATCCGACGCCGGGTTCCTGGCGCTGGAAAACAAATTGGTCCTTCCAGACTTTCCCCTTATGCCCCTTGACTGACCTGCCTTCTCCGGTTTTTTCCCAGTTTTGTTCACTGTATTTGTTGTCTGGGCGCTCTCCTTTTTTGTTTCTCCCTATCCCCCCCTTTCCTCCCCTCTCAAGTGTCCGGCTGTGAGATCGATCTGTTTTTCCCCCCACGGTTCATTTCTGCCGTAGGCCTTTTATTAGACTCCTTCTTGTTTTTCTATATGTTGGGCAACATCCTGACGTCCTTTCCTTCAGCCCTCCCTTCTTTGTGTTTCTCCGTGTAACCGGCGCACTTACCAGATCCCCTTACTCACTCCTCTCTCTCCATCGCACGGTATCCCTCTCGCTTTTTTTTTTTAACTTTTGGTGGACCCTGTCCACCCACCCTACCTTATTCCCCCTTCCCTTTTTTTCCTTGCCTCTGTTTGTTTTTTTTTTTTTCCCCTGCCTCCCAAACATGCAGGATTGTCCGGGTTCTCTCTTGGTGTGTGTTCACGTTTTCATATTTTGACTTTCCCCTCGTGCGATCCGCCCGTCCTACGTACTTCCTTAACATTTCCCTTTCCCTCCTTGGAACAAGTTTTGTATTTTTCTTTCTCTGGCGTATGGTCCTTTGTCGTCCGGAGTCACCACGTGTTCTTTTTGGTTCTTTGCCTAGACTCGCATTGCCCGCTCACAACTACCCATGGCCCTCTGGTTCTTTCCCCCTTTACGACACACGCTTTCCTTGCCCCCTTTCCTTGGCGATATCTTCTCCCCGCTAGTCAGAACACAACTTCAGCTAACACCATCACCCAAGCAAAAGGCGTTTCCTTTCAGCCTGGACCCCAAAAACGTGTGGCTCCGCCCTATTGCACAATTATCTCTTCTAAAGATTAGGCCGGCTCCCTTCTTTTGGGGGACCTGTACCCCCCCCACGGCCCGCAGGCGGAGCCAGTTCAGCCGAGATCACAGTACGTTGAGTGGCTTTGAAGGTTTCAGAGATGCGAGCGTATTCTCCCTCTTTTCTATCTAAACCGCCTACCGCTCAGCCAGACCCGCTTTTTTCATCCTTCCGTCTTTGCGTACGTATCCGCCCCCCGCTACGCGTTCCGCGGAGTCCGTTCCCTTGTCCCATCCTCCGCTATTTTCCATCTACTCAGGGCATCGGCCTGCGCCCTTTTCACCTCCCAACCTAGTCGTTGCCTTTACCCCGCTTTGGGCGAGCGCCTTAATGTCTCCCTCCTCCCTATCCCTTCTTCCCCTCTTCCCCCCCCCCTCTCCCTTCCCTCTCCCCCCATTTCCCTCTATTTCCCTGTTGTTTTCGCTTTTTATCAGTCTCCCTTTCCCCCCTACCTGTTTTTACCCCTCCCCACCTCCTCTAGTTTTTCTCCGCAACTTCTCTGTTTTTTCTTCCTTTCCTATTCTTCCTCCATTCCCCCTCTTCCTCCCTGTATTTTCGTTTTTCCTCTCCCATCTCCTCCCCTCTTCCCTATTTTTACTGGCATCGTCTCCCGTAACTCTCCTTACAATTCCTTTCTCTTCCCTTTGTCAATTGTTCTGTGATACGTTCCTCCCTTTTACATCTGACCTTTCTTCCCCCTTATGGTTCACTCAAATTTTTCGAATGTTTCTTTCTTTTCACGCCCGTTCTCTTCTCGCCTTTTTTCCTCCTCTCCCTAGTCAATCCTTTTTTCATCTTCACACCCCATTGACAATTTTTTCCCTCTACTTTTTATGATATTTTACTTCATTACGTTTCCGTCTCCCCCCGCCTTCCGTTCCCCCCCGTCCCTCGGCCCCCGGCCCCTTTACCCTTTTTTTCCATTTTGTTATTTTTTTCTTCCTGTCCTTTTTCCTGCATGTATGTTCATTAGTATTTCCACCTTTTCCTCCTTGTCCTCTCTTTTTTTCACTAACACTTCCCCACTTTCACAGATAGTTTACCCTTACAACCGATCTTTTTTGGCTTTTTTCTCCGGTCCGGTATTGCTCCCTTCTGCTACACAAGCCTTTCCTCTCCCTGTACCCTCCATTTCCCCCCTGCCTTAGCGGCTTCTGCCCTTCTCTTTGTTCTTCTCCCTCTCCTTTTTCTGTAGTCCCACGAACGACCGAAGCGTACTCCTCTTATGAACTTTTCTTATCACACCCTTTCCTTCTGCAGTCGTTCCCCTGTGTTGTCTTTTCTGGTCTTTCAGTTTCCACTCTTCACAGCGTCCTTCTTCTTTTTTCTCTCACTCCGCCCCTTACATCCGGACCCTCTACACCTCTTCTTCCGTTTCTTGGTAACACGTTTTTCCTTATTACTCCATACCCCTTCTTGTTTAATGGAGGAACGTGCTGGTGATTGTTTGGACCTGTTCACGGAGGTTGCAGTCTCACCCCTTTACGTTCCGCTTTTTGCTGCCTCTCCCTGAGTTTTGTGAATCAAATCTGCCGCCCTTTACGTTCCTCTATCTTTCCCGGCCCTGCCCTTTTTATTCCGCCTCATTCCTTCCAGGTATGCCTCTCCCCCCTTTTTTTCACAATCTTTAATACTTTTTTTATCACTGACAAGGCGTGTCGGTTGCTCCCCTCTTTTTTCTCTTTCTTTTGAGTTCAAGGATTCCTCTGATCTCTACGGTCTTCATCACTGTTGTGTCAGCTCCCTCCTTTGCTCATCGGTCCCTTCTAAGGCGTTTTCTCCCCCTGTTCCTTAGTTTGTACATGTCCCCTACTTTCCAAGTACGTCAAGGGCAACGGCCCCTTCTTTCTCCATTAACCTCTGTGTACTTTCCGAACGGTTTTCCGTGATCTCTTTTACAATGGTATCCCGGTTTTTTCCTCCTCCTCTCGTCCACAATTCTCGCGTCCCTTTTGTCCGCGGGCGTGTGATTCCCCACCTCCCTAGTTGGTTCCATTATCTACTTTCCTCCCTCCTCTTCTCCCTTCCTACGATCCTTTATTTGAAACAAGCCTTCACGCTTTTCATTTTCCCCCGGCGATTTTTTTTTGATAAGGCTCTTTTTGTCTCGTGGTCTGTGTCCCCCGCCACGTGCGTCATCCCTTTTTTCACCTCGCTGTTCCTTTCATTTCTGTCTATTCGTCCCTGCACACCTCTTTTTCCTAAATTGTCGGTTGATCTTTGTCGGCCTACCTGGTTTCACCCTTAAGGTACCCCGTGTATGGAATTGACGACCGCCTTACTGTGCCTTCCTACTACTTTCTACTAAATACCCCCCCTTCTCCCTATTGTCGATACGGGCCTGACCTTTTTCCCTTACCCTCCCTCTCAGAGTCTATCTCTAGCTTCTGTCCCTCTCCTGTTTGAGACGTTTGTAGTTTTCACGCGTGTATAAACTTCCCTTTACGAGCTAGTAGGTAGCCGTGATGTGTCTTGTCCTTCTGGCTCTTTTTCTCCAGGTCAGGTCCGGCACCTGTGACTTTTGGGCTCCTCCCTCTTGCTTACCTTTTTTGGACATTCTGGTCCTTTTCCTTGTGTATACTTCTTTTCATTCATCTTTCCGTTGCATGTCTGTTCTCGTCCTGTTTGGTTCTTTCTTTGTGTCTTCCCTCCTCTCCGAGATCCCCTCCCCCGTAGGTCAGTCCCCCCCTCAGGCTTTTTTTTTGCCCATTTGCCGTCCGGAATTTGGAAACCCTCATTTCCCTTTCCCCCACCCGCTTTGCTATTTTGGCAGGGTGTCAGTTCCTTTCAGTAATCCTGGCGGCCTTTTGAACGTCGTATCTATTGTTAGTTGGGGGTCTTGTCTTCCTTATTCACGTTGCGAACACCTATCTTTTTTTGATGTGCTTCTGTCTGGCCCCCTGGCACACAACAGTGGACTTTTTTTTTTCCTTCCCTCGTCTTGGCCTCTTCCTTGCCCCCTATGATCAGTTCTGTCAAGTGGTTCTGCGCCTGCGCCCGTTCATTTCTTTTCTCTTTTTTTTTTTTTTAATCGTTATTTATAGTGCTTTTTTCCCCCGGGGACATCCCTTAATCCCGAAGCCCACCCTGCTCTTATGTCCTTCGATCCGTTTGCCAGTACTCTGTTTTTCACAACTTAGGTTGCTTTTCTGCGTGTGCTTTTTCTCGCCCCTTCCCTCCCTTTCTTCTCTCGGACGATACCTTGGTTCTGACCCTTTCTTCTTACGTGAAACCAGGCTACTTTGTTGTTTGTCTTTATTTAGATATTTTTTTTAAGTGCGTTATTTCTCTATTTTGTCCCCCCACATCTCTCTTTTCTTGATCCCGCCATGTCCGTGTCTGTTTTTCTCACGGTGATACTTACCAAGTTTTGTAGTTTTTCGGCTTATCCTGATTCCACCTCTGGCTGTGTCATAAATCGATGTTTCCCAGTCCCTTTGTTTTCCCTCCAGAGCATAGATGAATCCCTTGTTCACTGAAACCCCCCATGCTCGCACTTCTCCTTTCTCCTCCTGGTTTTCACCCCTCGCCGCGGTTTCCTATTCTGACAGGGTTTTCGTCTGATTCTGTCACTCCTTCCTCCTCCATTTGACATTCAGCCCCCCTTCCTGATGATCCTTTTCTTGGGGTTGACAGTCTTCCTCTCTAGGCCTCTTCCCCCTGTTTGTTTCCTTCGCCTGTGTTCCGACGGGGTGGCTGCGAGTTTTTTGTATTGTAATCCTCGAAGAAGAGCTTCCCCGCCTTTGGTTTTTGCACGATAGTGTTTTTTTAAGGTTCTTGACTCCGGAATCCTCCTCCAGCGGTTAATTCAAATTTTTCCCCGTTTTTTCCGTTTTTTATTGTTGCTTGTGTGTGCACCTTACGGAGTCGACTTACATGGGACCTTTATGGGGGACAGGGGACTACGCTTGCTCTTGTTCCTCACGTATGCGCCTCCGTATTCAGGTCTCCTCCCTCTCTTCCCTCCTTTCTTCTAATGACTTGATTTTTTCGTCTTCTCACAGTCCTTTTCTCCAGCCTTGAGTGGTTGCCACTCCGTGTTTCCTGGTTTTGACCCGATTTTGTTTCGTGTCTAGTGATCCAATTTCTCCTTCTTCTACGACTCCCCTTTCTTGCTCTTGTGTGGTTTGTTTTTTCGTTTTTCTTGCACCTGTGATCTGTGTTGTGCTCTTCGATTTCCTCTGACGACCTAAAGCTGCGGTTTTTTAGTACATCTTCGCTGCGTCAGGCCTTCTGTGTCCAGCCACCCCCCCCTGTTGCCCTTTTTTTTTCTCCTTTCAGAAGTTCGACACGCCGCTCTCCTTTCTTTTTCTCTTTTTCTCCACTACCTCGTCCATCGCGTGTCACCGCGTGACGCGTTTTTGGTTTTTCCGTCACCCCCCCGTTCTCCCCTATTCAGGATTCATGGTTAGCTGCCATTGATTTCCCCTTGATTCGGTTGTTCCTTACCGGGTCTTCGCAAGAGCCTGTTTTTTCAAACCACCCTCTTTTGGGTATAGTTTTCTTTTTTCTTGCGTCCTTCCCGCGTTGCCAGCCCGCCACTTGTGATTGTTCCTTCCATTCGCCCCTCTCTATCTCGTTAGAGACTCAGCATCGTTGACCTTTGATCTTGGCGTTCGAACAACATATCATGTTTCCTTTTGCGTTCTATCGCTGTCGGCCCAACTGTTCAACCTGTCTCCTCTTTCCCTCCGGCTCTTGCCCCACCCCGACCGTTGACTCCTTGTCTTTGTGTGACCCGACACCCTAGCAAGGTAATGCTTCTTCTGGCTGCCCTTTTCCTTCCACCCCACACAACGCTTTCCACTCCCCCTCTTTTCGCTGTCGGCTGTTTTGAGGTTCTTCTTCACCTTGCTGTATCTTTTCCTCTCCCTTTTTCCCGCTAGACATACTCCCATTGTACCCCCAAATGGGGTTGCTTGGTTTCGCTCCCTGCTCACTGTTTCGGAGGAGCTCTTTTTCTTCAGCTTGGGTTTCTCTTCCCTTTTCCTGTAACCTCCTCTGTACACACCCTTACCACGATCCCCTCTCCAACCAGGACCCTCCCACAACCCCTCCCTCGTACAAACGCGGGACCTTTCTCCCACCCCTCCGATTGACCAGGCCCCCCATCTTAGTCCTTTGAGCGGACCCCGGATCCCTCCCCTTTTACGTGGGTTACTGGCATCACCCCTGTTTGTCGTTTAACCTTTTTCTTCATCACCCTCTCTTATTTGCCTTAATGAATTTTCGGCTATAGGTTCTGCTGCATCCCCCCTAACCTCCCTCCTTGCGTACCCCCAATGTCAGTAATGTTTGTACTTTCCCCGGAGCTGGTACTCCGGGATTGCTAAACCACACCTCCCCCTCTATGTACTTCTCACTTGTGGGTGTTGGACGGCCCTCCCCTTTTCCCCTTGTGTCTAGGATTCCTTATGTCTTTGTGAACTTATCCAAACTTCTCACAACAGCTCTGCTTCTTTATTCCGGGGAACTTCGGCGTTTTCAATCTGCTTCCCAATTAACCCCCCCCCGCGACTTCTGTTAATTTTTACCCTCACGTTGCTGTGAATGTCTCAAGACGTCACACACTCCACAAGCGCTGGCCTTGCTTCTCTGGTTTTTTCCCGTATCTTTCCAGCCTTTTATCTCTCTGTATACAGGCTTTTCTTTTGTTTTGGTCAAAATTTTCCCCCTGCGTAATGCAGTTTACTGTTTACCGATTTTTCCCCAGAGGTGCTCTTGGCGACCACCGTGTCCTTTTTCCTTTTCCCCCTCCAACACAAGATCCCTGCTTTTTTTGTCCCCCCTTTTTTTGGTAGTAACCACCTTACTCGTTTTTCCCCTTTTCTCCTCAAAACCCCTGGGCACCGTCTTTTAGCCAGTGTTTGGCCTGAATGCCCCCCTCTGCCCCTCCTGGTACTCTCGACCTTTCTTGTCTTTAACCCCCAGATCTTATTGTTTGTTCACTTTAAGAAGTATATGTTGTCTTACCCCTCCGGTTGTAACAGCGTCCTCCTTTCCGATCATGGAGGGCCGTCCCTTTTGTTTCTTCCCGTTTTTCCAAAACACCCGGTCTATCCAACACTTGTTCCTCCATCTTTTTTCTAGCTTAACGTAACGTCTTCCCCCAGATGACCCCTTCACAGGATTTAGGCGATTTAAAAGTTTCCCCCCCGGCACTTTGCATTTATCCCCCTCCCCATTTTTTACCCTACGGCTTTTACCGTTAAAAGGCCCAAAACTATTTTTTATATGTTTAATTCCCCTTCTGTTCACTACACGGGCTCGACCCTAGCTTTGCGTATCGTGTGAATTCCCGTCCTCTTGATTACATCCCTGACCCCGCTACGACTATGTAACATGTTCCCCGCCTTTTTCCAGGTCACCTTTTTTTTTCGAGGATCCCTTCGGGTTTCCCCCAAGTGCTTGGAGCTTGCGTCGCGCGCGAACTTAACCTTCCTCTTTTAAGATGCACAGAGATTTTAGCTCCTCGTACACAGCGCACCAAGGCACTCCCCAAGTTTTTCCTTTATTTTTCGAACTGAACCTGTTTGTTGTTTCCTTCTCCGTCTTCTGGATTTCCAACCACATTGTCCCTCCCTGCGTTCCTTTCCCCTCCTTCTTTTTTCTCGACCCAAGTTTTTCCCCTCCCTTCACTTTCATATCAGCGCTACCTTTTTCCCGAGGCACCGTGCACCCACCAACGCGGACCCTTTGTGTTGTTTTTTTCCCTCTATGTCATCTCCAGTGCCCTTTTTAGTGCCGAGACTCTCCTCAGCTTTGGGTGACGCGCCCCCGTTTCAATCTGTGTTTTTTCCCCCTTTTTTTCCGCTTTTTCTTCGTGATGGTTGATTGCCGGTTACACCTCCGCATACCGCGACGTAAAGGTTCCTTTCCGACTCCTCTCCCCCTTGCATTAATCGCGGTTTTCCGTCCCCCCCCCCCGGTCCGTCGATGCCCTCTTCCACGGTTGTCCTGTTCTTTTCTCCTAAAATTCCCCTTCTTTACTCTGTGCTTTGCCGTCTCTAGGCCGCCCTCTCTGGCATTTTTTGCGCTGCCCTTGACGACATTCACAAGAACTGTTTCCAACTTTTTTTCTACGCTTTTTTGTGTTCAAGTCGACAGCATCCTCCTTTTTTTTTACCGGTCAGTCACGGTCAGGTTTCCAATATTCCCCTCCATATTTCCCTTGTGGGATTGTTCGTCCTCTTTCTTTTTTCGCTCCTCGACTTTAAACACGTAGGACTGTTTTACAGTAGTGTTATCTTGTTTCTCATCCCAGTTCCTAGTCCTGGTTTCCTTGACCTCCCCCTGCGGATTCACAACATGCTATCCTTTCCTTTCCCCTCCTATATTCTGGCTTTCCGTCCCTTGCCCCTTACATTGTCTCGCTCACGTTCCTATGGTCCACAGATGTTTTATTTTTTCCTTGGGTCCCTAGTTCCTACTCTTTTCCTTTTTTTCTCGTCCCTGGTTTTGATTGTCCCCCCAACGCACTCTCTAGCCCCTCCGTTTTTCAGTTTCTCTTTCTTGAAAAAGTTCTGGTTTTTTTGCCTTTTTGGTCTCAGCATGTGCCTCTCCCGCTTCCTTAGTTTTCACATTTTAGTCCACCCTTACCGCTGCCGTGCATTTCTTTCCCCCTTTACGTATGTGTTTCTCACTGCTCCCTCCTTGTTGGACTTTCTTGTTTTCCTCTAACTTTCTCCTTTTACTTTACAGCAATGCACGTGTTGTTTCTTTTTCCCTCGGGTTCAACCCATCAAGTTTACTGCTTTTTTAATTACAAAAAGCCCGTAGGTTTCCCTCTTTTATTTCATCTATTTATTCACTCTGTTTTGCTCCGTTTCTTTGCCCCCCTCCTTTGTATTCCCTAGCATGGTGCCTTTTTTTTTTCCCTTTTTCCTTACCCCTTTACGACTGTCTTTGCCTAATTTTTTTCCTGACCCTCCCACATTGTGCTCGCTGTCGTTATCATCTGGCCTTGCCCATATCTCCTTCCTTCCCCGCCGTCTGAGTCTTTGACCCTCTTCCTTCTTCCCCCTCCTTCTTAGCGGGCTCTGAGCTCCTTCTACTTGTTCCTCCCCTCCTTGCGTCACACCCTTTCTTTGCCGTTGGGGCATTAATTTTCGTTTCCCCGCGTGATTGGGTATGCCTACTTTTTTTCCTTCCTTCCCGAGTGTCACTTGTAGTCTCGCCCTTTTGTCCTCTTTGGATTTTTGATTTTGTTGTTGATCAGGTTCACTTTTCCTCACTCTTCTTTCCATTAAACTGTACCCGACTCCCCGTTGTTCCAACCTCTTTTTTTTCCACTTTGTGTTTTGATTTTGATGTTTTTTTTGTTGGCTTACCCTTGTCAGTATTTTTACCCTTAAGGTTTTTTTCGGTTGTTCTTTCTCTGGAAACTCTTGCCCCAAGTGTACAACTGGATTGGCCCGCCGTCTGGCCGCGGATTCCCCGGCATTCTCCAATCATCCCCTCTTTTTGTTCATGGCCCACTACTTCCTTGCCTGATGTCCTGTCGCCCAACCCTTTTTCTCCGCTTTGACAAATGGCTTCCTTGTTTTTCTCCGTCCGGTACAGGAGCCCGGGCCACAGCTTTTATCCGTGCTCTGTGGTCCTCACCACTAATGATTTATTCTTTTGCTAGTCTCTATCGTTTACACCTCCGTGTGTTTCCTTGTTTGTCTTTTTTCCCCCCGGTGTCGATCCAAGGTCCCTTCTCGCGCTGTGTGACGCGATTTTTCCATTTTCATCGTTCTCCAACTTGTCTCCCTATTCCCCTTTCCCTTACGCTCGCCCCGCTGCGTGTCTAACAGTCCCTTTTCCAACTTCCTTAGTTGACCTTTGTGTTTTTCTTTTCGTCAGTATTAGGGCGATTCACTCCCCGCTCCTGATTCTTCTTCTTCCACTTGTTCCCACGCACCTTACTCTATCCACGACGCCTACCCGAGCCCTGATACCGCTGTGGGTGGTGGACGTTCCTCCAATTTTCTCTTCTTTCCCTAACTTCCTTTCGTCCTTGGTTTGTCTTTTGGCCACTTCTATCCTTTACGGGGTTGTTCTACCATACATCCCCCCTTGACGTAGTCTTACCCTGTGTCCCTTGGCCTCCAAGTACCCTTCTTCCCTACGAATGGGTTCAAAGGATTTTGTCTTTCTCGCTTACTCCTTCTTTTTCCCTTCTTCACTACTACGTTGTGGTTTGTATCTGAGCTTCCTTTTCTTGGACCGTCTACCCCCACTCCCATTATATGGGACAGGCTGTTCTTCGTCATCAGTTGGTCTGTCCAAGGGGAGAAGTCTTCTCCTCCTCCCCCCCCCCTTTTTTTTTTATATCACCTGGACCCCCCCTGTGCCCCTCTTGCCTCGACCCGCCCCCCTCTAGTTCATCCTTTTTACGTTCTGTACCTCTCTTTCTCTCCCCTTCCCTTGTACTTGCTTGTTCTTTTTTCCCTTGGTACCCCTCCTACTTGGCCCCTCTTCTTTTTTTACCCCCCTCCTCCCCCTGGTTCCTTCCTGTATTGTAACGCGTCCGTTATGGCGTTTTTCGTTGCACTACTACATTAGTTCCTTTCCTGGTTTTTGCACTTTCTTCTCTCTACCTCGTGCGTCTGTCAAGTCACCTAACTTCCCACCCCCCTTCGGGCGCATGTTTCCCCTCACCGGGAATTTTCTTTGTTTGCAATCCTCTTTTCCGGCTTCCCCTTCGGCTGTTTTTCCCCTTTTAGGTGTCTTTGCCTCCATTTCCGCTAGAGCCCAACCCCTCTTTTTGCCGTCAGGTCTCCCTTTCCCCTCCACCAAACCCCCCCTTCAGCGGGCGGGCCTCTATCATGAGTGTCTTCCTTGGTCCTTTTTTTTCTTCTCTGTGTAAGGGGTTATTTTCTCATTCCCTTATTTTTCGATTTGCACTCCCTTTTTTCCCTTCTACTCTCTCTAACTCCCCTTTGTCATGGGTCTTCCTATCAGTTCCTTCGTAATTTTATCACCTGGTAGTCCCCCCCCCTTGACCGCTCCGGGGGATTTTCCTTCTTCATGTCTTAGCCGGCTTCCTTTGGCCCATAAGCCTGTCTCACTAAGGCGCCCAATTCTTCCTTTGTTTCCGTATTTGTTTCCACGAAAATCCGGCGAGATCCTGTTCTCAGTCAGCTAACCCCCCCTCCGACCCTTCTTCCCCCCAATTTCGTGCCTTGGTCTTTTCTGCGGCTGCTCTGTCCCCCCCCCTGTTTTTCGTTGCAGATTCCGTAGTGAATTTTCCCCAAAATCTTCCCCCCCACGACATGACCCCCCTCGCACGCTCTTTTGCGCCTCTTTGCCCGAAACCCTTTCACCTTTTCCCCCCCCCCACCACCCAACCACCCCGCTTGAAGACTCGCGGCACAAAGCTACTTCCGCACGTAAAATGTACTGTCCCCCTTTTTTACACGTAAGTCTCATTCTTTTACTTCCGGTTACTTTTTTTCCTCACCTCATCCTCTCCATGCCTTCCCTCTCCTGTTTTTTCTTTCATTATAACTTTGTCTCTTCCTGTTAATGCGTAGTACACTTCCGCCCACATCGTTCTTCATGGTGGATGCAAAGGCTTTTCCTTTTTTTCCTTGGCACACCCCTGCTTTTCTTGGGAGCGAGCGTTTTTTTCCCCGTGCTGATATAGATTTTGTCTTCCTCCCTCCCAACGGTTTTCTTTTGCTTCTCTAGTTCCCCTTCCCCCCCTTCCCCATATGGCACCTCCTTCCTTTTTTCGTTCTCACCAGCCTGAACCCGGGCCCCTCTCCTTTGCTCCTCTGGATTCTTACCCTTAGTATTCGTTTGGTTCCTGCGTTGAATCACCCAAAGTGCCCTTTCTCTCCCCTCTCTTGCTTAATGTTATTTTTCTGACTCCCTTCTTTCCCTCGTCACGTAGGCGACACTTCTACGGCAACCCCCTGCTCTTTCTTTGAAGTCCCCTCCCCGCTCTCTTTTATTTTTCTGTCCCATTTTTGGTTCTTCCCCTCCCCTTCGCCGTGTCATCTTTTCCCACTTCCCTTTCCCTTCTTCTAACCATCTAGTCCCCTTTTCCCCCACCACGAACGTTTCAGACCATCCAACGGCTCGCAACGGACCGTCGGTTTGTTTTTAGGGAGTCATCCCCCCCGATTATTCTTCCGGCCTTACCCCTATGATTTCATTTACGGGCTTGCGATCCTCCCTCCTCTTTAACCTGACGTTTCTTACCCCTTTCAGTGATGATTTTGGCCTTTCACCCCTGTGTCTCCTTATATCAGGTTTGTTCCCAGTGACCCTTACCCCACCCCACACTCTCAAGCTTCACGGTTTTTTTCCTCTTCTCTTTTTTGCCCCCCCTTCGTTTTCATAGAATGCGCCGGAGCTCCCCCACTTTTCTCCCTCCTTTTCACCTACGTAGACTTATTTACACTCTTGAGCTTTCTTTCCTTTTCCTCCAGTTTTCGAACGGCTCTTGGCTTGTACCGTCCCGGTTCTGAACCTCATACGAATGCGCCGGTTTTAACCTTCCCCCTTCCCCAGCTTTTTTCTTCCCAAGGACCCCCTGCATTTTTTTCCCATTTTTTCTTTCACCCCCCCCTTGACCATTGTCCGCTGTCCAACTTCCTCTTTGTATTTCCTCCTCTTCCACCCAGCCGGCTCTCCTCGTGACTCCTAATTACCTTCAGACCCCACCTCCCCAACATCCCCGAGCTCGGCCTGGTGACGTTCTTCTCCCTTTCTTTTGACTCCGCACTCCGTTGTTGGTGTTGATTTCTTTTGTTACGGACCTTCTCATTCTCCTCAGAAATTGCCCGTCCTTTGTCGCCGCTGTTAGCCGTTCTCTGTCTTCCCCTTGTGCCACCGTGGTTAAGGTCGCCCCCGTTTCACCTACCTTCCAGACACTTTTTGACCCACTCCAGTTTTTCTGCAACCGGTCAGGTTTTCCCCTCCAGAACTTTCTCTCCGTCCCCCTTTTGGTGTCAAGTGTATGTGTGTGAGCTATCTGCGCCTGACGGTCCGTAGTTTCGGCGCCCTTACCGGCCCCTTTTTTTCTCCCTTTCGACGCATCCACTCTACCTCCCCTCTTTCCTCTATCGCAGTTGCTTCCGAAGAATACTACAGCGGTTGCTTGTGCATAAGTTTTTTCTTTGTTAGTTTTTCAGTAGCCACTCGATAGTCCGTCTTCATGACATGCCAAACCGATTCTGTTGCCGAGTACCTTGGCTTGTCCTGGTCATGGACTCCCTGGGCCTTCCCACTGATCCTTCCCTTTCCTGTGCCTATTCGTTTTTTCCGCCGACGGTTCAGTTCTTTTTGCTCCCCTTCGCGCTTTTTTTTTCGCAGTCCATTATTGAGTATGGTGCTGGTGGGGACCTTTCTAGGCCCTCTCGGTGGCTTTTCGACTCGTTTCTTCCCCGTTCATAACGTTTTTGATGCGGTTTCATCTTCCAGCTTTCTTTCTCTGACTACTGCAGTGACTCAGGCCGTGTGCCTGATTGAATTTTTTTTCGTGACATGCCTGCGCGTGATATCCCACTCACCCCTTATCCTGCCCCGTTATGGTTTGCCCTTTTGTTCTTTTGTCTCTTCCCCCCTCACTTGATGTACCTCCTCCCCACACCCACCTACCCTCCACTTGTCTCACCCCGGTCCCCCAGCCTTTTTATGTTGTTCTTCAAACCCGTTCTCCCTTTTCTTGGCACCCCCATCCCCCTTCCCCCCTACGCGACTTGTTAGTTCTTGATACTCCCCTCTTTCGCCCCCGTTCTTGTTCAATTATTTATTTCCTGATTCTTGCGTTCCCCATTTTCCCATTCCGCTCTTGCCAACCCGTAATCTTTCCCAGCACCCGCTCCTTTCCTCCCCCGGTGCATTTTCCATTTTCTTTATGTTTGTGCCCCACATTTCTTCAGTTTTACCTTTCCCCCCTCAGCCGATAGACCCCTTTCCCGCTGGACATCGCGGTTATCCTTTTCGCCCCGTTCCCCTTTCTCTCTGACCCCTTTTCTTTGCGCGCACGTCTTTCTTGAGCAGTCTCCCTGTTCGGGGTGCGTCCCCTTGTTTTTTTTCCTGTTCTCCAGCCTTGTGTTCCTTTACTTTCCCTGGACTCTCACTTTTTTTTCAATTCCTCTATCTCTCTTTCGATTTTGTCTTTTTATTTTTTCCCGTGGGTTCCCCCTCCTTTTCTCTCCCCTTTCTTTTTGTTTTGTCCCTCTTTACCACTACTTATGACCTTACCTGCCTTTTTCCTCTGCGCCTCCACGGAGGTTTCTCGTGCCACGAGCTTGGAACTCCTCCCTTTTTTTCCGACCCAGATTTTCGTTTCCGCCTTTCATTTGGTTCACGACCATCTCTACCTTTTCACTCCGTCACCTATCTTCCCCCCCCGCCCTTTCCATTTCCCCCTTCCTCAATTCTTCCTCTTGCTAGATTCTTCTGGTGATTTGTATTTTTTTTTCTGTCTATGTCCTCTCGAAGCTCCTCTTCGCTAGGTCCCTTTTCCAGTTCATTGGTGCGTTGTACCCCCTATCCCCCCCCTTCCACGTTTTCCTGCTTTCCCCCTCTTCAGAATAACTCTACCCCTTTTTTCTCTCCTGACAATTTTCCCTATCAATTTTAGCATCTCGCTCCCTTTTTTCCACCCTCTTACGGACCTCCTCGCTTTTTCCCTTCTTTTCCCCCTCTGCTGTTTCATAATTTTCCTTCTCTCCACTTTTCCCCCCCAATAATCTCTTGCCTTTCCCCTTTTGCCATACATGGTGCGAGATGCCCTCTCCGTCCTATTCGGTCCCTTTTCTCTTTCTCCTTTGTGGTTTCCCCCCTTTTTTAGGGCCCGTATTGGATGCACATTTGACGGATCCCCTTCGCCCCTCCCCTGCGGTTGGGTTTTCGTCTTCTTTTACCGTCTACCCCCCCCGTTCTTGAACATCTTCGCGTTTTTTTTTTTTTGTGCCGACGTGCAATCTCATACAGCTGATGTCCCCCTAATCCCCAATTATTTGCGCCGTCTCATTTCCCCTTTTGAACGGCCTCCCCTTTCAAGTTGTGTTTTTTTCTATTTTCTTTTTTCCGTAAGAACTTTATTCCAATGCCGATCCCCGTCTGAGTTTCCCCCTCCTCCTCCCCCCTTCTCCTGAGAAATCAATTCGCCTCTACGATGACCGTTGTTTGTTGTGTTTTGGGAACCCCTCCCCCATTTAGCAGGCCTAGAGCGTACCGGCGTTTTGCTTTCTGGCACGCCAAGGTTTTTTTTATCCACTTTCTCTACGTCAGGATTCTCCGACGCGGTTGTCACGCCAGGTTCCCTGATTCTTTTTTAGTCTCTTTTTCTTACACCTTTTATCACCTAAGTTTTCTTCGATTCTCTTACTTTCCTCCAACCCAGCATGGGAAACCTGTCTTCGTAGCCCCCATTTAGTTCAGTTCTTTCTTTTACAGAATTTGCAGGTTTGTCTTTGGTTCCGGGTTCAACACGGACCAGGCTTTTTGTTCCTTCCCTTAGATCTTTGGTAAGGCTCATGTATCCCCTCTTTCCTTTCCTCCCCGGTGGTTTAAATTCAACTCTCTAAGTTCTCCTTTCCTCCCCCCCCCCGTTTCTTCCCCTGTTTTTTACCTATTGTGCTTTCCGTATAGTTCTGTGTTTTGGTCTGCTTATCACGAGTTCCCCTTTCTTTTTTACTCTATTATCTCTTCTTTCCCACTCATCGTTTCTCCCCTCTCCCTCCGTCGCTCTTCCTCTCCCTTTGGTCGTCATTGTTTTGGCCCCTCCCCGACCTCCTCTCGTCTGTCAAGACCAGCCGTTTTTCTTTGTGCTTTTTTGGGCCCTTTTTTCCTCCGTACTCTCAGTTTTTTCCCCTTGCTCCGTGTCCTGCTCAGACTTCTTTTTCCGTTTCCTCTTTTCCCTCTTTCCCAGTTGACCTGAAGATTATCCTTTACGATTTTTTCCCCCCAAACTTTGGCCCTAGTTTTACCCAGCCATCCCCCCACCAAAACCCCTCAACCGGGTTTCTTGTCCCCGTCCTTTCTGTGTATTCTCTTGCTAGCCTTTATTCCCTATTTCTTCGTGTTGGGATCTTGAGCGGAACCACTTATTTCCAACCCCCCTGTCCCGCGGTTCAATCTTCACCGCTTTTTATCTTTCTCCTCGGTCGCCCAACACTGGGATTTTAGATCCCGCTTTCTCCGCTTAATGCCTGTCACATGTGTATTTATGTTCCCCCCCGCTTTTCGTCTCTTTTTATTCTTTTTTGCTTTCTCTTTTCCTGAGGTAACCCCTTTCTCCTTTGAGGTCATATTGCTGTTCTTCGGATCAGTGCTACGGCCCTTTCTAGAACTTTTCCCCACCGCTAGCTTGGGATCCCTACTGCCCTATTACATCTTATAAAAAAATCTTTTCCTTCCTTTTGCACCCCCCCTTTCCTCTGTTTTCACGCTCTCTCCTCGCCTTTTAGGCCCTTAGGCTGTTTTGCAGGTTCCCCCGTCCCTCCTGTGTGAACAGCGAGCACCCATGCTCCGTCTATTACAATCCTTCTTTTCTGTCCTCCCACTGTCTCGTTACCGTTTGCTTTCGGTCCGACTCCCTGGTCTTTATTCGGCTTTGTTTGCCACCCGCAACTGTCCCATGACTTACTTACACACTTTTTATCAACACCCCCCCCCCCTCCACCCGCCCCCTCTTTTCTCTCTCTTTTGTGCCCTATTTACCATCGCTCGAGTGCCTGTCGCCTGTATCTCAGACAGGACTTTAATCGTTTTCGTACCAAATATCCGCGGAGTTCTGGCTTTTTTAACCCTCTCTCTTTTTTTCGTATGCCACCTTGTGATTTGCGAAACCTGGGGCCTTGCCCTTACGGCTTTTCTCCCCCCTTCCCCTCCTCACCTCCCCTTGTTGATCCGACATCCGTTTCCTTTAACATGTTTTTCTGACCAGCTGCTTTCCGGGGTAAGGATAACCAACCCATTTGGTGGCTACCTTTTCCTGGCTTCCGTGTGAATACAAACTCAGCCCGGCAGTGATTCTTTCCACCCCCTTTCCGTGACCCTCTGGCACCCTTGCGCCTGGTCCTGCGACAATGGACCGGTCCCCCTCCTTCCCCTAGTTACCGGCTGTTCACCTCCGCAGCCGGACGTTTCCAGTATTTTTTTATCCTGGAGGAGTCTTACGCGCCACCCGGCATCCAACCCGACCGTTGTCAGACACTCGTCCTTTCTTCTCCTTACCATTTCCTTTTACGCGCCCCCGTCGCATGTAACAATGTAAACCCCTTCTCAAGACTTCCCCCCCGGTTCTCCGTGCCCCCCGTTTCTACTCCATTCCCCTGACTTCTTTTTTGTTCATCTTTCTCGGTTCTTTCCCTTTCTCCCCAGCCTGGACTTGGTTTCAGCCCCTTTTAATTTTTCTACTTTGATCCTATTTCCGCTCCGTTTTTGCTTTATTCCCCATTCCAAACCCCCTCCTGTTCAAACGTGGTTTTTCTTTTCCCACCCCTAATCCCGTTGGCATAGAATCGTACTTGACCTCCCCCCCACCCAATCTAACTCAGACTTATGCACGCGTTTAATCTTCGTGCCAACCTGCGAATCGAACGTCCTTTGGTCTTTGCCGGCCTTCCTCAATTGCCCGTTCCTCTTCTTTCCGTCCTTCCTCCTCGTCAACGCGACAACCTCGTCCAAACCTTTTCTTTCTTTTGGGCTCTCTTTTTTCCTTTGAACCCTTCCACCCTTCGTTTGCTGTGTAAAACAGGCGTCACTCCGGGCTCATACTCCTCCCTCTTCTGAAAACTCACTCACATTCACGCTCTTCCCCTCCTAACAACCGTCTGCACTGCTGGTGATCTTTCTTTTTCTCCAACCCAACGTGCACTGCATGCTCTTTTACTCCCTAATCCCTGTGTTTTTTTAGCGAGTTCTCATGTCTCTGTTTGACCGAAAAACTTACCTCTTCCCTTTTTCCCTACTCCGCAGTTTCACGTCCTTTTTCCCTAGTAGTAGGCGTGTAATTTACTGCTGCCGGCGGTGTTCCGTCCCAGGATAACCCCTTTTCCTTCCGTCATTTTGGTTTCCTTGTCCTTTTCCCCCCCCCCCCAATTTTAGTTTCAGTTCTTTCTGGTTAGGTGTTTTAAGAATTTTTTCACCGCTTCTCAGCCTCTTTTTGTCCTCTTTTCCTTGTTTTCGCCTTTCGTGTCGGCGATAACTACAACTCCGTCCTGGGTTCCAACCCCCGAGCCGTTTTTTTTTAGACTTCGGTTTTCCTGTATCAGTTTCTAACCTCTTTCTGGAACCGTGTCCCTCTCCATCTTGCTTGTTAGCTGGTTGGTGGATGTCTGCCTATCTTCTTGTCCCGCGCATGTTCCACTTTGCATGAAATGACCCAGCTGATTTTTCAGAGCCAACGTTCTTTCCCCTTGGATGTACCCTTGAAAACTTCTCCGGCACTCCCAATTTACCCATTCCTTTCTAGTGTTTTTTTCATTCCCCTTTTTCCGTCTAGTTTCTCCTTTCTTCCCTTAAGTAGGACTTTTGTTCCCTTTATTCGTTTCTTGTGCCCCGTTTTTTTTACCCTCCCTTTTCCCCACCCTAGGAGCCCCCCAGCCTCCTTCTTTGTCTCCCTTTCGAGCAGTGGACCTCGGCTGACACCTTTCGTTGGTGTACTCTTTCTTATGCGTTATCGTCCCCCCTCTTTCTCCCTTCCAGGATCCGCAGGCGATATTTCGCCCCTGTGTATCTTTCCCCCTTCGTGAACTCCCTTTCTTGTGAGTCTCTTTTTTTTCTTCTCATGCTGTCCAGTACGTACGTACCGAGGTACCCACCTTTTTCTTTCTCGTATCCAGCAACCTTTTTTCTCTCTCTTTGTGTTTGATCTGATCTCCCCCATCCTTGATCTTCCCTAGTTATTTCGGTGGGACCTACCTTTTTTTGGGTCTGTGGCTCCCGATGTTAAAGTCCTTGTTCTTCCCTCCTCCCCATCTCGTTCCGTCTAAAGCAATGCAGGTGCACGAAACCTTTCTCCTTCGCACTGTCACTTCTCACATTGCCCCCCCCGGCTGTCCTCTACCGGGCAGACGCCTCCTCCCCTTTTTTTCCCTTTGGACTTAACTTTCCGCCTTGTTTTTTTTTCCCGGCGTGCCCCATTCCTGAGTCTCTCGCCTCTGTCCTGCTTTTGTGTCCAGATTCCGCTGGTGGCTCCTAGTCGCTCCAGTCTGTTTATTTTTTTTTTTCCCTCTTTTTGTTTTTTAGGGTGTTGTCCCCGCCCCTTTTTTTCGCCATAACCCGCACCCCAGGAGCCTAAGATTTCCCCCCTGTTTTTGGTACTAGTTTCGTCCGCTCTTGTGGATAGTCCCCAGTGTGTGATAGGAATCCTGCAACGAACCGCTGCCCTTTACCTCCCCCCCCTGTGTGTTGGACTTAATGTTTGTCGGTTACTGATGTTGTGGTTTCCTCGCCGGTTCTTGTTGATCCCAACGTCTCTTTTTGTTGGTTTTTTCTTCCGTCCGGTTACATTGACCACCATCGGATCCCTATTTCCTCCTGGCGGTCTTTTTTTTCGCCTTCCTTCCCCTTCCTTCCCCTTCCCTCGTCCGTGTTTATTCCCTTACTTATCTTTCCTTTGACTCTCCGACTTGAAATTTTCTGTTATTCTTCGACGCTTTCGCATTTCCCCTTTCCCTCCTGGAGTTTCCCTGGCGAATATCCCCCTTTTACCTTCCCCCGCTTGTCTGATTGACCCCAGTGATGATCCGTTGTCTCCCTCCTCTGTTGCACCCCAGGTTGCACTGGGTGTGGTTTGGTTTCTCCTTCCCTCTCAAGTGATCTTGTCTTCTTCTGCATCTGCTCGTCCAAGACAAACCCCTATTGCTTTGACTACCTCCAGCATCCCGTCTTGGTGTTTCCACCGTGTCCCCCGCACCAACTCTTTTAGTCTACCTGCAAGTTTTGTGTTTTTTTTTTTTCTCCCTTTTTCCCCCCCTTTTGGCTCGTACTCCAATCTCTCGCTCCTGTCTGTTCTTCTCTTTGTGTTTTCACTTTTTGCCTTCGACCTTAACCCCCTTTTCACCCTACCCCTCAGGACGCGTTCCCTCCTTTCCCGGTGTGTGGTTCCCTGTTCATCTTTTCACACACCCCTGCTGTAAATGTGAATTCGTATTATTTGCTTCTAGTACTCTGCAGTTCCTTTGGCTGGTATGGAATCTCCGATTTTCCCTTTGGATTGCCCCTTCTTTTTTGGTCTTTTGTTTTCCCCCATTTGGCCCTTCGCTCCCTTGGGTCCCACCCTCGACTTGTTTCCGTCCGCC
>Ga0179593_1405283_pt1 | contig 24677 bp, 24 predicted proteins | sample CZODoug2_1_08_16_FD_185931 | JGI IMG/M metagenome (GOLD analysis project Ga0179593, IMG submission 185931) | Vadose zone soil fungal communities from Angelo Coast Range Reserve, California, USA - CZODoug2_1_08_16fungal (PacBio error correction) | ecosystem: Environmental > Terrestrial > Soil >... | reverse complement strand
CTCCCCCGTGCTCCCCCCCCATTCTCCTCCCTTCTCCCTTGACATTAGCGGTCCTTCGCTGCTGCCTTAGTGCCGGGTGTGACTCCGGGCGGCTCTCCTTAGAAGGCCTTTCTTTTTTTTTTTTCCTTCTTTTTTGAGTGTGACGGAACCTTGCTCCGCGGCGGCACAGGAAAGGAAAACCGGCCCCACTAGCCACCTTTCCCTGTTTTAACATAGCCCAAGAGCACTCAATCCAATCTCCTCTCCCAGCCGACCCCCTTCGTATTCCTTTTCCCGACTTCCTCTTTTTTTTTCCCCCCTCTTCACTTTCCTCCCCAAACATTGCTACTTCTTTGATATTTCAATGAGCGTATGGAAAAACCCCCCACTACGCGAATGTGGCCCGAACCACACTCAGAGAAAGAATGCACCTTCATCTTGTTCTTGCCCTTACTTCCCTTTGGGGTTTTGCGAAACTACGAACACCTACCCTCACAGTGTGGGGTGCCGCAGTCCGTCCCCAACCTCTGGACGATTCTTTGCGCAATTTCTTTCCTTTCCCGGTGCGCTATAGTGCCCCGGCCGCCGTCAAGTGTTTTCATGGGCTTCCGATTTCCTCCGGTGATCGTCACCGTGACGTTCCCTTCTTTTTTTTTCTTATTCAATCACTTTCCCGTTTTGCCCCCGCACAGGTGAGGATCACGCCCCTCTCCAATTCCCACTGCCTTTGTTTCTTTATCAGTCTTGTTCTCTATTCTTAACCATTCGTTCGCCTTGCACAGGCACAGTTGTTTTCTTCCTACTACAGTCTTCCCCCTCAGCCCCTTTTCTTGTTGTATTCGACATCCCCCCCACACGTTTGGTCCTTATAGCAACAACCAAGTTTGTCACGGTGTGGTTATCTTCTTCCTCCTATAAGCTCAAATTCCTGGTTCACGTCCGGTTTCTAGCGCCGACATAGCCCCTTTTCGACTGGTGACGATGATCGGAGGTTACCCCGCGGTGAATCTCCCGCTTTCTTTTTTTCCTTTTCATCCTCAAGAGTCCTTTTTCATGGCTGATTCTTTTTTGTCTTACGACTTACTTTTGACCCTCGGGTCAGAAACTAGTAGGAGACCTTGCTCCCGGTTTTTGACCACCTGTTCGGTCCCAGCACGCGTTATGCTTTGTTGCCCTTTTTCCACACCCTCTCCTTTTCCTCCCTCGTCTTTTTTCGTGCCGGTGGCTGGGGCCGCTTCTTTTTCGAGCCCATGAGGAGTTATCCTCCCCGACAAGTTGACCCCAGAGTGTCTTAATCTTCCCCCGTAAGGTGCCCCTTCCGCTGTACATTTTTTTTGTACGATTCCCCCCTCCCCCCTCCTTTTTTCTTTTCTACTTTTTTAGCCCCTCGAAGAGGACGAGTTCGCTGTTTTTTCCCCGAGTTTAGTTCCCTTTGGCTGCCGGGTTCTCCCTTTAAGGTCAACCGAGAGCAGGGGCCGTCCTAAGCCCCCTTTTCTTCTCTAGTTTTTTAGAGGCGTTTTCGGCTTGCCCTTCGCACCTTCGTGGCGGAGCTTTTCCCTGAAATCGCCCCTTCAGCGGCGGTGTTTTTACGCAATGTGACCCCTCGGACCAGCATACTACCTTCCACATCCCCCCCCCCCCCTCCAGCTCCTACCGCGATCGAGGGCTGGGGCGTTTGACCCCCCCCCCGGAGCTGATGCGCGGCTTTTTAGAAAGATCATTCACGTTTGATAAAGCCCCCACGAATCAAACCGCGGTCGTATACCTACCGGCGCGCGTCCCCCCACCCCTATTTTTCGTTTTGGGATGTCTGGGGGCTGGATTGACGCCCATAGCTCCTGTGACGGGTCTTTTCCCAGGTGCCGGTTTGCCCCATCAGGACCTGCAACAAGGTCTCTGAATTACTTGGCGACTCCGCCTGTCGTTAGTGGTGTGTGCGCTGATTTTTTGTTCTGGTATATAATGTCTCCTTGTTCGCTGGGATTTTTTCCCCAGCGCGGAGGGATTCTTTTCACCTCGGATTCGGGACGTTTCCGGAGGAGGATGTAAGCTTCCGGTAAGCCGGCGATGGGACCCGTTGAACGGTTGTTTTCGGAACGAGGAGCTAGTTGCCTTGGACCCCCTCCCCTCTCTCGTCTTTCCCTTTTCTTATCGAGGTTTCTTCTTTGAAGGCATTCTGCATTTACATTTGTTGCTTCTCTCCCCCCCCCTTAAAATTAGTCCGCACTCCGAAAAAGCTTTCTTCCCCGAGGCATTTTTTGAGTTCTTGTCGTCCTTCTTCTCCGTCGCAAAACTATTCTGTTTGTGCAAAGCCGCCTTGGTGCTTTTGACCTGTGATACTCTTGTATGAAGTCCACAGATAGATTTTAATAATAATACTTTGTTTTTGTGGTCCCTTGACTTTTTTCCCAGCAGAATCAACCATCTTTGTTGGTCCCCGTCATTCCTCCCTTCCTCACTCCTGCAAGCTCTTAAGAACATCATTACCCGCTCCGCTCGCTTTCCATAGATAAGTGTTCCCAAATGGGCCAACATGCCTCCGTGTTGACCCGTCCACTTAACTATCTTCCCCCCCTCCCCTTATCTAACGTAGCTCCCAGCCTGGTTCGTCACATCGGTCGAACTCGACACACTTTTCTTCTCATTGACAGATACCCCACCTAAGGTCTTCCATCCCCGACTCAGGACCTCCCTCCTTGTGCGTGCCATCACTATCATAGCGCTTCTTGAACACTTCATCCGCCGGCCGTGCTTACCCCTCCTCGCCAAAAATGATTCCTTCTGTGAAGCCTTCGTCCTCCACGATTACTCGATAGACCCCGGGCGGAAGGCCGTTTCCACAAGGAAAGGATCCATATTTGCCTCCCTTGCACATACCGCGCCTAAATTGTCTTTTCCAGAACACCTCCCTAGCCCCCAAAAAACTCCTGTGGTAGCGCGACTCTTTGCTTCATATTTCCTATCTTTTTCCCCCATCGTGGATTTGATCACCGTTTTAGACTCTTATCCTCACATCCCGGTCCCCCAAAACGCTGAAGCGACGTTTTAACTGCCCACAGTCCATTTCCCGGATTCCTTTCTCCTTTCCATGTCTTTGGTATCCGCGGCTGGGTGTCCTCTTTCTGACCGTCTTTCCCCCCCTTAAGAGTTTCAGGTGAGAGGCAGTTCCCCCCCCAAGACCACCCCCCATTTCTTGGCATGTTTTGCGACTCTTCCCTTCCTCTCCACGCGTCAAACCTTCCAAAACCACTCTGTTGGGTCGTTCGTAGGCCCCTGTTATGAAAGCTGCAGGCATCCTTGTGGACCGCTTAAACACTGATCCCATTTCACTAGATTAGTTTTTTGGTCTAATGGAAGAGGAAAATTGGAAGTTGGTGACAGGCTCATAGAGCGCCGTGCCATTTCCCCTTCCTAGCACCCTGTTGGTTCTCTTCCGAGCGGTGTCTCTTGTTTCTTTGCGGTCAAGAATATTGGACTCCAACTCTCCTTTCCCCACCGGGTGCATCCCCCTTTGCATCGTTTTGAGGCTCGGGGTGAATGGACACACAAATTCCTGAGGATCCTTTCTTCCTTCCCCTTTTCCCCACTGGATCGCCGAGTTTCCTTCATCCTCATGTCTCTCACGTAGTCTTCGACCCCCTTTACAAATTTCTTCAGTCAGGATGCATTTGGCGAGTCCCCCCCTCACCATCTTTCACCTTTTTTTCGCCCGTGTTCCTGATCAGCGTCACCGATCGGACGGTCTCAAATTGTTTGCTTGGCAGAGACACTGACCGTGCACCATCTGACTTTACCGGAAGACGTCAGGTTCCTTCTGCCCTTCTTTTTCTCCCTGACAAGCCCTTGGTTTGTTACGGCTCCCCCCCTGACCCACCGAAATGTTTGAATTTTCTGTCCGCCTCAAAAAAGGACTGATGTTCGACTGGTCTGTCGTTACGACCACCCCAACCGGTCCCTTTTTGTTGCGACGGCTTTTTTTGTCAGCGACAGATAGTAGCCCCACAACTTACTGATAAAACACATTATATTCATCTCCCGCGCTTTACCTCCCCTTCCCCATAAACTGCTTGGCCGTTCGAGGGTGAGCGGTTGTCAGTTATTGTTTCCTCCCCCCCCCTGCAGTATTCGACACTCGTCCCATCGTTCCATTTCCATGAAACTCCCCTCGAGAACGGTCCTAGCTTTTCCGCTACCCTGACATCATTCGCGACAGGAACTGTCCTCCCCTCTCCCACCCTCTTTCTTTCGTCACCCACCACTCGGGTTTTTTTCGTATTCTTCTTTCCAAAAAACTAAAATTGGTTGTCACTTCAGCGGCCCATTGCCTCCCATGAAACGGGTTTTTGTCTCTGCGTGTTTTTTTCTCCATCCTCTCGTTTCTTTCTTTTTTTTTGGTATTCATACTTGCTGCTATAGCTTGCAGGGGTCCCAAGTTTTTCGAGATTGTTTCCTGTGAAAGCGGACAGACGAGTCTTCCAGTTTGCCCCACTGTTTTTTGTTTTTAGCCCTCTCTTTGCTCCCTGGGGTTCCCACATTCATACAGTTTTTTCCCTCCTTCTTCCCTGTGTTAGGGATTCGTCCTGGCCCGTGCCCATTTTTGTGTTTCACGTGCGACGGTAGAGCATTTTTTTTCCTTATTCGTTACCTGTTCCTGAACAGGCAATCGTCCAAGGTTTTTAGCGGGATGCGTGACTCCGTTTCCCTCCATTTCTTTTCTCTCTTATTCCAAACTGTGAAATCATCCTCTCTTTTCCTTCCTCCTTTGTTTTCGCTCTCTTCCGTTGGCTCCCCCGACTCTACGAAAGTCTACACCCTTTTATTCTCCTTACTGTTTTTCCTTGAAACGACGTTTCCTGAGCTCTCCCTTCTCCGCTTCCTTTTTACGTGACGGGCGGCAGGTCCTTAACCCGGAACATTTTTACGGCGGCCCCTTATTCCCCTTCTCCCCATTCACAAAGTCAATTCCAGTCGAGTAATCCCATCCGTCAAGCCGAATTCTGCACGTATTTACGATCTCCCATGTCCTTCAAATCTACCCTCCCTACGACCCCCCCCCCCCCCCCTTTTTTTCCCCTCTTTCGAGTTCTCCCCTTTTAGGGTAGGCGAATCCCCCCAACCAACCTCGCCGCACACCTCGAGTAAAGAATGACACACGTTGACGTTTGTCGATTCACTCCCCCGCGAATTTCCCACATGGTGATTGTTTGTGAACCTCCTTCCTTTACTCCAATACTTCCTCGTTTGTGTCCGCCAGCAAATTGGTGCGGCTTGTCTTCCATTGGTTTCCTCTAATGTCTTCTTCGTACGGGTGATGAAATATGTAGGGCGACTCGCGCCTTCGTGGCTGCCCCCAGGCAATTCCGATGTCCCTCGCCGGTGTTTCCTCGTACTCTTCCTTTTTTTTTTAATGTGCTGTCACTTTTACTAGCATCAACCTTTGAAATTTTTCCCTGAGAGCAACTACTTATCTTCTTTATATGGCGCTTCCACATTCGTGTCCCTCCCTTCCCCCTTTTGGTCCCAGACCTTCCCCTTTCAATGCCGATATGCCCCTTGGCTTTTAACAGTTCTTCAACCCCACACGTTTCTACAAACTTTCCTTTTTGAGACGTGCCTCGTCAATCCGGTGCTGCGCTGCTTAGCTGTCCACTCCCCTGTTCCCTTCTTTTTTAGCCTCTTTCCCTCCCCCTTTTTCCTCTTCTCCTGTTTCGTGACCCCTCTGATCAGGACACTTTTTTTTGACCCACGATTATTGGGGAGGGTATCCGACAGGGCAGTTTTTCAAGCCTGCCTTTCGATTTTTTTTCCTTGTGCTCTGGACGTTCCTAGTCACTTTCCTCCTGACCCCCTTCTGGATGGGCCGTCGGCCTTATTCCCATTGGCCACCGTGATGCCCCCTCTTTCACTCCTAAGGTTTATTTCCTTTGTTTGTTCCTACTCGCATAGTGTCGTAGCCGGTGTTTTTCCTCTATGTTAGTCTCCATTTTCTTTTCAGACGCACGAGAACACGTTTCTGGTGCACCCCCGTTTTTGTGAGTTACCTCTTTCTCTGCGCCGTCCTTCCCCCCATCCCCCCTTAAAACCCCACGGTCCCGTTATGTTCTTAGCTTCACCTTAGAGATTCGGCCCTTTTTTCCCCCTTTGTTGCAGACCGGTTAGTTAAAGGGTGCTTTCTTTCCTCGTCAGCTTTTAAGGACCCTCTAGCGGGACTTACGTCGTCGATATTTTGCCCGCTGCGGGGCTAGTGCATTGATTTCGACCTGTCCTCCCCCTTTGTTTTTTTCGATCCTTTTTGTTACCCTTCCCTCCCCTTTTCTCTTAGAACTCATTTCCCGCTCCTTTGACAAGAAGTTTTTTGCAAACGAAGTATACCTTCCCACATTTCCTAAGACAGAGCGATCGAGTTGCTTTTGCGATTTCAACTCTTCATTTTTGTGGTTGAGTGTCCCTCGACTCACGGTGGTATCCCTTCCTGCACGTCGCAGACGCACCTAATGAGGAACTGTATCCCTACCCTATTTTGCGCGGCCCCCCATATTTTGCGGTGTGCATCTCGTTGCTTCCGCAGAAATGTAGAGCTTTCATTTGCATGGATAAGTGACGCGGACCCTACGCTGGCACCTAAAAACCTGTTTCTCTTCTTCTCTTTTCTACTCCCTCTTCCCCCCAGTGAAGAAGTTGTTTTCACTCTGGTGGGACGATCTTTTCAGGTGGCCGTCTAAATTTTGGACCTTCCCATAGAGGAGAAGTTTTAGCGTGCAACGGTATTCTTTCCTTTTCCGTTGCGTTTTCTTCAAATCCCATTCCTTCTCCTTATTTTGTGATGGAACGCGTCTTTGGCTCCGTCCGAGGCTCTAAGAAAGGGAACACCCTGCGCTACTTCTCAGTTTTCGTTTTGGAGTGGATATTGCTTTTCATCTCGTATGCTTGCGTGCCTTTCCCACCCGACTGTTTCCTTTTCGGCAAATGTGATTTGGTCGGTCCCCCCTCCAGAGTCGCTTTGATGTGCTGTGAGTTCGGGTTCGTCCCATTCTTTTCCCCGCCGTCTGTGTTCCTGGCTGTCGGTGATTACTACACCACTCTCGATGGCCCCCCCTCTTCATGTTCAATCCCTCCGGGTTGTGATAGGTTCATCACGTTAGTTTAGTATCATCTCCGCCAACCCTTCGTCTTTGTTCACCGTCATTTCGAGTCACACTCCGTTTTCTTCCAATCATGTACATAGTTCCTGACTCCCTTGCCCGTTTCTGCTCCACTCGACCAATTTCCCTGCCCCCCGTTTCCCCCCCTGTTGTTAGCACTGTCCACCTTCCCGCTGTCCGAACTCCCTTCCGCACTTCTTTTCCCAGTCGGCTCAGCGTTTTGTAACTCCCGCCCTCTTAACCAGAACCACTCGTTTCTCCCATCCCCCCCTCTTTTCCCCTCCTGGCTCCGGACGTAAGCTTTCCCTTTTATGGAGTCGTCCGAGTGAAAAGACTAAATCATTCTCGTCGATGGCCTACAGTGCCGAATATGAGTTTCTCTTCCCACATCTGCGCCAAACCTCTTCTCTTTTCCTGTCTTCTTCTGCCCGATTAGTAATATCTCTTTCACAAGTTTCTTTTGCCGCCAAATGCCCGGCCCCCCCGTCCCCCTTCTAAATAGGACCTTGCACCTCCCGTCGCGCTTCCAAGAACCACATCATATTCCCCCAACGCCCAGAATCGGTTTTTGTCCTAGAAAATTCTCTTTCCTACCTTAGGTGCCTGTTTCGTTTACTCGTGCATTTTTTGATCACCCTAGGATATTGGCTCACGCCAGCCTGCTGACCAGCCTGATGTTTCCCAGCCCTCGCGTTCCCCTTTTTCTCTTCGGGCTTATGCTGTTTGCGGTAGACGGTTGGTGGGTTTTCCCTCTATCTCTTTCCTCTTCGCTGAATCGTTCTTCGCCCTCTTCGTCGAGCACCAAGCTCGCCAACCCCTTTTGCAGTGGTTTTTTTTTTCAGCATTTTTTCCCTCTCAGAGGGACCCCCCCCCAAGACCCTCGGGGCTTTTTTTTTGTGCCCCCTTAACGGCACTTTTTCTTAACTGACTTTCGAAACGTCGTTCAGCTGTATACCTTGCCACTCCTTCTATTTCGGCTGTGGATGACCTTTCCTCCACAGTTGGTTTGCTTTCTTTGCATGTCTCGAAGCGCTCGCACACCTAGTTTGTGCGACATTTTTTCTCCAAGTCTCTTGGTCGGCGTCTTTCCTCCTCCATTTTCTCTAACTCTCTTTCCCCCTCCCTTCTCCTTCAGTATACGGTTTTTTGAACTGAACCAAATGCCATTAACTTGACCTGCCATGTTGAAAGGGCCTTTTGCAGATTTAGTTCCCCTTCCCTGGGTCGATTACGTCGAGTTTCTTCTCCCCGCATCGCGTCCCCTGTCAGTTTTTTTGAAACCCTGCTCGTGTTCCTCATAAAATCGTTAGAATTAACCAGAGAGCGTTTGGCGATCAGCTTCCCCCGATCAGGCGAAGGATTACTACTTCACAACTGACTTCCTTTTTGATTCCGAAAGTGCAACCATCGTTTCCTCTTTCTGCGGAATCGGGGCCCTCCGGTTGACTAGTCAGTCTGCCCAAGAATCACCTTCCAGACCCCCTTTGTTCTTTGGTTGAAGTTTTTTACACATTTTGGCTCTCACCTGAGCCTTCTCCCCAAACCCTTTTTTTGAGCTGCCCCTCTTTTTTGCTACCGCTCGTTTTTGAAAAAAGTCCTGATCCCCACCCAAAAACGTCTCTGAAATTTGCCATCCCCCCCGTAAATCCCTGCCCTTGGCAGTCGATGGTGTGCATAACCTTTCATTTAGTGGCCTCAGTTTCCAAAAAAAATACCGCCTCGGTCCACTTTCTCGGGATATTGACCTCGGTTTAATGGCATGATCGACTCGGCGGAAGACTTTCCCAGCCACCGTACTCGAATATTTCTGCCAACCCCTGCAACCCCCCTTCCAACCCAACTCTTGCCTCCCGCTTCTTTTTTCTTGCGCCTCGGGATTTTTTGATTTTATGGATGTTTTCCCAACGTGGACCTTCCTCCGGCAATATCTTTGGACTCCAAAGTCCATTGAACTGGATTGTTTTCCTGCGTTTTTTTGTCCTTCTTATCACTTCTCGCGCTTTTCTTTTTTTTGGCTCGCCATACCTCCTTGAAACGCCTTTTATCTCCCGCCGCGGTCCCCGTTTTCGTAGGTTGACTTTCCTTGGAAGGATCCGCGTTAACAGGCACTGTACGTTTTTTTTTGGGATGTTGATTGTCGCCGATTGCTTTCTCTTTTTACTGCTCCCTTTCTTTGTTTGTCTCCCTGTCCCTGTTCCGGGCTTTCCTGTTGCCCGCGGAAGGTGCAAGTTTTTCAGGTCCAGTCAAAAGAGCTTCTGAGAGCAGCTCTTTTTTTGTTTCCCCCAAGTCGATACCGCCGTACTTCTTTTCTCGCTTGTCCCCCTTATGTTCGCGCTTCCCTCTATTTTTTCGTTCCCGTGTCATAGCTCCTCCCGTTGTTTTTCTTTTTTGAGAGAGATACACATTGAGAAAAATTGCCGCTCAGAACCTGTCTTTCTCTTTTCAAGACCCCTTAATTCGCCTTCCCTTACTCTTTCCCCCCTGTGTCTCAAGGAAACTTACATCTTTGCTCTCGTTTCGTGACGCCCTCTTTCGCTTCAGGACTTTCCCTCCAATAAAGGAACCAGGGCCTTCAGGCAGCCACAACTGGTTTCCAGTATAGAGTCCAAGTCCTCTCGCCCCTCCTCCCATAGACCCTCCTCCCCCCCCCCCCTTTCTTCCTGACGGCTGTTCCAGGTTTTCAACTTTTTTTTACCATCTCACCAAATTGGCCCGCGTGACTTCCCTGCTTTTTTTCTCCCGCCCCCGTTTCTTTGTATGGCCCACCAAAATTCCAATGGACGACTTATCTCACACTCTTCAAAGCATTCAACTTTCCTTTCCCTTTTCTTCCCCACCTTATTTCAACACCCCTGGGCCGGTTTGTGCGAAACTCTAAAGCAACCTTCCCGCTCCTTGTGTGGAAGAAAAAGGAGAGTTTGGCTGGATGTCCCGGTTACGGTTGTCTGCCCCTTTTTTTCCGTTTCTTCCCCCTCTTTGGTTGCGCATCGTCGATAGCGTTTTTTGCTCCAATGCCTTCCCTCGCCCCTTTGATCGTATATGTCCTCCGGTCATTTTTTTTTTTGGATCCCTGCCCCACCTTGTCTTTTCTGTCCTCAACATCTCTCTTCCCCCAATGTTTTTTCTTCCTGTCTAGAGCAAGGTCACTAATGGCTCCTTGTTTTTAGGGCGCGTTTCTCCCCCTGTTCGAGAACATCGCACGTGTGGGTTCTTCCATTCCCTTTTTCTGCTCTCTTCCCCAAAGGGGATGGATGATCCTTCAACACAACCCCCGATTGGTTTGATTCCCTTAGCTTTATTTGCCTGTGCTTCGTCCTAATTGTGCACCTTTTTTTTCGCCCGAGGCAAGTTTCCCCCGTCTTATCCGTCGGCCCCTTCCCGGTGACTTTTTGACCGCGCCCCACCGGTAGGCCTTCCGATTTATGTTTTCCGGTTACTCAACTTTTTCCCCGCTTTCCGTCCGCGCTAACAGTGAGGGCTAAGCGACGTCTCGGTATTCACATCTCCTGCGTCACAATTGGCCCCCTCGTTTCCTTTCTTCTTTTTCTACGTTTTATCTTTTTTTTTTCATGGTCAAGCTCCCCCCGTTCGCTAACAGACGTGGTTAGCCGGGATGGGGAAGCGAGTTTACAGCCCTAGGCGTGACGAAGACCAAGACACCGACCACCCGTTTTCTGATCGAGTAAGGTGGTGAGCTATCCATTCCTTCCTTTTTTCCTCATCGCCCTCAGGCAAAGCCTTCCCCCCCCCCGAGTCCTTCGATTTTGTTCCACGCTCGCCCTTTCTTTCTTTTCTGGTGTGAAAGAGTTTAGTTGTTGGCAGCGTGCTCCCCCCGTGGTTAAGGAACGATTTTCGGTTTACCCGAAGCCCTTTTTCTCTCGTTTGTATTTTGAACGCGGTGTTCTTAGAGGCTCGATTTTCACACCTGCGCAGCGGTGGTTTTTGGCTTGCGGCCTTTCCGTCCTGAGTCTTCTTTGAGCTTTCCCCGAGAGGAAAAGATAGCCGCCCCGCACCCCGTTAGTTCCATCTACCTCCCTCCCCAGCGCTCGAGGGTTTTTCCTATTGAACGAACCCCTCTCCTCTTTTTGCTGATATTCCCTTCCTGTGGATCACCCAGTTTGAGACACCGAGCGTACCTCTACATAAGAGGGTAGCTCGGCCCCCCCCAACGATTTTGTTGTTCCCTAGATTTTTTTTGCTTACGCAGCTGGAAATTTTCTTCTGCCTCTGGGATTCCTTTGCACGGTTTCCCCTCGCTTTACCTACAACCCGGTTACGCGCTATTACCTGCTTTCCCTCGAGACCACATAGAGTTGTTCCTCTTCTGTGGAAGAAGAAAATAGGTTTCCGGGGATATTGTTCCGCTTGATGAGTGATTTTTCGTGGTCAATTCCGGCGCTTCGCGTTCTGTCGTCTGAGGATCTTTTCCGCCTTCTCGGATTATCTGGTTTAATGCGCAGAAACTCTTATATTTCTCCCTCAGGGCCTGAACACCGCTGCCTGGCTTAAGGTTTTTCTTTTGTAGTGTGAGCTATGCTGCGGCGCAGTCGTCCTTTCCTTTTTTTTCCTTTTGGTCCGCCCCCTTTTTTCCCTGGGACCAAAACTTCCCGTTGTAAGAGACACCCACTGGGAAAGTCATTGCTGGTACTCTGCTTCATCCGTAGTTGGGTTTTGTTTTTTGTCTGTCGGTGTGTTTTGGGGGGGGTGTGTTTAGTTGGGGTTTTTTGTGTTTTTTCTTCTTTTTTGGGTTTTTTCCGTTCTTTTTGTTTGTGAGAGGTTGTGTGTGTGGGTTAAATCCTCTGGGTGAGGAGGATCCTTTACCGTGTCTGTTTCCCCTCTTTCCTCCTCCTTTTTTGTCTCTTCTATGGGGACCGTCAGCACTCTTTTAGGTATCTAGAGACACCCTTAGGATTTTTCCCGTTTTATCACTCGGCCTCCCCTTCTTAGGGCAGAATTTCAACACGCCCGATCGTGAAACCGTTTTTCTCGATGAACCAATACGTTTATACTTCACGTGAAGTCCCCTTTTAATGGAGCAGGCCCCAATGATTTAGTCCCAATCTCCTGTGCATTCGGCAACCGTCATCTCACGGTAGCGCAGCTGTTTCGTCAATTTTCTATCCCCTTTCGCACTACCCAAATTGCCCTTCCCGATCCCATTTATGGTCCTATTTCCCCTTTTTTTCCGATGCAATACCATGACATCGCCGGAATCCACTTTTCTATGTGTCCCAAAAAATGAAAGCCGTCCCGCCTGCGGTTATATTCCATCTCTCAACCCCCCCCTTTTTTTTCTTCGTGTCGTAGGCGCCCCTCCCGTCGTAGTCCTTTTAGGTTTTTCGCTCCCCTGATTGCCCATCTCCTCCTCCCCCAATTTAACTCGAACTCGTCGGCCAGCACATCCATCTTGCCACACCGCGTTCGGGTAGCCTCCGCGTCCCTTTTCTAATACCTTCCCCTCTCTGTTTCTTCATTCGATACGCTTGCTTACCGTGAAGATGTACCGCACAGCGCCGCCTGACTCCACTATCGGTTTAAGACCCACCTCGAGCGCTCGGTTCTCTTCCTTGGAAGTAGGCTTGGTATCCCCCTCTCTTCGTGATGGGTTTCCCTCATTCTACTCTCGTGTAAATGTCTTTTTTCAAAACCCTCGGGATTGCAGTTCTTGTCCCAAGCTCCGAACTCTCTTTCTGGTGTGAGAAGTCCAGTCACCTTGTTTTTTTTTCCCCCTCACCCCCCCCACTTTCCGCCCTGCTTCTTCTTCTCCCCCCTCTCTTTTAATAACGTCACGTTTTCCTTCCCTCGCCCGGACAACCCCGGGACTCCCCCGCTTGGCACCCTGGGAGCTTAAAGTTTTTTTTTTCCTTCCTCGATTGATGTCCCTACCCCCCAATTCCCGGTTTCCTAGGTTGGTGAGGTTTGAATTCCTGCATTGCTCCACGTCCCCTCCTCCTCTCCCCCCCACCTTTTAGACTAAGAGCACGCGTGTTCCGTCGTGGCGGTCGCCGATCTGGGCCCAACCCCTAAGAAAAAGGTACTCACACGTCCTCTTATGGACGGTTTCCCCGGCCTCCCCCCAAGCCACAACCGCTGGACCCTCAATCAGGGCCATTTTTCAATTGGATCTACGTCTTTTCCGGTCCAGTCATGACCGATCACGTTCCTCTCCCCAGAAGGTTAACCCCATAATTCTCGTTTTTTCCCCATTTTTGCTCTTCGAACTTCCATCCCTTTTTCGTTCTTCATTCACCGCGTTGGTTTTTTCTCTGTCCTAGTCACCGAATTCCTCTTTTTTGGATACCTAACTTCTGAATCGGGCTCTCCCCCCGAGAAAGTCCACACGGTGTCCCTTTTCCGAGTTGTCCCAGCTTTGCAATTGTCACTTGTAGTCGGAATCACCTCCCCGAATGGTTGTTTACGGCTCCATGAAGTATGTCCGTCCCGGTCTGGTAAGATTTCCCCCCCCTTTTTTGGTTTTCTGTCCGTTTTTTTGGCCGCCCCCCCTGTGCCTGTGCTACGCCTGTTGTTGCGAAAGATCGTCGTAGCCACTTGATAAACCAACAAGGATTTCATTAGTTTTTCTCTTGCTCGATGAACTTCCCCTTCCTCCAACCCCAATTGCGTCCCTGAGAGTTTTTATGATATAAAAAGGGTTCACCCCCCAGTGGTGGAATCGTCCAACCAAACCTTACTCTTTCCCAGTCTGAGACCTCTCCTTCTACCATAGACCAGCTCGCGGTGATTCGGAAGCACTTTGTCAGTCCCAGTGACGACTCCCAGTTTCCCGCTTACTCCCCATCCTCAGCACTTTTTGCGTTCCACCCACCACTTTTTGACTTTCCTTTTTATTGTAGCACAACACCCGTCCCCAATTAGTGAAATCGCCTTCTATTTGGCTCTCACGTCCATGAATTTGAATTCATCTTTCTGCGGTTTTCTATTAGAGACCATTCGCCGGGTTTAGTGTTGTGGTTTTGATTCGCCCCCCCCCCCTCACCCTCCTTCTCGCAAGAAAGGAAGCTCCCTCTCGGTCAAAATGTTTGGCGTAGATTGTTTCCCCTTTACTTTCCTTCCGAATTGTAGTCTGACCTCAGGGCACGAAGGCAATGTTTTAGGCGGATGGATCTTTATTTTTGACGTGTTTTTTCTATGTTACAGTGAGGTTGGCTTCTTCCTTCCCCCCTGTGTTGATTCTTTCCTGAGCCGCCCTCTTCCCGAAAGGTACCCCCGCACCCCTCCCTGTCCCTTCTGAGACCTCTTTCGTTTCCTTTTCAGAACCAACGGTTGAATACGCGCTCTTTACTGCGTTCTCGTGTAACCCTTCGTTTGGCGCTTCCGTTTTCTAGTCATGTTGACGCCCCTTTTCCTACTCTTCTCTTCCTCTAGAGAATAATCCTGGAGGCAAACATGACTCTAACCTTCTCGCGCAACCTTTCCTTGCCAAGGCAATCGTACTTTACGGTGGCTTTGCGTCCCCTTCTCCCCGGATGATCTTCGTCTTTTTTTTCGGGACCCCCCTGTTTCCCTCGCTCCAGACCCTGTCATCCCGGCAACCCCAGGGCCCTCCTGGGCAGCCTTCATATCCAGAGCAAAGCCATCCTCCCTCGGCAAGAAAACCTTGCCTTTCTTTTTCTCCCTTTTCATTTGTCAGATACCAATTCCCCCTACCACCAAAGGCCCGCCTGCGGTGACTTTCCCCTGTCTCCGCTGTCTTTTTTTTTTTTGCTCTCAAAACCTACCCTCTCTATGTGTGATACGACGATCCCCACCGCGCCCGTTCTATTCGTTGCGATGACAAATATTCCGCTGAATTAACACCCGGCCACGTTTTTTGAAACTTTCCCGCATACAGCACACATCCCTTTCCGTATTGTGGTGCCGCCGCCCCCTAACCTGCGATCATCCAGTTCCCCGTCACGATTAGTAGTAACCGTGCCCTATCTTGCGGCCGCCTTTTCCCGCTTGCTTGTTTTCTTTTTCCCCTGGGACTTCGATGGTCATTCTTTGATGTACTACTTGGGACTCTCTCTCGTTCTCTGCCTCACGTCTTCTTAGTCCCCAACCTATAGTCGTGGGATTTATTGATTTCAAGCGAGTAAAGGCAGCCCTAATGAATACTGTGTTTATCCTTATTGTTCCCTCTCGTAGCACCAGTGTTTCCTCTCCACCGGCACGTTTGGGGTCCAGCCATTCCAGTTCTCAGTGTGTATGCGGCTTTCAGCACTTACCCACACGTTTCTTCATTGCTCCAACAACCCCTTTTGGCGTGATACGCTAGGCAATACGCTCTTCCGTCTTCCGCTCCTTTTGGCCACTCTGGTTTCTCGTTTTTTTCTTCCTCGCGGATTCCCCGACCGTTGACCTCCGTTTCTTTCGGCGATTTAGTCTCGTCACTTTTCCCCCCCTCTTGTGAAGGGACGATTTGGGAAGTTTCGCCTACGAGCATTCCACGCCTTGACGGACGCGAAGTTTTTTGGCCAGTGCGTTGGCGTATCTTCCTTCCCCCCCCTTTCCCTTCTCCCCAAGGGATGAATTCCATCTTTTGGCCCCTTCCGGGCATGTTGACATTCGGTCCCCCGGCGTCTTATGCCTTTGTCTTCACCCTCCTTCCTCTACCCTATTACTGTGTAGTAGCCGGTGGTTTTTGATGGCGACCATGGATACTGTTGAAAGCCGCCCCCTACAGAGACGCTCCGTATTCGAACCCAATTATCCCGCTCTTGGCTTCGTTTGCCAGCAGGCCACCACCCGAGTCCCCCTTCAGATTTTCTAAGTCTCTTTCCCATCCACCTCTTGACGGCCGGGAGGTCCCTTTTTACCTCTTAAACCTTTCAGTTCGTGGCCAGTTAAGGAACTCTTTATTGGTTTTTCCTTTTGACGACTCACGTTCTTCGTCTCGTTTTGTCTTTTGTAAACGGCTGAGGAGGCTGCATGGAATCTTTTCGCACAGTGCGTAGATGGGGGTTGAGGAGTGTTTGTTGTCATGAAATGATCTCCTCAGCGGCTCTGGCGTTTTTGAAATCGTTCCGAAGCTTGAAAGATAGATTCCTCTCCAACGCCGTCTCTTATACCAAAGCTCCCTTCCCTCATCTACCGCTCCGTCGGGGGGAGGCGAGTGAACCTATCCTTTTTTTCGATTTTTTGGGGGCCTGTGATAAGAGATTTTGTTCACACTCCTGACCCCCGAGATTCCCTTTCTATAAGTGCTTTGATAGCCCACGATGTTTGAGGTTTTTCCCAGTGCTTCCTGTGGCCGCCTCATTCGCTACTGAAGTTTTTTTTCTTTTTTTTATGCCAGGCAGATGGCTCGTTACGGTGGCCCCTCTGGCCTAACTAACCCTGACTGAGAGTCTACTTTTTTTTTTTTGTCCTCCCTCACGACCTTTGTTTAGATTGGCTTTTTGACTCGCCCCGCTATGATTGAGTTGGATTCCCTTGTCTGGATTTTTTTGAGTGTCTTCTGAGTTTCCCTTTCGTCTATTTCGTGTCGGGAAGATTACCCGTTAGAGGATGTGATGTTTTCCCATGACTTTTCTCGGTGCTGTTTAGACGAGGATCTTGCGTCCGCCGTTGACGAAACGCGCGCTACTGGCGGAAGAGGGTTGAGGTATTTGCTGACGGCCTCATCTTGATGACGTGTCAGCATTGGGCCTTGAGACAGGTAACCAATGATAGCCGTGGCTCGGAGACCACTTGCGGGCACGCTCTCCTATCTGGGCCATTATTTGCTTCCTCATTCCTTTTTGCCTGGACGAGGCTGCCCCTTCCATACTTCGTCCCGTTCAGATTTCCTCTCTCATTACATGCTGAAGGCCTCTCTCCCCTTCTCCGTTGTTGTTTTGTTCTCGATTGGGACTCCCAGCGTTGAGATACGCCTCGCACAAGGCGGCGTGGACCCCTCATGATTGGCCTTGAATCCCCCTTCGTCCCCCTCCTTCTTACATCATGCCTCCTATTTTTTCCAAGCCCCTGACCCTTTCTTTACTTTTATAAAAATGTTGTTCGTCCCCTTCAAAATGCCCAGTCCCCGAATGCTTACTTTCTGCAAATTGCACGTCCCTCAACTGGATAGTCCCCCCACTTATCGAGAGTGTTTCGTCCCTTAAGATCTGAAAGAATTACCCTCGGTTTCCCCACCCCGACCACCATTCCGTCTCAGGATTACCGTACTTTTTTCCCTCCCCACGGAACTTCACGAATCCCCTCCCTGTCTCCCTTCACTCTCCTCTGATGTAAAAAATTTTCCATTCCAGCGGCCCTCGTTTTCCCCAGCAATCGCCCTCCAACCCTTCTTTTTATAGGAAGGGCGGTTCTCCACTTTACTTCCTTAGGTGCCGTCCTAGGCCGCTTGTCCCCCCTTCAACGGCCATAGAGAGGTGACCCCCTCCCGTCTTCGTTCAATTTCGCCCTCCGACCCTCACCAATCGTCTCTTCCCCCCCCCCCCCACCCGCCGCATCGTCTTTTAGCCGCGAGATTCGTATTTTGGGCCTCTCGTTTTTTGGTGTCGAGTTGGCGTTTTACCAAGTTCAGATTTTCTGATCCGTCGCGGTCCCCACCGCTTGAACCTATCCTGTTCACTTCCCCAGCCCCGCCCAGAGCTTTATTTCTTTCGGAATGTAGGCTTGTGGTATCGGCCGACGTCGTGGTTCCTTTCTTTCGGACCGGTTTCCCCTTACGAGCCATTCCTCATTTTTTTCTTCTTTCAGTCAACCTCTCTCCAACAACCCTCATCTACTTCTCAGGATGTTCACTTACCGTTCCAGTTCTCCCTCCTGCCCGCGTCAAAATCACCCCACTCTCGAGATTGCGGTTCGTCGTAGCCGTCTCTCGTCCCCCAAGGAAAAAGTTTGGGCCGCTTTTTCGGCAGGCCTTTCCCCGAACCGTCCCTCCCAGCGCTGCTTTTCCCTCCTTATTAGGGATATGAGAGTTTCTTTCATTTATTCGTTTCCGTACCTGTTGCTCGGTTGGGGAAGGCTTTGTCCTCCGTTCCCGGAGTCCACCGTTTTTATCGCCCTAAGTTTTTATTCAGGACTCGTGTTTCCTTGTCTTTTCGGCTCGCCTCTCCCCCTTTGGTTCTGCCCTTCCCCCCCACCAGTTTCCACACCTTCCTCACTTTATATGCTAGTTTTTTCCCTTTCAACAAACCCAAGTCATACCGTCTGTTTTTTTCGAACATCATGGGAAATTCCCGGAACTGTTTCCCCACTTTTCCCTCCCTTTTAGCATTCTTCGCCCGTCCCCTGTTCCCAATATTTTTCCTTCCGTCCTCTTCTGAAAAAATGCAGTGAGGAGACCTCACACATCCCCGTTCGACGTACGTGGCTTCAGTCCTCCCCCCCGGATAGATTCGACTTTGATACGACGTTCCCCCATTGACCTCTTTCCCCCCCCGTCACCGAGTTGACGTGCACCCAGTTCTTTTTCCTGTCTCGCGGAACTCCCGATGTCCCCTGTTCCCATGCCCCATTGGTTGTGTCTTTTTATTCATGAAGGTTGCCGTCTTGGTCTTCCCTAATAAACGTCGCATGGAGGCCGTTCTTCTGGCTTTGGTCCCCTGTTTCGACTCTTTTTGCGCCTCCTGCCAGATAAGATCAAAACAACTGTAGACAGTGCTAGCTCGCGTTTGCCTCAACCTACTCCCCTTTATTCGAGTCTTTTTTTCTTTGATACAAAACGGGAAATTAGTGCGTTTGCATCCACAGCTTTCCGCTCCCCCTCGCTTGGACATCGGACTTCCGGGTCCCTTCTCGTCCAAACTCTGTGACGAGCTTGCCGCCCACTATCTGGAAGCCGTACGACGAATGCCCCCCCCCCCCCCATTCTTGCCACGTAACTGAAGGACATCAGCCTAAGCTCTTCCCCCAAAACAGGGTTTAAGTCTTTTATTTCTTTGTTTTCGCACCCCCACCCCCCCCGTCCCCCGTTTTAACATTCACTGCCCTCTTAATCGAAAAGGTACATTTCCCCCTGGCTGTTCTTTGCCTTTTGTGAGATCGTCTTTTCCCCTTCTCTGAGTTATTTTTTTCGAACATTCCCCCCGGATGCGAAGCTTTTCTCCCCGTCCTTTTCCCCTTTTGGTGTTTCTTCACCTTTATCGGAAGGAAAGAAGCTGTGAATTTTTTTTCACAGGCAGGAACATACGGCCCAAGTTTCGGCTTTTGGTGCTGTTTTTTTTCTTTGCTCTTTTTGATACTGGTAATACCAGTGTATTTGGCTGCATGTCCTCCGTTTTCAGGGATTTCTGCGCCGCGCCGTTGCCCTGCCCGGGTCAGGCACAAGAGTACGCGCTTTCTGCTTCTTTCGTTCGGTGAAGCCCCACAACCGGTCGATTCCCTGGCCTTCATAGCGGCGTTCCCGTGCGATACTTTTCTCCTCCCGATATTAGTCATTTCTCCAACTGTCAATATTATTCTTCCCCTCCCTTCTTGGTTTTTTTCACGCGCGTATCTTCACCCCCCGTGAAAACCCTCACTCTCCTCTTTCGCTCTATTAATTCGCCACGTCATCGCGCTATGGCCTAAGGATGCCTTTTTTCCCTCGGTTGTTGCTTTGAAACGACATCCGCCTCTTTTTCCCAGTTAGCAGTGTGCCGGTTGTCTTGCCCTTCCGCCTTGCAATCCCTTTCTTGAACCCACAGGGCCTGCCGGGCCGCAACCTCCTTTGTACCAGTAGCCAAGATCCCTCATAGTTCGAAGCTCATATCCCCTCCCAAGCCGAAACAGTTCCCCAGTTTACTCCTGCCCTCTTTTCCCTTCACCTTAATTTGACAATCTAAGCACCATTGGACCGCCTGCGGTTCCTTTTCGCCGCCGGTATGGGTATGTCCACCAACAAAACCCCCTTCCCCCTCGCCGTCGTGTCTACATATAAAACACGCCTCTCTCATGACAATCTCATTACGTTGAGTCAACATATGGCATCTGCCTTTCCCCAACACCCATTTTTTGCTCCACACTACGCATACATTAATTCCGAGTGTTTTTGTGCTCAGCACTCCCCTTCTCCCCTTGTTTGCGCTCTTCCTTCCGTTGTGTCTCTGCCTGCGGAGTTCCCCCCCCTTTGCTTTATTATTGCCCCCGGCCGCATCTTGCTCGATGTTTTCGCTGAGTCCCCCTAAATTCAGATGTACAGCGCGGTCCTTGACCCTTCCCTTTTATTTTTTTTTGCTCTGCCCCCATCATGGTCCCTTTTATAGTCACCCTCTCGACTGCCAAATTTACCCTTAGGATTTGTTCCGCTGAGAAGGAGAAATCCTTATATTGTTTTTGGAGTTGTTTCCCCCCCATTTCCGTATCCCCAAAATTTTTTCGGCCCCCACACAAGGTTTTGTCGTCCACCCCCCCCCTTTCCCCCATGCGACCGTGATTGTGGCCGCCCTCCTCCAACCCTTCCAACACCCCAATGATTTGCGTGATCTGACTCGTGCAATCCGTTTTCTCTGTATCCTTTTCTTCACTCTGGTTCCCGTGTCTCTGTTTTCTCTGCCCGAGTACCCCAACCCTCCAGTTGCTGTATTCAGTCGCTCGATTTTTTCCTTTTTTTCCCCCTACCGCCACTCCTGGCGCCGTCTTTTCTTTGGGACGGTCGCTCAGAGGCTTGAGTCTGACGGACCATCTGGTAACCGTGCAGTTTCTCATGCAATATCTCGGTCATCGTACCCCCCCCCGTAGGTCTTTAGGAAAACTAGGCTGATCGGACAAGCCCGGGCCTACCTTCTTACATCCTTTGTTTTGTCTCCAGTTTCCCCCCTCAAGTATAACGGTTCGTGTAGAGTCCCTTTTCTGTTTTGGAAGCATTGCTCGCCCTTGCTCTGTGAAAGCGCCTCCCCTTGAACCCCCGCGTGCCAGGAATTCCCCAGTATTTTTTCCTCTCGCTTTCCCTCTTTCTCGTGGAGCCTCACAACCTAGTCCCAGTTTGTTCTCCTGACCACCGCTTCAGAGACCTTGTACTTTCTTGGTATCCCCTGTTTCTTGCAAGAGTTTCGTTTCCTTTTTGTCATTTTTTCCTTTGCTAACACGTTTCCCCCCTTCAAGGACTAGGGGGTGCCCGCCCTGAAGAATGTCGCAGAGAGTTTTTCTTTTGTCCTCTTTGGTCCCTTCTCGTTCCTTGTCCTCTTTCTCCCCCTTCTCCAGAGAGGTGGGTTGGCGGATCCTTTACTGAACTGCCGTCTCCGTTACGGCTTTTTTGACCGCTTTTCCCCCTCCTCTTACAGTCGAGGAAGCACCGACGTCTTCCCGGTACCACAGCCTACATTACCTTAAGAGACACGAGCGCTCGAGTTTGCTTGGCGATTTGACCCCCCCCCCCAAGTTCATTCTTCTTCCTCTTTTTTTTCCCTGATGTGCGGATAGACGTCTTCCTTCACTGTTTTATCATACGAAAATATCGCAACTCTCGAAAATCCCGAAGTTGTCTGCTTCCCCCAAAATTCGGGCGGGTGTGGGCAGATTCTTTTGTTTGCTTGTTTCCCCCTGAGAATCTTAGCCTGGCCTTGCCGGCTCGCTGGGCTCCGTGACCCCGTTTCCCAGTGCTTTTGGCCCTACGGGGTTCTTATTACTTTCTTCTTTGCGCATCTTTTTTTTTTCTTAGACTCTTAAGTTGTGCTCTTGTGGACCTCTCCGCGTCTTGCTTTCTTTGATTCCTTTGTTTGGCCAATCAGCGCGCGGAGGAGTGTCGGTTCTTTTTCACCGGATTCGGGATTTCCGGCTCGGGATGGAAAGCTTTACTTTCTCCCTGGGCCGGCTGTGCTCAGTTAGTAGTTTTCGAACGAGAGGGCCGACTGGTTTTCTCCCCCCCGCGCGTCCGTTTTTCTTTCGGTTCCCAGCTTGTTGCGGATCTTTGCTTCGGCAGCCGTTCTTCATTTGCCGTGTCAGTTTCAACCCCGAGGCTTTCGCTTTAAAAAATCTCTGGAACAAGAGGGAAAGATCCGGTCCCTGATGTTTTCTAATTTCTTTTCGGACGTTTTCGTTCTATCTTGGCCAACGCCTCATGGTTGCGGCTTTACTTCTCACCCCCTTTGAGGATTTGCCCATCCCCCCTCTCGATCCTTCGTGTTTGTTTGAAGTTGGTCGTCGTTGGGATTGTATGATCCCCTCTCCATTCAGCAACCCGCCCCTTTTTTTTGTTGGCCCAAGTCTCCCGACCCTTAGCACTACCTTCTTAAGAATCCTCCCCCCGAGCTGAGAGTGTTTGATTTTTCTCGTTTGTTCGACCTTTTTTCCTCCCAGTCCCCCATTTAATGAGCACGGACCCACCTCCCAGCCGGCTTGCTCCTTTTGCCTTCCTCCTCACTGCCGACATAGAAACCGTTTCGTCCAAGCGGTGCCCTAGTCTTCCCTATCCTTTCGTTTCGTCAACTCCATCACACCTCCTGCCCTTCCGCTCCACACCGGGTAAGGCTACCGTCTCTTTTCCCCCCCCCCCCGCGCCGGGAATTATCGCCCGCCGTGCAACCTCCATAACACTGGACCCACCCCCCCTGGTCCATTCGTTTTTCCACATCGCTGCAACACCAACCTTTCTCGTGTAATCGTGAAGGTTCCCCCCTCTCTTCGCTCGCACGTTTTAGGGCCGAGGCGAAGTCCTTTTTTCCCCCGCAGGAGCAAATTGAGCTTTGCACCTTAAAGTCATTCCTCGTATCCCCCCCCCATCCCTCTTCCCCTACACCGCCGTCCTTCGGTTTGGTAGTAGCGTCCCCCTTCTTAGTTTTGACTTCGTTTATGTCGATAATCGTTGGCTTTTTATCAAGTGAATCTTCTGATCCCCGCGGCCCAAAACTATGTCCTTCCGATATTCTCATCCCTCGCGAGCCTTTTCACGGAATGGATTCTGTGGTCTCTTTGTAGAAGTATGTGCTTCCTCTAGCTTTGACCTGGTTCCTTCCAAGAAGGGAGAAGGCAGTTCTTTCCCCCCCGAGCCCCACTTAGATTAGATTTTTTCGAATCCTTCCCCCGCCTTTTTCCCACTCCAAACCTTACCTCCGTTGGCTTTCTCGTAGCCCCAGATTCCCACGGCCATTGGATGCACGTTTTTGCCCTTCCAGATCCCGCAATAAAAAAGGGTCTTCCCCTCCCTTTCACTGCTCTTCTCACAAATGTGGGATCATAAATGAACCAGGACCCGGGTTACTTCGTTGGTGAAGGCTAGTGTCCTTTCTTGCTCATCGCGCCCTCTCGCAACCCTAAGGGAGTTCCCCTCCTTCAGTCGTTTGTTTCTTGTCGTGGCGGGCTTTCCTACCATGGGCTCTAACCACTCCCCTCCTTTGCTACTACCGTCTCTTATCGCAGTTCTTTGCCCTGTCCCCGTAACTCCCGGCGTATTTACCGAAAATGGACCTGCCGGCCACTTTTCTTGAGCTTCTTCCCCCTATCCCACTTTTCGCTTGCCTACGTCTCGACCGCCCTTTACCACTAATTCCGGCGACACGTCAGGCGTGAAACCTCCTAGTAGCCCCCCCCATACCATCTCTTCTTTTTTTTTTCAACAGCGGGTTCGCCCTTTGTCGTCTCCGCGTCACCGAATTGGCGACGCTCCTCCCTGCACCTTCTTTGAATCGTTTTTGCAATCCACCGATTTCTTGGAGTCGTAGAGCGTCCTCCTCTCCTCCCTTCACGGATTTGTCGGATAAAAGCAAACGTTTTTCTGATCCATTTCCCACTGAAGTTTTTTCTTCCGCATTTTAAAACACCGGTCGGAATCTCCTGTTCATGTCTGGTTTTAAACGTTGGTGGCAGCTCCCGTCCCGTTTTTGCTAAATTCCTCCCAGACTTCATCCCCCAACACCCCCCTTATCTCCATAGCTCTACTTTTGCCTTCACAAGCAATTTTCCCTCAATGAAATTTGGCCCCCTTTCGCCGGTTGACTCTATAAACCGGGGAAAGTGAGTGCCCCAGTTTCCCCCCCCATACTTCCTCTCACCTCCATGGAATAGGAATTACTGGGCCCTGACCCCCCCGCGTCGATCTCTTGCGGAATTCCCTTTTAGTCGCAGCACCGTAGAGCCCCTTTCTCCCACTTACCTGGAAGATCGCACCGCTTTCCTTTTCCGTGGTGAACCCCCCCCTGGAAGGATTTTCTGGATTACGTAGTTTTCGCCCAAACCCAGTCCCCCACTGTGTTGTCCTTTCATCGGCTCAATGCACCGTCCATGACCTGGATTTTCATCTTTGCTCTGCGTTTTTTCGATTTCCCCCCCATTCGATGATGTAGTGGTTTTTTTTAATTCTCCCCTACCAGACGAATCTCATCCTTCTTCCCTTTTTGGTGGAGTAGATTTTCCTTCTTGCAGGCCCCCCGCTGAGCCTGTACAGGCAGTCCCATTTAGTTTTTTTCGGTTGGATGATGAGTCGGATGTTTTCTTTTGTTCTATTCCCTTCCCATCGGTTGTGCGTTGTTTCGGGATTTTTCCCCTCTGGTATTGGCCTTAAATTTTCATTCTGAGACGGAGAGGCTTTCCTTTTTACTCCCAACCCACGGCCTCAGAAAGAAGATGTCCCCTTTCTAGCGTCTGCCTTTTTAAGGTAGGCGGATACGTTTTCTCTTAATGTTTCCCCCC
>Ga0179593_1308608_pt1 | contig 24679 bp, 28 predicted proteins | sample CZODoug2_1_08_16_FD_185931 | JGI IMG/M metagenome (GOLD analysis project Ga0179593, IMG submission 185931) | Vadose zone soil fungal communities from Angelo Coast Range Reserve, California, USA - CZODoug2_1_08_16fungal (PacBio error correction) | ecosystem: Environmental > Terrestrial > Soil >... | reverse complement strand
CTCTTTTCCTGTGTGCTTAAGCAGTTTCCCCTGATTTTTCCCCCCACCCAGCCTGCGGAAAACCTCAAATCCCGAGTTCCCCCTTTCCTGCCGCAACATCGTCCATTTCTCCCCCCCCTGTGTGGCTAGACTGCGTAGTTCCCGGTGCCTCGGCTGGGGCCCTGGTCTCCCCTTCGAAACTCCGTGTCTTCGACCGCCTTTGCGTTTTTTTTTACCGACCCCACCTTTCCTCCAGTACAGTGTACCCCTTTTCTTTCCTCTCAATAGAACCCCCGGTCCTCCATTTTCGGTTCTCCCTTTTCCCCTGACGTTCCTTTCTTCATACTTTTTTTGGCCCTGGGTTGCCGATGCACCTCTTCGTGCAGTTTTTTTTTTCCCTAAGCCAGCGATGCCGCTATGCTGGTTTTTGTGAGGAACCTCCTCCGCCCGATTGATGGAAGGTGCTTTCACCGCGTCCGCATTTTTCTAGAACAGCTTTGGGGCGCCCCCTAGGTTGGCCGGGTCTTTTCTCGTGGCGGTTTTTGTCCGGTTTCACCCGTTTCTCACCCCCCTTTCCGAGAAACAGTTTCCTCCCTTCCGAGCCCCCTCCGGTTGGATTTTTTTTCATTCGTCCATCTTTTTTTTTTTTTGTCCGAGGCTTCCAGTAAATTGACGTTTTTTTCTCCCCCGCACCGTGCTCCCATTTTCCCCCTTTCCTTTTGAGCTGCTTTCCCTTGCTCCAACGTCCTTCCCTTTCCCCTCCAGGGGAGTGGTCCTTGATTTTTTTCTCTCACTTCGAGGCTTGTGACATTGTTTTTTTTCTCTTTCGCGCCCTTTCAGCTTTGCCCCCCTGGAAATTCCCCTTTGGGCCTTTCCGTTGCATGGTGCCCCCCCCGTTCCACCCCCCCAGATCACGTTTTTCAGGCCGTTTGATTTGAACCCTTCCCTCTTCTCGGTTACGATTCCGTCTTCTCCCTTTTTTACCTTGGTGGTTTTTTTTAGGGGTTGTTTGTAGGCTTTCTTTCCCCCGACCCCCTCCCCCTGGGCGCCCCTTTGAGTATTTGCAAGATCGGACCGGTTTCTTGCCGCGTGCCCACCCTTCCCTTTTGCGGTCCCCTCTCCGATTCCCCTCCCTTTCTTTTTTTCCTGAGTGTACTAACATGGCGGAACGGTAGTTCGTCACACCCCAGTTCTTTTTTTTCGCAGAGGCAACTTCTCCCGGTTCCCCCCCTCCGCTTTTTTGTTGCGACCCCACTTTTTTTTGACTTACTTCGACAGTTCTTGAAATCTGGGGAAGGATTTTCGTTTTCGTGCCTTCCCCCAAAGGGAGAATCGACCCTTGGTGTTATCCCCCCTTTCCCCAGATCGTGGGTGGCGCCTGTCCTTTTTTTCCAGCCAAGCCCCCGCGGTTTTTTCGCCGCTTTGTTTTAGAGCCATTGTGTTTCTTTTGGCCGGCCCTTTTCCCTCTTGCCACTGCGTCTTAGCTTCTCCCCAGGGAAACAGTTTTCCCTTAAACAAACTCCGGTCTTTTTCGCGGCCAGTTCTCCCCGCCGAGGACGTCCCCTTTCAGGTTTGCGCATCAAACTGTGCTGAGAATTCCTGCCTGTCGAGTGGTTTCCACGGCTTCCCCGGTTACCTTTTCCTTTTCCTTCCTGCATTTCACGTTTTTTCTGTGGTTTTCTGTGTCTTTTACCTTTGCTGGTGCTTGCCCCTTTTTCCCTTGTGTTGGACCTACACCCGTCTGTTTTTTGCCTGCACCCTGTCCCCCCCCTTTTTTTGTTTCACTCGGACCATCTTTGCTTTTCCCTTCCGTCGCCCTGTCTCCGTTTTCGCGCTGGTTCCACCCCCCCCCCTCACGACAACGTTGTCCTGCTTCTGATTTTTTGCTTAGTTCGCGGTTTGCAGGCTGTTCCCCCCTTTGTTAGTTCACAAGGGTTGATTGAGTTTTTCCCATTCCTATCTTCACATTGAGTCCTTTATTTGAATAACACCCCCGGAGGCTCCTTTTTTTTTTTTTTAAATCTGTTCGGTTAGGTTTTTTCCCCATCCCGGTTTGAAGAAGCGTGTTAGCTGGTGTGAACACCCCCCCGTCCACCGCATTCTTCTCGACTAGGTGGCATTCCCTTTTTATTTCCCAGGTCCCTCCCTTTTGGCGCCAGCCTTCCTTGTTTGCTTTTTTAGAGTTTTCTGTTTGTCCCTTGAACAAAGTCCTGACGGGGATGATCTTGCGTCCCCTCTTTTCCCCCAAGGGATTTTCTTTTCCCCCCCAAGGCTTTTGTGGTCCGTGCAATTTTTTTTCCCCATATACGGGTGCATGGTTAGTTTCCCCCTTATAAGAACACCTACTGAATTTTGTCCCCCCGTTTCCTCAACTTCCCTCTAGTCTTTAGATCGTTCCTTAATTGTTCTCCCCCAATGACCCACAAGCATGAAAGTTTCACTTTCGTTCCGACTAACCCTCTGGTCATCTCATTTTTCTCAAACGACAAGAATTCCTACTGCTTCTTTTTTGGAATTGGGGGTTGATACAGGTTAAATCCCCCTGTTGGTGGGCCTGACTTCGGCTTTCCGTGTTTTTTTTTTCCCCCCGCGCAGCATCTTCCACCCTTTTCTTTTTTAGGTCCCCCCCCCCGCTCCTTTTTTTAACCCTGCTAGTTTTTCTTGGTTTGCACCCCCCGCAACCCTGGGACTTGCTGCTTGGCCCCTATTTCCCTCGTTTCAACAGTCCAGACACACCCTTTGCTTCCCTTGAATAGATTTTGCTTAAATTGAACACCCCCTGGAGTTGCTAGGGGGGAAATGATATTGTTTTTCGCTCTCTTGTTAGCAGTCACTACGGGTCCTTAACAGGAATTTTCCACATTTTCGGGCAATTCTCCCCCCCCACATTTGATGGGCCCCAAATTTGTAGACTCTAGATGGAACCCCCCCTGTTTGCATGGTGCAGGCCCCCCCCCCCCGAGTGGTACACCCCCCCCCCCCCCCTAGCTTCTTTGTCTCCTGTGCCGGTTCTGTTTGAGGCGGCAGTGGTCCCCCCCCACCTCCAGGCCCCCTTTTTTGTTTTTGAAGCGCTTGCTCCAGTTCTTTTTTTTTCCCCACAGATTAAACGCTGCTGCTTGCCACCCTTTTTGCGGGCGGCCAAACCATAGGAGGGTTCCCTGCCCAACAGTTTTAACCCCGGACTTATGGGAACCATTTTTTCCGAATGGCTTTTTTTTTTTTCCCTCTGTTCTATCTGTTCTGTACCCGCCCCTTTCTCCTTGGACTTGGGGCCACCCTTCTGGAGTCGTTTTTCATTCCTTCCCTCCCCGTTAAACCACAACTTTTCCCAGCTGGCTGGGTGGGGCCTACAGTAGTTTCCTTCCATGCCTCCCCTGTCTGTTTATGCTCAGCTTTTGCTGGGATCTGGTTTCTGGTTTGTTCTTGGTTGTCTTCCGGGCGAACTTGGCCGGTGATCTTGTGCGGCTTTTTTTGTCCCTTTTTTTTTTTTTTCGCAACCCCCCCCCCCTTGTTCGTTTTCCCCCCCCCCGCTAAAACCCCCCGTTAGAGAACTCCCCTCCCCCTCTTTTACTCCCTCCCTTTTTGTTTTTTGAGAGGCTGGGTTTTTTCTTTTTCTTCCGTTTTTTGTTTCTTCTTAGGGTGTTCCCTCACCTTTTTTGTGAACCCCACCTCCCCCAAAAGAGGAATTACCTACGGAACCATGTTCGACCTGTTTCCCTTTTTCAAAGCAACTTCCTTCAGCCCCCCATCCGTCCCGCTATCCCCCCCCCCCAGGATTTCTTTCATTTTTCAGACGACGGATTCCCCCCCCCCCCCGCCCAGGCGTGTCTTTTTCCTCCCCAATGTGAACCTTGCTTCCTTTCCCTTCCCCCCCTGCCCCCCTTTTTACCCTCACCGGGAAGTTGGTCCCCGTTGCCGATTGCGCGTTTTCCCCCCCGGAAACCCCAGCTCCCCCGAGATTCCTCATTTCTCCCCGTTTCCACCCACGGTACGGCCCCTCGGCTTTCCTTCGTCCCTCCCCAATGGTTGGCAAAAGTGTGTTTTTTTTCTTTCTGGGGAATTGGTCTGGTTCCCCCCTTTCCCTTTTTTTTTTCAAGCGCAGCCCTCCTTCCGGACATTGGTTTTTGGGTAGCCTTTGCCCTTTTCCTTTTCTTTCCCCTCCACCTTTCGGCTCCCCCCACGATTTTTTTTGACCCCCTCTGGTTTTCCCCTTGCAGCCTGTCCTTTTCAGCTACTGCCTTCCCCCATGTTTTCCCCTTCCTTGGGATCAGTTGCCCTCTAGTTAACGGAGTGTCTCCCTTCCCATAGACCCCCTCCCTTTGTCCTCGGTGTTTTCCCGTGTTTGTTTATTCTCCCCCTTTAAGTCGGAATTTCCCCGGTTTTTTGTTGGCGTATTTCCTTTCCCCCACGCTCCGATGACGAGTTGGTCTCCCCCCCCCCCTTTTTCTGTTGCACCATCCGAACCTCTTTCCATTTTGTCCTCCCCGGGCCCCTTACGTTCCTTGTTTCCTCCCCGTTTTGCGCGGTGCAGGTCCCAGCCCATCATAGGCCGTTTCCCTGTCCAGGCGCAGGTTCTTTTTTGCCCCCCTTTATCACAGGTCTCCCCCCAGATCCAGGGGCCCCTCTCGTATTTTTTCCCCCCCATCGCTGCAGCTTTCCCCCCCATTTATCACACAACCTTTCATCCTTTTTGAAACGGAATTGCCTTTTTGGGCTTTTGGCCCTCACCACTTTCCTTTTGGTCTGGTCGAAACCCTCAGGTGAGCATGACTTTTTCCCGGCAGTTCGAGGTTTATCCCTCCTTTTACAGGCTCGGTTTCGGTATTCCTTTCGGGGCTTTCCGGGCACAACTTTTCCCCCCCCTTTTTACCTTTTTTACTCCGGATTTTTGCCTCCAAGTCTCCTCCCGTCCTTGGGCTTTTTTCCCCATTTTGACCTCCTCTCCCAGCCAAAACCCCCCCCCGGCCGGGCGTCAGACTTTTGCACAGGCTGTGCCTCCCTTCCGGCATGCCGGACACCCCCTACCCATGTCCCTTAGATGCTTTGGTGTTGGAGAGCCCCCCCCCGAGGATGTTTCGTTTTACAACCCCCTCTTGTGCTGCGCCGCTTCCACCCCTCTGAACATTTTTTTTTTTTCTGAAACTTTAGCACCGTTTTGATAAAATTTCGATCTTTTTCTTTGTTGGATCATAGAGGGTGGTCCCCTGTTTTTCCTTCCACTTTTCCCCAGCAATTTTTGCCCCTCTGTTGTCCCCCTTTCATGCACTGGCATTCACGTATTCCTTGTTCGGAATTGCTTCTCCCACGTTTTAGTTCCCCCCCCCTGCGTTCTGTTGGGCAACACGGGCCCCTTCTTCATCATTCCACTGGGGGTTGGTGAAGTGAGGTTTCGTTAACCTGGAAATTGTCTCGGCAATGTCCACTTTGTGCTTTCTTTTTTTTCCTGACGTTACCCCCCGAAGCTACGAATGTTCCTTTTTCCCTGATTCCAGATGTCATTGTGCCGCATTCCGTCTAATGTCCTCCGTTGGCCCCACCATACGGACATCCGTCCTTTTCCTGGTCCGACAAGCGTTGGGGATTTCGTGCCCCAACAGCGTTTTCTTGTTTTCCCGGATGGCGTTCTGGCGTTCATTCCCTCTGCGGTCCGATTTTCCTTTGTGACTCGCCTTTCTAATTGGGCCAGCCTTTCTCCAATTTTTCAAACACGCCCTCTCTCCAGTCGTTGTGTCTTTGGCGGGGGCTTTTTTGTGCCGCCGGCTCTTCACTTCTCTTTTTCCTTTTTTTACGGACCGGTTCCCTTTTTTTAGCCCCTGGTGGACCCCAACCTTCGAGAATCATCCATTCTCCCCTTTTTTCCTCACGTACTTCAACTGTTTTTTTTTTTTCGCCCCCAAGTGACAGCGAGGGCTGAAGCTCTTTCCAGATTCCCATTAATTCCCCTTCTTTTTTTCTTTGACTCATCCCCTTCCCTTTCCTTCGATTCTTTTCTTTCGTACGAGAAAACGTTCATTCCCTTTTTTTCCCCCCCCCCAATTGTTTTTCCTTGCGGCGTTGCAGTCCCCCGGTTGAATCAACGGGTCTATGTCAACCACCCTCCTCTGGCCCAGTGGGTGTTTTTCGTCCCTCGCTTCTCACCCACGCCCCGCGCGTCTGCCATTTTATTCCCGCCTGGGGGGTGCGACGCTGTCTGCATTTGCGCCCCCGGCCTCTTGTCTTTTTTGTGTGCGCCCACGATTCCTGCTCCCGGGCCACCTGTTGTCCACTTTTATGCTTGCCATTCCGCCCCTCTTTACTGTACAAGTGTCAAACCCTTTCGTTTGTCCGTTTAGAACATCCTGAATCCCACCCTTTTCCTGGAACCCCCCTTGAACGTTCTGACTCTTTGGACTGCCCCCCCCTTCCCCCGCTTTTTTCACGATTGGGAAGTCCGCGGGTTGCTACCCCCCCTGTGCAGTTCAAGCCCCCCCGCGTGATGTTTTTCTCCTTGCGTTCGTTTGCAGTGATTCCCTATGGTTTTGGAGTGCAAAAATTTTTTAGGTTGTCTTTCCCTTTTTCGATAAACCCCCCCACCCTCATCTACCCCCTCTTGGGTTGCTGCCCTTCTGGTCCCCCCCCCCAACGCTTTTCTCGCTGCTGCGGACCTTTTTCCCACGCACATGCCTTGCCGCTTTTGCCAGTCGTGGTTGCCCAACCCCCTTTCCATTTTGTCCATCACGCGCCTTGTATGCCGGGACACGCGTTCTGTCCTTTTTTTGGATCATAGTACCCTTGTCCCCCTCTTGATTCTCCACTTTTAACGTTTCCCCCTTTTGTTCATTTCGATTCCCCTTTTTTCCCTTAGGGCTCGATGAAACAATTGTACCGCGTACCCTGTTCCTTTCAGGTGGTTTTTCGTCATTGTCCCCCCGGCGTTTGACCGTCCTGGTTCTTTTTCACCCCCCCCCCCCCCCTTCTTGAAACCCAGGCCTTACCCCGTTGATTTCTCGTCTTCCCCTTCTCGCGCCAGGGCTTCCACCTTTTTCCCTGATTTTTGCGGCGTACGTCTTTTTGAGTTTTGTCCCCCTTCCCTTCCCTTCGGTGTGCCCCCCCGACATCTGTCTTAGTTTTTCCTCTTCCCCGAGTTCTCCTTTCCTCCCCTTTTTGTTACTGGGCGTTTTGTCGGTGGAACGGCCCTGGCACTCTTTTTGTAACAACCTGCCTTCCTGTCATTTCTTGGCCGATTTTTTTCGGGAAAACTTTTCGGCCCCCCTTCTGTTCTCCCTGGGCGTGGGGGGAGTTTCCTTTTTTTTCTTTAGCCTCCCTGCCCCCTCGTTCGGTTTCTTTTGGGCTTCCGCCGGCGAAATCCCAGCGGTTCTCAAGTTTTTGCATGACGACCCCCTTCCCTTTTCCTTTTTCCGTTTTTTGGCCCTTTACATGTTCCTTCTCCTCCCAGACCCAGGTCGACCCTGTTGGCGCGCAGCTCCCACCCACTTTGTTGGGATTTGCCCGGTTATTGATCCTCGGGCCCCCCTGTGGAGATTCGCGCCCCAAGCCTTTTCCATCGTCAGTCCCGATGCCGGTTTGTCCTGTTGGCCTGCTGATGAAAGTCCCTTTTCCCCCCGCGGAGGGAAGGTGCCCCGTTTTCCTTGGCTCCTGGCCAGCTCGGAGCCACAAAGTTTTTTTCCAGCCACTTCCCTCCCCCCCCCCCCGGTCTTGTATTTCTTGGGTGTTTTATCCTTTTCCAAATTTAGTGTCAAACCGTTCTCCCGTTGTCCTTTCCGCTCCCTCACGTGTTTATTGGGTGAGTCCTCTCTCCCCCGGTCCTTTGATTCCTTTTCCTGCATTTTATCCTCCTTTAGACATGTTCCTGCACCAGCGTTTTTTGTGGTGTTTTCGTTTTTTAGCCGTCCTTGTCCTTTTCCTTTTCTTCCCTTTCCATGCCAAGGGGCGGCCGATTTCTCTCAAGTTCAGAACATTTTTTTTTTTCCTTTTTGAACCTTTCTTTTCCCCATTTCGCCCCACGAAAATGTGGTCCATTGTTTCTGCCATTTTTGCCCCCTCTTTTCCCCCCTTTTCCCGGCACGTTTCATTCACCGACTGCCCTTCGGTGCGCAAATTGCTCTTCTCTTCTTTTTTTTTTCAGTTTGTCTTCGATGCTTCAGCTCGGTTTTGTTTTTGATTTTTGGGTCGCATCCCTGCGGCGGAAAACCCTCCCCTGGGACGCCTTGTTGCGAATTCCAGGTGTGCTGGTTTGCATGTTCAACTGGACGTTTTCCAGGTTTGCCGATTAGCGTTCTCGGGTACGATTTTCTCTATCTCGTTCTCCGGTCATTTCCTTGAGTTAGCCGCCCCGTCCCCCCGTTTCCCCCCGATGAAGTTAGAGATAGTTCCCATCTTGTACTTTGACCACAAGGTTTGTTTTCAGGTCCCCTTTCACCCAACCTTGTTTCCCCGTATTTACGTTGCTCCCCCCCCCTTTTGTGGGCACCCGTAGACAAGTCTCTAGCCCAGATCGGACCTTGGAATTTTGTCCCGAACTCCCCCCCCGAAACCATTCCCCCCCCAGGCACGAGAGGCTTTGGTGTTTCGCCCCAGTGGTTTTTTTTTATTCGGGCGAGGTGTCCCCAGTTACTTTCCGCGTTGGAGCCTGGTTTTTACCAAAGGGCCCCCGTTTCCCCCCACCACTTCTTTTTCTTTGGACCCCTCGGTCCAGTTCGCTTCCGCCCATGACAAAATCCGGCGTCGGCAGTTTGTCATAACAAGTTTTTTTCCCCAAGGCACATTGAGGGGGTCTACGTGTCCCCCCCACGTTTTGTCCCAGGTTTGCTGTCTTGTCTGACATTCCCCCCTTCGGACATGTATGTTATCCTGTGCTTGCTTCGGATGAGTTTTTTTTTTTGTCACCCAGTGGAAAAGACCTTTATGGCCACCCTGCGAAGCTTGTTTCATCCCGACACCCTTACTTCACTGTTTGTTGACCCAGCCCCCTCCCCATTCCCCCCTGTGGCTTCACCCCCCCCACACCCCGCGTCTTTGCGGTTGCCACCCCACGACGTAGGTGGCCCCTTTGCTCTGCCATACTGTTTGTACGATTTATTGGATTTTTTTTTCCCCCCTCCCCCCCAGGGAGTAGTTGCCCGGTCTGTGCCTGGGTGGTCGTCTTTTAAAACTTTTCCCTCTCACTCTTCCCCCCTGTGATCGTGACTTGGGCTTCAACGACTGGTTTTGCGCCTCCGTTTCCATCTTGTCTCGTGGTTGTTTTTTGTACGAATCCTCAGTCGGTTAGAACCTCCCCACGTAGATTCACCCGCCCGTCGGAGAAGTTTCTCGCGCCGGGTTTTGGCAAGTGGGGCCCATTCAGGTTACCCAGCTTCGTAAGCCAGTCTTGTTTCTGTGTTTCCTCTGCCTGTTCCCCTTTTGACCAGTTCCTGGGATGCCCGCTGCCTAACTTCCGGTTCCCCCGGTGGAAACCCCCTTCTCCCGGGCAATGTGTTCCGGGCCCCGTCTCTTCCCCCCTAAGTTTGTGCCGTGGCTTCCTGGGACACGGTCCATTGATCAATTCGTTGTCTGTTCTCAAACTCCCGCTCGCTCTTTCTTCCCGTTTCGCATCCCGTTTCAGCAACCAGAACGCCTGCCCGTGTTCCACCCCATTTTCGGTCCCCGATTTGATTCCCCCCCAGGTTTTTCGTGATCGCATGCGTTTCTTTTTTTTGCAAAAAACGTCTTGTCCTGTGATGCTGGGAGCCCCCTTGGACAAGTTTCCCACCTGCCGTTCCTGCCCCCCCCCCCCCACTTTGGCTATTTTTTCCCTTAACCAGTGCAGCCTTTGCCTTTCGATTGCCCCAACCTGTGTGCGGTTTCTTGATTTTTTGCCAGAATGGTTCTTCTGGATGCAGGGCATATCTGTCGCTTTTTTTTAAGTCACCCTTTCCATGGGGAAATTCCAAGATTCTTTGGGCTTCGCTTGAAACCTTTGTTTATTCCTTTGCCCCTGTTGATTGGACTAGTTTTTTTTTTTCGCCCGTACCCTTAATCCACCGGACCATTAAAGTTTGCTGATACCATGGCCTGGTCCCCCCCACCTTTCCCTTTTCCCTTTCCCTGAGTTCACCTAGGGGACTGAGTAAAACTTACAACTGCGATGACACCCACTACTCTTGGAGGCCCGTAGATTTGGGAAGTTTTGAACACCCTTGGGCTGTTTCTCCAACGGGCCTTTCTTTGCAGTACTTTTCTCTGCAATTAGTTGGACTCTTCCCCCTTCAATAGATGTCTCCCTTGTTTTGCCCCTGAATGGTTCCTAAGAAGATCCTTGGGCTTTTTCCCCGCCTTTTTTATTTTATGGGCGCCGGGTGTGGCTGGTTTTCCTCGTTCGGTTTCTCTGTTACTTGTTTTCCCCCTGCAGAGGTGCAGGGGCCTGTTAAGGAGGTTTTGTTTGGAGATTCCACCGTTTGACCTTTGTTTTTTTTTGCTTCGGTGAACCCCAGAACAGGCTGTGGGTTTTTTGTTTTTTTGGGGGGGTTTCTGGCCCCGGCATGCGGCATTTGCATCCGCGGTTTTTTTTAGAGGTATTGTTTCTGACGCGATGTCTTGTCGGCCCTCCCAGGTTCGTTAGCGTCTTTTCTTTGGATTCCAACCCCACCCTCTACCCTTTTTAAGGTCTTACCACCCCGCATCCATTCTTCTTCTTTTCCTCTCCGTTGTGTTTTTTTTGTGAGTTTTACTCGAGCCTTGGGGGGACTCAGGGGTGTGGTTTTTGTGGGTTTTTTTAGAGGGTTTACACAATGTGGCCCTAACCCCCACATGTTCACTGATATTACAGTATAAGGAGGTTTGGCCGCCGGGCCTCTAATACAGTCATCTTTCCTCCCAGCACCCTTCTGTCTTAGCTAAAGCCCCAGTAGTGGCGTGCATTTGGCGTCCCATCTCTTGCACAACTTTTCCCCAACTTCTTTTTGGTTGTTCCGACAGACCCCGGTTTTTACCTTGGTTCGGTGTTCCCTTCCTCCTTTTTTTAGGACTGCCCTTACGGCCCTGGCCCGTCGCGTCCCTTGGCAACAGTCTCGTGCCCTTGTCCGTTTTCCCAAGAAAGGGGCACGACCTTGCACAGGAAGCCCCCTCCCCCCTTCAAGTAAGCTTGCCGGTGCGCTGACCACAATTTTGTGAAGGCCTTTTTTCGACGGGCGCCTGTTGTAGTTGGAGGGGTTTGCGGTAAACTTCATGGGCAGTGTGAGACATTTTTTTTCTGTCGCCTCCAGTGTGTGTGGCCTGGCCCCCCCCATTTTTTACTTTCAGCAATCGGTGGCCTCCAAGAGCTCTGGGGCTTGTTTTTTTTCCCCCTTTTTTCATGTTCCAGTTTTTCATTTCAGTTCCCGCTCCGATGGATGTACCCATTGGGGCCCACGGCCTGGTTTCAGGGGCCGCTTTCGTGCGGTCCAGGCGGTTGTGAACAGTTTATTCACTGGTCTTCCTCGTTTTTCAAGGTGCCTCGCGAACGAAACGAGTTATCCTTCCAGAACCCCCCCTCCGTGTAGAGGTTTTTGGGGTTGGTCCCCGGTCCCCGTGCGGTGGTCCTTTTAGCAGACATCTTTTTCGGTTTTTTTTGTCAGGTTCACCATTTCTTTTTCCCCGTCGGCCGGCGCAGGCCCGCTCACCCCCCCCCCAGTTTTGCAACCCCCATTGTCCCACCCCCCGACACGCTTTAAAAGCTCGGTACTATCTTCCTTTCGTATCTGGCGCGGTGGTGGCCAAAACAGGCAAGAAATTGGGTCCCCGTTAGGGCTTTTTTCACTTAGTCTTTTTGGTCCCCCCAGCCCTAATTCACATTTTCTTTAGCGTTGGATTCATCCTTTGATCCAAAACCTGTCTCACCCCTGCCATCCCCTTGGGAAATCGTTGTGGCACTTTCGGGGAGGGGTTTTTTCTGTTTTCACAAGTCTTTGTTGATGGGTGGTCCGGGGACACGAGCTAGCCTCCTGTACTTTGTTGCGTTCCCCCCTTAAACAAAGTAGCTGGTTATTTCCAGTGCTTGAATGTCCAGTGAGTGCTGGTATATTCCCCCCCTGTTTGTACGGAACCACTTGCTCCAAGGTGACACGGATGTTTTGAACTTTTTTCCCTCAGTATTTCACCGCGGCCTAAGGCTCCCTGGATTTAACATCTTCCACACAACCCGAGTTCGGCTCCCCACCCTTGCGGCTGCGGCCATTGCCGTCCTTTTTTCCCTATACTCTCCTCATCGGTTGTGCGCATGTTGCGGTTTTCTTTTCACCCTGCGTTTTTCCGCTTAAACCCCCACAGTCGGACCCCCTTTCATGCAACGCCTGATCCGGTTTGCTTTTACCCATTCGATCCTGGGAGTGCTGTGTGACGGTGCTTTTTTCGACCTTTTTTCTTTTTGCCTTGCAACGCATTTTTGGTGCACCCCCCTTGGCCCCACACGCAATCCCGATCCTTCCCGCAGTCATTTTTTTGGTCACCATCTTTTTCTTGGTTGACCCGGCGCCGGGGGAGTGGGCCGGCCCCAGGTATCCGACATTCCACGATTTTCTTTTTCCCCGCTCTCATCCCCTGTTTACTCGTAACGTCTCCGCAAGGTGCAATTTTCAGAACCCCCCCTTTTTTGATCTTGCAGTGGGGCCACAGACTTCTTTACTGGTGTAAGCTTGAAACAGCGCCCCATCTCCACTTTCCCCAGCACAAATTTCCGGGGCAGGAACTTTGGCCACCTGGCTTTTGCGCTGGGTTTGCGCTGGCCGTGTAAGGTGCCTTTCGTTTTCCTTTCTAGGGTTCCCCCTGGTCGGGCCCTCCATGCTGTTCCTGGGCGCAGACCCAAAAACCAATTATCAAATCCGTGCTCAATGTGTGCGGGTCTTCTGCCCCGCTTTCCCCGTTCCAGAGCCGTACCGCTTAGTACGGCCCTGGACAAACTTCGACCCCAATGAATCCCCTTTCCCATATACATGGTTTGTTCCCCCCTCAACTGACCAACCTTTGTTCTGAAACAAATCCGTAAGGAGGAGTGGGCCAAGCTTCCGACGAGCTTTGGGGGTTTTTCTTTTTTGGGCTACCCATGTACCCCCTGGCTGGCCGATGGCTTTGTCCCGTCAGAGAAAATCTTCATCGGCCAAAAGGCTTGCCACTGGGGTCCGTTGTGCGCGGACCTCCGAACGGTACTATATCGCAAACCCAACCCCTCTTGTTCGCGTCCCGTTTTAGTGTCGCCGGCGCGGCGAACCCCCCCCATTTCCAAATGCACAGCTTCTCTGAAACTGTTAGACTGCTTTTGTTGGGCGACGGGGTCTGGAAATTTCCTGGCCGCCAGCCCCAGTATTTTTTAGTTTTACCCTCGGCTGCACGCGCCTTTTTTGAACCTGGTTTTTTTTTTAGTGGTTTTTGGTCGCTGCCCTTGGCGCAAAACCACTGACTGTCACCAGGTTTGGAACCACGGCGGCTTTGATCGCACAACTACGCAAGTGCGTTTAACCCCCTTTTTAATGCACTTTTTTTGTGAGCAAGGACTCCAGCTCCCGCTTTGGAAGGCCCCCCTGCCTGATGTGGTTACCACACTTCGAGTGTCTTTTGGAAACCTTGTACTGGAGCGTTTTCAACCGGGAGGGGGTTTGTTTTTTGATGATTTGAGTGCCTCTCTGACTGGTTGATCACTGTACAGTGATCACACACCCCCGTCCTTTACCCCCCACTCCCCCGGTTTCGCCGTGGATTCTTTGATCCGGCGTTGTTTCAACTGGAGGAAAAGCGCCCCACGCACCCCTTGCATCCGTGGTGCGGCAAGAGGCATTTACTTAGGCCGGCCCAACCCCCGTTATTTTTTTTTTTTGACCTGCGAGTCTTCCCCTCAACATTGTAGCCCTCGTCCCTGTGCTATCCCTGGGTTTGGGTTGGTTTCCAGGGGCGATAAGCTTGTTTACTGGTGGGTCCTGGCTGCTGGACACCCTACACAGGCGACCTTTCTCTCCCCCTTTTTGGTCCTTCCACCCTTGCACACGATTTTTTTGGGTGACCTGGTGTCTTTTTTATCTTTGGAGATGGTGCCGCCCCAGTCCACAGCCCACGAGGGCTCGAGGGCCGCTCGATTCCCCGTTTTCTTCACGGGCATTTTTTTTTTGCGACGTTTTTTTGGGTTTCCTCGGCTGCGGGTGTGGGATTGCGCGATGGGCGCATCTTCAGTTTTTTTTATTCTCCCCCCCCTGGATCTACTTTTTCACTCCCCTCCCTTTTTGGAGATCGATGTCGGTGGAGTCTCCATTTTTTTTTCCAGCACCTTTTTCACATTCGCCCCTGGCCACCCTCTCTTTGCGCCTATGTCCCGCGCCCTAACCTTGACTAAGGACCTGGCGGCTCAGCCTTGCCGGCGATAACTGCTCTGTGTCGGTTGTTTTTCCCAGGGCGCCAAAATCCCCCCACATGGTAGAACGATTGTTGTCCATTTGGTACGAACCACTGGTCCCCGGTCGCCGGCCGTTAAGGGGAGCACCTTCTCCCCATTTTCCCGGCCCCCCGATATTGACCCTTTTGGATTTTTTTCCCCGGGTACCCGTGACGCGGCCTTGCGGCACGGCTTTTTTTTTCAGGTACGAAAGGATTGCTTCGCCGCGCCGGTTGGGGTCTTCCGAATGAGGACGCCGCCGCTCAATTTCCGGCTGGTTTGGCCCGGTGGCGTGCCTTTCCGCCCCCGTCTTCTTCCGTTTTGGCACCAGCTCGCATTTTTTCCCGCCCACCTGTATTTTGTAGTAGGTTCCGGGTTTGACGGGTTTGCATTGAAGTCCGCTGGACCCCCTTGATCCATTCCCGCTCTCCCGGGGTTTTCTGTTGATGCTTTCACCTTGGGGTCCGAGGCCCGCCCGGAACGTTGGTTTACGCCCGTGCCCGGCCCCTAAAGAGGTTGGATCTTCCTTGCGATGATCCTAACTTTTTAAAATTCTTTTTTAATGATTTTCGCTTCCGGCGAGAGAGTGGTGACCCCCATGTCGTGTAGGAGGCCCCATCCCCCATCCCCCCCCTACACGTGGCCACTTCCCAGGTGCCCCCCCTTTTTCTGTGACTCACGTAAAAAGGGCTTTTTTGGGAATGGCTTGGCCCCACTGTACTGCAGGCTCGCCCCAAAGTCGTTTCTAGGCTTGCGGACCATGCTGGGATGGTTTTTTTTTTTAGACAGGATGAGCCACCCCAAAAAGGGTTTGCGTGGATTGTTTTGCCGCAGTGACTTAGTTTTCAGGGCCCCGGTCCCTTCCCCAGTGGCCAAGTTTTGCTGATTTGACCGTTTTTTTTTATTCCCACGATGGAGATCTCGGCCCCCGCCGGTTTTGAAGTAGTTTCCGCCCGCGCTTTCGAATTCTTATGAATCTGGGCCGGCCGATGTAGAACTGCGGGCCCCACCCTTTTGTTGGAAGTTACTTTTAACACCCTTGCTATGGGTTCCGTCCCCCGTCCGACTTTCCCCCAGTGTTTCCGCGGTCTGGCTGACCAGATAGCGAACCGTCTTTTGCCGTCTCTGTGAGCTTCAAACCGCCCCCCCTGCATTTTCCGATGTTGCATCTGTTTTTTTGATTGGCTTCCGCGCCCCCCCCCGTACGGACGAGGGCGGGTAAACCGCGTTTGTTACATGGTTTGCAACCAGCTGTTCCCCCCCGGAAACAACTCGGCGCCCTAGCGGCCAGCCCTTTTTCCACTGCAGACGTTGTAAAGTTTGCCTCCAACTAATTCTCTTGGACTTGCCCATTTGGTATGTGGGGCGTGCACAGCGCTTAATGGTAATGCAGCTTTGGCTGCCCCGTCCGGACTATTTTCTGCCAGCTTTCGAATGGTCGGAGGCAGTTCGTCCCGTAAAAGGCTTCCCTGGGAGAGCTTTTTTTTTTGTTTCCCGAGACCCCGGAAGTCCCGGCCTCTTTCACCCCCGATGAACGGCGTGAAAAGGCGCGTTTCAGGTGTCACGAAGGGTGTGTCTCCCCTCCCCCATGTTCTGTTCCCCGCCTTCGGGTATGGGTGGAGGGAGGGATGGCGTTCAGGTTCCAAGGGGGTTAGGTTTTTTTTTTTTCCGTTCCCCTGTCCCGGTATTTTTCAGCTTCTTGACTGCCTGAGCAACTTTTCCCGCCTCGTTAATCTTTTTTATCCGTTTGTCCCTAGTTGGTTTTTTTGCGTTTTGTCGCTGACCCAACTTTTTTCACCTGTCCCGTATACTCCATTTCCTTTTCCATTGTTCATTCCCCCTGCCAAAGGGGTCGCCGCGTTCTTTTATTGGAAGTTTTTGATGTCCAGTTGAAAGTTTCTTTCCGGGATGCCTGCCTGGTTTACAGCCTTTGAATTCGCCAAAGGTTTCCCAAATTGTGCGTCCTTCGGTCTGACCCCGGGTCCGCGTCCTGGACAAACCCAAAGGAACTCCCATTTTTTATAAACTTATCCCTTTTTTGTCTCCCAACTCCCCCCCCCTTTATGGTTCCGAGTAATTTGTCGCTTTTGCTGCATACCTTTTTTTTTTACAAGCCCCCCCCCCCCAAATACTTTTGCCCGTTCCCGTCCCATGTTTTTGTTGCCGCAGTTATTGGCAACATGTTTGGTTCCGTTTTCCTCTCGACTTAAAAAGACCCCCAATTTTTTTTCCCCTCGGTTTTGCGTGGTGGGTTGCCGGCACCGTGTACAGTGCCCCCCCCTTTTACCCCTGTGCATTTGCCCTATTTCCGTTGGGGGCGCACCGTCCTCCGGTCACGCACGTTCGCTGTCCCTTTCAGCTCGGTAGGGGATGTTTTGACACAAGATGGGTTTTTCTTGCCCTTCGCAAAAGTCGGCGGCCCCCCGCGTTTTATTTGCAGTCCCCGGGCGGGACTTGCCGTTTATGTTGCCAGTTTTGTTGACACACCCCCAGAGGGCGGGCCTTGTGTGGGCTGGGATTGTGGCTGTCTCCCCGGTGAGATGCCGTGTATCGATGGCTTCGCTAGGCATTATTCCCCTTGGGCTCCACTGTGTTCATGCCCTTTTGGAGGATGGACCGAGGCCCATCTTTCCCAAACTTTCGTCCTGGGAGGTCACCACCCTCGAGCTTTTGAGCGGTTTAGCGGATGTAATTCGGCTGTTGCGGTTCTACCCACCCCCCACCCAGGTCGAGACCTAGATTGGATGCACTGGAAGTTTCTTTTGCTCTAAAAACATCGATTGCTAAATTGACGGCCCTTTTTCGGTCGCCGTCCCCTCCTTGTATTACGACTTTTGAGGCCTTTTTTTTTTTTTGGGGCCTGTTTTTGTTTTTCCGTGGATGCTCGCTGAGCCTGGGTCACCCCTTTTTCTCTGACCCACCCCTCCTTGGGGCCAGTACGTGAAACAGTTTGGGGCTCCGGGGCAGGTCTGATGCACTTTCCTTTTCCACCCTTTACCATCCATGGCGGGGGGTTTTTTCCCGGCGCCGACTTTTTGTGAACCATGCCCTCGTTTCTTTTGATGTTCCCTGGAGGGGTCTTGGATCCCGGATGGCTTGGGCTTGAGCGGTCCCGTTGGCCCGACTTTCCCGTAGTTCCCGGATCTTTTGAAGTGTTTCGCCCCCCCCCCCCCGGTTCGAACCACAGCTTTACCCACGAATTTTTGAGCAGAAATCCCCTTTTTTAACCTCTTGTTTTTGTTTTTGTGATATCCAGATAGGGTTTTATTCTCAGGTTTTTTGCGGGGTTCCGAACATGTGAGAACCCCTGTCCCCCCAACCATCACCCTGCTCCCCCCGCTAAACTTCCTGCCCAGGGCTTAAGCCAAGATTCATCGACCCACCAGGACTTCAGCTTAAGAAGCTTTTACATGGATTCCCTGAGGATGAAACCCCCCCAACCTCTTGAGTTTCTGTTCCTCAGTCATTCGGTTCCTTTCGTGACTTGCCTACGCCCTCCGTTCCAGGTGTTCCCCGTTTTTGCTTGTCCAAACCCTTACACCCCTTCTCCGTACAGGGATGCCCGTCCCACTTTTTGCCTCTGTGCACCCAGGTCGTCCACGCCGTCTTGGTGGGCGGCACCCCCCTTTTTTCACTTCAAACCTGGCGAGTTCTTTCTGTTACCCAGTTTTTTTGGTCCGGAATCCAGTGTTTTGTCATCCGGAGAAAGATCGTTTTCCCCCTTTTTTTTTTTGGAGTAAGGTCACAGCCGTGAATCTTCATCACCCTTGCTCTCAACTGGAGGTTCGAGTCCCCCTTTTTTTTTTGCTGAGAGCTTCGGCAGCTCCTGAAGTGAATGACATGTGTGGTCCCCCGACATGGTTTTCAGGCCGTTGCAGGCGCCAGAGTGTCGACACTGGACTTGCTCGCACGATTTGTGGACCATGCCATCCGGGCCAATTTCTCGTTCAAGCTTTTTTGTTCTGAGCCAGGGCGGGTAGTTTCACCTGGGCAGGTGCGTTTGACCCAAACGCGCCGTCCCTAAGACAGATCACACTGTGCTGTGACCCTACAGTCCCACCGCGCCCCTTTTGGGCTTTGTGTGTGGCCGGATGGCTGCGCGAGGGCGCTGGTACCCAGCCCTGGGTCCAGGTTCGCATTTTTTTTTGTCCCTTTTTTCTTGTTGCACCTTGTCGGCCCCCCAGCCAGCGGCCCTCTGTCGTTTTTCCATCTCCTGTGCTTCAAATCCATTTTTCAACTGCTGCACATGGGTAACGCCTTGTGCTGATTTTTCGTTGTTGGCGACCCCTTTTTCCACTTTTCGACCCCACGGCGGGCGCTTTTCCTCTGGTTTGAGTTGTAGAAGGACACTTGTTCTCCAGATGTCTTCTTCATGGGGACGGCGTCTTTTTTCCTTTTTATCCCTTGCTCCAAAGGCCCTCCCTTGGGACCATTGTCTCATCCGGGGGCTCCCTTGGTCCTACCATGGACTCGTCCTTCAGACAACACGGCTTTTTTTTCTGACCCCTTGCACTTTTTGCCCGCCCCCTGCCCGTCCGATATGCGGCTAGATGCCTTTTTTCAGCTCCTTGGAGTTTGCTTGTTCTCTATGCTTGACGTCCTCCCTCAACAACACCTCGCCACTTTTTCCCCTCCCTGTTGCGCCCCACGGGCGTCTTTTTTAAAACTTTTCGATCATGGAGTGATAAATAGGCCCAACGGGGTCGCTGTTCCCCCCCATGCCTCCCCTGGCACACTTTGCGTTTGAACATCCCTGCACCCCCTTCCACACACGATTTCCTTTTCAGTTTCCTTTTCCCGAATTTGTCACCCGCTCACTGCGGGGAAGTTTTCCTTTTCCATGCGTCCTTCCAACCCCAAGTCCCCCACTGACTCCCCGGAGGAGTTGCCCCCTTTCTCGAGTACCTTTTACCCGTGGTGTACTTTACCCAACAGTTCCATCAGTTTTTTTCATGGTGTTTTTTCGCAGGTAGTTTCCTTCCCCTTTCTGCCTGATGGTCCTTCCCTCCCTGCTGTTCAAGCCCGTGGCCATGCGTCCAAGAAATTCGTGCCCACTCTGTTATGGCCCAAATGGAAAGTTCGGTGGGAGCTGGGAGCTTTTCCCCCTTTCCCGGTGTTTTTGTTGGGCAGATGTTTTTACTGTTCTTTCTCCCCCCTTTTTCTGTCGAGGGCCGGCTCCAATCCCAAAAAACCCTTCGCGAAGCCCTCCCTTCCTTTTCCTTTTTTTTTTGTTAGTTTTGTTTACCCTTTTATTTTCTGGTCCGCCGCTTAGACGTTGCTTTCGCCCCCCCTTTGTGGCCATCGAGCCGACTCCTGCCCTTCAAGCAGGTGGGTCTTTCCTTCTTCAACTTTTTTTTTTCTGTGCAAGTCGACTGGTTCCGTCTGTGCGATTCCTCTAATTGAGCGTCCTTTGTGGTGGCGCTCTTCCCGCGTTTTTTTGCCGATTTCGTCAATTTTAGATAACGATTAATTTGTTCCCCCCCCAAAACAGGTGACAGACCCGCCCCCCCCTTCGCTTTTTTTTTTTGTGTAAAGTGTTTGGTCTTTGTCCCGCAACATCCTCGCGAGCACGTGGGTCGTTTTTTTATCTGCACTGGAACCCTCACCCCGCCCTGAGCCTTGACTGGATCCCTCCCCAACGTGTTTTTTTTTTTGTTGGCGACCGAGCGCTGCATTACCTCCGGCCGATTTCTCTTCTGTTACTTTTTTAGGTCGGCCTTTTTTTTTTTTTTTTTTCCTTCTTTTTTTTGGGCGGCGCCCCATTTTGGGCGGCAACGCCCCAAGACCGATTGTCCCCGTTCCCCTGACGTGACTCCATCCAATTTTCCCTTTTTTGTCCCAGATGAAACTTTGGGGAGGGGAGTTCCCCTTGGCTTGCCTTTTGAGCTCCCTCGGTTTTCACTCCCTTGAAAAGACGGGCTGGACCCCTTTCCCCCCCAATTTCTTTTCTTAGTGTTTTAACCATCCCCTTCTGAGTCCCCCCCACCCCTTCGTGGTGGGGAGCGATGATTGAGCCTTTTTTTAGGTTGCAACCTTTGCTAAACCCCCTGCCCTCTTACACTACCTGGGTGCGCCTTTGTTTTTGGACCGCTGTGCTCTCCTGGAGCTGGGCGTCTGTTCCGTTTCCCCTTGACATCCTTTTTTTGATTCACTTGGAGTTTTCCTGTTCCTTTTCCCGGGGAGACCAACCCCTACTCTTCCTTGAGATCGCTGAATTCGTTTTTCATCCCCTTCGCGAGAATCCCCCCTTTTTGAGGCATACCTGTTCCGTTCAATTTGATTTCGTTTTAGGACCCATGTTGAGGGCTCTTTTCCCCTTCAGCGTTTTGAATCGTCATCAGTGGGTAAAATTTTGGCCCTTTTTGTTTTTAGTTTCTTTTTTTTTTTGTGCGCCTGGCTTGGGTGGCCCTCGGTCCCCCGTCCTTCTGATTCGCCTTACTTTTCTAGAAAGGGCCCCGAGTTTTCCCTTCGCTTCCTGTTTTCTGGCACAACGGAGACTGTGTTTCTTCTCACCTTTTTGTTGGCCCCTGCATGTCTTGCTGTGGCGGTCTGAACACGTACATCTCTATTCCTCAGCCCTCCGTGTTGTTGGGGCTTTTGTCCCCCGGGGGAATTAATTTTTTTCCCAGCCCATGGATGCGGCACACCGCCTGGAACAAAAGCCACCATCCTTGTTTCTGTCTGCAGACAGAAAGTCGTGCCCCGCACCATCGTCCATTCCTCCCCCAACCCAACCCACCCACACACCCACAAACCAACCAAACAACCCCCCAAAAAACAACAACCACCCCCCCCCCCCAAACCCCACACCCCCCACACCCCCCCCCCCCATTTGGGTTTCTTTCTCTTGACGGGTTCAGCGAGCCTGCTAGTTGCCCCCCCCCCCCCCCTTAGGGGCGGGTCTCCCCCCCCCTTTATTACACTTCCCTTTTTCCTTGGAAAAGCACTCAGGTGCAATTCCTCCCCCCCCCCCCATGTCTTTAGATTTAGTCTTATGTTCAGCTCTCTTTTTTTCCCCCCCTTTTTTCAAACAGGCCTTTTTCGGATCCAATTGACGGCCGTATGTATATTTTCCCCTGGTTTAAGATTGATTAGCCCGACCCCCCCGAGTTTCCTATGAAGGCCCTCCCTTGATCCTTTTTACCCAGACCTTTGGCCGCACAGGGATACTTTTGGCAAGATGACAGTTTTTTTTTTTTCCCCTATTGCTCGGTTATTGGCCGCGTTACCCGCCCGTCTTTCCGATGCCGCTTGTTTTTTTGTTTTTTCATACCCAGGGCTACTACCCCCCCATGTTTCTGGTTACGATGGCGGGTTTGTTTTTGATACTTTTCTTGGGTGGCAAACCGTCCGAGAAAAGTTGGCTCCTTCCCTTTGGCCTTCCCCCCTTGGTTTTTGTCGGGTCATGGATCGTACCATTTTCCGGGCCGGAATTTCACTTTTTGGGTAGTTTTCCCCCCTTTTCTCCTTTCCTTGTATGAAGGTTAGGCTCGGTGCCGGTCCTTCTCCGCAACGTTCATCTTTACTCCCCTTGGTTGGAATTTTTCCTCTTTCCCCGTCTAAGATATTTTTCCGGGATTGCCTCTTTGTCCTTGCCCTGGGAAGCCCTTTGGAAAATTGCCCTGTTCCCCTCTCCCTCGTTTCATCCAACGTAACATTTTTCCCCCACGCTGCGGGCGAGCCTTTCCTTTTTTCCCTTCCCCCCGGTTTTTTTCTCCCCCCTTTTCAGCGGGGCTTGATGAGGGGTTTTTGTGAGTATGTTTGTTTCCTCCGAGGGTTCACCACACCCCCCCCTTCCATGGGCGCGGATTTGCGCGACACCCGGTTGGCCCGCCCGGCCCTACACTTGGGCTTTTTCCCCTTTTTTTTTTTTTCCGATGACCTGTTTTCTGTTCACTCGATCCGGCGGCCTTCATGAGGACTTCTCCCCTCCCCCCCCCCCCCCTTCTAATTTCCCGAGGGGACGCGCGGCACCGCTTTTTCTCCCCTATTTTTACCCCTTCTTGACTTATTACCACGGACTTGAAGGATGGTTTACTCGTGTACAGGTGCCTGCCCCGTCTACAGGCGGTCGGGCGAACAATCCTTCCCTTGTTTTTTAGTTTCTGTCCCCCGCCCGCCCCTGGCCACGATTTGTCTGCTTTTTTTTTGGAGATGCCTCCCTAGTACGACCGAGGCCGTGCACCCCTTTCCCCCCCATGAGGTCCCCGAACCCCCCCCCAAACTCCGGGCATGAGAGTACGAAAGCTTCTCCCCCTTCGCATGAAGGGGCCCTTCAGTCCCAGCAGGTTTTTTTTTCCCCTTGACCCTCCTTTCTTTTCGCGTGGCCCCACGGCGTTCCCCCTTCTTGGATTTCCTCCACTTTTTTTCACGTCGAGTCGTGTTCTGTTCCCCCCCTTATTCCCTTTCTCCTGGGAAACGTGGAACCGAGCAAAAAGTTTGTTCGTTGGCATTTTTTTTTTTTTTTTTTTTTTTTTTTTTTTTTTTTTTTTTTTTTTTTTTTTTTTTTTTTTTTTTTTTCTTTTTTTTTTTTTTTTTTTTTTCTTTTTTTTTTTTTTTTTTTTTTTTTTTTTTTCCCCCTTCAACGACCCCCTTTTTTTTCAGCGTGCATTGAAGGATTCCAGGTCCCCCCCCCTTTCACTCTTTTTGTCCTGTTCAAAAAGGTCCCTGGGAGACGACCTTCCCTTCCCCCCCTGTTTCATTTCGTTGTTTTTTATGCATGGTGTTACTTGGGTGCCTGGGATGTGCTCCCCCCCCCTAGTTGAAGTTGATTTTTTCCTTTTGTCCCCGTTTCTTGATGCTCATTATCTTGTATCCCCCCCAAAGGACTTTTTTGGCTTCTGGTTTCATTGTTCGAAGGTGTTTTGCCGCCGGCCCAGCCGTTTTTCTTTGAACAGCCTTCTGCGCTCACCGCTAGTGCGTCTTGCTGTAAGGCGTCACGAGGGCAGGGCGGCCCTGTTCTGCGTTCCTCCCAGCGTTTTTTTCGGTAGAGGTTTTCGTTATCCTTTGAGAAGTTGCATTTTGCCTTGCGATTTGCAGCCCGGGCAAGGGACCTTGGTTGAACTCCTTGGTTGACTGGTGATTAACGCTCGTACACTATAAGGCAGGGGAGTCCCTTTTTTCCCCCAACTTCGACCCTCGAAGTAAGTTTTTTGCCAACCTACAATGTGTAGCTGTTCGTGTTTCCTGCCCTTTTTTGGCCCCAAACCGACCGGGCCGTTTCCCCACTGGATTTCCCCCCCTTTTTGATGAACATTTGTTACGCAGTCCTGCTGTCCCACCCCGACGTCCGATTGCCGGCTGGGGGTCATTTCCCCAAAGTTCTCCGTGAACAACGAACACGCCTATTTTCCCCCAATAGTGGCTACTGTCCCCGCGCACCGCGGTCAAGCCCAAGGTCATGTCTTGAACTTTTTTTTTTTTCCCCAATGATCAGGTTTTGTGTGGTTTCAACCTCCCTTCTTGAGGGATTCATTCTTTTTCGTTCGCGTTTCAAGTCGCAAGTGGACCCTTGTAACTTGATCCTTATCTTGGCTGTGCTCTCAAATTTTGCCCCACACCCGTGCGTTTGCCCGTGCTTACGATTGAGGGGGATGAGACGGAATTCTTCTGTTTGACGGTCTCGACGACCCCCCCACGTGAATTAAAGATGTAGGAGTCCCCCGTTTCCTGGAACCTTGGTCATTTCACCTTTCCTTGTTGGATTTCCGTCTGGAGGTGCCCCCCCCCGTTTCCATCTTGGTAACCCATTCGCCTTTTTTTTTTTCACGTTTGCTTTCTCTTTCCTGTCTGTCACGTTTTTTCTACCCCCCCCCCCCTTCCCCTTCTATTTTTCTTGAGCTTGCGTGAACGTACCCTTCTTTTTGTCCCATCTCCCCCCCCCCCCTCCCCAGCAGCTGAGCCACTTTTAAGGCCCCCGTTTTTAGTCCACAGCCAAGAATTTTCTGACTTTCTTCCCTGGAATGGTGTCCCCCACTTTTTTTCCTGGGCGGTCGCTAGATTGTTTCCCTTTTTGCCCCCTGACCGAGAAGTTTCCGGGTTCCACTGTCCACAGTGGATTCTTCTTTCCCTCTCCCAGGTTTCCCCCCTGTTCCCTTGCCGGAAACAAGCCAAGGAGTGGTGTTGGTCGCTGGTTTTTTTTGCCCCCTTTTTTTTTTTTTTTGCTTTCTTCGATGCTGATTATGTTTTAAGTGCCCATTGATTTTGTTTTTTTTATTGTCTGGCGGCGGACCGTTTTTTTTTCCCTCCCCTTCCCTTGCTTCCTTTTCAGCTTCTTTGGCAGCGCTGCACCCCCGTTAACCACCCTTTCCCTCCTCTCCCCAAAACCCT
>Ga0179593_1424169_pt1 | contig 24680 bp, 25 predicted proteins | sample CZODoug2_1_08_16_FD_185931 | JGI IMG/M metagenome (GOLD analysis project Ga0179593, IMG submission 185931) | Vadose zone soil fungal communities from Angelo Coast Range Reserve, California, USA - CZODoug2_1_08_16fungal (PacBio error correction) | ecosystem: Environmental > Terrestrial > Soil >... | reverse complement strand
CTTTTCCCCCGTTTTCACAAGTGTTGAGGAAGCTCGTTGCAGCCTGTTTTTCCCCCACCCCAGTTTTCGAAAGAAGGAACTTTTTTCACCGACTCTCTCTGCAGTGGCGGTGGGCCAAGGAGTCCCCCTCCCCCCCTTCTCTCTGATCGGTATCTCCCCTTGAAGGTCCATCCGGAGTTCTCTATTGTTGCTCGATTATACAACCTTGGGGAAGTGTTGATCCGCAAGCTCGGCCGGTGGCGGCATTTCTCACCTTCCATGCCCCCCCAACATCGCCTCCACTTGGTCAGGCCCCGCCAACAGCCCCGGAAACTTTTTTCTTTAGGAAGCAGGACTTTGTAATCGAAACCAATCTTTTTTTCACTATTTGGGAAACATGTCCTCCACCGAGGACCTCGACTGCTGGTTCCGCCCTGATCCCGATATAGACAGGTCGCCTCTTGTGAGCGTCGCCCGTTGTTGCAAGCAAGCATGCGTTGAAACCCGCCAGTTCCTCCCACGTAATACCTTCCAGGGTGCTTTTTCTCCCCCCCTTTCTTCCTTTCGTTTTCCTGGCGGCCCCTATCCGATGTCGTTGCATGGAACCCTTCCCCGCCTGCTTGCCCGCGCACACAGTCACCGAACCTTCGGCCTTCCGTCGGCAAGGCGTCTTGACGCCTTTTATCCTCAAGTTAAATTTTAGTACTCAGTGCATTATCATGTCACCCCTTCTCCCGGTCAATGTCTGCTTCGATGCATCCGACTCCCTTCTTGACTTCCCACCTCTTGGTCACTCGTTCCAGTCATTTTCGGTTTTCGCCCTGACCTTCACTTTTTTGCCGTTCCGCAAGTTCCCCTTTAGTCGGTTGCCGGTGCGCTTAGCTATCCAGTACTCCCTCACGCACCCAGTTTTTTCACCCAAGAAATCTTTGCACTCGGCTGAGATCCTCAGTGCGGCTCCTTGAGTCTGCTTTTTTTGTTCCTAACGTGCTTTGAGGTTGGAGCGTTTTTGTGTCCCCTCCCTTTGTGGTCTTTGCCGATAGGTCGCTTGCCAGGATGTACCCTTTTTGCTTCCTTCTGTTTGCTCTGCTGTTTTTAATTTTTCGGGTCTTACCGTTTGTCCGTGGATTTTTCCGTGAATTAATTGCCTCCTCTTCAAGGCAAGTTTGTGACCCTGAGAGTGAATGAATTCTCTTTCTCCTTCCCTTGACATGTTGTTCCCGTGTTTCGACTCCCTTGTTCATCATTCATTTTTTTTAGTCTTTCAGAACCCCGTGTTTGCTGGCAATAGATGCAGCAAGCGCCTTCTCCAATTCTGAAGGTGAGGTGGACTTTTCATGCACCCCCCTGTAAGTTCGTCCCCCAGAAGTTTCTCCCCGCTTCACTAATCTTTCCTGCTCTCCAGTACCCCCTCTTCGATGAAGTCTTAGGCGATTATCGGGACCCACTACTCTATGCATAGAAGCAGCTTTTCCAATATAAGTCGCGCATCTGTCAGGCGCCACAGGAAAGTGCCTTCCACACACTTTTTTTAGTTTTTATTCAGCTCAATGTCCCTTCTTCGACCTACCTAATTAGAAAGCCCCTCGTGATCTCCTCCCTCTACCTTGGACCATGTATCCGGTTAGAGGAGTCCCCTCTACCAGAACTTCTGCAGCCAGTTGACCGCTATTTTACGTTCAACCGCCCCCTCCTAGACCCGCGGCGCCCGTGTTTGCTGGCCAGATAATGGACAGGACCGCCATGTGGCGTGTCCGGTACTTATCGCCTGCCCTCCGAGTCGTTCTGGTGCCTCCATCCTGGCCCCCCCCCCTCTTTCCCCCTTTCCCTCTGTGAGTAACTTTTTTTCGCTTTGATTGAAGCGATCATGACCCCAGCTGTGCCGTGACCCATTCGTGCCTTTGACTCCTTCCCCCCACAGTCGGGTTTCTCATCTCCTGACGACATCCAGGTGTCCCACGATTTAGTGGAGAGGAGCCTTCTGGACCCTTCACCGCCCCCAGAATTTCAGTTCCTTCAGGTGTGTTCACCCCCTTACCGAAACTCCTTTCCCGTCCTACTTTGCCTGCTCAAATCCTCATGAGAAGGAGCGATCTGTTTTCATTCCGATCCCACCACCCGAGTCCAGTGTTTTTTCAGCCAATCGCCCTTCCCTGAATGTGCACCGATTCCGTTCTCCCCCTCCACTGTTGAAGGCCTACTGCTCTCATTTTTTTTCTTGTTTTGTTCCTCCCTTCCCAGAAGCGCAAAACTTTGAGTTTCTCGCTTGTATTGGACGTTGTGGCCTAGTTGCTCCGGTAACTTCCGGGGATGTTTTTTTGTAGGACTGTCTTTGTTTTTTTGGTTCTAGTCCTGCAAGACTCCTTCTATCGCTCTTTTCCCTTCTACGTTGTTCGTGGAGTCTTTATCAGGCCACCTCAAGGGTTCGGTTTCGTCCTCCTCTTCATTCAGACGGTCAGGAGTCTCCTTTCTTATGTCCCTTTTCCGTTTTCTGTTTTTTCTCTTCCCCCCCTATGACCCCGCGCTTTTTCCATCGTCTTCACTCGTGGTATCCAGATGTCCGGTACCCTAATTATCTCTCCATCATCCTCTCTGTGCTGCACCTTCCGTCCCTGCCCATACTTTCGTCGTCTGTTTCTCTTCTGTCCCTTCTCCTTCTGCACGTGCTGACCGAACACCTCTTTTCCAATTTCTCGAGACAGCAGCCCCCATCCTTGTTCTTTAGGGTGGTGTGTTACTACCTTCCCTCCTCCCCTTCGCCATTGTGTTTATCTCTTCCTCTTTCGCGACCTCCTCCCACACATGTCAGTGTTCTCCTTGATTTGGCGCCCCGCCCCTATGCTGAACTGTCTTTCCAGGTCGTCTCCCCGTTGACCTGAGAGCTGCCTTCTATTCATCTATGTGGTGGGGTACTAGATTCCCGCCTCCGTCCTCTTACCCGCTGTCTCGGTTCTTTTCTTACCGGAAGGTTGCGTCACTGATATTCAGTGGTCAGACACACGCTCTTCCGGATTTCACTTTCATCTCCTCATTTCCTTTCCCCCTGACCTGCCCGTAGGTGGCATGTTTGGGTTGTCAATGCCGACCCCTGTTTTTTCCACCCTACGGACGGATTCCCCCCCTCACCTTCATAATGACGCTAGGGTCGGTCTACTTCTCCCCCCACTGTCTCGTGTGGCCCTCGTTCTTACCTACGAGCCCTTTCCCCCCTATGGTTTACTAAGTTCTTGCCTAGTACGATGTCTAACACTTACCCGGAGACCGCTTCTTTCTCTGCTGTTCGCGGGGCGCCTCCTCATTTTGTTAAACGGGTGATATGGCTATCGCCCTACCCTCCGGTTCTCCGCTGCAATTTTAGAAGAGAACTCCTTCGTATTGTCCCATTCAATCTTAGATGAGGGTAGTTACCCCGCACTTTATGTGCCCAATACCCCTCGACCTTTCCCTCATATTTGCCGTGCATTTTGCCTTCCCAGCTTCTCCCCCCTGAGATTGCTGGCAGTTTTATCCTTCCTGGGGCTGGTCAGGGCGGCCCTTCTTTGGTTGACTGGTTCGTGTGAGGTGTTACTAGAGTTTCCGTCTTCTCTATTCATCAGCGGCTTCCAGGCTGGGTCTGTCCCTGAGATCTTTGGCTGTTGCCCATCCTTTTTTTCCCTCTGGATTACTTTGCCAGGTGAACATTTGTCTCGCCTGCCTTTACTTCTCCAGCCTGAATTAGATCTGAATCCAAAATGAATTGACATTTTTATTTTGACCATTTGGCCACGTCTTTGCCCTTGATCCTGTGTGACGGAAACCCTTCTGCTGGACTCGACATCCCTGTTCAACGGTGCGATGTCAAAAGCAGCACTGGCTCTTCCTTTCAAAGCGGTCACTGTTGCAGTTCCCTCTTTTCGCACGGCACACTGAATGCGTTTCCGGCATGGCACCCCCCTCGTCCCTGGACCCGTCTGGCCTCGAGCAAGAGAAATCATCCTTTTTATTTCTTAAAAGCCCCTCCCCCTTCTCTCCTTTCTGAATTGGGGCTTAGAGATGAGGGCGGTTCCCGGACCCACTATGTTCCCTCCCCTCTGTGACAAATGTAGATATGGTCCTCTTGCTGGCCCGCCCTTTCCTTTTAATCGGTGTGAGGCACACGGCAATTCTATTGGTCTTTTGCAGATCCCCTTTATGCGCTTTATTCAGTACGTCGGCGGCGAGCTCTAGTCCTTTCAGGACCCTTTCTTTGTTTCGCTGAAGAGGACGTCTGTTTGAGGCCTTTCCTGGCGACGCGCGCAACGCAGAGCTTTGCAATAACGATAACCGTCCCACCAGGTTTTTGTTAGAATTTTTTCTTTTTTCTCCGCCCCGAGCTCCACCGACGAAGACCGATTTTCACACTTGCATTCTCTCAAGAATCGTGTTGGAAGAAGAAGGCTTTTCTCCGTGTCCTTCTTCGATATTTCTCAGAGAACTTGAAACCAAAGTGTTCTTCTGACTTCCGGCCTTTTTCTCCCGTCTCTCCCTCCACCGCGGGTTTTTCCTCAACCCTTCGTCACTTTAAGCCTCCCCATACTATCTTTCCATCCTCCTCTGTTTTTTTCTCTCTGATTTCGCGTTAGTGAAGAAAGTGTCCCATTCTTTTTGGCGCCTGGAGCCACCTCCCGCCGGAAAAATCAGCCACCCGGTAACTCTCTACCACGCCGCCGATGCGGCCAGGACTCCCTTGGTCTACACACAATCTCTTCTCCTCTCCGGTTCCAGCCGAATGAGTTTTTGCCCCTTCCCTTCCCTGTGCAAGTTAAGCACTGAGATCTCTGTTGTTGATTCTCTTAGCTGCCAACAATTCATTCCCGCGACGCTTGGAGGTTTTTTTTTTCCTGATTTAGCCCGGGCTCCTCAGTTTCAGGAAAAGGAGCACTCAGAGTCATCATCATCTGTCCGAAGACCCCTAAACGTAAAAACCCCTTTTTAAGTTCAGATTCAGCCTCCTCGAATTCCCTAGATCTACTTGCCTGCGGTCGGCCCACCCCCCCCCAACCCCCCTTTTATCTTTGCCCCTCAGTAAAGAGATTCGAGGTTTTGCCGCACGCGACTTCCCCCCTATTTAAAGATGGGCCTCCTTTGAGGACAGTTTTTGTCTTTTCGCTCCCAGTCGCTTCACCCCCGCAGGTTTAACGCATATTCCTTTTACCCACGGTGAAGGGTGATGCTACCCTCCAATTTCGCTTCCCTCGTTTAGGTGGAGTGATCGGGGCCGTCCTTGACACCAGGCCGTTCTGGCGAAGAGAAAAGAAACCATGCCCCTTTATAAGTGAGTTTAGTGAATTGTCCTGTGACCTTGCCTTTCCTCAGGTCCCCTTAAAAGCAAACACCTTTCTTAAAAGCCCTTGATATAACCCCTTGAAACTTCCTTCCTTCCCTCCATAACTTGGAAACCACATTCTTATCTCTTTTGTCCTCCGCAAGCTTGTTGGCAGTTCGCCTTTTTTGTCACCTCTCCCCCTTCCTCTTTACTGTGGCTAAAGGGGACAGACATTTCCCCTATGTACTCGGGTCCCGTTTTTGGAGTTAGGCGGTTTCCTCATTCGCTCCAGATCCAGGTGAAGTAAAAAGACCCACTTGCACCCTGCAACCCCACCCCTCTGGTCGGCCAGCCCACAGCCAAATCCTTCCTCCTGACCCATCCCAGTCGCTATGCACGATTGAGTTCGATCCGCCCCCAATTTTTTTGCAGAAGGAGGTTGAGAAAAGTAGGACGTGAAATTAAACTGACAATTTTTTCGTTGCCAGTTCCCTACGTTCTTTGGCATCCTTGCGGGTCGCTTAGACCGTTCCCACACCTGTGGTATTTCCCTCATCGGTTCGCAGTTTTCTTGCTCTGTTGTTCCTCTCATTATCTAAGATAACTTTCTCCCCACTTTTCCGGCACCTGTTGTTCTCACGGTATATATCGTACGTCTAAGCTTCCGATTGGAACCTGTTTTTTTTGATACAAGGTTTACTTGTTTCCTCACATCGATCAGCTCCTGGGTAGTCTATGACCAGCTGATTTGTCCTGCCCTTTCCGTCCCAATCTGGCCTTTTTCTGAGGCCCCCCACATAGGGCTTTCGATGATAACCTCGCAATTCCGTTCTATGAAGTACGCGAGTTACTCGCTGTCGGCCTTCTGTAGGGTCCACTCTTTGTTTCTCCTGGGTCCATGAGAACCGCTCCGTAAGTCTTCACCCTTGCTCCTTGGTTTTTTCACTTCTCTTTCATTAGTTTTAGGGTTAACCGAGACGGAGACAACTTGTCCACCCCCCCCCAGCCGAATTCCTGAAGTGGGTTCGTCTATCAGCATCTCACCGGTGACCAGGTACAAGCCGGTTCTTCTGCTCTTTTTCAGGCGCTAGTCCTCCCACAGCCTAAGGTGCAGCCCTTTAGTGTCGAAACGAAGCACAAACGCCCTCCCCCGCATGCGCCTTGTTTCACCTCTCTCTACCGCTTTCATACTTGCATGGTTCTGATCAAACTCACCATTTCCAGTGAACCAGTACCATATGTAAAGACCCTTCCAGGCAAGAACCCCTGATCTTCTTCGTTATACGCCCTATCTTTCGGCTCTTCTGCCATTTTTGAGTGTCCCACGTGTCGTATGACCCTAACATCCCCCATAGTAGGCTGGCCTGTAAAATTCACCCAAAGGTCCAGTTTTTTTTTCCTCAAATTTTTCAGGCCGCCACATCAACTTCCTTTTTATCTTATGTTTCATCCCATAAATCCCGAGCGTAGTTCTAAGAAAAATGTCCTCACTCACCGGCAATCTACGTCAGATTCATTCTTGCCCTGTTAATGCCAGATAAAACACCAACTTCCTTCTTTAGTCCGCCCATCAATTTTACCTGTAACAAGCCGCAACATCCCTTCGACACCCCGTTGCGGATATCCCTTTATTTTTTCCCCCTCCTCCGCCTAGGTTTGGAAGGATCCGTCACCCTTTTTGTTCCCTTCCCCTTTGCTTCAATTGAAGGAGCTTTTCTTTGATCTTATAAAACGCGACGGTGTGGTAGTCGGCTTGGCCCCGTGGCTGCAAGCATGGAAGTACTGAGCGAGCTTGATTTATTAAGGAAACGCGCCGTCAGTGTAGCTTAATATCAGACCGGAGTGTGTGTTCGCCGCGGACACGTCGTTTTCTTTTCTTCACCTTTATTGAGTTTCTCCCCGGGATGTGTTCTTTTTTCTTCGACCCGTATGAAGATGCGCTGAATTTTCTCCCTGTTCCAGGGCCCCCTCTTCCACGGAAGCGTGTCACTGAGGATCGCGACCATTTCCCTCGCCCTCGAGGTCTTCCTTCAGGTCAGTTGTGCCCCTTGAGTATATGCCAGTTCCGTCGCCGTTTCCCCCTGAAAGTAACTCTGGTCGCTTTGGACAGGTCCCCTCCGCGTGCAGTTTTTCCCCTTTGCTTTGGTGGCGACTTTGGTGTTCGACCATCCTGAGACCGACTTCCGGCTTTTTATGCTCAAAACCAGGAGGCTTTTTTAAAGGATAATATTCGTAGCCTCCCGCGAAGCGTAAACCTGAATGTCCCTGTCGCTTTGCCTTTTTCAGCTTTCCATTTTTCGGTCCCTCCTTTTCCTCCGCGTTCATTTTTTCTCCGATCCCTTTAGGCTTCACCTGGTTTTTTAATATGGGATGGTATTGACTTCTGTAAATCAGGTGTATAGCTTCGGTTTTTTTGAGAGGTCCATCAGTTCTTGTTCCCGGATCTTCGACGGGTGTTGTGGACTTGAAACTTATGTCCCTCTGATTGCCTAGTTGTCCTTTCTCTAGTTCAGTCCGATACATCGTCCCTCTTCCTTGGTCTAGAATGCCGCCCTTGTGGTTTCCCGCTTTTCTTGCTCTGACCCTCTGTGTTGGACTCTCCCTCCTGTCGGGGACTGCACGGCAGTCCTCTACATGTGCGACGTGCAGTCTCCTTTCTGCTCAGTAGACCTTCTTCCGACGTAGCTTCCCCCTCCTTGTGCCCCTTGTTGTGAACCCAATTTATTATACGGGTACATGATCCCTGGTATCCAGCATTGTCAGAGGTGTCCCTGCGTACTCCCGTGTCCCTTTAGGACTAGGCTTTTCCAACCCCCATTTTTCTTTTGGTGTTTTCCTCTTTCTTTCCGCTCAATTTCTGTTCCCCGTTTTCTCCACCTTTCTTCCTTAACTTCCTCTGCCTCTCCCCTCCCCAAGTCACCTCTTGGAATGTCCCCTCCTCACCCTTACCCCCCCCTTTACCTTTAGTTACCCCCCACATCTTTCTTTCCTGAGCCCTCCTCCCTCCCTCACGTTCCTCGTACCTCCTCCTTTTTCTACACACTTTTCTTGTCCTTTTATTTACTTCGACCCGGTTTGACCGGGACCTGGCTTTCTTAACTCTGCGACATGGGGGTTCATTTTTAAGATTGAGCTCTTACATCGTACACTTTTCATATGCTCGTTTTCTCCGTGTCCCTTCGTCCCTAAGTCCCCAATGCTTGTTCCTTACCAAGGATTCCTTCCTCGATTGCACGTTCACCTTTTCTACAGCGCGTTACTTCGAGGGTTCAACCCCACAAGTTTCGCCAGCCTTCACTTTCCCCTGGTGTTGACTAAGCATGGTTGCTTTGAGTCACTGCTTTCCCTTTTACCCTTCTTTCCCCCCCCTCATCTTGTCTTTCGGTCCTCGATTCCGTTCCCTTTTCGGTAACTCAGCCTTTTTCTCTTCTTCGCCATCCGGAAACGTTCCTGTTTTTTTCTGTGTTCCCAGGTGAGCGCGGTCCAGGCCCCCTGTTTGACTACTTCCTCCCTGAGGCAGTTGAACGTTGCGCCGTTTTTCAGACCGCTGCTTTAGATACGCTTGTCTTGTGAGGTATTCGTAAAGACCCACGTCACATTTTTTTTATATTTTTCGTCCACCGTTGGTTGCCCCGCAGCGGAGGATTCCCCCGTCCCCCTGAGAGCCTAAAAGTTGATGCAGCCCTGTCGTATATCTTGGCGCTTTGGCCGACCCTGACGTCTCCACCTCGTGCTTTGACCTGGCCCCAGCTGGGCCGCCCCGAGGGAAGATAAGTGTCCTCAATTTTCTGGATGGAAAGCGATCCTTGAGTCTCCGTCTTCCTTAAGGTACTGTTCGTTAGGGTTTGCGCCCGATCCGCCGAGTGGCCGTTCGCTGTCTGACCTCCGGGCCCTGGCGACCAATGGCGCGCCCGGCGAGCTGGACAAGATTTTCCCCGTCCCCATACGCCAGTTATGTTACTCGAGCCTCTCCTCCCTCTCTCCCCCCCCTCGCCTCGAGTGTATAGAACAATTTAATTCGATGACGAACTGTCTTTGACTCTTTTTTCCTCGTTGTTTTCTCAGTTTTCTCCTTCCCCTCCAGATTCCTATTTTCCTCGCTTTGTTTTTGACCCTGGGTCGGATGCGTACGCTTTCGCCTCAGGGCCCTCCACGTTTTCTCACCTAAACCCCTTTTTTTCTGGTCAAAGAGCTCTCCCTCTGACTTTTCTCCCTTCCTCCTTTGTTCTTTCTCTTATGGCGCGGTCTTCTGACCGGTTTTGTCTGAAGCCCTCTTGGCGCGGCCGAATGGATGCCCCCACTCCCCTGAATCATCCTCCCCGTTGACCCCATCGCGCGGCCCCTTGATACTTGCGCCACCCTCTCCGCCAACGATAGTAAAGAAAGCTGTAGGTCTATCTCCTGTCTTTTTTCCAGAGGCGCGAGCGGCTTTGTATCCTTTTCCTTTAGCGCGCTTCCTATCCCAGCAGCCCTCTTTTTTCCTGGTGCGGGGAGCCCCGCTCTGGCAATTCCTTCCTGTGTAGGCTCCATTTCTCTATCAATGCACCAGCTCTGCATCTCTTCTTTCCTTTCTCCCACACTCAAACTGCCCTGTTTTTCCCAGGTTTGTCTGGCCTCTCCGTCGGCTAGTGAGAGAATCCCTTCACCTTTTTCCCCCCTCTTGGCCGTTCCCCTCTTATAATTTTCCAGTGTTCCCTCCCTCAGATTGTCAATAGTTCACGGCCTTCTGTGCATTCCCTGTCTTTCATAGTTCTCCGATTAGGATCTGTTAGTGCTTGTCTCCCCCCTCAGCGCATCGACACCAGATTGACGCGCCCACAGAGATCATGTAAGCCCCTCGTGCACACACAACCACACAGGAGAGATATGATTGTGTTATGGTTTTCGCTCTCCCCTCATCCAAAGTTCGTTAGTGCTGTTAGACTCACTTCTGTCGTACGCGTACCTTTGCTTCCTTTTTTCTCGATTGGGCTTTCCTTCTTGGAACATTCCCCATTCCTTTGAGTCCCATTCCAAAAGGCCGGTCGGCCTTTTCTACTGCGGTTTCAATCGCCATGTCTGCTTGACATCCCTTGGACGCACCTCCTTCTCCAGTCCGTGTATGAACCTCCTGGAGTCCTCAAGGCGGGTGTTTCGGACCCTCAAAAGGGTTAAAACGTCTTTCCCTTCGATTTGCCTTTGCCTGTTTTGTTCCCCCACTTATTTGTGGTACCCCTCCTTCCAGCCGTTCTCAGTGACTCATTGATGCGAGACGGGATCGTACAGCCTTGATTCCCCGGTGGGATTTCCGGCTGTTGACCGGCAGTTTCTTTCCCCAGACTTTTGAACCCGTCCCCCCCACAGCGCATTTCTGCGCCACTGTCCAGTTTTTCTTTTTCACCTTCATCAGCGCGGTCTCCCGTTCTGAGTAGAGTCCTATTCCCGTTGCCAGCTTTTTTCCTGCCGACCAGCTTGAATCCCGACTTGTCCTGCAGGTCCCCCTTGGCGCTCGTCTGGTGAGAGGCTTTCGGTCCTCTATAACGACGAATTTCTTGTCGTCGCGCAGTGTTGTCTTTCCCCCTTGCGCTTCCAGCATTCCTGCGGATCTGTCTCGCGATTCCTCCCCTTTGTTTCCCCCTCGTTGGTCTCTCCTTTGCGCGTCACACAAAATAGGCAAAAACAAGACCTCTTTTTAAAGAAGATTTTTACCTTTAGCTAGTACTTTTCCACAGAGGGGCACTGTTCCCCAGGTGGCTGCATTCGACCGGTTTCTCCCCGAGGCATGTGCTCCCCTTTCATGCCGTGAGGACGTGCCCGGCCCTGGCGTCAGTTCTCCCCCCCTGATTTTTGCGTCGCATGCAACGTTGGTTTTCCCTGCCTTGAAGGCATACCCGGTCAGAGGAGAAAAAGTAACGATAGGGCACGCGTTCGTCCCCTTCCTTCCCTACCCAGCGCAGTTCGTCAGCGCGGACCTTTCATAGGTACCAAGTATCTTTCCCCGCGTCGCTGTACTCCTGCGATACCCGTTACAAGCGGCGACCTGAACGCCTCCGTTCTTTTTACTTTGCGTTCTTTCCAGCCAGCGACATGGTCCCTTGTCGCGTTCCTCTAGTCTCCGTGTCTCCCGACGATGCGAAGCCGGTGCAGCGCACCTTTTTTCGCTCCTCCCATAACCAGTGCTTACGCGGTTTTGTCTGGCACGTTCCTTAGGTTATGTCCTTCTACTTGCGACCGTGCGATGGAAATTTTCTTCTCCAATCCTGTCGGACTTTCGGCATTGAGCGTTTGCGATCTAGTATAATTTCCTTTTAGGGCCTTTGCCATAGTGGCGTCCGCCATTTTTCGCAAGTCCAGCTCATTCTTCTGCTCCCCCCACAGGCAAAAATTCCTTTGTAGCCCTTTACCAATGCCGCCAGGACCTTCACGGCCTGCTATCGGTCTCATACAAAATCCTCCCCCCTTTGGAGCTCTTAACTTCCGCGTCTGTCCTTCACCATCCCTTCTTATGTCCTGACGTTATAAGGTTTCATGCCTATCTATCCCACCCAATCTCAGGTCTTTTCCATCTCCCCCACCGTCCATTCCAGTACCCGCCTCCCTTCCTGCCCTTTGGGCATCTTTTCTAATTTTGTTTTGCATGAGAGAGCTCCGCAAATTTTGGTAGACATGGCCCGTGTGCGTTGCTGTATTGGAGGGGTGTTTTGAACGCCTGCCTTTTGTGGGTGTGGTTTCTTCCCCCCTTACCTGGCATGCTGTCCTTTTCCTCAGAGCGCAGGCGGAGAAGCGTTTCCTGGCTTTGGCGTCGCCCTCTTGGACTGTTGTTTCAGTGATGGAAGAACTCTTGCCCGTCGTTTCTTCTTCCCCTTTTGAGGCTTCCCGGGACGTTGTGCCTGTTTTTCCCGTGTCGCCAGTGATTTCTTTGCGGCTCTCGTAAATCAGTAGTCCCGCCCCCCGGAGCAACTGTTCAGATCTGGGCACGATCCTCCTGTGTCCGCTGCCTGTCTTCCGTTATTGGACTCCCTCTTTCCCGAAGGCCGCTTTGCAGTTAAGGACCATCCCTATTTTGTTTCCCCTGAGCGCTTTTCCATTCCCCCCAAAAGTCCTTGTTTTCTTTTTTTTTCCTTTCCCGCCCCCTCTTTTTGGCTTGCCAACGGTCTCGTAATGTGTAGGATGGTCTCTCTTCCTCTCTCTCCTCCTCCTAGCACTGTTTTCGCATCAGCTGGCTCTAGCCGCCCGCTGCTGTGCGAGTCGGATTGTGCAAGGGTCGACGCTTTCTTGAGTAGTGATTGCATTCATCCGACAAAGCGATTTTTTCTCTTATTCCGCTTGTCCTCTCGAGTGACCCGTCTGCGCATATTTCGCTAGTTATCCTTACCTGGTGTGCGTAGAACACATCCCTTTTTTTTCTCTACTCGGCTGATTCTCCACTTTGAGGGTCTTTTTTTAGCAGAAGTCTCTGATTTTCCCCTTTCTCTTCGCCACCCTTTTTGGACTAACTTGACGGGCGTCGCAAAGGTCCCCCCATCACGGACCGTACCTTCCTTTTGATTCTTCTTCTTGCATCCCTTTGCTTTTCCCCAATAGATTATTTTCCTGAACGATCTTCCCAGGTACCCCCCCCGTGTGATCCTCCTTTCCGTTGCTCCCTCCTATCTTTCATCCAGGTAATGAACCCCTTTAGTTCCTCTCTGACTCTTCTTGTTCCGACGAAACTGCTACCTGTTTGATTTTACCCCGTCCCATTCGGCGATGCCCGGCTATTCCTCCCCCTTTTCCTGTTCTACTTTTCCCCCCCAAGACCCTATTGTAGCCCACTGCATATGGATAAGTGTTCGTCGCCCTACTTTCTTCAGGTGTGTACCTCCCCTTCCCCTTTTCCATGTCTCGTCTAAATACCTCAAGACTTTTCGATACCCTCGCTGATGGTGCTCTAGTACGGTATCCTCTCCTTTCCAGGGACGAAATTGCATTTTTATGCTTGTTGTGACTTTTTTTTGTGTTTTTTTTTTTGAACCTGGTCATTGCTCGAGCTTTTCACCAGCAGATGGGGAACTCCCGCTGGGAATCTTTGTGTTCCGGGCAGACGGCTCCCTTCATCCCTGTTACTTCTACCGGTGGACATCCCGTTTTGATCAACGACAGACTTTTAGAGTGAGAATCGACTGAACAGATTTCTCGTTTCTCTCCTCCCCCCTCCGTGACAGTTTGTATACTCCTGCTGTGCCTACCTTTTGAGGACTTAGATTTTCCATGAGTCTGTTTCCCCGAGAGAGTGTCATTTCCTCTAAGGCCTTCCCTGGCTTCTAGATTGTCTCCTTTTCACTCAGGACATGTCTTTTTTTCTCCTGCCCCCACTTTTTTTTCCCCCGCGGCGGAATTTAAAGTCGCATACCTGGCTTTCCTGAGGAAGCGCTTATTCGTTCCATTCACCCAACAGTTGTACTTTTGCGTACAAGGTAGGTTTCGAGCTGGATCTTTGAGCGGACATTTCCACCGAGGACTCTTCCCCCCTCGGCATTCACTGTCTCTGAGGAGCGGTTCCCTTTTCCTCCCCCCCCCTTCTGAGTCCTTTCCCTTGCCATGATCGGTTCTCCGGGAGTCATCTTCGGATTCCTCTGTTTTTGACGTAGGTTTGGGCGTTTTGGCCTCTTGCCCCCCTTCACTGTTTCCGTGTCTTTTTTTTTTGAGTGACTCTCCCTCTATTTTTTTTTGTGCGCTTCCTGTGCCTACCTGCGCGCGCCTGCCCGACGTGGACAGTCTTTTCCCCCGTACACGGCCTCTGTCCCTCTTTTAGAATCGCGCTCGCGAGTCCTCCCTCCGCGCCTTGTTCCCCTTTCAAGGACTCTTCTTTCTACGGCGGTTCCCCTCCTCGGTCCGTCGGTTTGCGCCGTCTCTAGGCCGCCTCTTTACTTTCTCTGTCTCCATTCCCCGGGTTTGTCTTTGCTCTTTTCTTTTTTTCTCCCAGTCTGTCTCCACGATTTATTTCACTCGCCCCAGCGGTCTTTCCCGACCGGCGCAGAGGTTTTTTTTCCTCCCACCCTTGTTGTTAGTTTGTCTCGCTATGGTGCTTTTCGTGGTTACCGAGTGAGAAGACTGTTGTTCGCCTGGTGGTGCTCCCACCCTTTCCTCCGCCAGCGCCCCCTCATTTTCACTCTCCTTTACCCCTACTTGATGACTTGTCTCCCACAAGCGGTACTCTTGTACAAGCCCCCCCCGCTGTCTTTCCCCTCGCCCCCCGTGATGCCAATTCTTTGCGCTGTGACCTTTCTGTCTGCGATCGTCGTACCCTTGTAGCCCCATTGTACCACCGAAGGCCGCGCATAGTTGGCTGGATCCTATCCATCTTCCCTCTGTGCGCTCCCAGGTCTGCAAGTTTGCAAGGGTTTCGGCAAGTTCCTCCCCCTTTTCCTGCTCGCGCCCAACAGGTCCCGGAAAAGGTTAATTGACCTGTCCTGCACCTTTGTGCGAACCTCGCAGTGTATTTGTCATTCAAGTCTGTCCCCTTCTTGCGGCCCAAGATCTGGCCCGGTTCTAACGGCGATGCAACTTCTTTAATCTTTCTCACCGACCGCTCCTCTACGGACAATTTTCAGGTGAAGGGCTGCTTTTCCCGACGGTTTTCCTGGTACTTTGCATTGATCCCTAAGTCTTGATCCAGCCTTTCTTTGGGTTTGTTATTCCTTCCCGCTTTAGAGTTTACTCCCTTTCCTCTGTCTTTGCGGCGTCAAGCTTTTCTTTTTTTCCATTTCCTTGGAAACAGTGCCAGTGGCACTGTCTTTCTCCCCCCCCTTCCTCCCTCTTTACGTCTAGGACTATCTTTCTACCGTTGCGAGGGTTACCCCCTGCACTTGAAATATCGTTATTCCCTTTACAGAAACTTGTCGGGCACTAAGTGATTTCTCCCCTTTTTTTAAACGTTCGTCGTTCCACTCATCCTCCTGTAGAAACATTTTTTTTTATTAGAGGCTCCCTTGACCCAGTGGATGTTTTTTTTCTCCCTATGTGTTCTTTTTTTTTTTTTTTTTTTTTACCACATCCTCCCCTTCCTCTCTAGAGAAGTTTCCCCTCCTTCTCTTTCTCGGCTTTACGCTCTTTTTTATTCACTGGCTTTGATTTGCCGGCTGGGTTGCTTATCGAGCAGACCCCCCTTTAACTCTTACTACGAACCCAAGTTTCCCCCTTCCTAAGGTCTTACTCCAGTCCCGACAGCGGTCTTCTCCCCTTCAAGCATCATATTTTTCCTCAGTTGCTTCGTGTTGTCTAGCGTCGGAAACGCGGGTTATTTACAGACAGCGGTGACGACCTCTGTTCAGTGGCTTTCCATTGCACTATAGGGCTTGAGAGACAGCTTCTCGGGATCTATTACGTTTTTCTCCGAAGGTCTATTCCACCCGTGGATTCGTCAATCCTGTTGAAGAAGACTTACTTTTATCTTCAAGTTGTTCCTCCCTCTCCTGAAGCTCGTACGTCCGGCTTTGTCCCACTTTTTTCGTTTCCCGTTCTTGATCCTTCCCGAGTTAATCCTTGTGTCCTTTGCACTTCTCTTCAACGTTTTCTCTCCTATTACTTCCTCTCAGCTCCGGTTGTTTCCTATCCTAAGTTTGCTGTTTCGTTCGCCCTTTAGACCGTTCGTAGACCGAACAGCTTTTTTCTGAATTCACCTTTCCCCTCGTGGAGGCGCTCCTGGTCACTCGGAGTATTCTAAGTCTCTCTTCTCTTTTCTCTTTTTTGTACACCTTCATCTAGGGGAATCGTCGTCCGCTCCGTGTACTAGCACGGACCATTCTTTCAGCTCGTCACCTGCCCGTGCAGTGGGAACCCCTCCTCTCTTGAGTGCATTTCGAATTCCCCCCCTTCTTAGTGGACCCCTCGGCTCCGACTTCTCCCCTGGCAGTGTGCTCGTTTCTCCTTTTGACGTTTTGACAATGTCGCTGTAGTCGTTCGCTCGAAATAGCTCGTCTCTCCTGGCGTCCTCCCTTTGACGTGCGTTCAGACGGAGTTTTCGGCCCCGACCCCCTCCCAGCTGGCGCGGTTGTCTCCCTTGACAAGCTCCCCGATAACCATTGAGTCTTTTTTTCATGTTTCCCCCGGCGACGTCAGCCGCGGGGCATTTTGTGAGACTAGTAGTAAACCCCTGGCTGACCCGTCCGGAGCCTTCCTTTTTGTCGTTCGAGAATTGTCCTGATTTGCTCTTCTCGGACCTTTTCCCTCTAGATATGATTCATTTCTGCTCCTAACCAATGGACCAGACGTCCAGTTACCTCACCACTTCCTCAACAGAACCGAGTTTCTCCTTTTCCGCGTACGTCATAATACCCAGAACTAAACGAGCGTAGCTCCTCCTGCCCTTGATTCTGAACCATTTGCCCCGATTAGTCTTCCGGACGATATTTGGAAGCACTGCAAACAATTTGCACCCCCCCCCCCTTTCGGCGTTTGCTTCATCCCTCGTCCAGCCCGTCAAAATCCTTCCAGTTCCTTTTCTACAACGGGTGCTCCTCTTCTCTTCCTTTGTTTTGATTATGTAGAGATAACTGACCTGTGGTTTCGTCAAAGTCTTTTTGCTGTCCTTGTCACGGTTCCTTGTCGCTGTGCCCCCCTCGATGACTGTGTTCTTGTGGATATTTCTTTTCCGTCAAGATTTAACTTTCTATAGAGCATGGTCGTTCTCACTATTCCTAAGGCAGTGGAGAGTCGCTTTGTTATTAGTGTTTTCTATTTACAGGTCAGAATCGTTTCCTTTTTCAAGTTTATCTTTCCTTCATTTATTTCTGTTATAAAGAGGTCTTGGTGAAATTTTTTTCAGACGCCGATTTCGCTGATTGATTCTCGAACCTTGGCTGCGACAGATTCATCGCCTTCCGATCACTAATCGACGCCGTTCACGAAGAATCCCTGTCTTCCCTTGCTTGTAGGCCCTTCTGTCGACCTATCCATTCCGCTCGGCTGTCCTGACTTTTCCCCATGAACTCGAATTGTGTCGAAGAGTTTTTTGCACTTTTTGTATTCCCCCCACAAGATTCTTTGTTTCTCTGGTTTGATCCCTACTCCTGATTGATGAAACGTTGGCCTTCTGGTGATCATCTTCCCCTCTTCGTTTCACGCGACCCCTGCCCTTTCGCTGGCTTCTAGAGAAGAACCTTCTGTGCTGAAACTAGGTGCCTGTCTGACCGCCTGTGTTCTTTTCTTTTCTTTGCCTCCTAGGCAGCGAGGTCTTTTGTCTCCCGCCTTCCTTTCCTCTTTCCTGCAGCTTTGGACTCGTGCGTCCCTTTGTTTATACAGTGGAAAGGAGGGCCCCTCACTTTCCCCTATCTGTCCGTGTCCGACCGCCGATTTACTTCACTTCTCAGATGTGTGTTCTTTTGAGTTCCCGGAATTTCCTCCCGTCTTGTTCCTTTCTTCTCCACCTCTTGTTTGGGAAGAATGGACGTGCCGGTGCCTGCCCCACATCACTCACCGTCTTACGGACTTTCCTCGGCGTGATTGTTTCGCTTTAGCACCGAGGCATCCAACTTTCCTTTCCCCCCTAGATGATGTCCCGGACCGAGCATACCATGTACCGCGATCTGTGATTCTCAAGGTTTTGAGGTACGAAGGCACCTCGATTCCACCTTGATCTAGGCTCCCTCTCTTGGAACGACCCCTCAGGGGGGCTGTAATACACGGGTGATACCTTGATTTGACGGATCCCCGGCACTGTTACTGCCTCAGATCCCCGCCGATCTGGGCCCTTGTCACCTTTCCGTGTGTCGCCCTCTTTAGTGAACGATGACCGCCGGGGCCCGCACGCTGAACGTAGAGTTCCCCCTGCTACCCGCCCTTATGATGTCCTTCCCGACTCTCTGGGCCTCTCTTCGACCTTCATGTTGGTATTTACTGGTGTGCTTGTGTCCCTTTGGCAGTACCTGTTTTTTTCTCGAGTTACGCACCCAGCCTGCCTCACGGCGCGGTATCGAGGTCTTGGCGCGGCCGTTGCTTAGCCTTCACTAGTTGAGGGCTAATTTGTCAACCCCCAAGCCTTGGATTTTACATTCCCTGGCTGCGGAGCATCCGACTAGACCACCTGTACGGTGCCCGTGGATTTCTTGGCCCGCCGAGATCTTGCCGTTTGATCTGACGTCATCCCTTTTCGTCACTTATTCGTCCTTTCCAGGTCTTTGTCCCACTTTCAGAATGGACACTATTCTTTCCTCTCGGTCTATGCTTTCCAGCTTTTTTTTTTCGAGGTGTCCCGGCAAGTGGCCTGGTTCCAGTCGGTGCCTTCTAGTTGACCGCCTCGCCAGGCCGGTTGGCCATCCTGGACGCGAAGCGTGGGATCTTCCACATCCCCCCCTTCCCCTTGCATACCTTCCCTTCTGGCTGGTGCCCGCTTGGAGTCGGGTGGTGACCCCCTTTCTCCTTGGAGCCTTTCCTCTTCACTGTCTATCTAGGACTGCGAGGGGAGAGACCAGACCCGAGTTACTTCTCGTGCTGGCCGGGGCCCAGATCTGTGTTTCACTCGGTCCTCTTCTCCTTTATGCTGAGTTTGAAAGTCACTCGGATGGGGCTGTGTAGCTCTCCATGTTTCCTGGAACTTGTCCCCGTGATGTTTTGGCCTGAGTCCGACCCGAGGCGTCCGGCGCTGTGCGTTCCATGGGCAGAATGATGCCCCGGTCTTCGTTCGAAATCTTGCTCTCTCCCCCCCTGAGTCTTGGCTTTTTCGTGAGCTCTCGCAGCAAACTGATAAACGTCCCTGAGATGGCATCCACCTTTTCATTCTCTCTTTCAATGGGTTGGACGCGCGGACGCGTGTGAGAAATGGTCCCCTTGAAGACGCCCGGGCATCCGACGGCGGTTCTGTGGGAGGCTTTCTTCGAGTCTTTTGCTTGCTCCCTTTTTTCTCTAAACCCCCCGGTCGTCACGTACCGCTCCAACTCTATTTAATCCCCCATAGAGCTTGAGTTGTTTCATTTAGAGAGATGGTCCTTCGGTTTCGTGAACGTGTTTTTTTTTCCTTGTGCGTTGCTCCCTTCTAACCCACTGCCCAGTTCCCTCCATCCGCCCCGGGTCCCCGCTCTCACGCTCGTTGCGGGGCCCTTCTCCCTTTTCTTCAAAAGCTGCGCCTGTTTTCAAGACAGCTGTAGTCAGCCTGCAAGTGTGCTTTGTGCCCCCGGTTATCTTCTGGCCCTTCTAGACTCACGTCTTACGCTTCCCACATCACTTGCCGCCTCCCTTGTGGGGGTGGGTAGCTCCTCTTTGAATCTCTTCCTGTCGCTCCAGTTCGCACCATTTCCCCGCGCAACCTTTTCGCATCCAGCTCGTAGTTTTATCGCATAACAGCCCTTTTGAATTTTACGGCCTGGTCTGGTTTTTTTCCTTTGACCCTTACTCCTCTCCCGCCGAGATCTTCCCGCTTGAGTAAGAAGCTTTCTGGCAGTCCTCCAACACTCTCCAGAACTCGGACTTCTTTCCCACGCCTCCTATATCGGATCCATTGAATTTTTTCTCTTAGGCTCATAAGAGGTGCCCGTTCCCCCCCCTTTCTTCCAGCTGCAGGCCCTCTACATTTGGTCCCCTCACAAGTACGTGCACTTTACGGGGTTTCTGTTTCATCCCCGGCGCTTCGCTTCCGAGTGTCAGCGTTTTTCTTCTTCGTAATTTCCACTTCGCGATTTTGACCGGGGTGGTAAAAAGGACGCACGTTCCGCGCAATACGCCACCAAAGCCAGACCCGCTTTTACGGTGCTCTCCTTCTCGAGGCAAACTCCGTGTTGCTGAGGTTGAACTAGCCTCCCGCCTTAATCAGAACTTTATTTTTTCCCGCAGTGTTATACCTGCACGTCGGACGTAACCATCACCGGGCCTGTCTGTTTATAGATGGCTGTCCGCGCCCCTTTTCTGGCCGGTGACCCTCTTTTTCCCTCTCCTTTTCAGTCTGAGTGGCTCATTCGCCTCCCGCTGCTTATCTGTTAAGAAGACTTTTTATTCAGGCGTCTTCCTTCTTTTTTCGCTTGAGCATATTTCATTTACTCATGAAGCACCCACCCCATTTAACCCCACAGTTCCCTTCCGGCCGCATATGCCCAGTCCTAGTTCGTTTAGCCTTCCTTTGCTAGTTTTTCTACCTTTTGACTGTTTCTCCTCTCTGGAAATCTTATTTCCTTTCCTACAGTCTTTGCTTTCTTTTCTGCATGCTTTTTGCCCATTTCCCAGCTTAGAGTTACTCTTTTTTTTTTCTATTGAATTTAAGTGGTCTTTTTTATCACCTGCTTTTTTACTTTTTCCACTCCCATTAGGAGGACTGATAGTCAGTGATCCAGGCTAGCTCCGGGGTGTGTTTCCCTTTGAAGCCTCGTCTCTTCCCCCGTACCTTGCTTCCCCAGTAGGGATGGCTACCGGCTTCAAAGCCTTTTCATCATGTCCTGTCAAGGTGTTCGCTCCTCTGATACCCTGAGAAGAAGAGTAAGCTTCGGGTCCTTCCTTCCGTTTATTTGGAAGTCCCTTTCCCCTTCCTTTTCGACCGAACCCCTGAGATTCTTTAGAATGAATCAGGGAACCTCTCTTTGGCGGGGTGCGGGGGTTTTGGTTTTTTTTTTTTGGGGGATGTTGGGGGTTTGGGTGGTGTTGTTTTGGTTGGGGTGTTGGATTGGGGGGGGGGGTGTTTTTTGTTGGGGTGTGGTTGTTTTTGGAAGTGGATTTTATTTTGGGCGGGGTTTGGTTTTTTTTGTGTGTTTTTTTGCTGCTGCTCACCGGTACCTTCAGCGACCCTTTTACATTAACCTGTCCTCTCTCTTTCCAGTGGATTCCTCCATGATCTGTCTTCTCCACCTGCTCGCTCCCCCCTAGAACCTCCGAAGATCCCTCCGCTGTTTTCACCCTTCTCAGCGCGGACCTACCCCCTACTCTTCTCCTGATGTCTGGAGCTTTCACGTTGAAAATCTTGCTGGACCTGCACTCAGCCTTTCTCTCTCCTTTGTACAGACTCTCTCCTCCGCGACAGGGTCAGGTAGCTCTCGCTGTATATAGAATATCCACGACAGGCTTTCAAGAGGGATGCAGTTCTCCCCTCTGCTTGGGTCTGGAACATACTGTCCCCCTCCAGCACAAGACTGATTTCTTTTCCTGTCCATCTCCTCTCTCCACATTTCAGGTCCTTCCCACGCTTACGGCAGCCGCCGGAGTAGACCTAAATTCTGTTACCAGTGAAGAAGTCCTTCCCCGGCAGGGGCGCCTCAGCCATGTGCTGTTCCGTTTTCACGGTTTCATTCTGAAGGGAGTAGGATTGTCCTTTCTCTTCCTTAGTTTATTTATAGAAGTGCTCTTCTTTTCGGAGTATCTATTTGCGCACCCTTGCGAAGTCCGGACTAGGGAAAGTTGCAGGACCAGGCCACAACCGCCTGGGTATCTCTACCATTCTTAATTCAGCCCCAGAATCTTCCGGTCCCCTATTACTAATTCCCCTATCAAGATCCCCGTAGAGATTTCCTTCCCTGTGACCTTGTTTACGCCTCTGCCCGTCATCCCTCGCGGATATAATGAAGATCTTTCCTTGCCGCCTCTCTTCCCACACATTTCTCACCCAGGGATGCTACAGTGAACTTGGTTTGTCATGAGACACACCCTCCCCTTCTTTTCAGCTCGTCGTCCAGCCTTCTCAACAATTTCTGACAACCCTTTTTCTTCCTTTTTCTTCTTACTCATGCTTCCTTTCCTTGTTTTTTCTGGAGAGACAGACGCAAACATTTTTGGTGAAAGAGCCTTCTTTCTTTTCTTTATCCGTCTTTTTTTTTTTAGTGGGATGGTCCACGCTGTGCGTGTCTTTTCCTTTCTGCAAGTCACCCGTCAACAAGAAGAGCTTTCCCAGTCATTTCCGCCTCTTGAGGCGTGTCCGGCAGTCCTTGGGAGCGCCTCGTTTTGCTGGCGTCTTTTTTTGGAGATTCCTGTGATGTGTCCACGGTTTTTCTTCCTGTCGAGCCTTTATGAGGCTCCCGATGGGAATCCGTTGTTGTATTTTCCTGGTTCTTTGATGAATCATTGACTTTTGAGTATCGTGATAGCATTCTCCTTGCGCGCCCTCCTCCGACGTATTCCTCTCGACGCCACCGACGGGCATTCTACCTGTCTCTTTCTGCTTCCGTTGTAGTCCATTAGTTGTCAGATTCCCGATGTTCCCTGCAGACCTGGCTGCCGTAGCGGGACCTTTTTCTCAATGTCGAGCTTTTTCTCTGCAAAAACGCGTCAGTCTTGCTGTGCTCGGCGGTTCGGACCCGCCCCTATCTGACCTGCCATGATGTCTTACTGGCTTGTGGGAGCTCGCCTCCCTCGAGCCTCTCACCTGTCTAATTCTATGGATGTATTCCTGAACTCCCTTCTTTGCTAAAAATTTTTCTTTTTCTTTCCAAGCCTCTTGACATTGGAGCGCTCCATCTTTCGCCTCCCTAGGGTACTGCCGCAGGGCCTTGTTTTGCCCGCTGACGCTGGCGCATGGTTTCGAGAACACTGAGAGGCCCGACGCCTGAAGTTCTTCCTAGAGTGTTCCCTTTATTTGGCCCCGCTATTCGCCCCTCTCACGTCCCTCTAAGATTTTTTGAGCAGCATAGCACTAAGATTGGCTACCGGTTATGCTCGACCTTGTTTTTGACGACCTGCTTTCCGGTGAGGCATTCTCTGGCCATTTTCCACCCCCTTCCTTACGAAGCACCATGCGGGATTCTTCGTGTGTCTGCAGAAAAACCGTTTTTAGTTCCCACTCTATTATTCCTTGTTCCTCTATAAGTGTTCCCCCACCTCTTGCCGGCTTTTTTTCGGAAGAAGGTCTCCTCTCCAGAGATGATCTTCCATTCTATGGAACACACGCCTATGGATTCTCGCGCAGTAGTAGGGCCGCCCTCATGGTACTTTTTTCCCCCGGGTGTTATACACCGGAGGAGAGAGACAATGCCACTTCTCTCCTACTCCCCCCTCCCTGAGTTGAAACTGGCAATTTGGTCTGTCTAGTAACTTTCTCCCGAATTTTCCCTACGACCCACCGACGTTTTTTTCTCATCCGTTCTGAATCATCGGTCGTACCCCGCTGCTGGAAGGTGACTCTTCTGCTTTTTTTACCTTGCTTACCGAACTGATGCTTTGGGTGTTTTTTGGACCTTTTTTTTTGGCGTCTTTTTCTTCCCCCCGTGGATCTGCTCTCGTGTGGCACCCGACCCAGGCATTCCCTCCAGGCCTCCCCTGTTTTCCTTCCCCGGCTTGACGCAGCGCTTTCTTACAAATGCGTCCCCTCGTGACGGCAGTAGTCCAAGCGTGGCTTGCGCAGACTTGACTTAGGCGGATCGTACCCCCCGTTTTTTTTGTTATGTCTTTGAGGGAAAGCGCAGTTGATTTGATACTAATTTTCGTTCCTCCCCTTTTTTGCTTTTTTGATCTATGCTGTCCCGGGCGCGGTCCCCTCATCATCTGCCTTGCGCTTTTCTCCCCGTCCCCGCGCCGGTCAAGCTGTGCTGGTTTTTCTCGCTAGTTCTTCTTGGAGTCACACTATTCCTCCCCTCCTCTCCCCTCATTCGCTGACTCCTGACACGCTGGAGCGGCCCTCTGAATCCTCTTTATTCGATAGCATCTTCACAGTTTGATTATGAGGTTCCCCGTGTGCCCCTTTTGTGAGCTGATTCCTTACCCCCGAGGAGCGACACTCAAGAGACCTGCATCTTTCGCTCTCTTTCCTCTGCATTCCCGCACGCTTTTTTTTTTTTGTCGAGTAATAGCTTGCTGGACCGGGCCCAGATTGTTCAGACCTCTGTAGACCCGTTGATGCCCTTGCCTTGTGACCGTCGAGGGATTCTGAGCTAGTTCCTTTTTCCCTACATACTTTTCCTTTCTTGGGCTCCCCCCCTAGCCGACGCTATGGAGGAGATGTGTAGCGAATGGTTCTGTTTCGGACTTCGATCCCCTTTTTTCGCTGGGTCCCCCCATCTTTCCTCCCCGCCACCTTGCGCCTTCTGTTGGGAGATGATCTGAGAATTCTCTCCTGTCCAGATTATGATCAAAGCTTCGGCACACTATGCTGATTTGCCAGCATCTTGTTCTTACGCCTTCGTTACTAGGTTGCGACCAGGTCCTCCTTTTAGCTCCGCGGAGATCGTTCTGGCGACAGGGTAAAGAGGGGGTAGTCTTTGCTTTCCCTTTGAGGTATTTTCATTCGTCCTCTACTGGGCTTCAAACCTTTTCTTAGAGGACCTTAGACCTCTCCCTTGTTTCCTCCTCACTACTCTTTTGGTGTGGTAGCTGTTCCCTCCGGTCTTTCCACTTTTGTTTCTGAAGCTCCTCGGGATGTCCCCCTCTGTTCTGCCCCTCAGTCCCCATTGACTCAGACCTCCCTTTTTCCCCCGACGCTCTCTGCAGCAGGCGGCCATTAGGCCCGCGCAAGCAGCTCTCCTGCGGGTGACAAGACCTCTATTTGGCATTCGCC
>Ga0179593_1663272_pt1 | contig 24685 bp, 22 predicted proteins | sample CZODoug2_1_08_16_FD_185931 | JGI IMG/M metagenome (GOLD analysis project Ga0179593, IMG submission 185931) | Vadose zone soil fungal communities from Angelo Coast Range Reserve, California, USA - CZODoug2_1_08_16fungal (PacBio error correction) | ecosystem: Environmental > Terrestrial > Soil >... | reverse complement strand
TCGAGCGTTTCCCCTTTTCCCGCTGTTCGAGATAGAAGTCCGATTATGGCACCTTCCTTCGTCTACTTCTGGGCCTGACCGCGCTATCTTCTCCTCGTTCTCCGGTGGGAGATGAGTGGTTATTCGGCTTTTTTCGGATTTTTGTTTTAATAGGGGGCTTCCTCCCCCTTTATTTTTTCCATCGTTTTCAACGGTGACGTGGCTTTCTTTCCCCTTTCTCGCAATTTTTTAACAAGCAGTCAACCTAGAAGGATCCTGTCGGCCCCCAACCACTTTCCGTCAGGCCATGAGAGCTTGATTTCCGCTCCTTCCCCAATTGAGGGCTGCGCTAGTAGCCAAAGATTTAATCGCACGAGTAGCCGGAGTACTCTTTTTTTTTATTTGGCACTTCCTGACAATTCCTTTTCAAACGGACTAGGCTTCGACATTCTCGCAGGGGCTCTCGCCCTAATTCTTACCCGCCGTCCAATGGGTTTTATCTCCCTTTTTCTCCTGAGTCTTTTTTAGACAACGCGCGTGAGCTGTTTGATTATCCACTTTTAACCGGCTCCATGTAAGGACTGTTGAATCTCCCCTGCCACAGTTTTCGCGGTTTTGGACTTTTTGACTGGTTGAGCGTGCGACCGTCCCTCGTATTCCCAATTAAGTTTACGCCCCGTAGTTGTGGCTCCCCCTTTCAGTCTCGTAGTGATTGCACCCTTTATGGAATCTCTCCCTTCGAAATCGTTTCTTATTGAGCCGTGGGTAATGTAACGAAGATCAAGCAGGAGTCCCAGATCTAGCCCTTTTTCGCAAGAATCTTTTGTTTTTCCGGCTCCTCTTCCGCCGCCGCTCGAAATCTCTTAAACACAGGACCCGCACGCACGTCTTCTGCATCCGCGGGTGGGCATTCCTTCCTCATTAACGACGGCGCTTTTAAATGTTCCTCTCGCAGGTCTTTTTCCTCCCGAGGTTTCAGCCACGTTTTTTTTGAAGAAGGCTCCCCTCCCTTTCCCCACGGCGCCGGACCCTCTTGCATTTGCTGTCGCACCTGTCGTCCTACGACGCATCGTCCTTCGGCCTCGATACCACATCATCGAACTGATTTCCCTTCACTGTGACGCGGGACCTCCTATCTCGCGTCGAACCTCTGGCCGTCGAGCGGACCCGCCCCCCATCCAGCTTTTTCATGCCCCTAGGTAACTCATCTGCCACCTCAGCCAGGCACGTTCTTCAGACAGGGCTGACTACGACTAAAGAGCCATTTACCTCTCCCTTCATAGAGCGTCAGTCCTGACCAATGGAAGGGAACCGCACGTGGTAACTCGCCGGCGGGCCTTGCGTGCGGAACGGAGCGGTGTTCTTCCTTCCCTTTTTTTTTTAGATTTTTGACGACGTGTTTCTCTTTTCTTCCCCCCCCCGGTCAGAGTGGCGGGTATCTTTGTTTAGTGTTTTTTAGGATAACACCCTCTGGCCCTTTTCGCATTCAGGATCTAAAGGAACTTTTTAAAGTAAAAGCGAGCCCTAACTCCCCTTCTTTCCTCCCCACCCTCCCCTCTCCCCACGTAGATAGCGCAGTCATACAGACTTCCTAAAGACGCCTGTTTTTGAGACTACTAGACGTACAGCTTAGTGAGTTTTTTTTCAAGATCCCCCTCTTCATTAGAAGCGAAGCTTTCACCTCCTTCCTAACTCGTGCGGAAATTTTGAATAAACAGTCGTTTTGCCTCTCTGTTGGTTTTTTACTAACCCCACAGCCGCTGCATCCCCCCCATTCCCCTCTTTTCAGAACAAAAAACCGCCCCCCCAGGCATGCTTGCCCGACAGCCCTCCCCGCCAAACAAGGCCAAATTTCCACTCCAGTTTTCCCCGTCTCTCAGCTTTTTCCGAGGCCCTCCCGTGCGCAGCCGGTCAACCCCCCGGTGCGCGTTGGCCCTGCCGGGCACGATGAGCTCTGTCCTGACCTCGAAATTTTCCGTTCTGTGGGCGCCTGGCCTTTCTTGTGGTCCTCTCGAAACACGTTTGAGCCCTTGCCAAATTGTTCGGAGTGGCTGTTTAGGGACTCGCCTCGTTCTCTTCGTGAGTTGCAGTTTTTTTTTAGGGGATTTTTCCCGCTTATCCTCTCGCCGTGGGGGTTCGGCCGCCCCGTTCCTGCCTGATTGAGCAGTTACCCCTTGCGATTTCTGCTCTCTCACCTTCAACGCGGCTTTTCTCAATTTTGAGACTTGACTCTCTTCCCCCAAAAAAGTGCGCGGCGGTCAAATTTATGCAATCGGTTTTGTGACCCCCGGGCCAACCTGTCGTTTTTGCATTTGAACAGCCCTCAAACTTTCTTTCTTTTTTTTCTTTCCTCTCCTCCGTTGGTGTTGTTTCGATTTCTGCGGTTTTTGGTGGATTAGATTCACTCAACACTCCTTTGTAGTTTTACCAACCAAACCTTTTCCCATTGCGCACCGAGCCATTAAGCGCCTTTTTTTGGAGCAGGCACGATTCTCTGAATTTCCTCCTAGTCTTCCTTCCTTATGAGCTCGATTTTTGACTTTTTTTTTTTCTCGAGACGTTGGAGCTTTCCCTCCCATCGACCCCGTTGGGCTGGATTCTCGAGTGTTCCAATCCCACTCAAGATTAATTATAATCGGATTTTTTTTTCAACTCCCCCTCCCTCAGATCTTTGACCTCCGCGCACCTCTATACTTTTCCCCCAACTTTGGTAAGGACTGACTTTTTTCCTTTCCCTCCCCTTCGGGAAGGCGCCACTTCCCTGTAACTGGCGGGGAGCATTATTCGGCATGTTTCTAAGTCTGGGCTTCCTCTTGATTCCCTCCCCTGGGCGCCGGCGAAGATTTCCGATTTCGCCTAGGAGATGATTGCCTTTTGGGGTTTTCTGGAGTCGGCATATGCCGGTTTTTCACCAAGCTTTAGTGCTTTTTTTCTTTTTTTTTTAATTGCGAGGAACCGTTCGTTTCTCCCCCCCCCTCCCCGTAGGGTTGTTGGAGAATTCCCCCCCGCGATCCCCCTTAATGCCGTGTGTATCCCCTGCCTCCCTGGACTGACCGGAGGCCATTCACCCTCGAGGGTTGCTATCCGCCTTTTTGTTCCCTTTTCCCCCGCGACTACTCATTTCAACACGGTCAGGCGCTTATCCCTTCTGCTTGGCGCCGACTAGCGACGTCTTCCAGTTTCGGTCTTCCCCCTTGACCTCCACGTTCTTAACCGCGCTTTTAATTTCATCCCAGACCTGTTTTTTGAAGGATAATGTTACCTTCCCTCTTCTCACTCCGACCTCTGTACAACGCCATTTTTTTCGTCCCCTCTTTCCTAAATCATCCTTTGTATCCCTCAGGGAACGGGCAGGCCTCCAAGAAATCCGAACCTTTTCCTGAGACCAAAGAGTTCCCATTCCCGTGTTCGTCTCTCGCTAACTGCTTGGCAAGGCCGGCGGGTTCTTTTTCGATACCTGTTTCGCAGCGTTTTCTCGAGAAGAGCCCATGGCGGAATAGGTGTTAGCTTGTTGTGGTGGCCTCATGAGATTTCACGGGTATCGGAGATCTGAGAGGACGATGGTTTTACTCGCCGGCCGTCCGCGACGACAGTTCTTATCCTCCTTTCCTCGGTCCGTATCTTCGTGCCGTTTTTTAGGGATTACGCCTATATGATATCTTGATCCATTTTCGATTTGTTAAGCCGAAAGTTATTAGTCCATTTCACCGACCATCCAGCTGATTTCCGTGGAGGCTTTCGACCGGTTTAGCGGCAACCAAGTCCCAGGTTCGGGAGGGTCACGAATACCTTTCGCCGAGGACTCCTTTCCCCTCTTAGCTTTGTCCATAAAAGCGAGGGAATTATGGAAATGACTTTCTGGGTCCTGGTGTAAATGGTTCGCCTCTCGATTCTTGCTCTGAGAAAGCATGTACCCCTCCTTAGGTTGAGTGGTGGAGTGAATCTATTATGCTCCCCTGTTGCATCGTCCGACCGTCACATATTTGATCCCGGATTAAGCCTTCTCCGTTCGTCCTGAAAGCGTTGGTGCCCTTTTTTTCCTTTTCGGCTTTCTTGCACAAGGTGCTTCCCTTCGGTGCTGGTCGCTGTGACTTGCCTCTCGTCGATTCGTCGGGGTCGTCTCGCAGCAGCAACATTCCTCCCTTGAAGACGGTTAATTTTGGAATTGCAGCCTTCACTTAGCTTACCTTTCGGACTCTGGACCCTGTTTCTTTCGCTGAGCCTAACTCGCCTTCTTTCCATCTCTCCAGAGTAGACCAGCTACTCCCTTTCCCCTTAGAAGCGCGGTTTCTCCCTCCCTCATGGTGAATTTGGTTCTCTTGGTTGAATCGTTGATTCCCAAGTTCTTTTTTCCCCCTTGCGACCATATTGCTCACTCTCCTCCTTTCAAGTCTTTTTAGAATACTAAGATTCTGTTGTGGCTGATGGTTGATCACGGTCTTTTTTTTTGTTTAAGGTGTTTGAAGTGCCTCGACTTTCTTGATGGCAGACGAGTTCAAAACACAGTTGCCATCCGGTGATTGGGAAACTTACAATCTTCCCTGGATCGAATTAGAAGCGCGCCCAATCCCCAACTCCTCCACCCGCCGACCTTTTTTTCCGGCGCGTTCTCCCGCTCGCCTCCCCGAACGCCTGCTCCGCCAGCCGGCTCCCTTCCTCGGCGGTCTCGGAACGAATTTTTTTGTTTTTCTTTTCCGGTTCCCTTCTACTAAATCTCTCTCTTTTCATCGTTGTGTTAGCGATATTTGATACGTACGGCGGTGCCATTCGTGCCCCTCCCCTTCGAGCTCGAGGAGTCTTAGCGTTCGGCTTCCCTTTTGACCTCCCCCCCTTTGCATCCGCTCATAGAGCGCTTGGCTTGTTTTCTTTAGGTCGCGGCAGGAGACTCTTTTCTGAAATTTTCTGTTGTGCCCAGTGACGTGGTCTTTCTTAGTTGCGCCACTCAACACGAACCCCTCCTGCTCCTCGCCAAGCACCGCCGTCCCCACGCCCACACTGGCATCGGGCATTCTCGGAACACCCTGATTGCTTCTTTCGGCAGTGCGCAAGATTTGAATCGAAGATCGCGGCGACCGGTACTCCAAAACTCAAACTTCCAGGATTTCCTCCTCCTCCGCGTCGAGCGTCGGGTGCCATTAGGTCACGACTGTGTTTTTTCCCAGCCCGCGTCTCTTCAAATAGAGAGCTTCCGGGCGATTCTCCGTCACCGAAGTATTAAGGCGAGCTCTTCCCTATGAGCCCAAAGTCGGTTTCTGGTTGCGGTTGCCTTTGTTCCTTTTTGACCCGAACCTTTAAATAGACTCTCCATCCCAGCGAGCCCCGGTCGTTAGCAGAAGCTGCCCTTCCTTACCCCCCCCCATCGTCGTGGACCCCGCCTGGATTTTCATGAGGAAGCATAGCTATATATAACCCCCTTTCCCAGCCTTGGACGTAATCCAAGCCGCGGCGCACCTAGGTCCACGGAGTCACGCCCGCCTCTTTGTCCCAGGATGACTTTTTCCGTTCCGGACGCCTGAAAATATTTCACAAGATAACCAACACGGGAACCCGGCAAAGCACGGGCATTGACTCGTTTTTTTCCTTCCATGAACCCCACGCCCATCCGTCGACGGTCATGTCTCAGCTGTAGCGGGTCACCCCCTCCCATTACTATGTATTTACCTAAGTACGACCCGCGACCGAAGAAAATGCGCCTGGGGTTTTCCCTTGTGTAGTACCTTTTAGCGAGAATGTTGTAGCTCGAGGAACATACTCAGCCTCTCTCTTCATCACGCCCCCCCTATTTCACGTAGGAGAAGAGCCTTTCTGCGAGGCCAGCTGAGTACGACATTCGTAGCCTCCTCTAGTCCGGGATGAACTGGCTAGTTTTTTTTCATTCCTAGGCCACCGCTACGGTCATCTTTCATAATGTCGACAGCGCTAGATCCCGCCAGAGCATTTCCTCGAAAAAGGACATCTCGTTTCTGTCATGACCGCCGTGAAGGTTTTACTGCGCTTTTGAAAATTGAGTGCCTTTTCTTCCTTCGGAGTATATTAAGTCCTTTTTTGTCGTCTGTGGGATCTCTGTTGTATCACAGTCGAACGCGTGGTGGTATCCTGGGCAGTTTCGTTAGGATGGACTAACAGCCAGACCTCTCTTTCGGAGACAACGAAGGAAAGTACGCGCCCTTCAAGTGCGGATCCACGCCCGCCCCTACTTTACTCTGGGGCCCTGCGCGCGCTCTTCCTACTCAGGCACGCCTGGACAGAGCTCTGAATTCTGGAGGCCCGTTACTTACTTTTTGTTCCGCCTCTTCTCCCCTTCGCGGCAGTAACTCGCTGATTTTTTTACCCGGGCGGTTCCCTTCTCCGTTTGCCGTTAGGCAAAAACCGCCCCCCCCTTAAGACAGACGGCCTCACTGAACAACCGCGCCAAAAATCGTTGACCGGAAGCTGAAAGAGTTGCACTCCCCCCCTACCCCCCCCAAAACCAAATACAAGCCCCTTTTCACTCGATCTTAGCCCGAGAGACGTGAGCGAGGTAACTTCAAGTGCGACCTCCAGCCCCTCCCTTCAGAGCGGGAAGGAATCATTCCGTCGTATGGGGATCCTGGATACCGCTTGGGGTGTTGAGGGTTCGGTACCAATTTCGTGAGTTTTTTCCCCCCCAATATAGAGTGGAAGTGCGTGTCAGGTCGCGGTTTAAGTCTCGCGGCAGCTTAAGTGGCTGTTGCGCGTGGCTGGGCCTGGCCAGCCTTGCCGAAAGAACCTTTTGCTTTTTTAGACGAGACATTTTTTTTCAAGGACCACAGGAATATTTGAGTTTATCGGCCACGGGCTGGCGGGTCTACACTGTGTGCTCGCGCCCCACCCCTGAGTAGGATGTCGCGGTGACTCAATGTATTTCTTCACAAGGCAGTATTTTCTTTTTACAACGAGGTGTTTGAATGACTCTCCCTAACCCCCTAATTTCTCTCTCTCTCTTTTCCCTCTTAGGAGGGAAATGGACTGTTCTCTTTCTTTCACCCCCTTTTTCCCCAAACCATCTCTTGCCCCCAATCCGGGTGCAATCACCCTGACGCAACCCCAGCTTTTTTTACTTCGAGTTTCCCTTCTCACGGATTCCGGGATCTCCTGTTCTTCCTCCGCGTGCGAGACTCCCTGTTTTTCCGTGTCATCGGGAAGGTTCTGCGTCTCAACTTTTTATAGGAGTTCGGGCAAACCCCCTCCACCTTGGCAACCAACGGAATCTGGCCGGCGACGTTCCCCTCGTCTTCCCTCCGGAAACATCCTTCTCATTTTGTGGCAACCTCGACGGCGATTCTTCTTACGGGTGCGCGATACTGACAACCTCGCCTCCGGTCGGCCCCCCGAGGAAAATTTACGTTCTTTAACGTTTTTAATTTGCTTGGTTTCTGGCGCAAGGATCCCCTATGATCGACGGGATCCGGAAAGTAAGTTCCGCAGCGATTCAGTGTTTGACTTTTGGCGGGATGTCTCTTCGGGAATACCGGGTCAACCTTGGGACCCTCCCCGGTTTTTTTTCATGAGGTCCCCCCTCCTTATTACTCGGAGATAGCCGTGGTGTGAATAACCAACGCTCCCAGGAATTCCTATCCAGTCTTAACAAGAGTTACGCCGGAGAGTTTAAACTCAGGAGGTATCGATTTAATTCAGATTTCCCCCCTAGCATCGATGCCGCGAAACCTGAGGCGCTCGATAGCTTTTCCGCGACTGAGCGATGCGGGGACTGAATTAGTCCTTGGTTAATACCGACTTTCATTTCCCCCCCCGACGCTTTAATGAATCTTCATGATCCTGCGCCGGGACTTTATCTTCCATCCTCGAAAGCTGTAAACGATAGTAAACCAAGCTTCTTTTTACCCCCCCCTTTTCAGATAATTAGTTAGTCAATGTGTAACGTCCCTCTCCCCACGAATTAAGACAGCAAACCTGCACTAGAAGGAAAGTAGATATGCGATACTCGTTTTTTTTTTACCATATTGGAACCCGTCGAGTTAATTTTCTGAGTATGATGTGTTCTCGCCTCGAGGTTGCCTTCCCTGATAGGACATTCTCTAGCGAAGGAACAAGGGATTAGATTTTTCCCTATGATTTTTAGCCGACCGCATATGAGAGTCTTTCTTTGGACTTAACATTCAGATTCCTCGGATCTAAGATAGATCGAGCTTACCTGGGTCGCGGACGCGGCGTGCGTCGCCGAGAGATTTTCTCGAGAGGCCCATGACCGATTTTTCTCAGTTCCTGCCCTCCACTTTTCCCCCCTCGGAACTCGCGGCGTCGTTTTTCTGCCTGTTTCGTGGAAAAGCCGGGATACAAGGGAACCCCCTCTCCCTTTTCCTTATGACCCTCTTTGCTTGCGCCCGTCGTCCTTTTGATGCCCTCTCCACCGCGGGGCGAGGCGTCCTTTTTCCGGTTGCCTTGTTGCCCGAGGTTCGAGAGGTTCACGAGCGTGCCTTCCGTCATTGAAGCCGTAATCCTTCACTCTTTTTTTCGTATGCAGTAGGTTCCCGAGTTGTCCGGGGTTGCCGTGATCGGTTCCGGGTCAGCTCTAGGTTTTTCTCCGTCGCCACCCTTGGCCGCATTTCTAAACCTCCTTTTTGCAAAGGTTCAAGGACAGATTTTCCTTCGTGGCATTGCGAGCCAAACGACAGTGGTCGTGCTGGTTGGGATCCTTTTCCCCAGAAGTTCGTTCCCCCGACCCCCGTAGAATCAATTTCCCCCCCCTTACCGACGACGGTGTTGCTTCTAATCTGAAGTAGCCTTTTCCGCGTGAACGTTTTAGCTTCAGTGACAAGATCGCGCTTCAGACCGCGAGCGCTTTTTTTTCTAGCCACCGTTGACCCAGACATGGTACCCAGGGGCAGTTATCGACCCCTCCCCTTCCCGGTGCCGTTGAGAATATTTTGCGTTTTTTCCGATGCCGCGGAAGAGTTTTCAACCCCCCAGCGATTTACCTGAAGCGCCCCCTTCCTAGAATTTTTTCAGCTCATTTCTCCTCTCAGGTGCTCCTCGACCCCTTGATTTTTACTAACGTCGCCGCATGCAAGCAGTGGATCTCGATGGCGACGCGCAGTCACCGTGGGACTACCGACCCCCCTCCTCTTTTCCGAAGATTCCCTTCGCGCTCTCCCCTCTCGGCCTGCGGCTTAGTCGGATGAGCTCGTTTCCTCCCCGACTTCGCCGAACTCTCCTGATGGCCGGCCCGATCTACACTTTTTCACGGATTTGCAGCCGAGGAGGACCCCTTCTCTCTTTCTCCTCTCTTGTTGTGTTTTGTTCCCTTCCAAGCACGTGCTGCACACTTCAAGATTCTTTTTTTTTTTTTTTCTTTTTGAGCCCCTCCGGCTCGAGGAGGGAGAGGCTTCTGAAGGCCCTTCTAATCTTTTTTGACGATCTAGCCCTTTTTGCCTGTCGTGGGGAGGCGGCATAAGGCGATCCCCCTTCTTTCTTTTTCTTTTAGCGTGAAGCCTATGGTTTGATGGCTCGTCGTTCCCGTTTCTGATGCACCTCCTACAACACCGGAACGCCCCAGGGATACTACTTTTCCACCCCTCCAGCCCAGCGCCGAGGGCCCATTCGAGTTTGAGCAGGGAATTTGACGTTCCGACCCCAATGGTAATCTGCTACGCGGCGCTGCTCCCAAGCCTCTTCTCAACGGCCCCTTCTTAGCTGCATTCTGATGCAATCTTAGTGTTGAAACAAAAATCTTCGGCTTCCTTTCTCTCACGCGGACAGTAGTTTCTCTCGCGGCGAGCTGCGGATGCCTTGTCCTAGGTCAGCATTATTGTGCGCTACCTCCTTGAGGTTTGAAAACAATTCGCCTCCGGGCTGCGTGCTACTCTGCCACGAAGAGAAACTTTAATTCCCCCCGACCGCCCCGTTGGCGCGACACACACTTTTCAACCCCCCCTTTCCTGAAACCTTGCCCCCACGGGTCTTCCTCCGACCCGGCCGAAAGTTCATCTCCCCGACACCCCCTTCTAGAGCGGACGGTCCCCGACGTCTCCCCCATTTTTCTCCATCCCTTCTTCGGTCCTAATACCAAAGCTGTGTGATGGACGTCCCCCGAGTTCCTGTTTTCGCACGAACGCTCGAGCACTTTTCCGCCCCAAGGACAACGGACAGTCCCGGGCCCCCCCAGGCCTACGCCAAACGCTTTTTTTTCCGTTTTTTTTCATGAAATATCACCGTCAGTTCTGCGTAGAGAGGGATGTGGTATCACCTTCTCTCTTCTTCTATTTTTGAAGCTGACAGGAAAGCACCCCTCGCGCCCTTGACGTGATTCAGGACATGGCATATTTCGTGCCGTCCCTCCTATTTTCTGGCTTCCGCGATAGGACGACGGCTTCTCACCCACTTTAACGTCGGCTCCGGAAGCCCCCGCGACGCGCTTCCCTCCCCCCCTATTCCCCCGAGTTACGACCGTCACGGATCTAGCCTACATTCATAACGGCGAGTATTTCGGCAAATCTAGATCACTTCCTTTTCATGTTGCCAGGCCCTCGAGCGCGCGCCTCGTGTCCAAGGTCGGGCGGGGGCCTGGAGCCCGAAGCTCGAGGACCCTCTTTGAAATCGACGCGGGCATGAGGCGCCCTTTTTTTCTTAAGTCTTTCTCTCGTCCCTCGTTGCAGACCTCTGATTTTTCTTTGTATTACACTGGTCCTAAACGCGTGTTTTTCTTAGGTTTTTTTTTAGGAGGGAAGCCTCTGTTCCTCGCAGGAGATCGGCTAACCCCGGAAAGTCCCAGTTTTAAGGAGGTTCCCTTAATTTTCCGTCTATTTCCCCAGTCGAATTTTTTCCGCAGAATCTCCGCCGCGGTGTTGACGAGCTTCAGTTTTTTTTTTACCGCTAACAATCGAGTCGACCGCTCCATTTTAATTGCTTCGCCGGCGAACGTCACGTTTTCTCAAACCAGCCCTCCTTCTCTGTTGCCGGTAGACCCACAGATTTAAGCCCAGCACCGATTTGGCACTTGAACCTGACCCCCGTCTTTTGGATTTTCTTCCCCGAGGGCAGACCGAACAAAGTTCCCCTCGGAGATGGAAGCCACTCTCTCTGTCGCCCCCGGAAAGCGGCCCCAGAGCCTTGCCGACCTTCGATCGCGCCGGGCCCCTTCTTTCCGTCGATGTGCTCATCTCCCGACTTGTGTAGCGCACCCCCCAAGGCCTCCCTTTTTTCTTTTGCCCCAAATGATCGGTTTGCTTATAGAGAGTGAGTGAGCGGGCCCCCCCCCGCTGGGGGTTTCTTTTTTCCCCCCTTGGTCTTTTTGAGCGGCTTGCGTCCGTCGCTCGACGTATCACCCCCCCTTTTTCTTTTTTTTCGCGAAGCGCCCAGAGTTCTATGATTCCACAGCCAGCATAGAGAAGTTGACTGCACCCTTTCGGATGGAGCTCGGATAGTGAATAGCGCCAAGTCCTCCTTCTTTGACCGTGCAGTCGTGGATGCAACGACCCTTCGGGTCTTTTAAGAAAAGGCGGCATTTTACGGAGAACAAGACGGGGATGTTGTAGCTATAGTGGGAAGACTAATCTTTGGTTTGGAGATGAACCGTCTGGACCTTTTTGTTGAGTGGAGATTAAGGAAAACTCACTGCTTCCCCCCAACTTTTAGTGCCAACTTGACGTCCCTCCTAAAGCTCGATTTTTGCGCAAGATTTTTCGGACTTTCTTCCCATTGGTATTCCGAAGGCCGCGGCTGTTAAAGTGACTTACTACTGTCCTTGTATGAGAGCCCTAATCGAAAAGGGGCTTTAGTGCAGTCGATCTTTGGTCTACAAAGAAGCCTGCTGATCTCCCCCTCTGACGTCACGATGATTCAGCCCTCCCCTTTTTCTCATGGTTCGGAAAAATAGGGACGGGTGGCCGATACGCCCCAAATGGATCAGTGGCGCAAACCCCGACGTCCACTTCCCCAGTTTTTCTCTTTTTTTTAGTGCATTGAGGATGTTCTCCTACGCCCTGGCGCTGGTGCTCCCGGTCGCGCCTGCGAGCATCGTCCTCTAGCCGAGCTTTACGTTTTCAATTTGGGAGTCGGCTGAAGAGTATTTGAATTGGACCCCCTTTGGGCCCTTTTTTCCCCGGTGCGATTCCCCTGGGCTGTTGATGACGTTGTTGCCCGCAAGATCAGCGCCCGCGGTTTCCCCCGCGCGCAGATTTCGATTTTTTTTTGAGCACCAAAAAGCTGCGGCCCCCCGCGGTCATTTCCCCGAGTACTACTTCGGACGATCCGGCCTTCAAACCTTTCTGCTTGATCTGCTACGACGGTTGGAATCGCGGACTGTCGGTCGTTCATCCGCGTTTAAAGCGCTTTTACCTTCCCTTCGCGACTATTTTTCTGTGATTCTTACTCCCTGACAGCCGAACGATCCTCACCCGCCCCCCCCCTTAGCTTTTACCACAGCCCCCATTCGGATAACGGCTTTTACCCCTTCATTCCCCAGACCCCGCCTCTGCAGGCCAGCCTTCCCCTTTGTCTCTATTACCTTTGCATTCACGGTTGCCCGGCGGATTCTTCCAGTCCTTTCCTATGGTACTCTCTTTCTCGAGTGCTGCTGAAAATGGAGGCCTTTTATCTCGAGGTGGCCATGGTTCGGCCGGGGCGCATTTCTCTGGATCCCTGTCTAAGAACGTGTTGTTAACTCTCCGGCCCGTTCCCCCCCCCTCGAAGATCAGCCTCTACCGGCGATTCGCGTTCCGGATTAGATTATCCCTCGAGCCCTCCCCCCGAAATATGACGAGTTCCTGTTCCCCCTACGTACCCGTGCCCCCTGGCGAGGAAACTACCTCGGCCCTGGTTTTTTCCCCCTTTTTTTTGGCAACCCTGGAAATACAGATAGTCCGGTAGCCTGATCATACAGATTTTTGCGCTTCTTTCAGAGGATCGACGTTTTTTTTTCGATTCACTGCCATGCACCCCTTCTTTTTCGGGAAAGTGCCATGTGTCCTTGGTGGTGCGACGAACGACTCTTTATACTGGCGGCCCCCCCCAGTCTTCTCCTTTTCCTTCAAGTCAGAGTTTTGAATTGAGGCATGCCGACTCCCCCGGATTGTCGGAGTTGACATTCCATTTATCTTTTGCTCGCGCATAACGCCCTTTCCCCGTTCGCATGCCGCGTTTGTTTTTCCAGCACGACTGATTTGTGAACCTGCTTGTCTCGCATTCGGGGCGTAGTTTCGAATCGGTTGGTTTTTCCTATGTGAATCGCACGAACACTCACCCCATTACCTCCCTCGCGGTGAAGGCGTGAATCCCTCCTTCATTCTAAGTGAGAATCTGAATTTGACCATACGCGCCCTTTGGCAGCGATCGATGCGTGACCACAGGACAACCTTCCACAAGTTCTCCGCGAGAGTTTCTCACCGAACTCTCCGGTTGCTTTTGAAATGTTTAGTATCCTAAGGGTCGAGTCCCTGAGATCATTCATAGAATTGCATTTTCTTTCGATCTCATACTATAGCTGTCTCGTAGGGGTGGGGCCCCCTCCGTTATCCAGGCGTTGCCCCTGGTGATTTCGCGAGCAGATGTCTCAAGTCACCTGCCATTTTTCCAGTCCAGAAATTAGGCCTCGACGATCGCCTTCTTGCAGAATCCCCTCCCAGCCCCCTTACGTTCTTTTTTAGAGAATTTTTTCGTGCATTCTCTCCGTTCCCTCCTCCCTCTGAACTTCTTTCTCTTCCAAGAGGAGTTCACTTTGACGTGAAGGTTTAAATCTCTCGCTGTCATGTTGAGAGATTCCGATCCGTCTTGCTCCCTTCGCAACGCCTGTTTTCTATCTCGTTAATATCTCTTTCGTGGAAGTCTTTTTGGCGAAGGCTGGACTCCCGCCCCCCTGACGATACGATTCTGGAAGATCGTGAGGCCGGCGTTCCGGCGACAGTCTGCTTCTTTCCTCTTTGATTCAAGGTGAAGTTCGACTCCCGCGCGACTTCAACCGCCCCCTGCCAACCTTACGCACAATTTCACGACGTACCCCCCCCCAATTTCCCTCTCGGATTGAGGAGCGTTCCCCACCGGTCCGTGCGCTTACGGCTGCGCAGGAATCGTAGTCACTCTCCACTTTATCGATTGCACGAATTCCCCACGCCCTTCGTAGTAGATCCTGGCGGCCGAGCTGTCGGGCCTTCGGTTCCTGGCTCCCGATGTTTTTTTTTCGCTGCAACCCGCTCCGATTGTCGTATTCACTTTTTCAGACATTTTTGAAGGATGCGACCCCCCCGCTGCGCTGCAACTGTCTCCTTTATTTTGCGTTTTCGTTCGCCGGCCTAGACACGGTCCGCGATTTCTTTCCCCCTCCCCTCACTTGTCGGCAACGAGGTTTTCCCACAAATCTTTTCGTTCACCGACCAACGACTGCCTGAGGGATGCTCCCTAGCGATCCCGAGCAGTGGACCGAGACCAGCAATAGTTTCCAATTTGCTATGCATTCCCGGCCGCCTGCGTGTGAGGACGGCAGCCTTCTCCCACGCCTCTCATCCTTCTTCAACCCGTCAAAGTCACGGGCTCGGACGGTGGTTTCATGGATCTAACCGGCTATCTCCTCGTGACGGCCGCTTTGTCGCCCAAATCTTTCCTTCATGTGTAAGACGCCGCGGCCAACTGCTCCGAGGGGAATTTAAGAGGGGTTGCCGGCCCCACATAAGTTTTAAGATCCACTCGGTCCTGCGGCAGCGTCCTATCATCGATCTCTACCCTGCAAGCGACCGTCGCTCTCCCCTCTTAGTCCTTGCGCACTTTCTGTAGTCGCGCTATCTCGTATGTCCCGTCAGACGGAGGTCTCATAGGCCAAGACGATCGAGGCCCGATTCTCGACCTGCTCCCCTGGTCTATTTTAACTTTCTCCGCATTCTCCCCAAAAGTACCCGTCTCAGTCCTTTCCCCGTGGCAGAGAGAGTGCCCTCCGAAGCGGAATGAGCGAAAGGTAGGCTGATTCCTCTAAGTGTTTTTCGTCCTTTTACGTTCCACCTAGGAATCTTTTTTCTCACGTCGAAACGCGTGCGTTTCCCTGGTTTCTTCCCGGTACGCTTTAAGATAAACCTGAGATACCTTAAGTCAGCTCGGCCCCAACGCCTGGAAGTCCTTTCGTTAACCTTGATTAGTCTAACAGCGACGAAGTAAGGGATTGCCTCCCCGACCGATCTTCGCCGAATCGAGCGACCCCGTGTTTCCGTCGTTCCGAAGTATTTCGCGGCCTCTTCCCGGCTCGAGCCTTTTTTTTTTTTCAGCTCGCCTTCCCCCGTACTCGGTCGCGTTCGACACCCGTCGATTTGTTGGCCAGGCAAACCCAAGATTACGACCTCCAGACAACTCAAGAGGGATTCTGACCAAAAAAGAAGTGCCAAGAGGTGGACCACTAGAGCAAGAGTTTTTCCAGAACGCCAAAAACGGTGCTATCATAGACAGTATGATCGATCCGTCTGATGCTTCGCATGTCGGTCTTTGAGCATTTGGCGGGCGTTTCTTACGTTCGATTACAGCGTCGCTTTTTCGCGGTTCCAGTGCAATGGCCGTTTTTTTGTGCAGATGCTCAGTTGAGTAACTTCGCACCCGTCCCTCCTCCATGCGGTTGCCAACTGATCGGGTCATTCAGATCGGCTTTTTTTGTGGATTTTTTTCCTCGAGTCCGTGTACGTTTAAGATTTCCTTGTGGATTTGCCAGAGTCTCCTAGCACCTGTCGATTTTCTTAGTCCGAACTTTCTCCCGACCCCGTTAATGTTCCCTCGCCCATCTGATCGGGCACCGGCTTCTTAGATCGTTTTTGGCCCCAAAAGTGCGAGGATTGTGCGCGTTCTCAATGGTGCTTTTTTTTTTCCCTGACTGTTGCCTTATTCCTTCCAAACCGCCATCTTGTATCTACTTTTTCCCTCCTAATCCTTTTTGTGTTTTTAGAAAGAAATGCGTCTTTATTTCCTTCAATGAAACCTTCCGGTCGTTTTTCCAAAATACCTTTACTCACATTGACGGACTCTCAGCCAACTTTCTTAGTATGCAAGTCAGGTTCTTTTGAGTGATTATCTCTCTGAGCGTTGGTAAATTTTTACGACGGCGCGTTCGCGACCCTAATTCAGGCGGCGGGTTTTTTGAGAGTTTTTAACCCCCGCACGTGCAACGCCCCTCTTTCCCCCGCTGCGGTTTGAAGTCCGCCCTTGCTACAAGAACCCCATCCTGTGTTTTGCAACTTTTTCCCGGCCTGGGGACCTGGCCCGATCCCCCGCCACCTTAGGCTCAACCCGACTTTAAGTCCATATTGCGCACATCGCAGAGTTTTTCGAACGTTTTTTAAAGCTTTGGCCTTGCTCGCCTGCGTCACCCGACTTCCAGAGCCCTGGTATGGATTGCCATTGGGCTGTTTCGTCATATGCCGGGTCCGCTTGGGAACTAGGGGGAACTTTTTTTTTCGGGCGATCGGGTGTTTGAGAACGCCACGGCAGAGCGCGGTTGCTATTGAGCATCCCAGTCGGTAAGTAGGAGCCTGCGAGCGACGGTCTCGTGCCCCGTGGAACCCCTATAAGTAGAGCCCCCGACCCCCCCCCTTGCGAACCACCGGCCTGGTCGCCTTCGGGCTGGGCGGAATCTCGGCGGCCGAGAGGCACCTGTTTTTCCGGTTTTTAATCCCTCAAAGTCCCGTCTTAACTACTTTCCTTTTCGTTATAATGATGAATTCTCTTATTTTCTTCCCTCCCGACCGTTCACTCCCCTCGAATACCCGCCAATCGTTTTTCCGACTTTTCCCCAACGAGCTATCCTTTTAAGCTAACGCAAGATACACAGAATACGCCTACCGTCCAGAGCTCCCTGCTTCCAGAGCGTTTTCGTGCGGTTCTTAAGGGCTTTACGGGACTAGGGATTATTTTCGAGAAGAGTTGCGTCGAGGTATTCCCCATGTGAGGACTCTCGTTTTTTCTCTGCGAGGGGTTGCCCTGTCCTCGCCTCGTTAAGCGCGATCCCTGAGACGTAAAACTCGACGGATTTGACCGATTTTTAGAGATGGCTCCTTGTCTGCCGTGTTATTAGACCCCCTCAGCTTCTTTTATATATGATTCCCTTCTCCGAATGTCGTCGTACTGCCAGACCCTTTTTTTCTGCAGAGACCTTTCCCCCCCCTCCTTCTGGAAGCTCCAGGAGCCGTGGCCGGCAGCCCTGCAAAACTTCGGGCCCTACCTTTTTCGACCCGCATCCAGTGAGCTTGAGGATCCGTTCTTTCTCTTCCTTTCTCCATGATTTCTTTCACACGATCGGAATCACGTGGCTGTGAAGGATCTTGTCTTTTTTTCCTTGAAAAGACTGTGTCCCGAAGTTTTTCCCGAGAGTGGCTTGCCTTTAATTGATCTTCACACTCAGGGGGCCCTTTCGGTGCAACGTATTGCGCGCTGCGGGTCTTTTTTTTTTTTAACGTACCCTTCGAGGTTTACGCGATAACGCGACGGCATCTCACATGACAGTGTTCCTTTTTTTTTTCCGTTTGGTTGAACCTGAGTGGCCCCCGTTCCCCCTCATTTTTGGAGTCTCTTTTTCTTTTAATCAGTGGACGTTCAGGCGTACAGCCCTTCTCAGACCTTCACGACTTTTTAACCCGTTTTTCCTTTTCTGCCATAGTCATTTCGCTCGCATTCATTCTTCCTGAAGTGAGAATCTGCGGACGTTCGTTTTGAGATAAGCCTCGGCAGATCTCCTCTTGCCCCTGAATGTTCCACTCTGCCTTTCGCCCCCCCCGCCGTTGTCCAGAGATCGTCGCTCCTTTTCCGTTTAGAATATTGTTGAGTTGGAGATTGCAGAATGGCTGATGGCTTACATCTTTTTTGCGCACTACTTTTTCCTCCTTTTTAATTTTTTCGTCCCTCTCCGCTTTCTTCAGGTTTGCTGACGTCGTTGATGGAGATTTTTTGAAGTTCCAGGTGTTTTTAATTTTTTTTTCTCGATGCTACGCCACTCAAAGTGCATCTCCCTTCCCCACCTCGTCCGCCGAAGATTCGCCTTCGCAACTGAATGGCGCGCAGATTTTCTTTCTCAGGCGCTATTTCCCGTCTTCCGAACGCTTCTCTGCCCCTGAATGATCTACCCTCTTCTTCAGAAGGTGAACGCCGGACGGATAGGTTTCCTATCCTCGTTGTTGTGTTGTGATCTCTTCGGCTGACGTGAACCGATTTGGTGATCTCTCGGCCTCGATTTCTTATCCTTCGTTGTAGTTTGAACCTTCTTCCTTTCCGTCCCCCCGATCGCGCAGGTGGCCGTAGTCTTCCGGTTGAGCCCTAAGGCGAATAGTCGTCGTCAGTTTTTTTTTTTGAGAAGTTAATTGTGCCTGGCTCTTTCGTCCTGTAGGCCCCCCCCTCCTTCCCAACTCGCCCGTCGGCCCCCATAACCGGCCCAAGAGCGCTGGGAGGAGTTCCACTCTTTTCGCGGGCAGGCGCACCTGGTTGCCTGCTTTCCACGCTGTCCTTGCGGTTTCCCTAATCACAAATATTTATTTTCCCCTTTTCTCTTATCCCCGAGCTGCGTTTTTGAAATTCGGGTGAATTTTCCTCCGCATGGCGTCGTAGAAAAGACCTCCTTTTTTCTCTTCTAAAGTTAGCATGTCGCTGAATTTTTTTTTTCTTTTTTGCATGCACCTTCGGGAAGGGGTGCTTTGCTGCGTGCGACTCCTCTTTCCCTCGTTTTTCCCATATTTCCGGACGAATTAGCGACGATTCCACGAAGGTTCACCCCCCCCTGTTTGAACCCGTGTTCTGTCCGGAAGAGACCTTTTATCTCCCTCTAAACATCGAGCGTGAGGCTTGCAGAAGCAGGCGTAATTACGCTTTTCCCTCATCAGACTGTCGTGTCAGGCGACCCGGATTGACTCTCCTAAAAGGCTTCGCCCCTCGACAATTATTAACCAAAAAGGACCCCGGCCTCGGAATATAGGTTGTCATTTTCCCCCCATAAAAGACTCTCTCGTATAGTGCGAGAGCGGGTCGGGTAGACTTACGGTCCCCCCTTTGAAGACGACCCTCGAAAGTTTCTCAGTGCTGTTTAGAGGTTATGTTAGCCACGGTTGTCGACTAAGATTTAGTTTTGGCCCGCCTTCTCGACATCTATCTCGTACCCGTGATGCCGCGACCGGAGTCAGTTGCTCGTCGTTCCTATCGTCGCCTCGTCGTCCTCGATCGTACCTCTTTTCCTCCGCGGCGAGACTCATCGGCCCCGATCACGCTATTCCCTCCTCTCTCGGATACCTCCTCGTCAACCTCAGCGCATTCGAAACTTGAATTGCGTGGCCTTCCTCCCCCTTCCCGGAGGAAAACTCGCGCCCAATCGCGGCCAGTAGGTGTTGATTGTATTCATTTCTTTTCCTCTTTAATTTCGAAGTTCGTTGTATTTAACACGGTCCGCAATTCGTGGTTTTTCTAGTCCTTCTTTTTTTGGGATGCCGGATAAACGGTCCCTTCTCTGTAGCTCCTGACAAGGCCACCTTACGCGCGTAAGAAGCTTAGGATTAAATTTTTGACCCCTTTTGTCCCCGCGTTCGCTCGTTCGCGCCCCTCTCAGAGCTCCTTTTTTTGTCCTACTAGCGCGAGAGTGCGCGTTTCAACCCGCGGACTTAGCAGCCGCGCTTTTAATCGAACTATGGCGCGCCGTGACCACTCTCCCCTCGGTTGGAATTTTTACTTGCAACCCACAGCTCGCCTTTTTCCGATCCGCACTGAAATGGCCAAACGCTTGTTAAACCTTTCAAGCGACAGACAAAGGGTCAACTCACAGATCCGGTGACCGTTGCATCGATCTTCTGCTCCGTGCGACATCTCGCACGCGCTTTTCTTTAGCCCGCAGATGCCCTCCCGCCGGGAGTTTTTTACCCTTCATCCGATGTGCGCCTACTCTTTTACATCCCCCCTTTTTTCACCCGTCCAGGACTTCTCCCCCCCCTGTCTTCTTAGGTGGCAGTGGTCCTCTCTTTCGGGTCTTATGCGGCGTTGTCCCTCGGTGGATTGCCGCGCTCGCCGACTCCTTCGATTGTAGCTCCCGCGCCCGTTCCCTTTTAGGCCGTCCTACGTCCCGCGCGGTGAGCCAGTAGGTGATTTCGCTCCCAAAAGTTGCTCGTTTGCTCCTTTTCCAAGGTTCTTGCACGCCTTCTTTTTTTGGGACACGACACGGTGGTTTTTCCTCGCATAAAACCGCCATTTTTTTATCTCCCTCCGTTGTTTGTTTTAGAAGGCGACAACTCCCTTTTTCTGCGGATTTTTCCCAAACTTGCAACATCCGTTTTGCCCCCCAAAAAATACCTTGTGAACCCTTTGACGCACAGCCTCCCTCGCCACTTTTTGCGCTATTTCTTCCTGGTCGAACAGCCCGAGTGATTCTTTCCCGTCCTTCTTTTTTTTCCCCTCGGTGTGTCAAGTGCTCATCGGACCTCTTATCTTCGAAAATAATCCCTCGGCTCGCGCTTTCAAACACCCGCACTCCCCCGGACTAGCCCGCGCGACTCGCGCTTCTCACTCCCCCTCGATCATTTTCCCGCATGCGAACCGCGGACGTCGCCGTTTACGCCACCCGGCGGAGCAGGCACCCTTAAACTTCGTTATGAGCCTTTTTTTGGCGAACAGTTTCCGCGTTCGCTTGCTGCCGGATACTTTGCTCGCCCGCGAAGATTCGCTTATCGAGATGGCGATTTTGCCTTTTTTGTGCTCAGGTGACCTGGTAAAAGCGTTTTCCTTTCAGTCGGGGAACAGTGCTTTTTTCGCGATCTGTTGGTTGTACCTTCCCCCCCCGACCCAACGCCCGCGGTGGATCACTTTTTCGCCCCCGAGTGCTCAAATGAGGGGACCCGGCCTTATCTTCTTGTTCCTCGTGCCCGCTTCCCATCATCGTAGAAACAACTTTGATTTTTCCTGGCTGCTGGAGAGATGGCCGGAAGGCGGTCTCCTTTTTTTTCGTCACGCGCTTGGAACTATCCTTCATTGGAAGGATCGTTTAGCCCTACGCTTCACGCCACGCTAGAATACCCTCACGCTTCTCACAGGTAATACAACTCGATCCTTTCGTCATCAGGATACTTAAGTTTCAGTTAAAAAAGGGACTAAGCCCCTACCGTGCGCAGCGGTTTCCTCTCCTCTCCGTTTTAGTTAACACGGGCTTGGAAAGGAGGTCCCCCCTCGATTCTTCGAGAATTGCGCTGGGTAGTTTCTGTCGCCATGACCTTGCGTCCGAATCTGCTCTTTCCGATGAGTTCCTCGCCGTTAATGTTGAAGGATGGAGACGACGATTTTCACCTTGACCCCTGGCGTCTGTCCTGTAAGCGGAGAGAGTCCTCCTTTCTTTCAGTGTGACGTGGTAGCGTATTCGATTGATTTTTATCTTTTTATTCCCTCCCCCAGGACCTTTCTTTCCCTGACTGTCAAAAGGGTTCCCATGTTTCCTACATTTTGGAACTGCGCCGTGGCCGTCGGCGCCCGTTTTTCTCTTCGTAAATACACTAGCGTCTTACCCCCTCCCGGCGCGCTCTGAAGCCCTCGTGAGATTCCTAACCCCGATCCTTCCCGTGCTTTGCATTTGTCCCCCTTTTTCGACGTTAGAGATGGATTAGAGTCCCGTGAAGTCCATCCCTTCACACGATGCTCGGGCACGTTCCTCTCTGGCGCCGAGGCTGCTAGGGAAGAACCCCTTCTCGAGGCGTGGTCCCCATTAAAGACTCCCCCCTTGAACAGGTACTCTTTATTCCATTTTTTGGTCAAATTTTTCACTGAAGAGTTTGGGGACCCTTGTGCTCCCCCCCTTCCCTCGAAAATCAGGGGCCAAGGGCCCACTTCTTTGTTACTTTCCCTCTTTCGTTAGACTCTCAGATTCGCACCCTGCAGACACTTCCGCTACCCTGCTTGCCCCTGCGCCGGAATGAGATCATTCCTTTCTTCTTTGCAACTTGGAATCTGCTCGCCGCCCGTTCTCCCCCACTCCTATTCTATCCTTCCCCCCCCCCGGGAACACGAATGGAACTCGAATTCCTCTAGAGTCCCCCTCCTCACGAGGTGTTTTTCCCCTTGTCGAGCGAGGACCTTTTCTTTCCCGCCCTTCACCCTCTTAGTCGTCCCCTGACCCCCCTGAACTCCCCCCCTCAGCCGCGCTTCAGGTTGCTCCGGCGGTGTTTGCCGTTCACGTTCTCGTTCTCTTTTTTTTCTGTGTGGAATGTGTTTCGCGCCCCCCTATCCACACCGTGCCATCCGGCTTCCCCTAAACGGAGATTTGCGCCCCGATTCGCTCGCGCCCTCTTCCCCCTTTCCCCTGGCCCACAGAGCGATCTTCCTCATTCGTCGTCAAGCATGAGCATCCGCTTTCGCTCAGCCCCGATGCGGCGGCCCGCGGCTTTTTGATCCGCCGGAGGACGTTTCCTCTCTCTTCTTCCCCCCCCTTCGGTGTTGTTGTTTTTCTATCGATTTCCTGCTCTTTCCTTCCTTTCACTTTTTCAAAGACGATGTGAGAGATTCGCAGGTTTTTTTTCGGTTCTTGCGTCGGAGGTGGATACCGCGAATCTTCCCGACGCGGCGCAGGGGCTTTGTTTTGGCGGATTCTTTCTTCGAAGGCGTCATAGGCGGCCGGCAAGTTACGCGATGGAACGGTGAAGTGGATACGTATTCCGGGTTTTTCGTCACACCCACACCGACGTCCAACTATTCTACGTTCCACCATCACCTCGTCCGCACCTGAATCGTTTGCTGGAACAATTGGATCTCTGCAAGAGGAATAGCTAGTTCGATATTTTTGCATTCACGAATTAAATATTATCACATTCCCGGCCTTATCGATAGCATCGAGTGCTTCTTTTCCCCTGTGAACGTTTTCTCGATTCGCACGCGGCGTCGTCGCCAAACACCCACCCACACCCCCCCCCAACCCCCCCGCGTTTTTTAGGGATGCCGGCAGATTTCAAGCAGCCGGAAGTTTTCGCGGCCATACAGCTTTCCCCACAGTCTTCGACGGAAGGTGCTGTGCTTGGTTTGCCTGAAGATGCACCGAGTCTTGCCCCTTTTGACTCGATCATCTTTGCCGACGCCCTGGCCTTTGTCGATGCCCCGCAGCCCCCCCCTTCGTGAAATTGAAACAAAGACCCCTCCCTTGTTCTTTGACGTTCTTAAGTAGTTATACCCCTGAACCCTGGACGGTAAATCCGGTCCTCGGCTCATCAGATCTAGTTTTTCCCATACGCGCCTGAGTGTTACCCCTACGGCCAGTGCTTTTGACTGTTCTCTGCCACTTCGAACCATTCTTCACCACGGACGGACAAGGAAAGGCATTCTTTTGACTTCCTGGTGGTTTTGCATAATGACTCTCACTGACGGTCTCTTGCTTTTTTTTTGATTTCGACCTTCGAGCTGTATTCCTGACGTCTTCGCCTCACGAACAGGCGAAGCCTTCCCCATGAGAAGATTTCTTTTTTTTGCAATGTTCTTGCATCCTTGTAGTATTCTGAGTAGGGCCGGCTTGCCTTCCCTAGCCTCTCGGCTACCCCGTGCTTGTGAGAAAGCGTTTTTATAGTCCTTCTCCATTCCTCTCCGTATTTCCGTTCCCTCCATGTCTCCCGATCTGAAAGCATGAACGGCAGTAACTAGATCATATCCTTACAGCCTTTATTCTTCCTCCTTGTCTATTCTAACTCTCCTTTGCTATTTTCCGCAACCTAGGCTGCTTTCCTTCGATGGACGCGAGGAACGACAGAATAGACGCGGTATTCTCTTAACCGGTAGCGATTTTCCTTTTTCTCGTCTGACTGCTTGAAGAAGTCTCATTTTATGCAAATTGGGTATCGCGCGTTAGTGAGGTCGATTCTTAAGGATCCTCTCATTTCTGCACTCAGGGTGAAGGCACATCAATGTAATCCTTTTGGTTACCCACGACCTACGACGCCTAGGGCACAGATTCGGCCGATTTACTCCTCCGATTCCGACTTGCTCCGTTAGATGACCTCTCCCAGAAGATGCTTGGGCAGGATTTTCCCAGCGGATCTTCCTTTTTCCCCTGAGCTTTTTCACTGCTTACCTTTATCGTTCTCCTCAGACCCGCGGTCGGCCGCGTTTTTGCCGGCGCCCCCTGATCGTCCCCCATCACTCCCCTGTAAGATCCTAAACACCGCCGTGCCCACTAGTGGTCCCCCCGACGCCAGACCGCCCCCAGTTCCCCCCCTCCTACAACTCCGGACGTCGCAGTCTCTTTTTTATCTTTTGAGTCCCAGAACTTCGGAAGTTGAGCCAGTCCGCAGATGCGCGCCGGGCTTCCAGACGTAATTTTTTTCCTCTTTTTTCTGACTTGGGTTTTACTCTTTCCCCCGTAAACTGCCCATCCTCTTTTGCCACATGATTCTTTTTAACGCAGGTGAGGGACCTCTTGCCCCCGACCCGCGCGGAACGGAGAGGTTCAAGAGGCTTGGAGGGAATTTTAGTTCTTGGCCCCGAGCGCTTCCCCTCCGACCCCCCCCCGGGGACAGAGTGCCGAGACTTCTTTTAAGGACGATGAGCCAGTGACCCCCTTAGTACCCCCCCCCCCCCCGTGTGTTTTTTTTTTCTTTTTGGTCGGTTTTTTTTTTTTTTTTTTGGGTTGGTTGTTTTTTTTTGTTTGGCGCTCCCGAGGATTAATAGCTCGGGATTTAGACTCCTCAGAGAAACCCGCAGTCTGGACGCGGGTGAGTCCGTATGCTGTCCCCGACGGCTTGTTTTGCCTTTTTTTTCCCCTCCGAACAACCGC
>Ga0179593_1387607_pt1 | contig 24689 bp, 26 predicted proteins | sample CZODoug2_1_08_16_FD_185931 | JGI IMG/M metagenome (GOLD analysis project Ga0179593, IMG submission 185931) | Vadose zone soil fungal communities from Angelo Coast Range Reserve, California, USA - CZODoug2_1_08_16fungal (PacBio error correction) | ecosystem: Environmental > Terrestrial > Soil >... | reverse complement strand
GCGACTCTGTTCTTTTTGCGGTCTTTGTTATTGTCTTTCTTAGTGCTTATCCCGAAGCCCGTCATGTTCCGCTTCCCAAGAATCTCCCTTAGGAACTAGTAAGTACTTCAGTCACTTTGGGGGCTACGACATGATGGCATCATTATACTTTTCTGGGCCAGGATTCTCTCCCTACGGTTTGCGTAGCTCGATAGGATTAGTCCACGTGTTGATATCGTTGCCCCTACGCAGGTTACTGCCTTTCTCCTTTCAATCGATAACGTTTATAACCTCCCTTCTCTAAAGCAGTTCTTATCCCACCAACCCCAAGCTATCGTTTTCCTAGAGGGCCTATCCGCCGGTTCTGCCTATTTAGAAATGATGCCTATCCAGCCCGTTTGGCCCAACTTTAACCTCGATTGCCAAGCTGATTCCATCTCTTTTTAGACTCCTTGGTTGTTTTTGCGAGCTCTCACGACCCTTCTTTTTAATTTGCCAACCTGTAGTTTTGGATAGGACATAGTCTTTAAGATGACACCAGGCCATCTTCTAGTCTGCCTGTCCCCTAATAGATCCACGGTGTTGGTCTTTTCTACTGAACCCCCGCCATCCCTTTTCCTCCTGATTTTTCTCTGTAAGAATTGAACTTTCCATAACCTGGCTGCAAGCGATCCATTTTCTCCGAAGAGCCGTCTCCCAATTCGCGCCCAACATCTTCCTCCCACTTGATGGAATGCTGCCATCCTCTAGTGTCTCCCCCAAATTGCCCTCAGGGGAAGGCATTCCCTAGTTCCCGTCGGAAGGTCTCTTCTGAACTGTCAACCGAGCTGTAGTCCTCTCAAAGCCCCTGCCCGGCGTCTCCCCCCCTTTCCCTTCACCCAAATAACACACAAAATACTCCCTCGTTTCCGACCCTTCCCAAGCAATAGCCCCCTTGATTTTCACGCGCGCCCTCAACCTCCTTTTCACCCTCTTTTTTTCCACCCTCTCGCCTCACACTCTATGGCTTGCTGGTTATGGCAAGCAGGTCCCCCAATACGACAATTCCCCCCCATCATTTTCATCTTGACAGATTCCAGCGAAACCCTCCCGCTCGCCGACTAGCTCCATAGGTCCCCAACCCTTGTGCCCTCCACCCAAGACGATTCGTGGCGGCGATAAACCAGCATCACCCTAATCAAGGATTGGCTATGTCGTTCTTTTCTCTTTTCTAGGGCGGATGGATTCTGGAGCCCCCCTCCGTCGGGCGCGTTTTTGCAACGTCACTCCCGACAGGTGAAAGATTCAGGCGCTAATCCATTAACTTCCCTGGGCATCGACTTTAAACTCCTGCCAAGTGAGGATCTCCCATCCAGCCTTCTTTCGCGAGCCCTAGGTCCAGAGTTCGACGGCCGCCACCTTTCCATGACGCGATTTCTCATGTTATTTCTCTTCCTGATTCCCAAGCGACCGAGTCCCACTTTAGAGTCAGACGTGCATGTTGCAGGGTCGACTACATTCAACTACCCCCACCTCTGAAAACTTTCCCCTACATTCGCGACATGCCACCAGCAAGGAGCCTTATCCCTCATTCCGCCCGTCTCTTTGCCACTCCATCCTGAGTCGGAAGAACTTCCCTTTTTCTTGACCTCTCGCCAAATGTGAGACCATTATCGCGTTTGCAACGCTGTTCGATTTTTGTCTCCTTGGATTTAGAATGTGACACGCGCTCCACGTACTCCCCCCTTTTCTTCGCGACCACTACGAGAAGAAAATTTTAGCTTTTTATTTTTAGATGACTCCTTCGTGCGGCGTTCTTCCCTGCTTCAAGTATATAGACCCTGCGTCGGCCCTGCAAGTACAAGGAACCCAACTGTCTCAGAATCCATCCCTGCTATCCCGAATGTAGCAGTCTCTTCTACGAAGTTCTCTAACCCTTTCCGCGCTATGTGGCGCGCCACAATCTTCTTTATTTTTCAGGGGGAATCAGACCCCCTTACTGGTTTGTAAGTCCGGGCGTACCGTTATACCATGGCGAAAGTAAGAGACTAACCCGAATACAGGTTCAATGGATAGACCGCCACGGCTCAAACCAGTCGCGAGCCCGAAATGATTTCCACGCTCTTTCCCGGCTGAACGCGTAAAGTGGTGCCCCTTGTTAACTTGGAGCGGATTTACCATGAAACAGAGGCGATCTCCAAGCAACTCCTTAGGGGGTATGGTCGCAAGCGCTCAAGGTACGATAGCTGTTTCTAGTCAGTTCACCCCCGACCGGCAAAGTGATGAAGAGTTGTGACTTGAGCCTCCCTCCTCCCCCCCCCACTGGACTCATCTTCTCCATAGGGTTTTAATCACGGTTAGAAAACCTATTTTCCTCCCATTCAGTTTTCCCCCCCTTCCAATTGCCATTATTTTCGCCCCAAAGAAAATCGAAATTCCCCCTCCTCCCATCCTTAACGCCCCTCCTTTCGACTGATTTCGTGCAGCTCCTGAACTTGCGTGCGCGCTGAAGCGGTTTTAATTCTTGCGCCGTCAGCGCCATCGGATCTCCCTGTTAACCCTAGTTTCCGCCGCAACCTTCACCTTCCCTTCGGAAACCTTTGTCAAAAAATTTTCTAGTCACTTTAATTTCACTGCCTCCAGTGCGTCGATCCATCCTGACCCTCAAACCTCCTCTCCTCTTTAGTGGAGGAGAAAGACCAAAAATCAAACATCCGCTAGGCGCCCTCCGGGCTGCCGATGCGCTCCCTCCCCTGAAAGACCGACTCCTGTATCCTCTCCATACTCTTGTCCTCCACGGCACTCGTTGACCCCCCTTCGCTCCCTCGTCATTTTGTCGGCCCGTATTCCCATTCCCTTCGATACAGGAAGGCGCGAGCATGACTCAAAGTAGTAGCAACCTTTCCTCCTTGTGTCCCCATCGGGACCCCCTCCCACCATGTTTTTTTCTCGTGGGACTTGCCCCAGTTCACATGATTTTTCCGTCTACGGCCCGGATTGCTTCGGTCCACATTGTTCCTTCCTCGAATACAGTTAGTTCCACAACCTCCCTCGACCACTATGCTCTTTCTTCCCCCCAGCCCGATTCGCTGACTTTGCGGCTCTTCTCTTCCCATTCACAATGGTTTGTAGTCTCAACGTGGTCCTCTGATGATGCCCCGTTTCCTTCCGCCCACCGATTTACGACTTCGTTTTTGGATGTTGTCTCTGGCCCATCATTTCAGGTTTTCCTTGTTCTGTGAAGTGCCTTCCTCGTCGCCTTCCCGGAACCTGAAATCGAAGGTTTGCACTTTTCTCATGCTTAGTTGACCCAGGGTCCCCCGAGCGGAGCTTCTGGAGCGCAGCCTACAGCCTGCGCGGGATACAGAGCCGGAAAGTGAGAGGTTAGCGCGCTTGCCTCCCGGAGCGTTTACGCTTGTCTGGGATTTTTTTGGGCGTCGCCGATCGATCTGAAGGGTTTCGTCTTTATTTTTTCTAAGACTTGCGTGGCATTTCTCCCGATTGTCTCGAGAACCCGTTCGTCTTGTTCCCTCATTTCTTTTCCTTCGGATCTAGGAACTATTGTAACTCCCTCTGGCCTATCCTATTCCTGTCTTATGAACTTGCTCGCGGCAGTGACCATTCCGCTGGCTTCTTGTGACCATCCGTCGGTACGCCCTAGGGCGTTATTGGCGCTTTTGGATTGATCGGCATTCGCTTTTTTTTTTTTTCCTTGCTTTACCGGCTAAAGGCCTCCGCAGACCTTTGATGTCCTATTTCCCTTGCCGGTTTCGCCTTGATTTTTTCCAAAACTTGTCGCTTTGAGTTCCAGTGGTCGTCGAGTGATCACGTGCACCCCTCTTCATTCTAAGGTTACGGTGAACTCGAACGAGACTGACCCTTTTCAGAGGGTTTCCCTCCACCCATCCTGATGGTGTCCGTGGTCCTTTACGCCGGTTCTCCCAATGACAACCCGGTTACCACGGACGCGTCACCGCTTAATTTTCTGGCTCGCGCCCTTTTGAACGTTTCATTGCTACACAGGTGAGGCTTTTTCTGTACTCTCTTGGCGCCAGGTAGATACTTCCCCAGGAACCCCTGATCAAACATTTCCTCCCCTCTACCATCCATACCTCTAGAAACCTCCGGGGCTCAGAACTTCCACTTAGATCAGACCTAGAATTAACCCCTTTCCCTTTCTTTGAATGGCTTAGACAGTTGGAGGATCCTTTTTTTTCCCGTGCATCCTTTTAAAGAGTAGAAGTTTTTTTTTTGTAGCAGTATCACGCCTCCTCCGGATTCCTCCTTGCCAGATTAGATTTCTTCGAGTAGGTGGTCGCTCATTACGGGTGAAGGTCTGAGTCTCCCTTTCCATTTCGGACAATCCCCGGCGCAAATCTCATTCGTTGTCCTCGCCGGCCGTGGGCGGCGGGGCGCCCTTTGTCGTGATCGTCCAGTTGGTGATTCGACTTTCACCCTTTGATTGGCAAAGATTGGTAGGCAATCTTTGACGGTCTTTGAGTGCGGGGCCCCTGTTCTCGAGTCGGTTTTTCATTTGTTCTCTTTTTTTAGTTATATGGCGTTCCCCGTACCCACTTTCGTTAACTTTCTGGAGCCCCGGGCGTAGTTATTGGGTCTTCTTTCATCTAACCAGCGGACTGAGAAAAAGATTCTGTAAACTTTTCGGATTCTCTTCCCCCCCTTCTTCCGTCTCGAGGGAAAGACGTTTTTTTTTCGCTCCGCTAGGTTGCAGGTCTTTTCTTCTCGACCCTCGAACAGGACGTTAGGACGGCAGTTCCTGACTCGTTAATAACGTCTTTTTCGGAGTTGCCTTTCCCCCCTCCGATCCCCGACTAGATCGATCTCATCCTTCATAGTAACCTTTCGAGACGAACTTATTGCCCGCCGGCTGCGTTTTTCATGGGATCGCCAGACGACTGTAGTCCTTGGGATTTTACCATTAGTGGACAGCTTGTGCTTCGCGGGGCAGATCGTCTTTTCGCTGAGACGTAGCTGTCACAATACATTTTGGGATGTCGTTTTGCCTCGTATCCTTAAGCAACCAGATTTTGAGGATGAATCGTTATCAGCCGCTGTTTTTTTTTTGACCAGTGTCCTTTATGGAGTGTGTCACACATAGCTGATATTGCTTGTTTCGACGGTTCCTCCTCGAAGATTTCTGACTCTGTATACTGTTCCTCCTTTTCGTCCGTTTGGCTGCATTTCCTTTCTCTGAGACAGCGTATTTCCCTCGTTACAGAATAGCCCGCTTCCAAGTTCAGTTCATTCCGATTCCCCCCCCAGGGTTTTTTTGCGACGAGCTGATGGAATCATTTTTTCCTTGGACTTTTTTGGAAAGGATTTCATTTTGAGAGTCAGTTTATACGATCGTCCGTTCGTTCTCTTGGCATAAGCATTTATGCTCTCCCTTTCGTCGCTTTCCGCCGAAATCCCTCTTCGGACCAATTCTGTTCTATACCCCCCCCCAGGAATCTGAGAATTCTCTTCTGACTCTGCCGGTTGTTAATCTTCTTACATCGTATTTTCCCCCGGACGAGTTGGCACATCCCGATTTTACAAGCGCTATCTTCCCCCAACTTCCGTTGTTGTTGCGATGAGATCCAGACGTTAACTACTTCATTTTCCAACCTCGTTTTTTGTTTTTTCCAGAGTTCTGTCGATCTTAACATGCCGCTAATCTTTCCTGCGATCCTCTTCGGTTTGGGTGAATCCTTGTCCCACAGAATCCTTCTACGTAGTTACTGGTCGGCTCAAGGCCGTCCTTCACACTTCGTTAGGAAATACCCCCGGGGTCTACGCTGGCGATTATCAACCCTTTCGCTCAAGCACTACTGTCCAGATCAAAAGTCTTCACTGATGCTCCCCCCCCCTCTTTTTGATCAATTGCTCCTTGGAAGAACATGTCTGCTCGGAAGGTCGTTCTGCCGCGGACCCTATCCTGGTTGTCCTATCAGCCTCCAACTTCCCTACTTTAACGGCGCACCCAGCTCCTTCCCCAGGCCTACCTACTCGAGGCGGCCCCGACCTCCAAACTCACTCGTCATCCCTTCGTTGCGCGCCATCCCAAGCATACTGCACAACCCCCTCTGGATGCTCCTTTGTAGCATCCACATTGGATTGCCTTTAGGACGGCCCAAGAGGCACTATCCCAAGTCAAACCCCAAATCTTTTTCCTTCATGCGAAGCTTTTTTTCCAACAAGCCCCGATGACCCTACGATTCCCTGCCGTGCTTGAAACTCTCTTCCCGTAACAAAAGCGCGAGGAGAGTTCCCCAGGTCCTCAACGCCGCCGGAGATCGGTAGTCTTCGGGCTGGGCGATTTTCTGCTGAAGAGGCGCGATTCCCCGTTAGGGAGGTCGGGTTTCCCCGCTTTCACCAACTTTCTTCCTATTAGGTTCACCGCCTCCGTCCGGGTGCGATGGTAAAGTTTCAGCTGAACCCACTCGCGGAGCTCAATTTCCCTCCCTTCCTTCCGTAGCGACAGTCATGACTCCTCTTAGCCATTTTCGCAACAGTTACCGGAAGCGGGCGAGTTCTTGCTCCTTTTCGATGATTTCTCCCAAAGCGACTCCAGTTTTTTTTCCGGTTGCTAGGTTCCCATTCCGTGTTGCAGGGGTGACTCCCGATGAACTTTACCCACCTGTTGGCCCACTGCGCCTCTCTCGAGCCCTGTCACACCCAATGCACTTCCCTCTCAAAGCCCTTACGTGCTGCCAATTCCCTTTACCCCCCATTCCGGGACGACTTCGAGCCCGGACTGTTTTCCCCTATCTCCAAATGTGCGCCCCCATACAAACTCTACTAGTTTCACGAGTATATGTCTCCTTGGCTCTGACGTGAAAAACCATTTCAAGCCGTTTCTTTATCGACCAAACTTAGAATCCCGCTCCTTCTTTCCGCTGGACAGGAGGCTTCTACTTGCTGAATTCTTTTCGGGCCCCCTGGTACCCTTCCGGTCCTCCCGACCCACTCCAGACTCCCTTCCGTAAATTTCTAATGCATTGTATCCTGATAGCCCGCGCTCCCTTTTCTCGCCGCTTCTTTTGTGTTTATGTCTCCCGAACAGCTGCTTGTCGGGGTCTATAGGGATCCCTTGATCCCGTTTTGTTCGTAAGTTCCTTCGTGTCGACTGGCTCCACAGCCGCGCCCGAACCGCCCACTGCCTTTTTTTAGCCCTGACCATTTTCAAAAAATCGGCTACTCAATCGTTCCAAGCAGATTCTTGAGTACCCCCTGGGCCCCGTTTGTCTTAAGTGGAGACCTTCTTCCTTAAACTGTCGAGATGCCCTAATATTCCGTGTATGGATCCGCGCCGGTCGTTATACGTTCGTTAGCTTCCCCCCCTCCCCGCGGCACGTTGTGACTCGGGGCTTGGAGAGATCCCCACTTTACCAAAATCGGAGCTCTTTTAAATAATTCCCTCCCCCATTGCAAGTGCTGGAAGAACCTGTCTTGTTGGCTCATGCTCCTGTCCGCCGGAAACTGGACCATCTCAATGACGTCCCTCCCTCTCCCCCTCAACAGCTATATCTCTTTTCCAAGCCGCGCGGAGGGGCGGCCTGCGCGAGCTCTCGTTCATAGAGTGCTCCGGCAATCGCTCGGACGCCCCTGGTTCCACTCCGGCGGTAATCGGACTCAGCCCCCTGAGCACTTCGGACCACGCCGGCAACTGCCGAGACAACTTCCCTGAGTCCCTGACACCTTTTCGTCTTCTTCATCGACCTCAACAAAAAGTCCTCCGCGGTATGGGCGAACGGCCCCCACAAAAAGAACAGACCCTCTCGCGGCGAGGTGCTTCAGAGCCTGCGATCCAGCGAGTACGCCTCTCGCGTCCCCTAGCGAGTTTTTTTCTAAATTTGAGGCTTGGACTTCTCCTTACTCGATGAGCGACTGTCCCCTCAATTCTATTTTCCTTTTCTGGCAGCTATCTCCTGTCACGTAAGCGTCACCACTTCCCCCTTTGATGGTGTCCCACATAGGTGCACCCCCCCCTTCCCCCAGAATGAGTATAGTTGGTGAGCCGGCACTTTCTATCCCCCCAGTTTCGCGCGCTGATTCTCCCTTCAACCATTGTCTCACGCGAGCATTGAACGCTCCTCCCCTCTCGCCACAAGTGAGCTCGGTTACGTAAGATCGGGTCTTATGATGCCTTTATTCCTAGCGGCATTTCAACACTGGGGGTGACTTAGTCAAAGCAAAAGGTATAGCGGCCTTATGATGCTTTGTTCCCTGCCCCCTAGAAGCCGAGTGGTTGCTGGTCCCCGAGGACCCCCACCCAGGATAATTGGACGCTATTGATCATCCCCCTTCGACTTCCGAATAAATCTAATTTCCTGAAGTTGATTTGGACTCATTCTAGTGTTGCCTGTCCACCGCGTTAGCCCGCCTCCCGAGCAATCGGAAGTTCTCCATAGTCGCGTTACCCCTTCGTTTTTGATGACGAGATATGTACATCCCGGGAGGACTCGATCGGGCTGTGGGGTCTTCTCCCCAACTACGCTCATTGAATTGGCATTTGGTGGGGTAGTCTGTATTGATCGAATAACTTTCGGCAGGTACTAAGATTTGTACTCTCCCCTGTTCGGCGTGTTCCGACTTATTGTAGGCGGCGTCATCTCAGGAAGCTATTGTCCCAGGGCAGATCCGTCTGGCTTCTTGCCTGCTGCGACATGACACTGCTCCTCCTCTCTTCCTCCGCACATTCAGCTTTCTTTGGAAATTCAGTACGTACTTTGCTGGTGCGAGGGGGATCCTTCCCTTTCTCTTTTTTTTCGGCGTTCCCATGCTACCTTATCCTAAGCGACCTTTCGGACTCGTTGCCCCTTCCCTGTTTAAGACTGCTTTCAAAATATGTCTCCTATTAGGTAAAGGGTGCTTGAGCTGGAGACAAGTCACCCGTGAGTAATCCTTGCGACGCGCGGTACCCCCCGGTGCATAGAATCTCTCGACCTGGAGCTTGCTCCCATTCACAAGACCCCCTTCGTTATTTTCGCCTCTCAGGTAATTGGCCGACCGGTCTCCAATTGTATGACCACTGGGAAAACAGGACTCGTCGTCACCATCGTTTCATCTTTTCGGCTCGCTCTTCTTGTTTTGACCTTTGTGTTAGACAAAGGATTTTGAGGCGTGCTGTCTCCCGGCGTGGAGAAGGTTTGACCTACTCCATTTCATCACAAACTTTCTTGAAACGTCTGCCATCGAACCATCCCTCCCTTTTCCCTTCAACATGATGCGAAATTTATATACTTTGATCAGCGAATGTTCAAGGCCCTCGACTAAGTTTCACTTGGCGGCGCCGTTGGTTTGAGGAATTGGCTCTCATTTTGCACGTCGAGAATTTCCCTCCCTCCGCCCGCTACCGGGAGTCCTTTTTGACCGCATGGTCTGAGCGTCTCTTTTGGGTTCCTTTCCTTGTTTTTCGTTTTGCTCTCGTGCACTTCGCATCATTTTCGCACAACATTTACCCGCTTGTACCTCTGAGTGTTCAGGCGGGGGATCCCACCGTTCTCGATTAAAGGAAGGGCTCTACCCCTCATAGTTATTTATTAAAAGTTTTGAGGTTTCGGGATTGATATTCTCTTTCGTTGCTTTAACAGTCGCGAGAGGAGGTCTACTGGTTAGGGTGTGTATCGGCTTCTCCCCTTGCAACACTACCTCCCTTGGCCCTTCGCCCTGGCGTCTCTTGGTTCTTATACCGTCCAAGCTTCCTCTCAAAAGCCCTCTTCCTTTTGACAGTTGCGGCTTCTGAACGTCGCCTTGTCTCTCGCTGCAGAAGGAGGGCTTCGCTCCGACGATGTTTGAATATTTTGGAAGGTCTGACAAGAACCCAGGCCTCTTATGTTTTTCCCCCAATCAGTAATTCCCTTTCTCTTGACCCCCTCGGCACCGAAGACTTAAAACGAGGAGATCCTACTTCTTTTTCAATAATCAGATCGCCCGCCTGAAACGAGAAGACCTTTATCCGCCGTCGAGGTCTTATCCCCGAAGAACCCCACGAAGCGTATTTGGTACTGTTCAATAGTGGAAATGTTCCTTTCTGTCCGCTCTCCTACTTTTTGTTTACGCTTCAGCTGCAACTATTTTGAATTCTGTTCCTCTTGATGCTCCCCTGGACTTTACTGTGTATGTTTGATGATTTCTTTCTCTAGCGGTTTTTGCGATTTAGGCAGATTCCGTGGGAAAACTCAGCGGATGTAGATTGGTTGGGAAGTTTTCTTAGACAATCTGCTTATTTCTGTTTATGTCTTGGGTTCGACGTTACCTTTCGTTCTTTTTTTGATACTTGTCTTAAGCGTGGTCAGCGCCCAGCAGCTCCCCTTCCGTTAACTCAGTCGTCCCCTAGGCATTGTGACGACTGTCTGTGTTCCCTTCCTCCATTGTATGAGTATGCCCTTTGTGCGCTTTTTTCCTGTTTGCTTCCCTAAGTCTAGTCTTGGGGACCCCCTGTTATATTCTTTTGCACTTCAGGGTTATTCCTCTAAGTTTAGGTCGACTGACATAACACTTCGTCTCCAGATTATTTTTACGGGACCCACATTATATATGCTCTGAGATGCTCTCTCCGCTGCCGGGCTGTTAAATTCCCCCCCCCCACCTTCGCCGACCCGGCGATTTGGCACATTACTAGAAACTTGCTTCTTCTTTTTCTCTTCTTTTTTGTGGTGGAACCCCCCCCCTCTCCTGTCCCTCCCCAACAACCTTTCCTCCACATCCTTTCCCCACCATCCTCCCCCCGCCCTCCCCACTCCCCATGTTCCTGCACCTCCTTCACTGCCCTCTCTCCCCCCCTCCACCTCCTCTCCTTCCAACTCTACCCCCCCCCCTCCCGATGAGGTGAAAGAGTGCATTTTTGACAAAATCTCTAGGGATAGCAATCGATTATGCCCAGGAAACCCGGCAAGGTAGCGAAGAGAGCTAGAGAAGTTGGGGGGTGATACTTTAATATCTTGGAAGTATGTTAGGTCCTCAGCGGATCGACTCACGGGCGCTACCTGGTAGTCCCCCCTAGATCCCGGTTTTAGCGATCGCCTTTTTAAATGCTCCTTTTTAAGACATTTGTCCAGATTTCACCTTTCTAGGAATCCAAATTAACGATTCGTCCACCAAGGGACTGAACTTACGTCTCTTACTTCCTGTTAGCTTAGTAACGCTGGAACTTCCAGCTTTCGCAGAAAAGAACGGCAACGAATAGGCTTCCCCGGCCGACCCCCCAACCAAAGGACCGAGGAAGCCATAATGGCGAGTGGCGAACTAGCCCTACAGTAGAATGCCTCGTAGTTGTCCCCCCCCCCCCTTTGCCCTCACCCTTTTCTCCGGCCAAACCGCGGGTGGATAAATTAACTTCCCCCAGTAGGGCTCTAGGATGTGACCGAGGCACACCCCGACATTCCCAATATTTGCGCTCCCGTTCGAAAAAGGCCTATCTTTTAAGCCGCCCCGACTTTCCAATATTGCCCCTCCCCCACAGACTCTTGTGTGCCCCGATCCAAAGGCACCGAACTTAACCTTGAACTCAGGGCGAGCGCCGGAGCCCGTTTCCCCCATTGGGTACTTGATTCTGATGATGCTCGCGGCTCTTAGACTCGTCGGGCGTCGGTGCCAACTCGGTAAGACAATACGCTAAGATCCGTAAGTTCGTAGCTGAACGTCCTGTGGATTTTTGCCTTCTTCACCTTTTTCTGAAAAAATAGCAGGAGAAAAAACTTTCCATATTGATTGCTAGACCAGATTCTACGAAGTTCTTTACGACCACATCTTCAAGGAAGATTTTGTCGAACGTTAGTTCGATGGCGATTACGGAAGAACCCACTTTTGACTCCGTCGTTCCATGGGGCATTCTTTTCCCATTGTCTTAATTTGCGTCTACGACGATTTAACTACCCAAATAGAAAAAGCGCCCACGACTCTCCATTGACCCACTCACAATAGCCCACCAGCCCCCCGATTCCCCACTCTTGCCACTCCCCAGGAAGAGTTTAGCTGCAGCCTTTTTTGCCCCTATCCTCAACTTTGCGCCGCCCCCCCCCCCTCGTCTCGTGCCCTCCCCTTTTTTCGTTTTTGGCGAAACTGGGTATCTGGACCCTTTCCACGAGCTCCACGACTTTTAAGTCGCTCCACGTCTCCCTCGCAGTGCCCTTTTACTGGTATGTACAATTGTATTCGTGTGCAATGCCTCTCCTTTGCAACGGCTCTGCAGCACCATTATCTCCCAACATTTAATTCATCCATGTTACTTCCCTGGCTCGAGTCTTATTCTAGTTCTTTTTGCCCATTTCTGAGAAGCGTTGTCTCTCCCAAACTAGTTTTTGGTATGGTGGTATAGGTTTTTCCACGTTGATTCTTGTGTCGTCCTGGATTGGTCGACCTTTGTCACCAGCCGCGCCATCCCCAGCACGCCGCACTGTTCATGGTCCTCCACTTTGAAACCTCTTTCGCGAGTTCTACAAGAGTCAAATCGATTCGCTCCGCGTCCATTTGTTCCTTTTGGGCCCAAAGTGGGTATACCATTTCCCCCTATTAGAAGCTCTGACATCCCCCTTTTTAGTTTCCTTTCTCACCTGTACAGGTACCTCTGATTTTAGTAATCCACGAAAGTCCCCTTCACTTTAGGACGCGGGGGTATTGAGCCTGCCGGAACTAAGCTTGGCCAATATTTTTGACCCCCTCACCGTTTACTCCCAACTTCCCCTTTCCCTCTCGTCCATTTGTGAGTTTAGGCTTGGGATGTACGGTAAAATTCCAACTCCAATTCCTCATCCGCCCTCGCCAAACCCTAACTCTATTTTCGTCGATATTCAACATCAAGTATGAATGTTTCTGAGTGTACGCTAGCGTTTATGTTTTCTTTTCATCGCCAGACGACGAGAGAATTGTCATATGGCGTCGATCCCCTCCCTACTTAAACCCTTCCGGCCCAGCTTTCCCCATCTAGCGACAATCGTAATTACCATGAATACCGTGATCTCTTTCCCCCTACCTCCCCCCCAAAACATTCATAGAGTCGTGGATAACCTGAACCCCAAAATTTCCAATTTATGAGCATCAGGGACTAAGTTCTCTCTCTACAGCGCATTAATTTACGTCTCCCCGAGCGTTGAGTGGCTGATGTTCTAAATGTTGTTACGACGTAACAGTTCGCCTCATCTCCTTCTGCTCTTTACCCGACCCTTCGCTTAAGTCGTAGCGGAATGAAGACCTCGTCACCCCCACACACCCCCCCCCCCCACCACACAATTATCCTTGATGGCAAGGGACCATACCACATTACTAGCGTGCGAGGTCCCGGACACTTGCAGCAATTATCGAGATTAGTGTTTCGCCGACCATGTGATTAGCTATCCTTACCGCGGAACACTTCAGCCTAAAAGGAGTCTTTAGACTGTCCCTACGTGAGATCTTCCAGGGGTATTCTCTCATCAACTGGTTGTTTGTCTCATCCGGGCCTTCATTAGATGCTGACGCGGATGCCACCCTCTGCTTTCTTTTTGATGGTGTCCCGTTGGACAAATCACTTCTCATTGTCCGCTTATAAGCCCCTCTTGCGCTCCTTATTCTTTTATAATCTATGGCTTGGCCCCTTTTCTCATTCTCGTATTAGACGAAAAAGAGGAACATATCACAGCTTTCCCTTTCCTGGATAACTATGAACTTTAATGTTATCGATCGGCACATCCATTCGGCCCGCATATCGTGCTTATGTTTTTGTCCTTATCACTACGCGCGGCTCAGGTTCGGATTTTCCTGATTACGAACGGCACCTTTTCCTCTGTCTTCGCGATCAATGGGTTTTAAGAATTTCTTCCTTGTCGATAGTGTACGCCTCTTTCCACCATACGATGGCGCTTGCCCTGCGCCAGAACGCTCCCCTAGCTAGCACATGCGATGACTTGGACATCCCTCTCACTCTATGGGCTTTTTAGGGAGGATGGCTTTTTTCTCGGAGGCGTGATTTTCTTTGTTCGTCCTTCAATTGCTCCTCCGCGACCTTGAGGACGTTATTTAACTCCGGTTTTCGACTTGGATCACTCTTGCTCCCTTCTTCTTTCCCCCAGTTTGGGCGCGAGGCGAAAGTCCACGCTTCTCCTTGCCTCGGATTTTTACGCGAACGAAGTACTGGATTTGGTGAAAAAGACCCAATACCTTCTTCTTGGTCCGAGCTCAATTTATTTGACTGATCCTGTTCCTAAAAAGTTAGACCACGGGCCCCCACTGGACGTCGTTTTGCATCCCATTTGGGAAAGCTTTGCCTAGCGACTTTGGCAATGGGCCGGCTCAAAGTTCATTGCGTCGTTTCTGGCGACGCTCTTGGGCGCACATTTGTTCTGAAATTTTTACAGGACGGACAAAATGGAACGTTCACTATATACAAAATCTACCTTCAGACTTTTTCTCTCCCCCCCCCTCTTCGCGTAAATGGGATCTACTTCGATCTACTCCCAGGCAGTCGCTCCTTCCGGGATTTAAAGTTGGTCGTCGTTCCTTTTTAATTTCCAGTTGACGAAGTCTAAGTATTTCCTCCCCCTACGAACGGAGTCTATGAAGTCCTTACCTTCGCTATTTTGTGTCTCTACACCGGAGGTCACGGGGAACCTGTTCTCCCTTCGGCGCCCCATCTTCCCCGTTTCCACTCGCCTGAGTGGCGTTCCGGCGCACATTGTTTGGTAGTCCAAAAAAAGCGGCTCAGACTCGTTTTCTTGGCCCCCCAACTCTCTGGCCGTAATGGCTTTGATAGGCTCTGAGTGATTGTGTGTTCTCGTATTTCCGCATTGGTCGTCTTTTGGTTTAGTGAGTCAACCCCCATGACTGTCCCTCATCCCTTCGATTGGGAGATGGGGTCGTTTTCATCGACATTTCATTTTTTTAAATGCTTCCTTTGCAATGTTGATTAAAGGAGCCCTCATGTCTCTCTTTGAAGCCGGCGGGATTCAGATCGGTTTGCCAGGCTCTGGCCAATGCAGCCCAATCGCCCCGGCTTCGCTGCTTTCCTTCCTTCCCTCCCCCCGTGCGAGGTAGTGCACCACTACGTCCTTCTGAGAGCCGCGGATCATATAGCCCTTCTTAAGATCACCTCGGCCCGCCTGGGGTTGGGCCGGCCTTTTTTTCCTGGGATCGCCCAAACGAAGTTAGTTTTTCTGAGGGCAATTCTTGGACCCTCCGGGAGGCAGGCGCTCGTCTTTTTCGTTTTGATGGTCAGCTTCCAACTCCTTTTACTTGTCCGTTTCCCTTCAATCCCCCTCAACTTCAGCCCTACTTGTTTTTCCTTCTGCATCGTGAGCAGGAGAGTGGCTGCGTTTCTGGAGCGTTACCCACTACGAGGGTCTGCTAGATGTTGGACGCGGCGTCCGCCCTGTTTGAATGTGTCTTTTTTTAGACGGTACTAGCGTTTGCGAGTCGACGACAGCGTCTTTCTCCGCGTTCACAGGTGCCTCTTCTTCCGACGGACAGCCTTTTCCATTTCCTTCCCCGCTTTTACAGGGTAAGATAAGTCTTTGCATCATCCTACTGTATCTTCCCCAGGATTCTGCGCGCCTGTGCTAGATCGTTTAGTGACTCTTAGCTTTCCTAAGGTTGCTCCCGTCCTTTCATCCCAGAGAGAAAAACTCGTCCAAGTTCGGTTTAAGTAACCCAACGGATTCGTCTCTTCTTCGTGTTCCTAGAAGCTGATTTGTCCGCCCGTTTCCAACCTCGAAAGGGTGTTTCAACCCAACGCTTTTTTACACTCTTTATATCTCTTCAGATCCCTTTTTTTGACTTTCGAGATCCTCCTTCTTCCAATCGTCGGGATCTGTCCAATTTTAGAAAACCCGGAGCTTATAGAGACTAGCGACCCCCTCGCATTTTTTGGTGACTTACAAGAAATTCTTGAGACTATGCTCCTTTTTTTTATGGCACAGGCCTTGGCGTTACCGTAGTCCAAATAGACCCCACGCGGTCTCCTGCGCAGCTATCTTTTTCGCCAATGTCGCAAGCACTTCTTTGTCCCCCCCTGAGTATGATGCAATCCTCTATGTCGCCACTTTTGTGGACATGAACTGCCTTTCTGTTTCCCCCCCGTCGTCCGTTTCGCCTTCTGACGCCGGACCCTCTGTCTCATATCCCCCAGTAGTCACTTAAGTTGTACCCAACCATATCATCATCAGCAATACCGAGTGACCGGCGACCTCTGCCCCCTTCATAGCAGGCTAGTCTTTTCGCGCAATCAAACCTAGCCGGCCCAAAAAACTTTTGATCACGATGCCATTCACTATACATAGGATGACGGTTCGTCATAAGATTTCACCTTCTTCCCAAAGTCCCAATTATGAAGTCTTCCCGATTTGCGAACACGACGTTCCTTTCTCAGTTTTTTTTTCTTTCTTTTGACAATATGCACGATCAAGATTCTTAGTGTTAGATACCTTCTGACCGCCTCTTGAGGTCTTTGGAGTATAGTATTTGAGGCGGTGCTGATCGCTTGATTCATTGGTTGCTTTTTCTTTTTACACCAGTAGGTTCTACACTTTCCATTACCTCTAAGTTCCGCCGCCTCGTGGAGATTGTCGCCTGACCCGCTGCACAAACCGCGGAGCGACCCCATCAGCAGAGGGAATGTAGGCAGCCCTAGAGAGCCGTTAAACCCCCCCCTTTCAAGGTCCTCTCGATGATGAGTTCTTTTATATTAGCCGCCCAGTCAGCCGTCGAAAGGGCGAGTTCCTACATGCAAGTGTTCAGGTGAATCCGTCTAACTACCACCCTTCCCCCCCGTCTCGCATGGGAACCTCACTCAAGAGTCAAGCAATACGTACCCCCCAATATTTTCCACTTCAACTCCGATTTATTCCATTTTCTTTTTCTTATCCTCAAATGTGCGCCACGCCCACGCTTTCAATCTTTCTCTTTGGTTTATCCAGGTCCATAGTGCACGCGACACGCCCGAGTACAGTCGAGACCCCAGCTCTCATCCCCCTTATATACAAGGTATGGACTCGTGTGATTTTGATTTGAGACTTCTTCTCTTGCCTTGCCTCGGAGCCATTCTCCGAAAAGTTCATCCCCCCTCACCCTCAAGGTCGAATTCGAGCACTTCGTCTTCCCTCGACTTTATCTCATTTTTTTCGTTCTTTAGACAAGAGGATTGAGGGTAGCGAGTTTGCATTACGTTGATCATTTTTTTTAGTAATTATAGAGGTATCACCTTTTAGCGCCTCCATCAAAGACTCCTAATGGTAGCTAGTCTCACCCTTTGCCTATCTTTCAAAGCGTCCAATTTCGTTCCTGGACGCGGAAAGTGGGTCCCATGTTCAATTTTTTTCGTTACCCTGTATCTCTCTACCATCCCCCCTGTGGGTGGGACCCTATATCCGCTCCCCTTTTTCCCCTCGTCACCGACCTCGTTTATGACTCCCGCTGGACTGCGCCTCGTTTCCTTTTCCATCGGAGCAGATTTTTTTTTTTTCCCTAGAAGCAATGTTGCCCTCCGTAATAAAATTTTTTTTAGGATCATGTCCTGTAAGAAGAAAAGAACAATCGACCATTCGCTCCATAACCTCCACCAAGACCCCAAGATGCTTTAAAAGCATCCTGGGAATGGGAGCAGTATCGCGAGACGAGCTTTTATAGATTCGCTCGTGCATTACCGAAGACCCTCTTCTTCCTAGCGACATAAAGAACTCTGCTCAAATTTCCATTGCTCGCGCCCATCGAGTGTTGCAAGTTTCGCCCCCGGCCTCACCATCGCGCGTCTGTTTTCTCAGCCCCCAAAAAGCGTCCGGGCTGTTCAGAGAGAGTCGTCGTGGGACAGTTTACAGAGTCCTGTATCAAGCTCGTTTCCTCTTTTTAAGCGGCACGCGTTGTGACCGTTTTACATCATGCATTGAATGAGAAATCCTTTCAGGAGGCGCTTTCCATGCTAGGCTTCCCATTTTCTATGGCTTACCATCTTTTTCCCCCCCCCCCCCCCAACTATTCCTTCTCGTGTCTGCCCTTCCCTGGCAAGATCGTTCCTATCCTGTGGATTTCGGACTCCCAACTTTTCGAGTTTAATACCCGCTTCAAACCCCTCTATCAAGGTTTTCTTGATCCCTTCCCCCTCCGTTTCTCTTGATGCTGGTCTTTTTCGCGATTACAATGTTTGTTCTTATAAGAGTCACGCCGATGCTTCCGAAGGAAGAGAACGCAGTAAGTATTTTTTCTGGGTTCCAGATTGGAACAGAGGATCCCGGTTTTTCTGTCGTGAAGCATTCGTATCCTTCCGGAAGGAATCGAATGGTCTTAAAGTAGTTCTTCCGTATGGGGCTCGTGTCATTATTGGCCTCTCTCACCCAGCAGGCACTAGGGGGTCTACAGATGATAAACCTGCTGGTTCTCGCTCGGAAACGATGTCGCTATCGGTGCTTGCTTCTTTCTTTTCAACTACGCGCGATGCCGGGGTGGTCTCCTTTTTTCTCGAAGCATTTCGTCAGGACTCAGATTGTCGCGAGCAATTTACGTCCGCCAGTGTCAAGGCAGGTTGATCTTCCTCCCTTATTGTCCCCAGCGATCCGATTTGATTTCAGATCTCTACTTGTACCTTCTCGCGCTCCTCACCTTCGAGGTTTGAATTAATCTACGATTTTCTTAGGGTGCGATGGGCTTTCGCATCGTATTCTTTTTCGTCGCATGACCCTAGACTAATCAGTACCCTTGATTTCCAATGCCTGTTTCCCCCGTTGTCTCCCCACCCTCCTCGTAGTTCCCTTTCTTTAGAGAGATCTCCAAGCGTCCCCCCCATCCTGGGCGGTGACCACTCTCCCCTACTCGCGCCTGGTTTTTTTGATCCAATCCAATCTGCATTTTCTGATCTCCTGTTTAATTGTCCGCCGTCCAACTGAGACTTGTTCCCCCCACTTTCCGAGTAAGGCTGCGCTTTTCCCGCCTTTTGTAGAGATATTTTTTGCCCTTTGCGGCCAAGTTTTTAGCTTTCCCTTTCTCTGGCTGTGGCGCAAGGCAGACTCGCCCTTACTCCCGACAAACGACACTCTTCTACCCAAAACGCCGCGCCCCTCCTTCTCGTCCAGGATCTACTTCTACTCAGCCTCTGCGCCCTTGCATAAATTAAGTAAGGCTGACTCCCAGGTTGGTTAGGAATTTTCTTGAAGCCCTCCTGGAAATAGAGAACAGTAGACAGTATTCCCTGTGCCTGCCGGATATGACCCTATCTTACTGATGAGCGGTGTGGTAGCCCCCAGACTCCCGCTTGCCTGTTTTCTTAGTGAAGTCTCCAATCCCCTGCCCCAACTATCCCCCGTGCACTAGCCTATTATTCGGGTTTTGCACCTTATCGGCCAACATTTCTGGGAGAACCCCTCGTTCTGTCCACTATTTTCCGGCGCGGAATGGATGATAGATTCTCTTTGAGTGTGCCCTGTTTCCCGTCCTATTTCTGGGAGGTCGGGGTTTTCCCCCCGGTATCTTCCCAGTCTTTTTTTTTAAATTTAACTGCCGCTGAACTCGCCGGCTACTTCGTAGCGTTGGTATCCTAATAGAACATCTCCTATCACTCGCAAAGCTCTGGACCTTTTTCGTCCTCTGACTCGGTCTTAAGAGCCGTCCACAGGGGTCTTCCATCAGAGTTTCCTGATTGGCTTGGGACACATCGACCTTACGCGCGGAGAGCCTGCTACGTCCCCCTGCCCATCGTTTCCCTAAGCGCAGAGGATCTCAGCCCGTCACATCCCGTCCCCCCTCGCCCTCTCACCGAGACGAAACGCGCCTGCTTCTTTCTAGGTTATCCTCCGCCCTCCCTCTTGCGACTCCAACATTATTGGAAATGTGATTTTTATTGCGCTCATTTATGGCCTCGTTCCAGCTGCAAATACTTTGAATTGTTAGTGTGACCTTTCCCTTCCCTACTTTCCCTACAGGTGTTGATTCTACCCTTTCCGGTTTTGGCTCATGCCTCTGGTGCGCGTTTTTGACAAATACAGGCTGCTATTTGTTTGGCCGAGGGTCCGGCCTTATCTTTTGTGACTGCTATGTGTGACTTTCTTGTACTTTGTGAATTGTATGGAGCGTCTTTCAGAGTTAAATTAGACCTTCCTCCTGCCACTCGATTCCACCCTCTTCCCTGTTGACGGCGCGGATGGCCATCCTTCCTACCTTTTTTCTTCAGGATGTGTCTTGAGAGGGTTTGCGCCGATTAGGCGAACCTGGATACTTCTTTTCTTCTAGTGCCTTCGCCTTAAGCTCGCCAGCCTCGTCGCCCGATTTCTTTTTTTTTTTCTTCCCCCCCAACACCGTATGGCCTAGGCGTTATAAGCGACGTGGTTTTTCCCCCTCTCGACCTTGATGGCCGCCTAACGACGTATTTGGCACCCCTTCCCTCTTCCAAAGTATATGCTTTTCCTCCCCCTACGTTGTTGGAGACGATCGATTACCCGGACTGTTGCCCCAACCTTTTCGTCTTGATCTTCTCTGATGTCGAAATCACCCCTTCCTCTTCTCTCCCTCCTCTAGATCCGGGGAGGTTTCTCTCCACAGGATCGCGCCGAGTGATGTCGAGTTTTCCCCACGGCGAGCATCACTTTTTTTCCATTTTAGATCCACGGTCTCCTCAGAGAGATATTTCAAACCTTCTGCCAGAATCCTGTCCCGATACAGGAGGAAGATTAAAGAACCCCTCTTTTCGCACTTATTTGAATAACTGAAGTATTTCCCTTCCTTTTGATCTGTAACGTCTTCCATTCCGGGATCGCAAGCTTCAAAGCGCCCGCCCTTAACGGCGAACATAGACATCCGTCCTGCCCTCCTTTCCTGAATCCTCCCCACGCCAATAGCGGGTTTCTGTCCGGCCCCCCTCACAACCCCAGTCGACGACAAAACCCTCTTTTTTCTGATCAAGGTCAGCCTCCCCCTATTTTCTGAGTTGTGAATGTCACTCTGCACTCGACCAATCCCTTTGACAGCTGATTAGTCATAAGCCTCCTCCCCTGCCTCGCCCCCCCCCCCCCCCCCCCCCCCCCCCGCACACGACCCCCCCCCCCCCCCCCCCCCCCCCCCCTCCCCCCCCCCCACCCCCCCCCCCCCCCCCCCCCCCCCCCCCCTCCCCCCCCCACCCCCCCCCCCCCCCCCCCCCCCCCCCCCCCTCCTGCACCCCCCCCCCCCCCCCCCGCCCCCTCCCCCCCCCCTCCTTTTCGTGGCGGATCCCCTCCTACCCAAGAGGCGGAGGTTTTAGTTCTAGGCTGCGGAGGATGATGATTGGCCGATCTCCGGACGCGTCGGGTTCTTTCGAGTTCTCTACACTTTCCTTTACTTCAGCAGCAGAGTCATGGGCTATCGACAGTTCCCATCCCAGGCACATGAGTCCTAAGTGCTTCCTCCTCGTGCACTGAAGGACGTAAGCGTCCCCGCACCACTCCAGGGAAGCGTGCTAGTGTTTTCGCTTTCTATCCTTGAAACAAGCGGAAGAAGTCGCCCTTTCGAGTCAGTCAGTTCTGTCGCCCTTCTAACGACCACCGCCCGCCCTCCTTCCGCCCCCCGGTTTCCATCAGAGTTTCTAACTACTAGCATCTTGACAATAACCGACGCGCTGGAGCGCCCTTGCCTCGATTCCATGTTCTGCACGCTGCGCGTGCACTCTTTTCGTTTTCCGAAGGGGTCGTAAGTGCACCACGTCCACAGGAAAGCCTTACCTCCGACCACCTTTCTCTCGTATTTGCTCTGGCCTCTGCCTACGAGAGATACATGCGACTTATATCGGGCAATTGTTCTAGCCCTGAACTCCTTCCCCACTTCCTCCATTTCCTTTTCCCCTTTTCGAAGGCGCAGCTCTGCTCTCCTTTTCTGCATCCATTTCGAGACGCCGTGGAGAAAAGAGGCTTGATTTTTAGGCTTTTGAAGAGTGATCAGTTTTTCTTTTCTTTTTTTCGGTGCAAACATCCTGAGCGAACCCTCCTGCCCAACTTAGCCTGCCCCCCCGTTCAACGCGAGCCTCCCCGCAACGTATGCGGTCTCCCCTCGTCCAGTGGAATGGTCTCAATTGGCTCTTCTCATTAAAGATCCCCTGACTCATCTTTTTTTCTGCTCATGTACGCCTTTTTCCTGCGTCGATAAACGACCGGGTTTTCAGTAGGACGCGTTTCTTTTTGAGGCCCCCCCTTCCATGAGATTTTTCCCCCTGTTCCCGAAACCGAATGTTCCCATCGGCATCACCTTAGGCTCATGGTCTTCAGGTACAGCGCAAAACCTCCCTTCCTTGCGCGCCCTCCATGCGTGAATTGATTTCAATGAACTGAATCTCTTTAGCTCGAGCTCTGCTTCTAAGTGCTAGGCACTCTCCCTTCCAGGTACCCGATCCTAGCAGCCTTCCAAGCACTAGAACCCGCCGGCCCATTGCTCGCTTACCCCCTCGAGTAACTGCCTCCCGTGCTAATCCCGACTACCCAACCCTTCCTTTTCCTCTGAGAAAGCCCCCAAACAACCCGCTCTCTCCTCCTGGTCTCTCGGCGCGATCCCCTTTCACTACGCGATATTCGAGCCCCTCTTCCTGCTGTTATACCCTAGTATCGACAGTTAGCCCCTACTCTCAATGAAGAATCCCTCCCCCTCGTTCTTCCGGACCGGATTCATAATCGTCCCATGCCCTTGATGGGATCCCATCGGGACCTAAAATTTAACTTCTTCTCTTTTTTTTCAAAAGGGCTGCACAGCTCGGTCGCCCCTCTCTCCCTTTTTACTTCTTTCTACGTCACACCGGGAATTTTCCGAGAATACCGCTTCCCCCTCCAGCCTCGAGTAGCTCCTTTCTCCAGCCAGAGCTGATGATATTATCCGAGTCCATCAAATGGTTGTGTACTCTCACAATCCTTTCTCCTTCCTCACGTTGGGACTCCCCCCCCCTCTTCCCAGTAGTAGGTGTCGATTGTTTCCCCCCCTATTCTAGTCTACTTCTTTTTCTTTTTGCGCGCTTACGGAAGAATCGAATCTTTTTCCCGTCGGCTCATTTTCTGTAGGCGCGGTCCAACTCGTTCCTCTTTAGAAAGACAGCAATGCTCGGGTACAGCTGTCGTTAACTAGATGTTTACTCTGAAATCTTTCCGGAGCTAGCGTTTGGTTTTTTTCTCCCCGCGCTCCTCCTTTTGGGAGTTTTCTCATCGAATGCATTGCGTTTGCCCGGTCCTTTTTCCCCCCCCAGATGTTCTTGGCCCGGGTTTTCCTTTTCTTGAACGGAGCGGGTGAAGACCTGTGTAACAGGAGATACGTTGCGTTAAGAGGCGCGCTATGACAGCTTTTCTCACCTCCGACTGCTTAAATAGTTCTCTCTGTGTATGAGGCTCTTCTTTTAGCTGTTATTCTTAGCCTAAATGAGTACTCTACCTTTGGCGAGTTAACCCTCCCCTTTTCCACGTGATTCAAGCTATCCCTTAGTTCCCTTGGGCGGAGTTTTCCCGTCCCCGCTTCTCCCATCTTTTTCCCCCCCCTTTTCTATCCTTTGGCCGAGCGATCCTGGACAGGTGTCACCATAAAACCCCCATCGTATGTCTCTCTCTAAGTTCATTTTGACCTCCCCCTGACTCAAAAAAGTTGCACCCCTGGCACGCGTCGCCGCATCCCCCCCCTCTTGTCCCTTTTCGGCTCGCGCTATTTTTGTTGCGGCTTTCTCCTGTTGGCGCGCGCATGTGGAGCAAAGGTATTACCCTCTGACGACACCGTCTAGCCATCCCCCCTTTCCCTCCTTTTTTCCTTCAACGGGCCGAAATGATATCCCCCTCTCAGACGTAGGCTAGCTTTACCCTGCCGGAGAGTTGGAGAATGCTGCTCCTCCCAGTTGCCCAGAAAGTAGTCCTACATCCCCTCCGGTCGTCAAGCTACGGATTCGACTCTTTCGACGGACTCCCCCCTTGTTGTTCCGCGCGTGCCAGTAAAAGGCGACCATCGACCGTCCTCACTCCTCTTTTGGTGCCCCTTTTTTCTTCCCTGAAACAGGCGGGCGTCTCAAGCCTCGTCTTATTGGAACACCTTCGGCGTCTGACGTCTTCGGAGGCTTTGATCTTTTTCCTTTGGTGCGGGTTGGAACTTGTGACCGCGGATTTCCTCTTTTCAGGTGTTTTATCGGCGTCGAACACTGTTTTACACTGCCGTTTCTTCCCTTCCCGACGGTCTCTCTTGGCTTCATTTCCGTACGAGCGGAAACTCCTCCCGATTTTCCTGTTTTCCCTGCTTGCGTTCGCTCTTCTCTCTGCTACCTTTTCTGATTTCGCTTTTCTCCCCTATTTTTGCAGTTGCCTGTAACCCCCCCTTTTCTCCCGGCGTCTTAGTCTAGCAGGGAATACGTAATCCCGGTTTCGAGTGACCCTGTTGCAACGGGACCTATACGCGCGCTATCACCTTCGCCCGAGAACTTGACACCCTCGTTCCTGGGACCTCTTCCACGAAGCGTTTGGGATGGTCCCAAATTAAATCGGTTTGCTCGCGCTCTTTTTTTCCTACTTAGCTGCACTCTTGGGGAATTTGCTTAGGCGCCTAATAAAGGCTCAACAGATGTGTGTTCTTTCTTCCTTTCGCAGGTGGCCTATGCCCCCTTCTTTCGCGGCGTGTGACACCTACGAGTATTGCGTTTCCTCTGTCCCGCTGAGGCTTCTCCAAGCTGTCTAAGGTTTTCTCCGGTTTACTTCTGTTCGTTTTCTTCATTCCCTCAAAGTCTTGCTTGGGACGCGTTGAAGACTTCCCCCCCCTCCTCAGTTTGTTTCCCTTTCAATCCCCCGTTTTTTTGCCAA
>Ga0179593_1571294_pt1 | contig 24691 bp, 16 predicted proteins | sample CZODoug2_1_08_16_FD_185931 | JGI IMG/M metagenome (GOLD analysis project Ga0179593, IMG submission 185931) | Vadose zone soil fungal communities from Angelo Coast Range Reserve, California, USA - CZODoug2_1_08_16fungal (PacBio error correction) | ecosystem: Environmental > Terrestrial > Soil >... | reverse complement strand
CAACCTGGCCCCCGCAGCTCACTGACCCCCCAAGAAGGGGCTTCCCTGTTAAGCTGCAGTTGTGTGGCCATTTTTCTACGGCCTCGAAGGAGTGATTGCCATACCCTCGGTGTGCTTTCTGTTCTCTGGGAGTTGCTTACATTGAAATTTCATGTACACCCATAATTCGACGGCTCTTTTGGATTTTTGAGACCTTCAGTTTTTCCTCGCTCTGCCGATATCTCATTGCTGGCGGAACAGTTTGGCCCCCCGGCTTCCCGTCCCCCAAATTTAACTCGGTCCGTGCCAGAGCGTCCCTTCCGGAATTTTGATTTCTGCATGCTAGCCACCACAACTTCCTGGATTACACTCACGCTTCCTCAATTGGAGGCCGCTTTAGTGTGAGCTATTCAAGGTACGGAGGCGTTTCCAATTTCTTGCGAGGTCATTTTCTTTTCCCTCTTTTTCTCTCTGTATCTTTCTCTCGGCTTGCAGATTTGCGTTTTGAGGGTATTAAGAGACTTCCTTTACCCAGTTGCCTACCCCTTTTTCAAGGCCCCCCTAGGTTTGACTTTTTCGGGAACCCCCCTCTAAACTCACAGACTGGAACCTTGCTCTTGTCGGTTTGAAATTAAGGCTAATTCACGACATTGGCGACTGACGATGTATTTTATAGCCAAGTAACGTTGGTGCCATTTTCCGAACATCGGAAAAACCCCGAGAATGTTACTTCTGGGATACCGGTTACCTCGGATCGAGAAACGATCATGATCGCCTGCATAATGAACACAACCTTTTTTTCTCGAACAGGTGTTGTCGAACGACGCGCACCTGCGGCGTCTGCAGGCTAAGCCATGTCAGGCCCGATGGCTCTTGCAGCGAGACTCGGTATTTATCCCTTTATCCTTGCACTGACTATTTTGCTGTTTTCGCAGACCCATAGGCGCTACACCTCCCGTTAGTTGCGCTCAGACGTGAACATCGAGTGGAATCCGACCGGGTGTCGCCCCCCTCGCTCGCGCCAAGGGCAGTTACTCCTTTCGTTTCTCGTTTACTCTTGTTGTTCCAATACCCTGCTCATTTGAAACGCGTCAAGGATGGTACGGGACTAAGATGTGTTGAGGAGTTCCGATGGCGTGTCCCAAGGTTTCGGCCGTGTTGACCTTCCTGGTATCCTTCATTACATGCAATTACGGTTACGACTTTTACCGACCTATTTGGCCAAACGGGCTTTTCCCTTTTCCCCTTCATGGCGTGTGGACAAGAGTTGCCTTCATAATCCCCCGGCAGATTCACTTATGGAGACTCCCTTAATGGGATTAGACGGGATGCGAAAGAACTGGTTATTTCCTCTATTATTTCTACCTCACCAATAAGGTATTTTTGCTTGCGTTTTCTGAGACTTCTCCTGTGTCACGATTTCAGCTCTCGTTGGATTCTTTCCTCATAATGCGATTTCGTATATATTAAAAGAGGTAACTTTGTCAGATCTGCCCTTATCCCCGCTACCGCCAAGGATCGTCTCTCCTCCCCGATTTAGGACTCCCCCTTGTTCTTCAAGTACGTGGAATTCATCAATAACCCACTTGGTCGCAGCACATTTACGCTGTGCTACCCATGACCTTTGTTCCTTTCGTTACCACCCTATTTTATCCTCGGCATTTCACGTTCATTGTGAGTTACGCGGTCCACCCTCCCCCGGCTGTCCGGCTGTGGCCCAAGTACTGGTCCCGGATTTATTGAATTATCAGCTGCGGCATGTATCTCAGTTTTCGGACTCGTCCCCGCTTCTGATCACTGTGTTTCGCGCTCGTTGCAACACCTACAACCCAGTGTCGGCCTTTCTGATTTTAGTCGGTTTTTCCCCTGTGCCCCCCGGTAGCTTCAAGTCCTTCGCAATGATGCGCCTGTCTCCGCAGTGACAACGGCCGTTGTCGGCATCCTTTTCTTTTTAACTTGATCTATTACCGGCCGCTCCAATTTTTACCTTATGTTGATGCACTGGATGTTCTGGTCGAAACAACAACGACTCCCCAACCCCCTCATGGGCACACTTCTGAGCTACCTATCTCATGTCACTGATCCCCCGTCCCCCATCGTAGACCAGCCCGACAGTAGTCTTTTCGGCCTGTGACTTTACAGAGACCTCCTCTGGACTGTCCCCTGACCGGCCTCTGTATTCGCTCTACTCACAATTGGTCCTTAGCGCTTTGCTACACCCGGTCCGAACCACGGTATTCTGCTTGTTTTTTATTCGCCCTATTGGTACCTAGGTTAACGAAGCACACGCCATGCTGTTGGTTCGTTCTCACCAGTTGGGCACGTCGATGCGGGGCTAGATTTATCTTTGCTCTCGGACCGGGTTCTCTATCCCTCCTTCACGAACCTTTTTCACATTGCCGAACGTGACTCAACATCGATTTTTTCTTCAGATCCCCTCGACGGCTTAGTTGTTAAAACCCTCTCCCAGTTGGCTCATCTCTCTTTCACCTTGATAGAACGACCCTGACGAAGGCCCGCCCTCGTGTACCTGCGCCAGTAGTCCCAATTTGATGCCGGTCTTAGAATACGGATGCTCCGGTTTTTCACGCTTTCCCCGCGTTACCGACCGATGACTTGTCACTTGGAGACCCCCTCTTCTGTATTTTGCACGCTTTTGGAAGAGATATTAATACGCCCTGTACGTCGTTCGGAATGATCCAGCCTTGGGCAGACGTTACGATGTAACCTCCCTAAAGACTTTCCCCCCCGATCATGCCGATGCACGACTTCAGATTTTATTCTCCCCCTGCTGGCTCCCTACGACTAACAATGTGGCCCATTTATAGATCTGAGTATCCGCATTCGCAAATGATCCTAGTTGCTTCCTCTCTGATAGTTCCCAATGAGGTTTCCTCTCATAGTGATCCCCCGAGCCATTCGCGCTTCCCCCGGAGAACTGCCTTCATCCATTCTGTGTAAACTGTCAGGAACTAGCCTTTCCAATGTGGAGCTTTTTGTAACCCCATCGGAAGCCCATTGTGACTTGATATCTACGATTAGTCCAACTGTTCGGCCCCCTTTGTGACACAGCCGTATGGCACGATGCCGTGAGGCACATTTCCCCTTCTAAGAGCCCAATACGAATTTGCTTCTTCGACGTTTATCTTGTGTTCTCTTCGTAAGTCACTCCCAGGTCAGACAGAAGCCTCCGGCCACACGCGCGGTGTGGTAATTATACAGCTACTCATTTACTTACTTAGTTCCGCCCTTCCTTCCCTACCTACGTTAGGGCCCTGTTGCACGAGTGTTCGATGACGTAAGGAATTGGCAGTTAACCCCCCTCCCCGGATCTTTAGGGGCAGACTTTTCGATTCTTTTCCATAGTGAACCTTTGCGCTCCTCGCACCTGGCAGCCCCGTTCCCCCACGATGGTTAAGTATGTCAGATTGAGTAATAATATACGGGATTCGTTTGGTGTGTTTCAGGTTTTATAATTTAGGTCCATTGTTTACCGACTCTTTTTCCGCTTCCCCTGACCCAGTAAGGCGGGGTTACGGAGGAAAATTCCCCCCAAGAGGGATGTTCTCTTTGAAACCCCGTTGTAGTCTTATTCCCTTTAAAGGCACCTTAAGCCTTAATTTCCCGGGGGCCTTCCCTCCGATGGCCTTTTTCCCGGTTGGATGCCTTTATGAGCGATCCCCACGGATCTCCTTGCGGGGGAAGGGTCTGTACATCTTGGATCTCCTCTTCAACTTTAGTTATTTTCCCCCCTTCAAGGTTTTCGATTTGATGGGTACTTTTACGGGTCAGGGTTTTTCAAAACCCTTCTTTGAGATCCCTTTTATTTCTTTTCCTCTTTATTTGTATGACTTTTAGGAGAATTTTATCTCTAGGTGGCGCAAGTTCGTTCCCTTTCTTTTTCCTTCATGGGCCTTGGGTTATGTTCTTTTACTCCTTCCGATCTTGAGAAAGCGGTCTGCCCTGCCCCCCCTGCCCGTTCTCGTCGAAGTTTTCCAAGTAGTCTCCGGTTTGCAGACCCATTTTTTTCGGGTTTTGTTGCTTTGGTTTTGCCCTTACAGGACGGCTGAACTCCTGCTATGGCTTTACTTTTTACGTCCCCTCTTGTGTTCGTGGGATATTGCAGTCTTCGTCTTTTTCTCGGTTTGTCCCCTTTTATTAGTTTCTTTATCCCTCCATGCTTCCGCAGCACAGGTCTTTGTACCGAGATGCATGGACATGACATTGATTGCGGCGCAGCGTCTTCCGATGCGGCCATTTTGACCACGCAACCAGGTGCTCCCCGTTATTTTATCCCTGACATTGATTTGGGTTTTTTTTTTTTCATAAACGACTTTTTCTGTGAATCCCTATGCCCTTCCCCGCAGTCTTTCGCACAACGTTATTAAGGAATTGGAACCGACGTCTTTTTTTCAAATTCTTTGGTCCCTCGCTAAAACCGACAATACGCTACCTTTTTCATAAGGTTTTCCCTCTGCCCCCATTTTTACCTTGCGGTATCATCGTGCGAGATTCACTCGGACCTTCACCCCTCCGCCCGCCCTCCTTCCTCCCCTGCACAAATTTCCCCGCATTTCAGCTCGCTTTCATTTTCCCTACCCCAGCCTTTCATATCCCTATTTTTGCGCAGTCTCCGATCAAATGTTGGTCTCGTAGCTGTGTTTTGCCTTCCCCAACCTTATCTATTCCATATCTTCTGTATCAAAGGACTCCTGAGTCCCCCACGGAGAGAGTTGGTGGTGATGTGTTTCGGCCTTTTCGACTTAAACCAGGCGTCGCTAATCGACTGGTCGCTTAATAAACAAAAGCCCACATCTACGCTCTTGCCTTTTGCTTAGTCCCATGAGAGGCCTAACGACAGTGTAGCACTGGGGCAAGAAGAATGCCCCCTCCGGGAGCTAGAACAATAGTAGCTGACTGAGTCCCCCCCCTCTAACTTATCGCCACCCTGCACGTACCCCCCTAAGAGCTTTGCGAACCTCACGCCCTTTGCTTTTTGACATCGACCGCCTAATGCTTCCGTGACTAAGATCCCCTTCCCCGTTTTTAAATCACACGTAGCTTTATTTGCTTTTTTACTCGACCTCCGCGACATCTGGTTCAGTCCCTGTAATAAGCTCCGTATGTATTTTCCGAGCAGCATCCCACGTTCTCGGCCTATAGAAACACCGCCAAACTTGTACCCCCACACCCCCAGTTGTCACATCCGACTTGTCTGACCCCGTAGGGTTGATTTTGTCCCGCTGGATTTCACTGCCAGCCGGGGCATGTTTTCAGTGCATTTGGCTGACTGACCAGGACTGCGTTGCAACTTGGTTGTCAAGCGTTTAACATTCCCCGCGCATCCATTGTAAAAGGCGTCCTTCCTTCTCCCAATTGGGTACACGCTCCCTCTTTTGACCGCATTGACAGTTGGTTTTGGACGTTTTTCCCATTTAGAGTGTTTCCGATCCAGTAACTGTGGGAGAGCGCCTAGTACGATTTCCGACGTGCCTGAGGTTATATTCGTATGTTTGCCCGCCGCAAACTAGAGAAGGAACCAATTTTCCCATTGGGACCCCGGGGTTTCGCTTTTTTTGATTACCTTTGAACAGGGCTTTTTTTTTTGCTCGTACATTATACAAATAAGGAGAATACACCCCCTTCCTTCAACAATAGGCACCATTTGTTTGCGGCTCTATGTCTTCCTTGACTCATATGCCTCAGGAAAGAGTGTAGCTTAACCCGTCTGGAAACTAGGCGTCTGGTCCCCCCTCCCCCATCAAAGCAGTTACGTCTTAATGTGTTACTTTTCCCCCAATATCTACGGCGCAAAACTACCATTGACTAGTCTAGTCGCCTGCACCGCTTGACGCGCGAATCTATTTTCCCACAAACCCCTCTTCTGCCGGGATTCTTCATTCGAATATGGCCCTCCCCGATCTCCTCGTTAAAGAATCATCACACGATTTTTTACTTAGTCTCCTGTCCTCAGATACGGGATCTTGGCGCAGCTGAGGAGGATTACTTGTGGTTCTGCTTATCCCCCCCTGCCGGTCGGTGTGCACGGGGGCTGCCTTATCTAGCCAATTTTCTGGACGCCCTGTCCCAACATCTCATCACTAGGATCCTGCACAACCGATACAGTTCCATTAGAACATTCACATTTACGGTAGGAGGCCACCCCCATTCTATGTTTCATGGCGTGTGGATCATTGACTGGGACGCGTTGAGCTATTTGCCCAGTTTCGAAGCCCGTTCACCAGCGGAAAGCTTTTTTAGTACATTCCCACAACCTCCTCGTCTGTTCCCTATCGGAGAATTTTGTTGCCACTCAAACCCACCACTGAAAGATCAACAACTACCCCCCCCTATTTCGGTTTCGCCCTTTATTTTTTGATGTGCGCCCTTAGTCGTCTCATCATGTCAGCTATCCACATAGTAAACACCCGATTAATTCCTTTCGCGTTTTTATACCTTCGTCCCCACACTAGAACGCCGCGCGAGGAAGCGCTATGGTCTTCCCGACACAGTTCCTCACGATTACTCGATTATGTACAAACCGCCATTCCTGTACTGCACATTCCTACCGGGCAAAACCCCACTTCAATGCCACGGTGGAGAATGTTGAGTAGACCTTTTCCGACATGGTCACTTCAGTCCCAACCCCGTTGTTTTGCGCCTGTTCCCTCATGTGAACGCCTCCGGTACATGAGGACCCGATTGCAACTCATTCCAACGGCCCCTTTCGTAGCATCCCCCTAGACAGTCGACGAAAACTTTGCCCCCCTTTCCCCACAATTCGATTCATCACTCCTACCCTCGCATTTACGTTTATTCCACACTCCAAGATCCGTCGTACGCTGGTACTTCTGAGACAACGATCCTCGCGGTCGAAAATTCAAGCCTCACTACCGTATGAAGTCCTCCGACACCACCCGACACTCTCCTTTCTCAGGCTTTCGCCGGTCACATTTCTGTTCCACAAGGCTATCTGACACTTTGTCTGGCGCACGACCGGTTTCATCTTTACGTTAACTTAGATCAGGAGGAGCTGAAACATGTAACTTCTCCGTCATAGTTACCGTTGCCTTCAGATCGACGACGATCCGCACTCCATCACAAGGCTCGTCCTTCACTTAGATTTCTCCTAAAGGTTTTGGCCAACTTCGGTCACGTGCCTTTTTCGAAATATTCCGCCCATGCCCTCTTCTCCACACCGGATCAACACTGTTTGCTATAGCCCGTCCACTCTTCACCTGTTCCCACCCCTAAAGAGGCCAGCTTTGTGTGATCTCTATCCCGAATGTACCCCCAGCATTGTGCGGAATGCCAGCTTGATCGGTACCGCTGTATTCTCAAGAAACCGTTTCAATGTTTCACACGCATTGAGTCATCCAGTTTACGGTGCTGTTCACCGGGATTCGTTGCACCTATTACTGAGAATCCGCTTGTCGATTTTCGACTCGAGCTGGAGCATTCCCCGACATGACCACCGTATTTCGGCCTTGCTCGACCAATTTGTGGCTAAGTGAGCAACTGCATCGACTTTGGTTTGGCTAAGAGCTTTGATTCCGACCTGCACCCCCAATGTTTTATCACACCCCCTTTCCCGGCCTCATTGATTGGCTGAGTATCTCGAAAAAGTTACTTTAGATCTTGCAGTTATTTGTGAAACCGTGAGTTTTGCTCTATCGCCACGCCTTTTGAATTGGTCGGACGGTCTAGCGCCGTCCCCTGGCCTTTTCGTTTCCGAGGATGGTGGTTTTTGAAAGAAGGGCAGGCCCACCCCCCCCCCCGTGATTCAGAATTTCACAACCATTTTCGGCAGCAGTTTCGGCCCTGGCGGCTTATTGAGGATCTCGCCTGATCCTCAAAATCCGTCCATGTTATTGTCGTTGAGGCCTAGCTGAACAATTGATAACCATTCTATTTTGGGTAGGATAGTGTCGTGCCACGACACTAAGGCCGTGACCGAGTAGTGTGCAGACGGCACCACGCATTTATAACCTGGCGGACACCTGTATTTACCTGGCTAGGCGATGCTATCCGTTACCGCTATTGATCCTGCACTTGTAAGCCCATACGCCGTACTTTAAGTTCGGCCTGCCTTACCCCCCCCTATCGCAGGGCGAAACTGAATGTACCCCCCTTCTTTCGATGACAAAGCCCCTGTGGAGACCGACTTCTACGATTTTGCAAGCGTCTACCCCCCCCCCGGGAATGCCCTAGCGAACATATAAACAACAGAAAGTCGCGTTAGGCCCGCCCGTCCCACAATCTCCTTTGCCCCCGCTACAGCACCGGCTCGTCAAATTTGAGCATCGTCTTGTGCATACAATAGAGCGCATGGGTAGGGGGTTCATCTAGTAGAGCGCTTTGGACCACTGACTCGGCCGTTTAATTCATTATACCTGCGGAGCTGCGCTAACGCAGCAGCGTTTTCGGCAGCCCCTATGCGATTAAAGACATCCCCAACCAAGGGAAGATAACGCCTTCGCTCATGACCGCCTGCTGGTACGCACGTATCCGGAATTATTTCACCTCGTTCTAGCCTTTTCATAGGCTTGAGATCTCGCTGTTATAATGGGACCACCGGCGACACTGTCCACCTTTCCCAGAGCGGCTGGAAAATCTCTCTCAGGTGGGTGTCATGTAATGTACTATGAAGAGAGTCCCCCCAACCATGTACTAATGTCGACCTTTTTGGTCGTATTACCTCCCCCGATGAAAAGCCTTCGGGTACCCTCTGCTTTGCAAACCTTGTCCTGCTATAGGGCTGTATATTTTTTTTGTGAGAGTCATCAATTGTAGGATTGCAGGACATACGTTCTTCAGGTTCTGCCCAGGTCCCCTTGTTTTTTACCGTCCCCATGTCCTTTTTCCCTGTGTGGCTACCACAATGATCTATTACCCTATAGGCTTTTTAAAAGTTGCCCCAGAAATCTTCCATACGATGGCCTTTTAGGTCACACATTCCACCCGTCCCTTGTGTTCACTTCGAAGGACTCTGAGCTAGTTTCTTCGGCGACTTTTGCCAATTGCTCACGTCTCATCCCTATTTGTGCCCTATTGAGTGTTGTGATCATACACCCCTCAGTTGACTCCTTTATTATTTTCCGCTGTCAGCTTGACTCATCTTTGTGTTACTCCTACTGCTTAATATTCGACGCAGGTTTCACCTTGTATCCACGAAGAAAACTTACCTAGAGCCTACAGCACGACCACATCTCGTTCTAGTTTTTGTTTTCTTATGGTATTCTCACTAAAGGCTGGTATTTAACTGTGGGTTGTTTCTTTTGCTTTTTCCTTTTCCCGACAAGTTTAACCGTGTTAAGGGAGGTGAGATGGAGCGTCATACAGCATAGAGCCTCCTAAAATTTGCCTCGAAGTTATTTCCCTCCCTTGAATTTTCACACATACTCCCGTTGCGATGTTCACGGACCCTTGAACCACCCTACCCGCAGTTTTGGACGCGCACGATGCAGGAAAGAGAGTCAACTGAGTTTTTTATATATCATCTATCACTTCCCATCCTCAGCGTTGTATTTTTTTGTCTGTTAGTGATGTTATCGAGATTACGTCTACCCCTCCCCCCACCCCCATATCAGAAATACGCGTTTCTTCCCTATACGGCGCGTACTCTCCTAAGTTAGAAGTTATACGCCAGCCATATGTGGCGTTTATTAGTTATGGCCTTTTGCTCAGGAGACCATGTTTCCTCGAGCCACCGGTCGCCGATTAATCAGCATCCATTTCCCGAAGGAATGCAGAGCGGAAGCCCCCTCCCTCGCCCGCGACATGATTTCACACTTCATTCATTACTCTTTTATGCTCTAAAAGGTGTCGCACCAACGGACGTAACCTAGAGATCATCCATTTTTTTAGTGTTAGCTGTTAATGTTCCTTTATCAATTTTCAAAGACCCTGACAGACAGCGATGTCGCCGGTTTGTTTTTTTTCTCCCTTGTGTTTTTTTTTTATGTAGAGAGCGCCTTCGTTGTGTCCCTATTGCTGGTTATAAGACACAAGAAGTACTACAGCCTCGCACTTATCCCTCCACAGTCTATTCCTTAGGGTTTAGTTTCTGTGCATTGACGATACCCAAATGCGTACCCCACCTACGACTCAGCGGTCTTACCCGGTTGCTATGGGCCGAGGGTACGCTGTTTCTCTTTTACGCGTGCTACTCCGTGTCTTCATCCACCAGCTTATTGCGTCCACACTTTCTGTATACATGTTTTTGTAATGAGCACCAGTGCCTTGCTCAGCCGAAGCACTGGCGAGTGTCCAACCGAGACTCTTATCGAGCCGCCAGAGACCAGAGAGCTTTCCTTCGGAGGGAGGAAGTTTTTCATAGTCCGTGTTTTCTTTCATCACCTGACCACACCCGTAATGAGACTTACCTTTATTGAGCTTTCCCCCTAAGTTGAGGGTTATTACTAGAGACGTTGAGCGGAATAGGGATAATTATTTAGGTCAGAATACGCGACCTGACCGATCTTCTCGAGAATAGAATGAAACTGGTTCAAAAGTTTTTTCACGTTGATGTATCAGAGCACAGACATGAATAGAAGTCGATTTTTTGAAATCGCAGGCTCTCTGCAGTCGGTCCCCCAGGTAAGGTTGTTGCCTTTTTTTTTCTCCCGGACTCCGGCCGGTATGTCAGCGCCCTTGTTGAAAGTTTCTACAACCATTGATCTTTTTTCACCCGCCGTTCAACGAGTTTTTCGGGCACTATTGTTCCGCCGTTCCCCTTCTTTGTTTGATTTACACATTTTGTGGGCTTTCTCATTGCTTTTTCCCCCCCTGAGTGCCCTTGAATCAAAATGTAAATCCGCCTTGCGTTTCCGTAGGAACTCCCTATGGTCGTCGGTGCAAATGTTTTGCACTGTGCCTTCTTCTTGACCGCCCTTGACAGACATTCGATTCTCCACGTTTGAGGATACTGTTTCGTGCGCCCCCTTCATGACCCCTTGCTCCATCGGTATCCCAGTGCTCCTCCCAGCGCGGTTAGAGTCCAGAGAAGAATTGCCCCCCCTCATGCGTAAGCCAGTTGAGGTTTGCTGAACCATTGTGCCTTCTTGTTCTGGACCAACTCCTCTGCCCAGTATCATACGATCCCCCCCCACAATGCAGCAATGCCTCCCGGAACTCGGGGTGTGTCCCGTGTACCCACGAATTTGTTTACGGCCGAAATTTCCGCATCCCTGCCGACTCGCCGTCCCAACGTTTCACCCACCCTCTCTCAGCTGATCCCACGGCGATTCTTGCATGGACCACCCATCACCGCCCAGAAGAAGTCAGTCACTTCGCCTTGCCAGGCGGACTATTAGTCGTATATACACCGTACATTACTTCCCAGCAACGATCACCCTGTGCGGTCTGTCTCACTGGCACATCTGTACCTTCTTAGGAGCCGGCTCCGTCATAGCCCGGTCTAGGTTGTACAAACCGTGCCCCGATTTCACGCGAACACACATTCGGCGGAGCCCTTTTTTTTGCCTGTACTGCTGTTGATACTTCTCTGCACTGTAAACCTTATCTCGCTCCTGATTTGCGACATTTTTTCACTCGCACTGTCTTTGCCTAAGAGCCCGCACTGTCTTTTGTCCCGCTACGCTGTGTTCACGCGGTGGAATCACGACCATTTGTTCACTCTCTCACATTTTTCCGGTTGAGATTTCCGTGCAGCGAAATTATGCTCGCGACAAGGGTGACTCGCTGCGGCTTCGATAGATTTCCTTTCCGTTTCGACGGAGCAGTTGGCCACACAAACATTCCACTCTTCTGCCGTGCTACTTCGCCCGACGGCAATGTAATTTTTAGCTTTCTGCACAGCTCGAAATACTGTTACGTAACTCAGTTGTTACAATTTGATTTGTTTTGACCCGTCCCTCGCCCACGATCTCGAGCACTGGTACAAAGTTCACCAGACGTCCCGATCCTACATCAGTTTATCGGTTACATTCCGATTCAATGACACTGTCTTCTCTCTCTTTAAGACCCAGGCAGGGCCCAACTGTCTGTTGTTTTGTGAGCGTGTTCATTCCGAACTAGTGTGTCGGATTCCTTTGTAATGATCATTCTCGTCAGTCGACTCTAGATTTTGTCCGGATCCTGTCCCGGCCTTGCAGCTTCGCCGCGCCCCGCGCATCCTGTTTTTTGCCGTGCTAATACCCGATCTGGTCTGTTGTTTTTCTTAGTTTCATACTCACCTGTCTTCCTTGGCTCGATATCGATTTCAGCTTGAGTTTATTATTCCCCCCCTGCTTTCTTCTTCCCCGTTACGTGCCACGAGGTCTTGCCGACGCGAGCCTAGAACCTTCTAGGTCGATCGTTAGCCCAGGACTTGTCAAATCCCAACATTGTCACGTTTCAGGGCTACCTGTCGTCGCGTATGTCTCTGCTTTTTTTTTGTGTGACGATGCACCCCGATACCCGGTTTAGAGTTTCATTTTGAATATGCAGTAGCTTCGATGTTCTTGATTCCGTGGTCAATCACGGTTTTTTGTGTTCCTTCTTTTATCCATCTCTGACATCCGTTCTTGATGGTTCCGCCAAATTTCCCAGGGATCAGGCTTGCCACCAGTCCCGGCAGGCAGCTTCCCTTCACTATTTTTTGTTACTGCTGTATCATAAGACAGAAATTTTGGTCCTCCCGAGCTTTTGAGCTGATATACGTCCGTTTCCGGTTTTATGCTGCGCGAGATTGGCGCAGTTCGAGGGACGTTCATTTACTCCGCGTGTGTGTAGACACCGCAGTTGTTTTTTGAGTTTTACACCATGTTCCTTTGTGAAGCCCCTTGGCGTGATTGTTTTTGCTCGTTCACTCCGGCGTGTCGTCCGATTTTTTTTTTAGCATTTCCTTCGGGTCCTCCGGAAATTGGGTGCCCATTTTGCTGGATTTGTGTGCAACAAGGATCTGATTACTTTTTGATTCCAGTGTTACGTGTCGACGACGTTGTAATTTCACTTCTTTTTACGAAGGTTCATGCTACCCCTTTAAAAGTGCTGACATTATCTCTGGCCTTTGTACGTGGTTCCCGTGATCGCTTCGAGGGCCACCATCCTTGTCTGTGTCTGCGTACTGCTTTATGGATGTCGATGTATCGAACCGGATTGCTGAAAGCGCTTTGTTGTTGTGCCCCCGGAATTTTCACGCTACCGGTTCCAGTTGTTACCCTTGCCCCGGCAGCTGTCCGACTTGAAATCCATGTCGCAATCGCTTAGGCCCGTATTCTGTCCCATGCCCCCGTTGCGACTCAGTTTATGGATAGACCACCCGCTAAAGGAAGGACCTAAAAATGCAGGATGTTGACCGGCATAGCTTGACCTTCGTTCCTTCACCTCTTCCGCCCACTTGAGGCTGTCACTTTCATTTATCCTCCTCGAGGACCTTCTGTTCACAAAGACGCGTGGCGCCTTTTTAGGCTGCCTCGATTTCGTTGTTACGCTTTTTGAACCAGGTGACCCATGCACCAAAATTTTACTGATTCTGTGTCTTTCACTCTGATTTGCCCGTCCAGTCGGGGAGATTTTTTTTAGCATCGCTCCCATTGGACCTGGGTCGGCCAGTCTGCCGACATCTACGGATAACGTCGTTTCTAGATGCGTACTCCCTGTTCGCCAGAAAGAGTCATCGGTGTAGCCCCTATAGCCCTGGCGTTGTTCTGCAGTCAACCTAAGTCGGACATCGTCGAGAGAGGGGGAGCCCACCCCGCCCTGTCCGGCAGGCACGACAGTTCCTATCTATGATTAACGGACCAGTACTAAGGAATCAGATAGCGAACTTTGTTTTCCTTGATGTACCAGGTATGTTCTTCTTGCCTCGCCGTCGGACCCCTGTCCCGATTCTCTTACATTGCAGGCGTGTACCCCTTCATTATGTGCCCTGGAGCCCGGCTCAGCACGCATGCAGCCTAGCGATGTGAACCCAGGTACCCGAGCCTACTCCTCAGGCGTTTGACAGAGCTGCGGCACCTCTCCCGCCTCTAGTCGCACATCAATGCCCGTCCTCGTTGTTGTTCTTAAGCAAGATGGTCACCTGCTAGATTTCGCCTGCAAAAGCCAGACAAATGAATCAAGTTTGCGACACCATTCCTTGCTGGTGTCCCGTGCATCACCGGCTGTCCTACTACAAGTAAGATTCCCGACTAGACTGATGCGCCAGATCGACTGGTACGGCCTATTCAGCGGCTCAGATCAAACGCTACTAAAATGCCCACTCTTTTGTCCACATCCTGGCTCTTTGTGTAAGCGCACCGACAGTATAGCCCTTGGGAGGGATACTTTTAGGGTGTTCCCCCCTAAGCATAAACCATCCGTAAGAAAGACCCCGGTGAGCAAAACACAACAATCACGATGCTCCTAGTCACTATAATTCCCGCCTGAATTCCTCGCCCGAGAAGTTCCTTGGGTTCTTGGACGACCCATTTTCCTGTTTTTCTTGGCGATTTTGGGTACTTGGGACGAAACGCCTTACCAGCGTGAAACCTGGCAGGAACGGGTAGAGCTTTCCCACAGTATCGCCTTCCCTTCCTCCTTCACCGCGCTAGGGGTGGACATTTCGTACTCCTGTCATCGCTGAGCCTTGGGACGAACCAGAGTCCGCTGTAGCGGCCCTCGAACGTCATTCAGTGAAGAGGTCTTAAGATAGCGATCTCTTAGCGATAAAGGGAAGTCTGTCCGATCGCGCCATGTTTAAGTTGCTCCCCCTTTAGCTTATTGAGCTCCCTCTATTTTTTCCTTGGACTTTTTACTGAGGAGTTCGTTGTACTCTGCATCTCCGCGACCCAGAAGCGCTTTAGAACCGTTCAATTCCCTTTCCCTTCGAACAGCGATCTCCTCCAGTGGTTCCTAAGTTTTGCCTCCCCAGTAACCGAGAGCCGCCCATCCGCCTTCAGAGTATAGTACCTTTCCCTTATGCTGAGAGGTCCCTCCCAGCCTCTCCACTTGCTTTGGTAGGTTTTTTCTCTCCAGAAAGGCACCCGAGGAGGTAGGCGGAGTTTCTCTGGTCCCCCCCTCGTTTCCGCATTTATCTTTGACGGTCCTCTCCAGATAGCGAAGTCTTTTAATGCGAAAGGTTCTCTCAACCTTCTCCCCCGCGCGGTCCTCTGACCTCACTCCGTCTTCAACAATCATTCTCAAGCATTTATCCTCACAAGGTCGCGGATAGTTTTCATTGCCAAGATCCGCCAGGGGAGCACTCAGCTGCAAATAGGAAAGCTTTCATGAGTCTAGGCGACCTCTTCGTCGAAATGTACCGTCACTTTGCTAACCCCCACCCCACCACGACACCTCCCGCCCCCCCACCCCAGCGCCGCTCTGCCTCCCCCCCTCGCATGAGGTGCGCCACCCCCAACTTGTCTATCACGCCGTCACGCCTCTGTAGTATGATCGAGACATACCAACTCGTTCCTCAGTTTACAGTTCGGTACTCCCCAACCTAGTCACTCCCCGAAATCCCCATGTAATCTTTGTGGTACATGCTCTGTTTTTTTAATGCTTCCTAGCGCCAGTGCACCCCTATACAGCTTGGCCCTGGTCCCTATCGGCATCGCCCATCTCTATCTCCCTCGATGATGAGTCCTGCGGCACCATAGCTTCATTCAGTCCACTCCACGACGTGTTTTCCGATCCACGCGAAGGTCTTTCTGAACACGCTTCCCATTCTTCACGGCTCCAATTTCTCCCCCCCCCAGGTTTCCCAACCCCTAGGCGGTATAGTCTTTTCTGGTTGGACACGGAGGACCGGGTTATTGGGATCCGATAGCCCCCCCCCCTTAGGGGTGTCCTGATGGAAAGACAAATTACCCAAAGCAATTTTTTTTTTTGCCTTACCGAGGACACTTCCCCTATGTATCTTTCACTCGCTACCCCTTTTCACACCCCCAATTTGCAGGGGACCTGTTGTAGAGCAATTGAAAACGCCCCCTTACGGCACGTCATCGATCAACCCGTGTGTGTGTGGCAAGACCACCTCCCTTTACGACGAATTATAGCTTCCCAATCTACCCACCTCTCTATCTTTTACGAAAGTTTCCGTTGTGTATGTTTGTTCTATCAATTAGCACTGTATATTATCTGCGATCTCTCCTCCCTTGTTGTTGTCTCCGCTCACAATTGTTCCGCGATGTTTCTGTTACGCTTTCAATGTTAGTGTCCCGTGACGAACTCTTCGTGTCCCACGATTATCCCGCGCAGGGTACCTTTGCAACTAGGTTGACCTTGTTTCTCCTGCACATTTGCTCTTCTACAACCTGCATCTATTTTATTTGTATCTTTGGATGCCAAGCAAGAACATTCCGATTACTTTTATAACTAGACCCAAACTTTTTTTCCCGTGGTCTCTATCTGGGCACTGCTTTTCCTCAGGCAATGTCTGTCCCCACGTTCTGTTGTCCCTCCCACGGGCTTACGGGTTTACGGCGCCCCATTTCCTAAATTTCTCACCTGCTCCTCCTTTCCAGCATGAGGAGATTATAACGGGAGATAAGAGTGAGGCCGCGGACATGATTACGGCCTGTTAACGCCCTGCTTTTTTTTTACGACCTTCGCCAATCTGGCCTTCCCGTAGTTCTTGAAGACGGGAGCTCTGCTGTCCTTCTATCGTACCCTTGGATCTATTTAGATCGACATCGGGATGTGGACTACTGTGGATCTTTTGTTGTCCATATTTTGACGAGAAAGTGATGCTCCCGTTACTCCCAGAGTGGAAGTTTATTTTTGTGCAGGCACTGATCCTTGTTCGCGCGGTCCGGTTATTCTGGGTATAGTGCAAGCCTCCCCTGGGCTTTGACCATCCCCACGATTTAGTTATGAGTGCGACCTACTCTGTTTTTGCTTATGCCCTCCCGCCAGCATTTTTCCCCGTGCCGCGAAGACTTGACGTTTGTGCCGCTTGCGGAACTATCCCGGTTTGGCTCTTGTGACCTTATGTAGGACGTCCTGCTCTTCGGTAGACAGCAGAATTCTCACACAAACATCTTCGTCTTCTTACGAGCATGTGTGTTTTTAGCAACCTTCCCTGGGGCCCCCCCCCCAAACGTAGTGTTCCACGCATTGCTACAGTATAGGATCGTTCCGGACGACGATTTCTTGAGAGCGGATCCATCGGACGACGCTTTGCCTGTGTCAACTTTTTTTTCCAAAATGGCCCTCATTATGGCAGCTTCGAGGCCGTCCATACATTGCTACCTGGCCCTTACCCATAGCGTCCTGGAATATCAGATTACGACATTTGATGAACGCCCTTAATGAGAGATTGTAGGGGTCAAGGTCTTCCCACCCATCCTTCCCTTTTGCTTTTTATACCCATATCGGGAATCTTCCCCGTAGCCGTTCTACCCGGCCTTCCCGAGGCCGGATTAACGACCGCTGCACGAACGCCGACAGACTAGAACTACGCGCAGCTTTTAGTCGGGGACCCGATTGCATGAATTTCAAGTGCACCTCCGCCGTCCGTTTTTGAGTAAGTGCTAAGTACTCTTTTTACCGCTCACCCCCCGAGGCCGCCCGGCCGGCTGAGTTCAGGAGTCCTTTGCTCTTCTCGTCGTACACCCGCCCCTCTTTTTGTGCCTGTAAGGCTTAGAAGCCTTTATCCGAGCACTCACTGTCCGTTTCTCGATGAAAGTCCTGCGGGAACCGTCTCTACCCTGTACCCCCTAAGAGCCGGTTTCTCCCAAGTAAGGTAGCGGAGATTTTTTCGCTTCCCCCGCTGCCCACTTCCCTTACCTCCTGTTTTTTTTTCCCAACCTCCCCTTGATTTTTCTTGTGTCGATCTTCTCAAGGGTGCCGTTCCCTAAGACGCCCTCGTGGAACAAAGCGATTCCCCGCTTCCACGCGAAATTACCCCGGCGCCTCTCATGCGTATGACCCCTTGCTCCCTCCCCCTTTGGTTCACGGCACCCATCCAGAAGTTACAGAGGAATCCTTTGCAGCATCTACGACCAATCCTCAGGCCATTTTTTGACGGCGCTTCGTGCGACCTTGCACGGTCGTCCCCAGCTCGTCACCGTTGGCTCCGCGTCGTCCCCCTATGTCCCTGAAATCGTCAGATTGACGCACCTTGGAGTTTATATAGACGATGACACCCGTCTCATCGTCAGTACGGGGATTGATTGAGTGATTTTTTCCCTCAATTTATGAACTTGTGAGCTTGCCCATTCAAGATCGGTTTCTTGTGTCCGCCCGCCCACGACCGTTGTCCCCTTCTATAATATCGCTGGTCCTCCTTGGTTTGCGTAACGAAGTCTCGAGAAAAAGGAGCCGTTTCGTTGTATCCGACCAAGGAAAGCGTCAGAGAGTAACTGCTTTCTGCTAGGTTTAAACTAGCGCCTTCCCCCACCCAGGTTTTTAAGTACTCGCTGATGGTTCCTTGAATCCCTATTTCTCCACCTCCCCTTCCGCCCGTTGTTCTCCCGTTTCCCTATTGTCTTGTTCCGTGAGAGACATCTGTATGTGGTACGCAGCCAGTTTCCCGGCAGTCGAAGCTTCCTTACTTTTTAGTTACTAGTCGCGTTTTTTTTTTCGCTATTCAAGGCGTTTTGTTTCATCCAGCTAATATTATGCTAGCCGTTGGAGAGCGTCCCTCCCCTTTGCACGAGGCGAAACTACTACAGATCAGAAACGGCTTTAATGTGCATACTCTCGATCTTGGATAGCCATTTTCCCCGCCCAATCTGTTACCAGCTATTAATCATTTCCGGAGGATAGTGTGTTTGCAGGTTTTAAGGCCATGGTTCGTCTCACACCCTATTATGCCCAGCTCTTGTTGAAGTGCCGAAGCCTCCCCGAGATTGTCCCATCCAGAAGACCCCGTATGCGAACCCTCCTTTGGGTGAAGTGGTCGTTGACATCGTAGAGTGTTTCCTATATATCAGTGACCTAAGTTTTCGGTAGCTCCTAGGGAAAGCGTCAATTTGCATAGAGACCACAGACAGTGCACCGTGAGACGCGTTTCCCCCCATTGCCAGTCTTGCCCCTGCGCCTAGCCCCCGTGGTGAAGCGCGACTGGAGCGATGCACCATTGCTAAGTTGAGCCTGAGTTTGCTGACAATATCGCGATCCCAAAATTATTCACCAGATCCGGCCACAGCCACACCCCTAACTAGTAAAGATCTGACCGAGACCCCACCACGCTTGCTCTATGAGACCCCCCTCCCCCCCCGATCCGCTTTTTCGCTCCCGGTACCCCCTTTAATCTCCCCCCAACTCCCCCCCTAATTGATGATTGCGAGTACGATTACCTTTTATCGTAGTTCAATAGTTTCTAGTCAGTCTTGCATTTGCCCTCATGGCCATCCCGCGTGTCAAGACACCCGAACCTTTTTCAATGACTTTTACACTCCTTAGGACGCCCCGCAGTAGGGCTGAGAAAGACCCCTCCCCTCCGATTTCCACGAAGTCTGTCTCAATTTGCTGCTGTCACCAGCCAGGGGCGTTCACAACAATCGCGATGGAGGCTAGTATACGCCCCGATCCAAGGCCACTATCGGGGTTGTGAGGCTTGACTCGAACCGTCCCTAAATCATTATCTTTCTAGGTCACTGGCGCGGTTCAGCCTCTTCTCGTTAGTAGGATAATACTAAAGAAACTTGTGCTTCTGCACGGCGAACATGTACCCACTAGCACCACATTCCTACCTTGCAGCCCCTATCAGCAAAGTTGTCCATTACAGTCACCGACTCTCCCTGCAAAAAGGCATTCAATTACTCCTGTTGAGAAACTTTAGACCGATCGTCAGTTGGCAACTTTGTGTCCCTTAATTTGGCCTAGTGTGCACAAACTCGGACCACTTGATCGGGATCTCGGCGAACGCCTTCCTTCGAAATCCCGACAGCCTTTTCGGACGTTTGAGCGTATGTCCTCAAAAGACCCCCTCCGTACCTAGCCGCACTCACGGCTTCCTATGAGAATCGCCCCCTTGCGACCGCCTCGGCGTCTCGTCTAGCCATTTGGTCAGATTTCCACACAAAACCGTCATAATTTGATTACGCCCCCTCCTAGAGCCGCTCCCCCTTGACCTACCGTATGAGCATGCAAATTTCCTGAATCCTTCCACAGTCCGACGGCCATAGAGAACACCCCCCAAGTAGACTAAAATCACCATGGCGCGTAAATGGAAGGAGTAATACCCTAATGCAGAAGCTCGTAACCCCGTTCACTGACTGACGCTCCACCCTTCCGGCTGACCCATCGGCCGGCTGCAAATTCCGTGTATGTGTAACTGATTTAGAACGGGACCGATGACCCCTTAAACACCGTGCCTATAGTCGCCCACTGGCCCTGAATAGCCGATTGATCTCCCCGTAGCATAGATTAATTGTACGCAAAGGCTCTTTTAGGTTACTTTTAGTCTGAAGACACGCTTAGAAAAGTACCCGTCCCTGGAAAAGTCTTTCGTTCTCCTGACACATCCTAGTCATCCAGACGTTACCCCTTACAAGCTAAATTTCCCATGATCTTTATAATTTTTCCCCCTCCTTCCCTCTTTGTTTGGTGGAAAACCGCGATGATTCGCAAAGCTGACTGCGGTGAGGCACACTGACGTCTTCGGGACTAGTCTCCATCTGACGGTCGCACCTCAATGTGTTCGCCTTGCTAGTCTGACTTGTATAAGGCCCCGTTGCTCTTAGAACTATCCCTCATTCATGTAGCTTTTCGGCCATGGAAACACCCCGAGGCGATTTAAGCCTGTCCGCTCTGTTTTAACCAGAATGCTCTGTATCGGGCGTTCGCTTTTTGCACCCCAAAAGTCTCCGTTTGTTGATCCCTTGACCCCCCCGGTTCGTTCAGAGATCGAAACCACTCCCCCTGTCATGAGGGTCTTGCTTAAAGGGTCACACAAGAGTTTCAGTGGGCTCGAGTGAAGATACTGCTTGCCACTTGTTTCCTTCTTGCGGCGAATCATCCGCTTTCGCTAACTCTGTGTATGTGTCCCTGTAGATAGATTTGGAAGGCGCCGGTCCGGCGCATTCTTTGCTGTGGATTCCCCTACCGGTCAGGACCATGATGTGATAGATCCCCTCGTTCCCAGTGCATTCTATCAGACTTTCCGATCACCTGGCCGCCCATTGAGGGTCGTCGTCTTCCCCTCCGGCTCGAGTTTTGTTTCTAATCGGCACTGATTTTGCGAGGTTTCACGATTCTCGTTATATCGAGGCGATCCGCTGCGCCCATTCCCCTTTTTTTCGTGAAAGCTGGGGGATTTGTGTGAGGAACCTTTGCGGAGGGTCATATGCTCCTGCTTCCACCTCATGAGAAAGTGTCCTCCTTGGAAGCGGTCTTGCGCATCCCTTAGAAGAGCTGTGTCGAGCAATTACGGGTCCGAGTTGACTCGCCCTCGTTATCTGATACGGTTTTTGACTCCCTCCAGAGGATCTTTCTGAGGAGCGCTTGGAGGAGATTTCAATGAGAGATCTAGGGAAGATAGCCTACTGTCGGCTGGATCTGAGGAGAAGAAGAATTGAGGAAATCTCCCCCTTTTGCGCGATCGGAGGACCGGACGCGCCCCCGCATAAATCCCCCTTCGACTTACTATTGACGCTTCTGACCCTTCGCCTCGCACCCGCTGACGAAGCCTCCGAATACACTCGCGAGTTATCCTCGGTGATGGAGAGATTTTGGCTGAATTAAAGCCTACTGTCACATGATATCGGCGTCGCGTCTTTTAGTGCACCTTGCCCAAACACCGTCACTATAGACTTTGATTGGCTAGCAGGGTGCGGAGTGGAGCAGCTGCCAAGCACCAGCCTTTCGTTTGCAACTTTCAGTTAGCTTCAACGGTTATTTCTCTTCAGTTGTGAGTATTTTGGGTACCCTTGGACCACCTTCGAGTGAAGACCGTTTCCCTGCTGCCGCCCACTCACTCCTCCTGGGCCCGGAGACGTGATCTGCTTTTAGATTCATCTTCTATCACCTTCACGCTGAATTTGTGCTCGTCAGGAGATGTTTTCAGGCCGTCACCACTGTCCTAATATCCGATTGCCAGCTTCAAACAGAATTACGATGATACTTCTTTTTGACCGCTCCTTGCGGAAGAATGTTACTTGATGTCTGTCATGCAGGGTAGCCGTTTGTCGAAGGTTATTACCCATTTTAGCAGGTTGGTTGACAGTTGCAACCGACGAACGCGCGTGTACAGTTCCGGTTTTTACAGAGTTCGATTCCGAGACGAGAGGAGTTTTACCTTTGCCCCATATAGTCCAGATATGATGCATACCCAGCGTTGTTAGGGTTACGGCCGATCGATATCGCTGGAGTCCCAGCAAAACCAACATTTTTTGACTCCACGGCACTTCTGTGTACCCCTAGAAGGATATTACATATTACCGCCTGCCACGCCCGTAGTCTCTGTAGCCCTGAGGTAGCTGCCACGGGGCATGAACTGATCAACGAAAGCTTTGCTTGCCCTTAGTCTTACATTTTTCAGATGCTCCCAATCCTTGGCTCTACGTACCGTATCGACATCCATTAGCCAACGGCCATATTCGACGGACGTTAGGCGTGCCCCCCCCATAAGAGAAGCTTAAGCGACTTTTCATCAGAAGAGTAAGCGTTTGGGACCATTCGCCACTATATAAGTGTTTACCGCCCACCCTACCCTGTGTTGTGTTGGAGATGATACAGTAGCGACTCCTCACCATTCATTCTCGCTTAAGAGTGCGTGGGTAGGAGACGACAGATCCCCTAAGTTACGGTAGAACGCCTACCTGGACTATTTCTGGTTCACAAGTTGGCCCAGACACGCCCCGTTGGACGAGGCGACTTCCAAGCGATCACCCCCGATAAGCACCACGGCTCGCGTGACGGGAAGCTGACCTTCGACCACGAGAGAACGTCAGTTTTTTCTCCCCGTTCCATCCAGCTAGTTGACTGTGTCTTATCTGGTCCCGCCTGATCTCCAATTTCGTCGACCGCGAGTCCATAGACTGTGTCGTGGGCGATCAGTTACAGCGAACAGATGTACCTGTAGAATGGTCCGCCCGTCTCACGGTGTGAAGGCTTCTTCGGATCCCGTACGATTAGGTCGACCCCTTACTGATAGAGAATTTTACATGTGTCCAGATTTTTGACCCTTCGTGACCGAGGTGAGAGTCCTCCAAGAAGGTCAGTGGTGTCTTAATTATAGCCGGAGTTTTGTCTGACGTCTTGCGTCCCCCCCCCCGTCGCCATCGCTGCAGCTTGTCCCTCACGTTCGATATTCTTGCAGACTTCGGTTTGTGTTTATTGCCACCTCGATCGGCCCATAGACCGATCTCGAATTACCCTTTGCCATCAACCGTTCTCACTATGAGCCTTCGCTTTGAGCCGGAGAATGCAGCAGAGTCATGCTTACATCGTGACGCGGGTCGGTTGCCGTTAGACCCAGTGCAACGTACACGTTCCTTCACCTGGAGCCCCCACTTTTTCCCAATTCTTCACGCGTTATTTTTTTTTAGTTGAAGTCTCTTGTTGTCTTTCCGTTCCACGCTGCGTTTTTGCGCTCCAGATGGGAGCAGGAACGTCCTTCGATTTGGTAGAGTAATCTTTCTCTTCGACAGACTAGTGAGATAATTGCAAGGATGGAGAACCTCGTCATTTCCTGTACTGAAGAGCGGATTGAAGTTACTTCTAATTTGCTGAGCGGCGCCCCGGGATTCTGTTATTCGTTTGGGAGACCTTTCTATGTTTTTGTATTTTCGACGTCACTTGGCCTTTGCATATGCTCCCCCCACTGCATATAGCCATTTTCCGATAGTACTGTTAGTACTTCCATTTTTTCAGCGCGGCTGTAGCGATCCCGATAAAGCACGAAGCTCTTAAGGAGGAAGCACGCCTCCCTATTCCATGAACCCCCCCTTGCCCGACATTGCTATCCTTGCCACCAGCTGGCCATGTCAAATGGAGTCCTTCCTCCCCTATCAGACCTTTTCTTGATGAATGAAGATGCTTACCCCTAGGCATTATCTTGATGCCCCCGTTCCCCTTGCGATCATCTCGTGGCCAGTTTCCCCCCCCAATCTTACCACTTTATGACTTTCTGTGTCGGGCGTGTCTCAATCCACCTTCTCCCTCGCACCTGCTCGGCCTCCTGTCGAGCCATCGTATTGTTACCCTTTTCGTCGCGGCGCCTTCCTAGTGACGTTCGATCATCATTCGCACCGCGCACGTCTTTACTACAGGTTCCTGTTCACTCGGCATCTTCCTCTTCATGTCTCGGGCCGACTAACCCAGCCCATGAGGCCCCCGGAAGAATAGCAACGGTTGCTTGGCTTCACCGATGGATGCATTCTGATGACCCCACCGTGTTTCCCTCTTGTCCTCAACGCAACTTGGCGCACCGCAGCGTACCATTTTCTCGTAAAAGCCTGCGGCCACGCCTCACGCAGTCCCCCAGTCTTCCCTTTTTTAATAACGATGTACATGGCCCTGGGCGTGACAGCTCGCTTTCAGCTTTCGCCTTTGGACCGTGGCTCTGAGTTAAACATTTTTTTTACTTTAGTATACCCGTCGCCATCGGCCCTGATTGGAAACACCCCGTTATCCCGAAATCTGCATTTTCCGGCGGGTTTTTGATGTCTCTTTTATCTTCGGAGATTGATGCTTCACGCGCGTACGCAGTACAGGCCTACGCAATACGATCTCCGTTTTGTATCCCAATTTGTCGTCAACCGTGGTCTAGATCCTCCATACCGTCGAGTTCCCCTCCCTTTTGGTTGATTTTTACTCCTTTGGCCAATTAAGCTCG
>Ga0179593_1380270_pt1 | contig 24691 bp, 17 predicted proteins | sample CZODoug2_1_08_16_FD_185931 | JGI IMG/M metagenome (GOLD analysis project Ga0179593, IMG submission 185931) | Vadose zone soil fungal communities from Angelo Coast Range Reserve, California, USA - CZODoug2_1_08_16fungal (PacBio error correction) | ecosystem: Environmental > Terrestrial > Soil >... | reverse complement strand
CGTAGAAACGGAAGACGTAGTCCGTCGGTCCCCCCCCCCCCCTGTCTGTACCCCGATTTCGTTTGGCGAATCCCGGGGTCCGTACGTCCCTTCCTTTTTTTCTTCGCGTGCGGTTCGGTGCCGAGTTCTCGCGGGCTTTGTTGAGCAATATTGGTTTTTGAAGCTTCCCATTTATTGCAGTTGGTTCCGTTAGTGTCTTTGAGTCGGTGGTGCAACTTCTGTCGGCGTTAGGTTTGGCATGCTTTGCATGTCAGTCCGGTACTCTTGTTCACTTCTCCTGCCTCTGGACAGACCTTTTTTTTTTTTTCGTTTGGTGTTCGGCGATTATTTTCCCTGACCTTTTTTTTCCTTACCTGCTCCCGGAGCCCACGTAGTCCCTCTTCCCCTTATCGACGTTTGACGCTCCTGACTGTAGAGCGTTCCGTCTTCCAACCCTGAGGTCCACAAGCTTCTCATTTCTTTTTTTTTGGTTTTGTAGGTACTGGATCCCGTACGATCGGTGAACCAACGGAACTGACTTTGAGATTAGATACGTCCTGGTTTAGGGTGACAGGGGCACCTGCTTGCTTTTTTTTTTTTCTTTTATTGCCTCTCCTTAAAAGGTTTTTCTGAGCTCCTTCCCGTCCGTCTGGATAAGATAGTCCCTTTGCTTAGGGCCCAGGTAACGAAGAATCCTCCCCTACCTTCGAAAAGATCTCCAACTCTTGACCACACATGCGCCCCTTGGACTTTTGCTCTTCGTGGGAGTGGATGACTCAGACCGTCTATCCCTGCTTTCTGGTCATCGTTGAGGCTACTTTTTTGCCACACACCCCGAAATCGTCTTGTTTCCCTTTGGAATCCCCTGGGCCATCTCTTCCGGTGGACACTGTCCCCTCGCTATTTGTAGAGATAGGACGGCGGGCTGTGTCGGATAACGTAGGCATTGCCGCTCCCCAAGGCCCCATTGCGTTCGGCATGTGCGTAGGACCCTCTTGGATCATGCCCCTATCCCGGCTTCGACCACTCTTAGCCACAGATTTAGACAGTTCTGCCCAAATGTCTATCCAGCTCTGGTAGTTCTAACCACTAACACGCAAGATCATGCAGACCATTTTTTTGCGTATACTCCCGCATTACCTCAGAGCCCCTTCCTCTGTCCATCGATAACAGCCTTCTGATTTGTCACTTCGCGGCCCCTTACCGCCGCTGTCCCTTTCCTTGTCACCCTTTTTACATGAGAGTAGTTGCGAGTGAGACCCCCCCCCCGAGCCTCCCATAAAGGAATATCGAGAAGCTCGTTACGTCCAGTCGCTCTCAGTCTTCGACTTCGATCGGCACCAGAAACCCCCCCACAGTTGACAGCATTTTTTTTTCACCACGCCCCCCCATGTTCGATGCTCTCTCACCAACGAATGAACTTACCTGAGAAGTTGCTCAACCGTGTCTCTGAGTCACTCTGCTTCCAAAGCCCCTCTTTCAACGTATTATGTACCCCCCGAGTAAGTCTCTCCAGTATGAGAAAAGTTCCACCCCCATTTCTCTCCCGGTAGCCTCACAACATGTCACTCGCTTTTTTACTTAACAAAAGGCATTCCCGTCACCGACTCTATTTTTTGACTCCCTCTTGACTCGGTTTCTCCTTTTGCTCGTTGAGAACTCACCGCCGATTTTTTTTTTGCGAGTATCCTAACTTGTCTTCGCCGTGATTTTTGAGCTTTGTCCGGTTTTTCCGATCTTTTTTCGGTGCGATCCAGCTTTGTCCTCTCATCTTTTCCTCCCTTTTATTTCGGGGATCCAAGGCTTCCCAGAACTCTATCCCTTGCATCGTGTTTTGATAGCTCCCCTTTTTTCAGGCTTTCGTTTGTGTCATGCAGTAGTCTCCTTCTGGCTGTGGCACCAATCCATGGTTTAGCGGTTTACTAGTTAGAATCTTTAATCCCTTCCACCGAACTCTGCCCTTGAAATATCCCCCCTCGATGTTGCCCCAGATGTGCGTTTTTCGGCTTGTTTTCTTTTATCTACGATAGTTGCTGCGTTCCCCAGGTGGGACCCGTCCGCTGTCAGCCTTTATCCGGTATGTCCTTTCGTCTCTATCAACTCTCTGCACTTTTCTCTCTAGGCTTGTCGCTCGCCCTGTTTTTAGGCTGTGCCCCCGTACCCTCAAAATGTTTGCGCGTCATTGTGCTTTTCCCGGTAGGGGACTCTTTTCGTCCCCCCAATCCAGGCTTGCTCCCCGGTGGACTGCCTATCAATGACGTCAGTTTTAGACTCCGGAATCCGGTTTATGAGCATCCTCTATCTTTCCGTCCTTGCGCTGACCCCTTTATGTGCTTCGCACTTAATAATTACCCCTGGCGAACGACCGCTACGACGGACGATCTCTGCGCCATATGCTGAGTTAATTGGCCCGTCGACTTGAGTTCCTTTTGCAGTGGATCTAGTCTTCCGCCCGGCTGATTTAGGTGGATGGACTTTGATGGTCAACTATCCCATCCACGTCGTTTCATCTTCCTCCCCCGTCCCCTGACGCTTCTCGGTACTGCCCCTTTCTCAGGGCAATTAGCTGTTCTTAACTGTGCGCCGAGTAGTTTTGGTTTAACTGTTGGCTCAGGTACAGAGGAGCTTTCCATTCATTCCCCCTCCTTCGCAGCCCCCTGCGCGGAGAAGACTTGAGATTTTTTCGCTAAGAATCATTTTCCTGGAGTTCCATGATTCTCCTTCCTTTTGGGTACGACGCGTTCCCTTTTGAATCCCGTGCAATAGGCTTTCCTTACTCCCCCGAATGGGGGTGGCTTGAATCTGAATTCTTCGTGCGAGTGGGTTACGGCCTGACCCTCCACCCCCACCCTCCAAGTGACATGGATTTTTTTTCTCCTGTGCCGATTTTTCTCCGGTAGATTATGCGACCAGCCCCTGTTTTCCCGTCTAGACTCTTCGTTTATAGCGATTCTCATCTCATAGTAGGTCTCCCTTTTGTTCTCTTCACTGGACACCGTACTTCCCTACCTGACCCCCCGCTTCCCCCTCAATTTTTTCGTGATCGAAGCCTTGCAGAATGTGACCTCGTTTACCTTACGTGATTACCTTTCCAAGCCGTCAGACCAGTCTGACCGCGGCCCGTCTGCAACCATCATTCTACCACAAATCGAATAAGATATGAAGCCTTTTAATAAGAGCAGACCCTCCTAAGTCCACCACTTCTTCAACCGCAATATAAGGGCCTAGCACTCTAACGGAACTTCCCGTTTGATGTCGCCGTCTCCTTTTGTATCTCCCCCCCTTGTTTCCACTAGTTACCTCGACGTTCTAGTTCGACTGAAGATCATGCCTTTCGGTGATAGCTTGAAACCTTTTTGATGGAGGTTTTGATTGTCATTCCCTCGAGGTTCCCTCCCTCATTCTTTTTCATGCCTGATTGCTTATTTTAGTGTTCCCCCCCTTTGAGGGTTTGTGTTGAAGTTAAAATACCCTCCCTTGCCCAATCTTCCCCTTCTTGATTTTTGTTGAGCGCGCTCCACGATTCCCCCCCCCCCTTTACCTATTCTTTTCTCCTGAACCCCCCCTGGTGTTTCTTAGCCCAAAGAACTTAACATCAATGCACATTGAATATTCTGGATGGCCCTCCCTTTTTAACAACCGCCCCTTCTTCCGGTTTCGTCGTCCCTCTCCCATTTCTCCCTCTGTCTTCAGTCAATGAAGTCGTTTCCTGAATTACATTTTCTTAAGACACTTTTGTCTGTACCCTCTGATTATTAGTTACTGTCCCTTGATGGAGCTTTGGAGTGCCTTGTTCATTGGAGTAATATTTTTTGCAGGTTTCTTCATCATGGATTCTCATTTTGTCCTCTTTTAGTTTCCGCCGAAGAGGGACTAGTGGAGTTCGTTGGTGGCCAGGGGCCCCTTTCCTCTTTCTGTCCGGCCCCCCATTTTTGAGGTAAGACAAGTTAAGGTGGTTATCCTTTCCAGGCGTTTTCATCAAGACAGGATCAGCTGGTTTAGTTCCGACAGTTTTCCATGACGTGAAGCTTTTCGGCTTAACTTTCCATCTTACAATGACCCTTCATACCTACGACCGATTAATGACGCAGTGAGACATTCCCGGAACGCAAACCTGTTAACCCAAGACTTTCTGGTCTTTGCTTGTCCTGTTTTTTGGTTTCTGTTCAGGGAATCGCAACCCCCACGTACGGTTCAGAAGTCCAAGCCCCTCCCCCCCTTGCCCAGGGTCAGATTAGATAGAGCTCTGACGATTTCGATTCGAAACTTTCCTTTTCCCTAGTCGGATTAATACAATGACCCCGGTTATTGAATGAGACTATATGATGAGAAAGAGTAACCTGGACTGATTATATTAGATGAGAGTCAGCTTCGGGTTGGAGCTGCAGATGTCGACTCCCCTCTTCACTCCCTCTTTTATGGTCATAACCGTGCCAGCCGGTTTTTTTTTCCCCACCGGTGCTGATCACCCCCTGTGGAGACCCACTACGAACTGCCAGCTCCGGAGGCTCTATGCTGTTTCTGTCGGCCCGCTTGTTAGAGAAATTTGGATCGTGTGGGTACGGGGTTGTTTTGCGTCCTAGAGTGCGATCGAAAATCGAGGCTTAGGTGCCACACGAACCGACCCGTCGACATGTCCTAGTCAGCCCCCCCGTCTCAGGTGCGCCACCCCCGACCCAGATCTGCCTCTCTCCCACCTGTCTGTTCTATCCTGTTTTGCATACCTTGAATTCGATCATGATATGGGCGAGATGCGACTTGCCGTCGCACTGCTACTCTCCTATTCCCCTTGCATCCACTACACCCGTTCCCGGTGCTATTTGGCGTGCGCCGTGCTGCCCCCCACGTTCCTCCACGCCAGCTTCTCGGTAGCTGGCGCGCTGTTCATCCAGCCTTTCCCCCTTCCCCATGGTCGCTGTCTAAACGTCGTGTCCCCTCCGATTTCGGTCCTGTTTTTTTTGGGTCCCAGTGGTCTTCTTGGTTCGGTATTTTGTTTTGCGTCCGCGAGATGTTGGATTTGTCGGTGTTGAGTGTGGGGGTTGTTTTGTGGTGTGGACGGGTCCCTGCAAGGCGGTCTGGTCGTGCTCCCCCCAACGAAGCAATCAGTACAAATGACGGCCCAGCCCAGCTCGCTTTTTCCCCTGCGCGCCCTTTTCCTTTTACTTTTCAAGAGACTTTTTCCTTTCTGTGGCTACTGGGCGTCTCCCGTTTGTTCCAGTCTTGGAAAGTTGAAAATAAAGACATCCACCGAATCTACAAGGTCTTACAGTTTGCGTCTGCACGGAACCCTTCTCCCTGCTCTCGGCTCACCGGAAGCCCTTGGATTTCTAAGCCGTTTGTTTTTTTCGTTTCCGTCTCGACAAGAGTTCTTTCCGCCCAACCCTACCCCCCTTTGGTAACATTGGAGGCCCCCCTTTCCCATCCCCCTTAGCGGTCTTTCGTTTCAACCCTATCCTGCGAGTCTTCGCCCTATGGTCTTAGCCCTTCGCCCCCCACTGATTCCCAGATCTTGGGAGTTCCCAAGTTTCCAGTTCAATACCATTCCCTCCACCTCCGATCCATTTTGCTGGTCGTCCCGCGAAGAAAAATGATTATTCCCTCGTCCATATTTCTTAATCGATCCCTGTGTCCCTTCGTTTAGCCTCGTTTCCCCTTCTTGCACTCCCCCGCTTTCGGTAGTGATGATTGAGACCGCACCCCCCTGCCGCCCCTATCCTGCCGCCCTTGTGTTGTTAAGTATGTGCGTGAGTCAATTCGAGTGCGGCGCTCTAAGTTGATAGTTTCTCGTTCAAAGACGATACTATGGCGGTCCCCCCCCCCTCTCACTTTTTTAGTCTCCTTCTCCCACCGCACGTGGTCTATAGATAACGCCTCATCTAGAGATCCCGTTGGGATGACCACCTAAGAGCTTTTACCAGGGATCTTTCCTTCCTTTTCCCTAGATTTCCCAGTATGTGCCGGTTCCTACTCAACATGGCGAAGACGTATTTCTCATAAAAAGATAGAGATGTGTGTGCAATGGTGCCGTGCACCTTCCACTGACATTCTCTCGTTGAATTATAGTGTTTTGTTGAGAGAGTGGTGATGGGATTTGTTTCAACAATTTTTAAAGTTCACCCTCTCTGGCTTGTTGTGCGCTCTCCTTTGGCGACGTTCTCGTTCGGTCGGCTCGATTTGAGACTTTTCTCGTTTGCGATCCGAATTTTAACTTCTAATGAGCTTCAATCTAGCTTCCCTCGCCTCACGTGTTGGTCCCTTTAGGAAATCACCACTTTCCTATATCGTTTCCGTGTCGCTAATCCCCGTTTTCGGAAATGGCCCCTCTGTTCCGAATCTGATGTGTGCCCGAACTGAGATTAGTAGATCAGATCGCTTCTGCCCCAGCCATCTGCACTCAGAGCATTTGCCAGCGGGCTTTTTTCCTTTTCGGCTTGTGAGCCATCACGACGCGCAGCCGGTACCTCTTTCCCCTGCAGCTTATGATTCCAAGTTCTTACCCTGGAATCATCCCCTCTCCCTTTTTAGTCAATTTTTGGAGGAATAGGACCTGGGGCCTGTTTTTTGCCTGCGGATAGCCCCCACCACCGCTTCCCGTAGTTCGATGTGTTGGTCACCGATTATTTAGACCCCTACAAGGTTAATGACCCCCCGCTCCCGTTGGACCTGGTTACCATTTTCTGGTTGAGTAATTCTTTCGACAGAATCTTTTCTTCTTCGCAACCTTTTTCTTCGTAGTCACTTTTTTTCCGAGCAATTGGTGTGTCCTTTTTCCCTCTGCTGGCGTACGCAGAGATCTTTGGGGAGAGATAGCGCCATCTCTTTTTTATTTACCGCGGACTGTCTACCGCTTGCTTTTTTTTGCCGGATCCCGCACGCGCGCGGCGGATTTGTGTTCTTTCCGTTATTTCAACGATGCCCAATCTTCCTCTCTCGCGTTCTTGTCATCTCCCACTTATCCATTTATGGCCAGACCCTGTCCTTCGCTCCGGGCCCCCTTTTGATCCGCGTGCTTGACGGCAATGGTACGACGTTTTTTCTGGGATTCTCGTTTATCTTTTTGTCTCTGGTCCACTTTTTCGTTTTCTCCCCACTTTTTTTTCATCTAACCTTCCCGTTCGAGGAGGCGAGGTTGAGATGAAGAACCCACTCTCCCCTTTAAATTCTCCGGGACTGTCACTTACCTCCTCCACCCCTTTTTTTCCGATAATCGACCGCGCAGTTCATTCTAATCTCCAGTCGTTGGTTTGCTGGAAGGATTCCCCCTTTCGTTGGCTTCTTTTTTTGAAGTCCCTGCTTGACTACCCAAACCCTCCGTGTCCTATACCATGAGTCTTTCTTGCTGTACCCCCCGAAGTTTTTCTGCCCCGGGGCTTTTATGTTCACGGCTTTATCCGGGAGTATCTTGCAGCTGTAGATTGCATAATTCCCTTTATCCGTAGCGGCACCATTCAAATTTGGCCTATAATCCTCCCCCCCTCAGAAACCCCCACCGCAAAACTCTGGTGTTTCCCTGCATTATCTAGAGTGACCGAGTCAGGAACCTTATGACTGCCTCCGTGGCGACCTCCTTTCGAAGCTGGCGATAAATTGCACCACTAAACCGCTCCCCCAAAAAAACCCCCTTACCTTCTCGCAGCAATATCCCTTACCCTCCGATGGCGCCCCGTTCTGTCCGAAAAATATGGTACACACCTCCACGCAACTTTTAGGGATCTGTGACTGATCAGTTCTTTTCTCCAAAACGAAAAAGTCCTCTTTTTACCCTCGGCGACTCGGACTTTGTCGTTCTCTGCCTTCCCTCTAGCTGTAATCTTTGCGCGGCACTTCATTGCTTTTACCCCGCTAGAAGGCTTCGGTTCATGACCTCAGGACCCCCCGGTTTGAAATCAGCCTATTATTGTCTTCTTTCTTTCCTTTTCTTTGATCCAACCCGGATTTTCAAGAGGGTCCAACGCCCTCCTTTTCACAATTATATACTCTCTCCTCTTTGGACATCCTTTTTTTTTTTGGCAGAGATTCACTTCACCTTATTTTCCATCTTGCAACACTCCTTGGTTTGATGAGCCCACTAAAACTTTCTCCATTCTAAACTTCTGCCCGAGGTTCATGCCCCATCACCGCCAGAAGTAGAGACTCCCGCTCTCCCGCGCCCTAAAATCTTCAGTCAAACGGGAGCCAGTAGAGTCTGTATTCCCCCTCTTTTACCTCACATGATAGTTTGGACTCCTCTCTTCCTGGGGGATGTAACTCTTTCGCGTCCCCTGATTGTCTGTCGGTAATTATTGAGGAGTGGTGTTCAACTTGCTGGCTTAGGATTCGGTCATATTGGAGGCACTTTTTCCCCAAACCCCCCTTTTTTTTGACCTCTTCGGTGGTGTGACCCCACTCTTTTGTCTGTCAGGGACAAGGCTTTTCTTGTTCCCTGCCCACGGTCCTCTCGTCATCCACTTTCGCACGTAAAGGCGTTCAGAGGTTTCGTGGTGTCGATTACGTTCCATGGATGTCGCCGGCTTACGGCACCCTCCCCTCTTACATTGTCCTGCTTATCGGCCCGAGTCCGGTCCCGTCCTTAGCCTCTCCTTCTTGCTCCCGAAGTGAAAACGTCCACAAGCTTTGGTCTGCTTTTATGGGTGGTTTCGTTAATGCAGCCCTCGTTCCGACTTTACCCCGGTGTAATGACGACACTCCCCCCCACCGGCGAGATGATAGCTCTCTTGGTTATTACTTTTCGGCCCCCGAAAATGACGTGTTCGTACCTCCTATTAAAAGTTTTGTAGCTCCTTCTTTCTCCTCAGTTTTTTCCCTGACGCGAGGAGATTTCCTTTTCTATGCTTCGCGTAGCCCTGTTTTGCCCGGAATAACCCTCCGAATATAACCCTTCGTCCCGTCCGAAGGACCTTTTCCCTAGCTGCAGAACTGGTCGGACATCCTTCTCTCTTTTCTTCTTTCTTTCCCACTCAGCTTTCCCGTTGCATCGTGTCATTCCACTCCCCCCCCCGAATAAGAAGAGTTCCGTTTGCTGGCCAGTACACCGTCCCATGAGCTGCGTCTTTTTTTTTCCGGCCAAAGAGGCATTTGTAATCAGTTTGTAGCCTTCAGGAGGGTTTACCGCAGATTCGCGCTCTATTTGTTCCCCCCGACAAGCGTGCCGCCTCTACCGCCTCCCGCGCTTGCCCCCCCCCCCCCTCCTGGTGCGGCTCACAGTGTAGCGAACGTCGTTGTCCGTGCCGCCCCTCCCGGTCACTCCCTATGTTAATCTTCTTGGATTCTCTATAGTCCTCGCTGACCCCCCGCGCCCCCTCCACCTGCACTCCTCCCCAAGACTCCGCTCTACTTGTCCCTCTCCGGCACAGTACCTCAACAACTGCTACCCTCGCTTATATCCAGTTCAGTGGACGCTAACCTCTCTCCATTAATGCCCATCGTCGTTACTACACCCTCGGGCTCACATATATGCGAGCCCCCGAGCCCGCGCCCTCCAATGTTTTCAGGATCTGTTTTAGACCTGGTGTTGGGTCGGCGCATCGCTGCTTTAGGATTTCTTCCGAATAATGGCCAATTGAGGTCGGCCCTGAATTTTTATGCCCAATACTATACCTTTAGTGTCATGCCATATTCCTTTGTCGACGCCCATTTGTCATATGTCCCTCCCGTCCGGCTTCCTTATTTTCGGTCTTACCAGAAGAGTTAACTAAAGTACAAGACCCAAGAAGCAGTTTCTTTTTTTTTTTCTTCTATTAAGCCTTACAACCGGTGACTTCCCCTCGTCAGATTTTTCCAGTGAGCATATTGACCCCTTTGGTCCTGAAGCAAGTACAGACGCTGAAAGTCTTTCACCTCCCCTTTGCTCGTGCCGTTTACTTTAGTAAAACGACAATTCCCCGTCGACTTCCCCTCTTCCGGCTTGTGAGGTTTCCCGATTCCGTTTTTCTTACGTCTCCCCCTCCCCTCCTGCTCGCTTTGATTATCATCGCATGCCGGTTTTCCAAACCTTACATTCTGAGCTCCATCACCCCCCCACGATTGCACTTCTCGGGGTTTTTTACTTTCTAGTGTATCGAGATACCCCTGAGTCGTCCCCCCACTTATGAGAATTTTCCAATCTTCGTCTGCAACCGAGCCGCCAGTCGGACTTCCCGCCGTACCGTTTCCTTATCCACAATCGGCTCCCGACGGATGTCGCGCCTAACTCCCTCCTCTTTTGACCAATGTCGTCAGTCAGGTATCACACCCCCTTCCTCCCCTTTGTTGTTTTCTCTGTCTATCTGTGCTGGGTTGACTGCCCCCCCCCCCTTCCGACTCATGGTGTCGCGCATCCTGTTGAGTCGATTTTGACTCTTGCGGTTGCATTCTTGTTAATTGGCCAGGGCGATCCCCGAATAATTGAAGATATTTAGTGATTCCCCTCTCCCCTGGCCCCTTTCACGTGTCGAGTGTACAGTCGGAAACCCTCTCAAACCCTATCCGTGACTGGTTGTCGATGTGACCTTAAAGCCCTGGATTCGTGTTGACCATGTCCATCCTTTTCGTTTTTTGGAAGATCAACGCATTAGCGCTTATCATAGAGCTTGGAGCTCTTTTCCCTCCCCCCCTTTCTTGCCCACTCCCTGCCTTTTTGGTGCTTTTGTCGACTTGTTTTTGCTTCAATTGACCCCCCCCCCCACGCTGCCCGCAGTTTCGGTGAACGACTTTCCAGCTTTGTCTCTCTAAATCGGTCTGATCCTCACCTCGCCCCGAATGGAATATGCGAGGAACCGCGATGGGTCGTTTTTTGTTGTATTAATGCGACCAGCCCCCCCTGGCATGTCCTTTCCTTTCGCCCTATGGTTCCTCTTGTCGCCTACATGCGCACCCCCCTTCCATGTGGGAGCTGGCCTATTTCTCTAGTGGCGTTCCGGCTGTGTGATCTTCCAGTTCCGGTTAGCCCCCCTCCCTCTGCCGAATGATTGCGTCCGTGCCTTCTTCCACGCCACTTTTTTTGAGAAGGTAAATAAGCGCGGCGCGACGCTTTCTCCTTGGTTACCCGATATCCTCCCTTTGTCCCTCCCCCCGTGGCCTGTTCGACTCCCCTTCGTTGGCAGTGGAAGACTTTTAACCTACGGTTATTTCGGTGGTGCCAGTGGTCAACGATTGCCCACGGAAACTAGAGATTGCGTGTTGTCGACGGTCGCATCCACTTGACGCTCTGTGCGAAAAGTTGAGCTCCTGGTCCCTCCGAGTGTGAAGGACTGTACCTTTCTTGATTCTTCGCTATCTGGGGCCCCCTTCCGTGTCCCGGGGCTTCGTCCCCTCTTCATCGACACCGCGCATGCAGCGTCTTTTCATGTAGATAGAGCCTCCAAATTTTATGGAGACATTCCTCATTGAGCCGGTTCCCGAACTCCGGCATGCACTCCTTGCCCTCACGATAGCCCTTGGCTATTAATTCTCCTGGCCTGGGGTGGTTCTGCTCGTTCCCACGTTGGGAGTAGGTAGTGGAATGAGCCACCCACACCCCCCCGAATCTCGGCTGTTTATACCGGCCCGATCGTGCTGCGGCGGTATTCCACGGCCTTCGTCTTAGTACTTTCTGTCTGTAGTTCCCAGCTGTAGCGATTGCCTTTTTGCTAGTGTTTTTTAGTAGCCGTAGATTTTTGCCCCCACCTTAGTCCTTGCACAAGTAATTCCCCGCCACCGAAACTGGCTCCCCCTGCGTTTAGAAAAGGAATGTACTTGTCCGAATTTCTGCGGTATTGGCCCCTTCGGCCTCAAAGCGTGGAAGACCTCTCCCCCCTACTTGGAAGAACAATATTTACTCCCCCCCCCATGAGCCCCTCCGTCTAATCCGCCCCCCCTCAGATGCCCCCTTTCCACGCTTCCCTATTATTCCGCCCCATCTGGTCCGATCCAACAGCCCATTTTCCTACCCCGCCCCCTCCTTTAAACGAGTCCAGCGGACTTAGCACCCCCTGGGCTGTGGTGTCGCCCAACCGTTTCTCCCTTTTCTTACGGAACTTGGACTACTCCTCGGACGCTGGTGACTTTTAGTCTTCTCAAGAGATTGACTTTTGACCGCGGCCCCCTTATCCTTTTTTTTGATCCTGACATCGGTCCCTGTTTCACCATCAGACATTAGAAATCCTGATTTCCTTTTCGTGGCCTACCCCTTTTTTTCTGTTCGGAACGTGACCCCTTCCTCTTTGAAATTTGAATTTGATCTATCTCTTTCCTCCCCCCTACATTTGTTTTTTGGTCCCCGAATGGCAATGGACGGCCTCTTCCCCTTTTCCTTACCCCCTCCCCGGTGTTGAAATCAAAGTTCACATCATATCATGAGCACATTTAACCGGCCCCCCCCCGCCTCGTCATGAAATACCCTAGTCTTCCCAGTTCGCGATCCCCCCCAAGCGCCTTTCTGCACGATGCTCATGTTTCTTTCCCTTTTTCCACTTTTCGAAGGAGATGACCCGATTTACCCCCCAGTCCTTCCCTTCCTTTTTTGGTCTAAGTCCTCCCCCAGGAGTTCTTCCCTCCGTCTTTCGCGCGGCGGGTTTTGCTTAATATGGGAGGCGGAGGTGGTGGGGCCCGGGCGTCGTCGTTTCGCCTGGGGCTTTTTTTTGTCGCTTAGGTGAGGCAGTATGGGCGGCGTATTTTTTCTGGGAGGATAGCTTTGCCTTCCTTCTGCACTCTTCAGTAACTTTACGGGACTTTCGGTAATCCCTCTCATGACCCGAGTTAGCACTGAGGCCTTTTTCTTGTTGATTTTTTCCTGAGCCCGGGCCTTCTGGGTTTTAGCCTCATTTATCCGCCTCACAACCCCTATCCCCTTTCCCCGTCCTTTTTTTTTTTTTTTTTTTTTTGAGGAACGATTTCCGCGAGTTCTTTAAGTCCACCCAGCTGGCCGGAATAAAGATGATGAAATTTTGCACCCCCCATTTAATATTTTTTGTTTTGGTTACTGGGTTTTTTGCTTTCCTTCCCGAATTCCCCTCTGCAGACTGTCAGAGGCCAGCCACCGTCAGGGAGAGGATCATTGCGACTCGTTTCGTTTTTCTCTCTGCCCACGTCAACTGCGTCCCCTCGAAGGGACCTTTTTCTCCACCTTCCCAGGGTTTTGTTTTTCGATTTGTCCCCCCTTCCCTTCCGGTCGTAGAGGGCAGGTTTCCCGTGGTCACTGCCGATACCACCCCCCTTCCGAATAACCCAAACGACTTCTATCATTATCAGCCCTCTGATTCCCTTTCCTATAGACGAAGTTGGGCCAGAGCCGGTCAGTTCCACCTTTCTAGAAGACGAGGCGATGTGCATCGTTGCCTCATTTTTTCACCAACCCTAACCGCTTTCTCCCGTTTTTTCCATCACCTTCCCCTCCCCCCGGTCTTCTTGCCCCTCCCGGTAATAGTCTTTTCTGGGATTGGAGAGATAGTCCGTCCGTTGCGTTTCTTTGTCGTCCGCGCGCCCTGTTAAGTAGACCGGCGCCGCCCAACACAATGGCCCCCCATTTCCTTCTACCATTGCCCCGGACTTTGCAATTATCTTCCTCTTTCGTTTCTTCCGAGAACAGATGAAGGGTTCTAATGAACTCCCCACGATGTCGATAGGCCAGTCGTCCCCCCTGTCTCCCCTATTTTATTCTCCGGTGTCTCCCGACCGTTCCATACCTTCACGATAACGCGCCCGCAGTTGTTCTGGTCGCCCCTAAACGTCAGCCCCCCTCCCCACTTTCTTTCTCCCCTCATATTCACCCAGATTCTTGTCCCTTCGCCTGGATCTTGATTCGATGCGTCTCCTGGGTCTGATGCGCCGCTGACCCCTCTGTACCCCTCAAAGCTGTAGTTTCCGTGCGATTGCCCTTACAGACTCGCCCTTATACAAGTGCATCGATTTCGGGCCTCATGGCGTTCCGCCAGTCCCTGAGGCAGCCTTCCATCATCCCGACGGCCACCTCCTAATCGGACAGATGCCTCGAGATCCCCCTTGATGTAGCTCTCAACACCCACGCATCAACTTTTATATCGGATCTTTCAGTCTCTCCCCCGTGTCTCGAGAACGTCCTGGTAGTTCAATAGCCTCCTGAGTAAACATATATGATGGCTTTAGACCCCAGATTGCCGAAGTGCCACATTCCTTCTTCAACCCTCTCAAAATTCCCCCCGGCTGCCCTGCCCAGAGCGCACCAACATCGCCGCCTTTTGGAGCGTAAAGGACTTCATATAACCATCTATATCGTTTACTTCCTACCGTGTTTTTTTTTTTCTAGACTTTCTTCTCTTGATTTCCCCTTTGATGACTAAAAGTTTTTTCCACCTCGTCCCTATGTTTCTCCTCCGGTCGTTAGCTTTGCGTTTTTCTTCCCCCAGGATGTACTGTGACTCCCTATTTACTTTTTCGATCCATAAGGGGATTCTCTGAGGCTTAGAGGTGTATCTCCCCCTTTTCCCTTTTACTGAGCCCTTTTCAAATCCCCCTCTTCCCTGTGGTCATTGGAGAGTAGTCAGCTTTATCGTTGACCTGGTCCAAATTTCCCTCCTTTAGTTGCTGAGTATAAAGTTAGAGCTTTCTCGTTCCAGTCCCCCCCTTATATTCTCTTGATAGATTCCCGCCCAAATCGCGAACATACTGAAACCCCTCGATGGAGAAGATCGGATTTCGGTATCTTTTTTGACCCTTTTCTTCCCCATTCTTCAAAGAGCTCCCTGCGTTTCACGTTGACGCCCCCTCATCCTTTCATCTGAGTTGTCTAAGGGCTTCCCGTGATACCCCCCCGTTCCACAAAACTTCGTATGTAAGAACTTTTTCCTTTCCTCCTTTTTGTACGGCTGGTTCCCTTGACAATCACCTGGGCTGCGGCGTTTTTTTCTCTTTCCTGTATCGTTTTCTTGGGATCCTCCTTGCTGACCCTACTACGTGAGCCCCTTCTTCTTTTCCATAGGGCCTACGACATATTGGCGACTGTTTCACACTTCGCGGTTTTACGGTTTGCGGAACGCCGCTTTGCGAATATTCCGTCCGTTCAATTTTTTGTACGACTCCTTTTGACCATGTTTTTGCGTCCTTTCACTCCCCCTCGCTCGAAGACAACCTCCCCCGTTGTCATCGCCGGACCCCGCTTCCCCTTCCTAGCTTCTTAAATACATGTTTTGGCTGTCGTCCCATCTTTTCTGATTCGTTCGTGCTTTGATCCCTCCCACTGGTTAAAAGTCGATTTTTTTTTGTATGTCCCCAGGGTTTGGTCACCCGATCCCCCATTTCTAGATTTTCCTTTTAGACGGGCTGTTGGTATTCCTACTCCCACGAAGAGGGCCTCCAACATTTTCTTCGTTCCCTTTCTTTCGTACGGTCTGGTCGCCAGTTTTTTTCTTGATTTATTATCCCTGGGCCGCATTGCCTACCTGTTTTTAGAAGCGCGCCCTCCTTTCTTCGGTTCGGCATAAGTTTTCACCCCTCCACCCTTCCTTTTCTCTCTGCAAGTGAGGCGATCGCCCTCCATCTACTTTGCACCGTCCGCTTGACTCGAGTGTACCGCGCTCTTATTTTCCTCCCCCCCTTGGCGGGTTTTTCTGCTCTTCCCCCCGTCGTCGTTTTGGAGACGGCATGACCGCCCCCCCCAATGAAAGTCCAATTTACATCAATCTGAGGATGGGTTTTCCATGTGTTCACCCCCCGTGTGAGACGGCGGCTTATCCGTACTCTATCTAAGTATCCAGTTTGACTTCGCTTTCTACGATGTTAATAGGGCTCTTTTTTTTAAGAGAAGCTAGATTCCAAGTATTGTAAACTTTCATTAATCGTCCCCTGAACCAGTAACAACCCCGATTAACCGATCCCTTTATCTCCCTCTTTTATTCCTAGGGTCATAGTTCTCCCACGGAACCTCCGAACTTCAAACCCTTTGCAAGTGGAACTCCTAATCACTCTTAGTGCCAATCTTTCACCCCCAAAGAGCTCGCCCTCCCCGTTCACACCCCAAACGACCACATTTTTTGAGCCATTTTTCTCCCCTCTAAATCGCACCCTCGTTCCGACAATATGACCCTCCCCCCCCTCCGCGAGAAACCCCCGCTTCCCCGCTCCCTTCTGTTGTCTTTGTCGCCCAAAGCTAATGGTTTTACCACATTTTCCTCCCTTCACTCCGGCTTCCGTTTTCTTCCTCCATCTTTCCGGCAGGAGCTTTGACGCGCCGAACCCGATGAAGTTCTGTGATTTTGATTGGTTACCGCGGCGCTTTCACTTCCGCCTATTATCCTTCCTTTGATTGCTCTCTTTCCCACCCCTTTTCTGTTTTCTTTTCCAGATGTGCACCGAAAAGCCTTTATGTCCATTGATTCGGCTTTTCCTCCCTCTTTTTTGTGTTGAGATTCTGATAACTTGAATGCAATGGCCTAGGCTTTTTCCTCTTCCCATCACCTAAACGTTTTTTCCTGATCCCCCCCGAACTCAACCTCCCCGCCCCTTTTAGAACTATTCTTATGGCAACCGCGCTCCTCTCTTTCCATAAAAGCCCTGACGTCGATCGGTTTCGCTATCCAACCTCTCGCAGTAGTACAATGTACTGTCTAAAGGTACTCCCCTTCCTCGTCCGAAAGGTATTCCTGGTACTTAGACCATATCGTTGCAGCCTCCATAGAACCGCGATGTAAGATGATCCCTTGCAGCGGACAGGTTCCGTTTGGGTTTTCCCCCTTGCAGTCTTCTGTGTAGAAATTCATGGTTGGAGGATTTCTGCTTGTTTTGTGTCCCTCTGTGGCTGGTTCGATTCTTGTAGGAGTTCCGGCCGTTTGGACCTTTTAGGAGCTCGGTGATTACCCTTCTTCTTTTTCCTCCCCTTGCCTTTCCGTTTCCCTGCCCATATTCGCCTCATTAAGAGCTCACGACAGGCTTTCCGCTTTGTTTTCGGTTCCAGGAGTATGTGTTTTCCCCATGATACGGTTTGCAGCTACCGTACGGCTCTCTATTTTGCTACCTCCACCGCGAAATTATAAGTAAGTTAGCTCAGTCGTCCCCCCCTTCTCAGATCTTTCAACTTCTGGCCCCAAGCTAGAATGGTCCTTCCGGCGGCATTTGGTTTTTGTCTTTCCGGAAGTCCCACTACCTCTGGTTACGAGCCTCCCCCCAAACCTTCCCCTGGATCCTTTAGATGCGCAACAGGTCCCCGATTTGGGTTTTAATCAGAGCCAACCCTTTTTCTGTGCCTCCTATCCAGTTAGTTAAACCTGGTCGTGTCTTCCCTAACCCTTAGAGCGGGATCCTCTACTTTTCTGACGCCTTCCGGAAGGAATGTGATTTTTGGAATACATCAACCGAATATCATCCCCCCCCTCCTTGCGTAATCCAAGCACTTCGGCCCCCCCCCCCCTTGAATTCTCCTCCTTCCTTTTTCAGCCTTTCTGTTGTGCGATGCCTACGGACGTGGAAAAGGGCATCGTTTCCCCCCCTCCCTTGGCCCTCCATGACCTCCCTCCCCTCGTTCCCTTTTTTTCTTAAAGGCCCACGCAACCGCGGACGTCCGGCCACTCTTGTATTGACAGCGTCTTGTTTTTCGGCTTATCGTCAGGAGTGAGTTTTTCGGTAGTCTCCTCTCCTTCATGTGCGTCGACACATGGCCCCATTTTTTCGACGTTACTTCCTTCAGTGTCGTTTGATCCCGATCCATAAACATTCCCCCTCTTCCTTCACTCCGGATTCGAACTCTTTAAGAACGTAGACACTATGGATTCGCGTCCGGCCATCTTAGGTCTACATCCTCTTTTTCCCAAATAAAGGACTTTAGAACCCCCTCCCTTTTTCATCTTTTTGACTTTCTCTTATCCGATCCTCCCCCCCCCCATGGCTGAGAATAGTAGTATCCAGTTCTCTGATTTGATTATCTCGGAAGCCTCTTCTCGCCTCTCTCTTAAGGACGGTCGACCGTTTCCCTAAAATCTTCTGTTTTTTTTCTTTCTATTAACAAAAAACTTAGCCGCCCCAGCTGCGATCGATGTCTGAGGTTTGCAGAGGTAGTCCGTCATCGTTCTGCTTGCGATTCCCCAGACACCACTAACCGTCTCTTTCTCTGCACCAGTCCCTTCTGCGGAAGCCTGACGGTCAAAACTCTCCCATTGTCCTCTAAACCCTTTCGGTCATGATTTTTCTACGGGCCTGCGTCCCCACCCCCCCTTTGTCTCAGATCCGCTGATCTTAGTCAACTTGCCTAAGGTAACTTTATTCGGTCTTTCCAAACCCCCTATGAAACAGTAGTTCACGTAAGGAAGGACCAAAAGATACCTCTTCCCGCCCTGCATGCTTCGAGGCACACAATAGACCCTCTTTGTTCTTGGAAACTGGGAGGCAGTCACTTGGCCCTTCCAGCCTCTCGTTTCCTCCTGAAGAAGTCTTTTTTGTCTCTTTTCGCTGAGTTCCCTTTGACTTTTGATTCCCCATTTTCATCCCAGCGCTGCGAGGTTGTGCTGCGTCCTTTGAAGTTTGCCCTTGCAGCTTTTCTGGGGTCCCCTGTCTTTTTGGTCCTCCTCCTTCCCTGTCTCTGTTTCCGACAGAATCTTGAATGTCTATGAGTTTCTCCCTCGTGGAGAGAGTCTTGTTTATGCCCCATATCTTCCAAATCCCCCTCCCTTTGCCTTTACCTTTTTTGTGTGCGGCGATAGACCCTTCTTTGTTTGACCTGGCCCATTGCCTTTCTTTTTGCTTTTCCCTATTTTCCCGGAGATTTCCGAGCTGCCCTCACTAGAGGACCCTTTGACGCCCTCCTTCTTCCTCCTAAAATCCTCTTTTGTCAGTTGATCTTGCTTGTTGGGAGGGTGCTCCCCTCGAAACTCCGAGCAGCGCTACGGCACTCCTCATGTTCCAATCCGGCTTTTCTTTTCCCATTTGCTCGCTTCGTATCCCCCTCTCCCGTTTCTGGTAGTGGCTTTCCCCTTCTTCTCTGTCTGCTGCTCAAGCAACATTGGGCTCTCCTTTGCTATTGGCACCGCTCTTTCGACCTTACCCTTCTGATCCACTTCGAGCCCGTGCTCTGGACGTACCCCCGTCTGATTTCTTAGAAGCAGAATTAGGTTAGTCCGCTATGATTTTCCTCCGATGTCTCCGTCTCCAGATTGGCAACTTTTTCCCCCTCCTCACGTGGGCTCTTTATATCTCGCCCCGAGACATTAAAGACAAGATGGTCGCATTCCTCCGCCCCTCGCGATTTTCTCCCGCTTTGCTTAGAAGGACTCCCCGCCCCGTTGCTCCTTCCGTTGACCTGTCGGGATTGTGGATCAAATTGCTTTTTCAGGTTTCATTTCTGGCCCCCTCCGAAGTCTGGCGTGTTCTTTAATTCTCAGCATGAATACTTTCCCTCTCAACTCTCCCTTTCCAAGTTGGTTGTGATTAATTTCCTTTTTCTGTTATCCTTCTTCTTCTGGTCACAGGACTCCCACGGCCTTGCCTGAGAGCCTTAATAACTGAGTAAATCATCCCACGCGGATCGGTCTCCTTAAGGTTAGATCGTCTCCCCACCATCTTTCCGGAGATATTTTCTTCCCCAATGTGAGTTGTTGAGACGGCCTATTGCAAAGTTCCTAATAGAGTCGCCCTCCTAAATTTCTCAATGGCTTTTTTGGGCTTGCTTCCGTCTCCCCCCTTCTTTTGGCAGGGGGGCGCTATTCCCTCACACACTAAATCCCCGACTTGATTGGTACTCCTTTTCCCCCTATTTTTTTTCCGTGCCTCTGCTTTAACTTACCTTTTCGGGTCTTATAGCATCCCCTTTGTGATTATTTTTTCTCCCTTAGCGCTATGCAACCGGTTCATTTTCCCCCCTAAGAACTGACCCCCGAAACCCAAGCGTACACTCCGTCTTGACATCCCCGAACTTGTCTGAGGTCCTTGTTTGATAATTCGCGTCACTTTAAAGTGTGACATCCCAAAAGCTTCTCCCCTCCCTACGCCCTCTGCCCTGATCAAAAACCCGAATCTCCCCCTCCATCTCGGTCACGACCGCCTCCTACCCAATAGTTACCTCCTCCGTATCCCCCCCGCGCAATCCCACACCTCTGAGAACCCGACTAAAAAGAACAACTTCCTTCCCCCTGCCCAAACTTTCGTCGGACCCCATTCCCATGATATAGTTTTCGTTCGCCAGATAATGTTCCTTACCTTAACTTGTGAGCGAATTCGTAGTTAGATGTCCGTAAATCTGAATCTCGACGGTTTGGAAGTCTCCCCCTATACTCTTAGGGAGGTTTTTTTTTTCCTCCCTGGTGCCACGTTTCCAATCCTAAATCTGAATGTGATTTCTTTTTTTCTTTGGCTTCCCCTACCCCCAGCGTGAGGTGTATCCCTCTTTCCAAAAATCCCCCTTGTTTTCCATTGCATCCGTGCTCTCTCGCCTCCCCCGTTTTTTCTAATCTGCTCATGAAATTCCCTGATTTTCTTTTCCCTCTGCATCCGCAAAAAACCTGGTGGTTGTTTTTTTTTCCTGTATCCCAAGCGTGCCCCAGGACAACTAGGTCGCATTCATACCCTTTTGAGGACCCCCTCTCCTCTTTTCCTTCCCCTAAAAGCACTTTGTTCCCCCCCTTTTTTCCGCGTTTCCCCCTAGTCTTCCCCTAGTGTAATTTCAATTGCCCCAAGGATCCCTGTGCTTCCCCTCCTTACTACCAATTAACGTAAGACCATGTTTTGGGGAGGTTTCCTTTTGGCCGAGCTGGTTTTTTGGTTTGGTGGTAGGTTGGTTTCGCTTTTTGTTTTTTCTGGGGGGTTTTTTTTCTCTTGTTGGTGGTCTTTTTTTTGTGGGTCTTTGTCTGGTTTGGTTTTTTTTTCTCTTTTGTTTTTTTTTGTTTTCTTGTTTTTTTTTTTTCCTAGCTTTGACCTACCATCCCGAAGATCTCATTTGGAATCCCTCTCCGCTTTCTCTCTTCCCCGGTGTAAGGTGGAGTTTTCATTTCGCTGCACATATTGTTAGATTCGGATAGTCCATATGGTCTTCTATTCTTTGGCTGCCTCTTTTTCGAGGGATAGGTGTTTTCCATATTAATTTGGCCGCTGAGGCTTAGTTGCCCCCCGGTCCCAGAACTTTTTATGCTCAAGCCCCCTGTCACTTCTCTTAACTTCCCTTTTTCGATCACCCAGGCGTTTTTCCTTTTGTTTTGAGATTCGTTTCCAGCTTGTATTCAATTATAAAATACCATATTACACTCCTTCTTCCTCTCCATGCAGTCCTAAGTCTCTTGGCTCATTTTTCCTCGTCGTGATCGTGCCACATGCTACAAAAAAATCATCTGCATGTATTTGAGGGTTTCATGTTGTGGTGAGGTCATCTCTCTCCCCAAGTATTTTAATCCTGTTTTTAGCTCCCCCCTTAGTTCTATAGTCCCAGTGGCGCTTTTTGGCTCGATTCTTCTTAACCGTGCAAATTCCTTCTTTAGTCCCCGCCCCCTGCTAATCTCAGTAAAGGGTTCTTCTTCCTATCTGCTTCTTCTCGTACCTCGGGGACTTGTTATATGGATTTGTTGACGGCGCTCCTTCTGCCGGTATTCTGTGCGCCCCATTGATAATTAACCTCCTCATTCCAAACGTAGCCCCTTCCTTTCCCCCATAACGTCCTGCCCCTTAAGGATCAAGTTTTCGAATGTCCTTCCAAGCTTCTTTCTGTTTTTCTTGGGATGTCCCACTCCCCCCCCTCAGACTCTGCTATTTTCCCCGGGTCAATAGTCTTCCCTTTCCCTTGGACCAACCCCTGCCGATTCCTTTAACGTTCGTTACTCCACACTTCCGTTTTTGCCCTCGCGGTCCCTTCGAATTGACCCTCCCCGTAAAAAACGTCCCTCCTAGGACCTTCCTCTTGAGGTGAGTTCCTCTTCCTGCGTGCGTAGTTTCTTTCCCGCCACCCCTGGACAATTGTCTTCGTCAACCTCATATCATCCGGAACTCTTCTTCTTATAAAATTTCCCTGAGTGACGAAATCCTCCCCCCTCTGTCCTATATTGAACATTCTAAACCAGTCTCTAAATGTTCTCTGGTCGCCATCCTGAGTTCCCACCCCCCTAACTCCTCTTAAAGAACGGTTGGCGCATAGATCCTCTTTTCCTCCCCCCATTCTTGATCCCTCCTTGCCCTATTTCTTTGGAATAGCTCGTTCATTCTCTTCTCCGTTCGTAGTACGCAATATGCCATTCTTTCCTGCCCCAAGAACGCTTCTGCGGTTTTTCTTGAGTCCCCACCGAAACTCCCCCTCCCATGAAGAACCTTTCAGTTGGCTGGGGTGAGGTGACTATTTCTTGGCCTTCACCTGTCTAGATTTCTTCATCCTCTGAAAATTTATTCCCCTGCCTCATGAGGAAAGTGGCCCCGTTCCCCCTTTCCCCTTTCTTCTCTCCACCACCCCTCCTGCACTTCCCTTCTCTTGTTTTCCCTTTCCGACTTGCATCCCACACTTAGGAGATCTCTGATCTTTTAGTCAACTCAGTTCTTTCCTTTCCCCCCCTTATTCTGGGATAGCACAGTTGAATCGCCCCCCCCCCCCACTTCCTTCTCCCCCGGAGTTCTCACAATCGTCGAAGGATTCAGAGTCAAACATGCGAGATTGTGAAAATTTGTGCTCCTTTACCGGGCCTACTTCCCCCCTAAATTCCTTTTTTTCCTTCCTTTTGTTTTTTCCGAGATGGTCTGAGCGGCTTCGGTGCTGCCTCACCTTTTTTTCCCTCCAATGAGATTTTCCCCCCAGTGTTCTCCTCTCATAGTCCAGGCTCCTCTTTAATGCGTCTTTCGGCCTTGACTTTGACAGTACCCCGGATTTTCCCTCTAAACTGTACTGCCAATGATGTGTTCCCTGATTCCTCCCTTCCCTTGGTCAATTCTTAAAGAAAAATCCTATTATCTTTCAGTTTGATAGTGAAATTTCTTTGGTGAAATGGAATCTTTTTCCCTCCCCTTTTTTTTTTTGACCTCTACATGGTCTCCGACTCCTCCAATAATACTGGACTTTCACTCAATCCCGACACTCGATGCGCATCGGACAGGGAGGCTAGGGAGGCGGTTGTTCGCCAATCTCCCCCTCCGAGTAGTTTCGGTTGACCCCTAGTCCTTTATCTTGATGATAGAAAAGGTTCTTTCGGCGATTTTCAAATCGAAGCCAGACCTTTTGCGCCATCTTTAGCTAACTTATTTCCTCACTGGGGTCCTTTTCTTCTTTGAGACAAGTTCCCCATCTGCTTGTGGTATCTTTCAGGTTCTGGTCACTTATTAGCATAGGGAGACCACTCCGTCTAAATTCAGACTTCCCCTCAGAAATTGGTCAGGATCCCTGACCTCCTAGGCCACAGACCTTTTCTGGTTCGTATAGAACTCCTCTCCGCTTTATTAGTTACTCCGTCCCTGTACTGACTCTACTTGCCATGTTGGAGTGAGAATTGGCTAATTTCATCTTTGAGACGGGACCGCCCCCAGACCGTACAATTTTCTCTTTCAAATAGATGTCCCATCCCTATTGCTCTAACAGGCCCGATCTGTTTTGTGGAAGTTTTCCCAGCCACCAGTTCTATGACTGAAGTGCCTGGATTGATTGACAAGTTGGTTTTCAACGTCTTAGGGATATTCCCTCTCATTACGTTCCGTCCGTTATTGGAATCCTCCCCTAACCCGAAGCTTTGCGTCTTTCCTAGCGTCTTTCCCCTTTGGTCCCACTTTTCTTTGAATGATTTTCCCCCCCCTACGGATGGTTTGCGGGATTCTTTTCCTTTTTATTATTCTTTCCGGACGGCCGGCCCGTTCCTCTGAGTTTTTCCTTCCCCCTTTCTCCCCCCGCCCGCCCTCCCGGCTCGGCAGTTCCGTCTCCCTGTCCTCAAGAATGCCTTTTACTGTTGGAGAATATAATGCCAAAGAAAGGATTTACCACAAGTTCCGTCTAATATCTCTACCGCCGTTTTCTCCTACATTTCGTTGGGGTATGTGATCCCGTAGTGGGAGATTCATTACAGGCATTCCATCCCACCCCCTTCCCCCGTGACCACCCCCCCTCCCGTTTTCGTGTTTTCCCGATCGTGCTGCCTGCCGCTGCTTTTTAAGGCTTGGCTTCTCCCCCCGGGTTTCTCGCATCTTTTAGCGATACTTTTTATGGGTTATCCTAGATAACCCGTATTGGACCCCAATTACTCCTGACCCCCCCCCCGCAACCCTTTTGAAAGGCCCCTAACTGCCGTTTTCCCAACGCCTTCTGATCGACTGACCGCTCCTTAAAAGTGCTGAATGTAACTACTTTTAAGTTCCTCGCCCCTCCTCGTCCCATGTTCCCCAAACCACGACTCCTAATAAGTACGAACCCCGACTCCTGACCGGTGAAAAATTGCAATCCACCCCTCCTTCCCCCCTCCACTTCATGGACGCCCCCCCCCCCGATGTCCTCCATCTTCCCCCCTACAACACCCTGCCGCTTTCCATTGAGGTGACATTCCCTGTTCTCTTCTGGAGGCGGTTTCCCCCACACCGCTCATGGTCTCCCTTTAACATTTAATACTCTCTTGACGCGGACGTCTCGTCCGTTTTCTCATGTCCGACATTATGAGACCTTCCGGCTTTCGGTTTGTTTTATGAGTGCTCAACCCGATGACAGAGGGTCTTTTTGTCTGACCTCGGTCTTCCTATCCGTAATATTAGCCTGCTCCTTTTTTGATTTTCTTTCCTTTCTTTGTCCCCGTTTGATGTGTGGATGAAAGAGGGTACATCACAATCCTATGTTTTCAATTTTTCATTTCCGTCG
>Ga0179593_1390883_pt1 | contig 24692 bp, 33 predicted proteins | sample CZODoug2_1_08_16_FD_185931 | JGI IMG/M metagenome (GOLD analysis project Ga0179593, IMG submission 185931) | Vadose zone soil fungal communities from Angelo Coast Range Reserve, California, USA - CZODoug2_1_08_16fungal (PacBio error correction) | ecosystem: Environmental > Terrestrial > Soil >... | reverse complement strand
ACACTTCTAATCCCCCCCACTCACGGTTCTCTCATCTCCCCCCCCGGACACTCTCGCCGCGATGCGGCCCCCAAACTCTTCGGACAAAATTAGACATTTTCTTGAAACCCTGTCATGAAACCGTCTTCTTTTTCCGGTCTCACCACCTTAACCCCTAGTGGGTTACGAAGACGCACAGTTTCCCGAATGTTCAGGTCCTCCCCCCCGGTTTCAGCCCTTCTTAACCGGTACACCATATTGGATGCTCTTTCCCTTCATCTCTTATCCAGGATTTCCAGACAGCGAATCGCTGGATGACTGGAATCCGCTGCAGCTTTTCTCCCCCTGTATTCGATTTTCCCCTTTTTCTTAGTAAGTCGAGAAGCTCGTTCCTCTGTATTCAAGGCTTCGGTTTAGATTTTCCCCGCTTTCCCGGTTCACCCTCCGTTGTTTTTTTTGACCACTGCTATGTTTTTTTCTTTTTCCTCCTTCCAAAATTCGAAAGCACGATCTTCCCTGCAATCTCATATGCCTCCTGGAGAGGGTCTGTGACTACTCCGGATTTTGACTCCCTATCGACGGCCCCATACTTGCACATTCCTTTTCTTCTAGAGCCCCCTCCGACTACAAATTCCCTCCCTCCACCCTCCCCTTTTTTTGGTATCGTTAGCCCATGCACGATCGTCCCACCCCTAATTCTCCCCCGTCGACCCCTCATATGAATCTGGGCTTTCCTCTCTTTTGAGGGATGCGGCTGTCGATTTTTATAAGGATGCGCTCCTCTTCCCCCAGCATCGATCCAATACATTAATTGACCAAACCAAATTTTCTTTCTCTTCCTTTTTTGACCAGACACCCCTCCCTAAGAGTTCCTCTTTTCCCCAAGTTGTTTTCTTCCCTCTCAGAGTTCGAAGAATGCTCTGCGATCTATCTTGTTGACCCTTTACCTTCGAGCTTCCCCTCCTCAATTTGGTTTGAGTTCGACGCGATCTTACTCCCCCTTCAAATGAAATCTTAGCTCTGCGAATATCACAAATTGTACTATCTTTTCTCCAACATATCGATGAAGTGGGGCGTCGGCGAGGGCCCTTTGACATTTTGTTTTTTTTTCTTGTTTGGTTTTTGGCCGGCATCCCCCAGTTGCTATTGGCTCGTAGAAGACTCCTCTTTGGGATACTAAGATCTTCTCCCTCTATTTTCGCCGCTCCCCCCGACCGCGGCCTATTGAACAAAGCCGCCCATTCCTCCAGGCATTGTTTTTGTCCCCCTTCGTAAGCCTCCCCTCGCAGAGCTTTTCCCATTTCTCCGTCAACACAATCTCTGAACACTCAACTTTCCTTTTTTGCCGGCCCTTAGGAGCTTCCCGTCGAGTCCCTCCGCCGACTCCAAAAAATCTGCACCTGATCACACTCTCTGGAAGAGCCCCCCCCCCCCTCGTCCCGATGGCGCTTGTAGCCCATAGCCGATTCCTCTCTCCTTCCAAGTATCGGTTTTTTCAAGCCGCGCAAGTCTTGAGTTCGGCAAGGCCCTTCGCCCAAGACTCTTTAACGAAGAGACAGTCCTAATTTTTGCGGCCTCGTCACCCCCCCCTTCTCCCCCTTTAGCGGCGGACAGGTCTCTCCTTGAGCGGGGCTTTCCTCGTACAGCCTCCACACTTCTCGTCTTCTGTTAGCGTATTTTTTTTTACAGTCCCTGTCAATGCGCGTCTACAGGAGGATCTGATGCCAGGTAATCCCTTCCTCTTGTCACCTCTCTCTTTTTCTTTCCGAGGTGGCAGAATTCGATCCGTCTTTATCCTCGATAAATTCCGATACTCCGCTGCGCTGACTTTTCCTTAACTTTCTACGACGTTTTGTGTCATTGCCTTCTCCCTTTCTCGTCCATAGGATACGGTCCATTTCGCGGCTCCTCAAATCCCTCATTGAATTTGCCTCCGACACTTTTACTATTTTCTCCTAACTTCTCCTTTATCTCCCAAGCTCTTCCGCGTTTTTCTTCCGTTTCTCTACCGGCGTTCCCCAGACTGTTTCAGATCCGCCTCCTTCTTTCTGCAGTAATAGTACTTTTCCACCCTGACATCCTCTCCCCCCTCCTCTCCCGCATGTGTAATTGTCATTTGCATCCCTTATATTAAAGATCCTCTTAGTTGACAATGCTTGCGACCCAGCCAATGCTTCCCTTCACGAATCGTTCTCGGCCTCCGTTTTGGCATCGGTTTAGATTGCCCCCCTTTTGCTAAGGTTTCTTAGTCTTTCATTTTTCGCGATCTCTTTAGAAACCCCAACTTTTTCCCGTGTCCTCGGTCCCATCTCATTTTTTCTGTGCCTCCCTCCCTTTGTGACCTTGGACCATCCACCTACCATGTCTACCCTCTCAGGAGATTTCCTTTCGATAGGCGTTCCCGCTTCATGATGAGTAATACAAAACACAAGTTTTCCCCCCCCCTCCCCCCCCAACCAATTAATCTTGTCTCATCCTGGCCTCCACTGCACCCACTATTTTAAATGGCCTGTGAACCTTCTATCCCCGGGTTTCGTTTCCGTAGACCGGTATGCTCCGCTTCCACCCACTTGGCCGGAACCCAACTTTGAAGAACTGCTTCCCGACCATTTTTCGCGGACAACCCACCGGATTAAGCTGGCCCGAAGGCACCACGTATTTCTGAATTTTTGAGCTTACCCCCGCCCCCGGTTTCCTCCCTCTAGGCGACTACCATTCTTCTGTCGAATCCCTCTGCTCCGTCTCGATTGAATGGCCCCCCGATTTCTGTACGTCATTCCCGCATTGTCGGACACAACTTTCCGGGCCCCTATTGCGACACTGATCGTTTGCATTTTAATAGTTGATCGTTTTTCCCTACTCTCACGTTCTCCTTAGCGCATCATTTCCTGTACCTTCTGCCAGCAGTAACGCTTCGTTGAAGCTTCGTCACCGCCCCCGCCGAAACCTTTGCTCCCCTAGGACTCCCACCTGCTTGTTTTCGCTACTTGGGACCCCATTATGAGTCCTTGCCGGTGATGCCCGTCAGTACCTGGAGGAAAGAGTTCCGGCGTATTGATCGTCCTATTTGATCCTCACCCTGAACCCGTCCCATCTTAGATCTTTATCTTTTCTCATTCGCCGAAATCGAGGAGACGAGCCGATGTCGTAAGTGAGATTCTTATGGGGTAAAACGTTTCCTGACTTCTTGGGCCGGTGTCCCCTAAGCTTCTTTCGGACCCCTTTAAGTCTTTCTATCTGCCTGCATCTCCAGAGTTTTTCTCCTTCTCTTTGTTTGGGGTTGTAAGAGAGTGTGCGCTCTCTCACCAGTCCCTGGGTTCCCTCCATACCTCTCTTGTCCAACTGCCGATGCGCCAATGCGTTTTTGCCCCTCTCCCTCGCCTCCTCCACCCCCCCCCTTCTCCCTTGCTCTCCTGATTCGCTTTTAGCGATACTAGAGCATCAGCAGTTGCCTCTCTTCTCCCGTTCTATTCCGCCTCCGATACATACGCGTCCCCACGCGTTCCCTGTCTGCGCCCGATGCTGTCCAGTTTACGCTTTCCTAAGGGTTCCCCCGTCTCGCTCAACCATGCCAGGTCTTAAGAAAGTTCCCAGGTCCTCCCTTTCCTTTCTTTTGATTCGACCCCCCCCCTTGCCCTCTTAATCGATCTTGATGTTTTGCTGTGCCCGTACCGGAATTTGATCCCCTGTTTTCCGATTTAAAGTTGTGCTTCGAACGCTGATCCCATCTAATTACCCATCGGGTCTTTTATCATAGAGACTTTCATAACTTTTCGAACCGGAGGTTCATGATTGGTCGTGACTCCTCAGATCCTTCCGGTCCACTCTATCCTCTCCTTAATTCCTCTTGTTTAGTATCTCCGAATCGTCATCGGTCGCTCATTTCCTCGACCTTTTTGCAGTTCCTTTGCATAAGGTTTTGGTTTTTACCCTCGAGTGTCTTCGGAACGCGGTTTCCAAGTTGGTGTTTTTGCACTTACCCAATTGTGCGTCAACTCATCCGTCTGTAACGAAACACGGATTAGTGGTCTCCCGAGAGGACCCTCTTTCCGTATTCGTGCCAGTCTATTTTATGACGACACCCTTCTTCCTGTTTCCCTCCCTCTTCCTTCCCTGGTGGCTAATTTACTCCGCCGCCCTATGAGAAGTAACTTTCTCGTCGGTTCCTTTAGGGACTGGCTTCTTTCCCGGTTCACACAGAACTTCTCTCCTAAATCGCCTTCCTTGGTACTAGTGGAATTCCACCACATGATTTTTTGTGGCGTCCCTTTCTTCTGCCTCATTAAGCGTCACCCTTCCCCCCTTCGATTAGCCGCCCTCCCTCACCCATATAAAGCCTGGGGCAAGACCGTCTTTAGATAGTATGGACGTCCGTTTCTGTTGCTCTCATCGGATCATTAACTTTCTGAAGTTCCGAAGCTTCGGATGCATGCGCCCCCCTTTTTTTCGATTACGTCTGGCGTTGTCCCATTTTTCCATTACTTGCATACTCTTCTGCCGATCCCACGGGCTTTTTTCCTCCTTTTTCTATCATTTCCCCTTCTCAATTCCACCGAGCTGCTTTTCCTTTCAGGGCCTCGTCCCCATGGAGTCCGCTTTTCCAATTGACGTCGTTATCCGGCCCGACGCTTCCCGATCCCGGTCGTTCGCGATTTTCCTAAACAGGATACCCTGACATTATCACCTTCTTCGAAACCCCAGGTGCGCCTCCTAGCTCCAGCGTGACCAAGGTTTGCATTCATATCGAGTCTTCCCCAGAATTCAAGAAACTCGGTCCACATCTCATGCAAATCTCTCTTCTCGGGATTGCTGTTCAACTCCGGCCTCACCTTCCGCTACCCCTTGACCCATTTTCATCGACTCGCACCGATAATCTCTCCGTTTCCTGATTCTCCTAGGTCCTCGCCGCCCCCAACCAACCCCCCCCCCGGTCCTCCTGCCCTTTTTGTTCGTCGCTTTCGCCGAAAACCATTCTCCGAGGTCGTTCCATGTCCTCTTCTGGTACCCGGGCCCTTTTGACCCCCCCCGTTTATCGGCATGAGTACCGGGAAAAAGTCCATGGTGCCTACGACCTGGATCATGGGCTACAAGTTTTCGCACCTCGGCCCGTGAGGCTGCTCCATTCTGTTGTAGGCTTTGGGACCTGTTTTACTGTTTGCTTCCTATAGACTCGAAGCCATAAGAGACCCCCCCCCAACGGGATTTGATCACGGTTGTAAGCCGTACTTCTCATTTTTTTACGCATACTTGTGAAGATCCCTCTTTTCTCTGTCTCCTTTGCCCCCTAACACATCCATGCTGTCCAACCTCTAAGGAGGATTTGCAGCCCTTGCGCGCGTTTCTTTTCGGCTTCCTCTTCTGCAATTTACGGTTAGAGTGTATCCCCGCTCTGATTGTTTTTCGCCTTTCAAGCACCCATAATTATAGCTAGCTTTCTGAGCCGAGAATGCCCTTCTCCTTTTCCGTATCCAACTCCGCCTTTTATTCTTTCCTCGCCGATACTCCCGCCCTTTGTGTATCACTAGTAGGCAATTATTCTTTTCAGCTTTTCCTTTTTGAAATTGTCTCCCCTGCTTCTCCACCGCAAAATGTCGGGCCAACACTTTTTCAACGTCCTGACATCACTCCACCGGGCCAGATAGCGCTGGCGCTTCCCTTTTCTTAGGACCTCTCCCTTCTCAACCCCCCTGTGTTTCGGGTTCCCCCTTCCCTTCCTCATCCGTGTTGGTAGGCAAAAGCATTCGAGATCTAGAAGTTTGCTATTATCATACTCCCCTGTCTGTGCTGGGACGATAGTGGCCTGCCTTATCGCTCCGGTCTCTCCTAACAGCCCGCATCCCCCCCAATTCATCGCCACTCTTCAGCATTTGGGTCCTTTTTTTCCGATTTCTGTTGTTCCGATCTTTGTTTCTTTGTCTCCGACGACCCCAACCCACAGGGAATCTTCGACCGCGGCAGTTTAGCCCGTCTTGCGCGCTACTCATTCATGTTGAAAGAGGCAGTAGCTTATTTTCTGTAGCTCCAATCCTCTGGTAGTTTTCCCCCCAAATCCCCTATCACCGAATATATGCTTACTTATTCCGATTGTGATTTAGCAGTTATCTTGATACTCATTTTCTGTGGGCATGAGACAGTCTGTTTTCCCCACTTTACGTTATCCTCTCCCTCCGCCCTTGACTTCCGATACTTCCTCCCTCCTGACGCGGTCGCGTGACCCCTTCCCCGGACTTTGCGCACACCAGCTGCCATCTTTCAAGTTAATAAACCGATTCCCTTTTGCTTTCTGGGTCTCCTGCATCTTCCTTTCAAGTTTTCTCTTTCCCCCCCCTTTTTTCTCCTTTTCGGCAGTTTTATGGTTTTCACCAGTCTTACGTGTTCCGATGCCCAATTCGTGTTTCTTCTCCGCTTTTTTCGGACCAACTGATTTCCTTCGACCGTAAGTCTCATTGCTTCGGTGTGTCCTTAACGTTTTTCCATTCCCTTTTTTGCCCCGCATGTTTTTTGGAGCCATCGCTCCCCCCCCAGAGCCTTTTCCCCTTTCTTGTATATTCTCAACCGTGCATTTTGGGAGGGATAGTTCCCTCTCCTGTTCCCCCTCCTCCTTTGTTTCTCGTATCACGATACCCACAAAATTCCCGTTTCCGAGAAACAAATCGGCATCTTCGCGATGCTTCTCACCCACATTTTCTTGAGAAAAGTCGACATTTTCCCAAACGGTCAGTTTTTTTTCCTCCCAAGGAGAAACCCCCTTCCCCCCCCCCGTTTTGTTACCTCCTTTCGACGAATCCTCCTCCCCCCTCCCTGCCTTTCCCAGACCTGCCTAAAAGGCTCCCCGCTTTTAATGATCGTTTCACTCCAGTCGTGACCCTCGCCATGCTGGCGGATGCGTCCCAGATTTCTGCTTTTTGTCTAGTTCTCTGTTTCAGCGACTCGTTCGTCGATCCGTCTCTCCCCCTGCTTCCCTGGTTCGTTGAGGTCTCTCGATTGTTCCCGGCCCCTTCCTGTCCATGGGTTCCCCCCTCCCCGTCGTCATGCTCTTCGATAAAGCAGTGCTCCTCTTTCACTATACCCCTTCCTCGTCCCCATCCATGTTCTGTATGCTTTTCCACATATTCCCTAGGATTGTCCTCCATCCCAACGCTCGACGGTCTCGTGCTTTTTCTTCACTCTCCCTTGACCCAATCCCTCCGAACATTTCACCCCCACCTGGTTTTTGGATCGTGAGACACTACTCTCCTCCCCCCCCCACTAATCTGTCCCATGATGAATACGGGGTTCCCCCCCCTCTGTCTTTGGCGTAGGATGCTTTATCTCTCGGCCAAGCCCGTTCTCATTACAATCAAACAGTGAGTACCCCAGGTCTACTCTCCACAAACGGCGTCCCTATCGCTGCCTTTTACCCTAACCCCCCTTCTCCTCTTTTAGTTTTTCCCCAATTGGTCCCCTTTCACCCCTGACGCATTCGACTTGAGGCTCTCCCGTAGATATATGGACACTTTCCGTTTACTGAAGGCGGATTGACCGGTTGTTCCCCCTGTACCCATTTTTTTTTTCAGGGATTTCCGCTTTTTCCTTACCCCTTCACCCTCAAATCTGCGTCTCATTGGCGACTACTCACCCCTGTCGAACTCCTCTGCGCTCCATCGATACTCTCTTATTCCTCCAGAGACTTCGCATTTCTCCCCGGACCAGCTTTGCCTATGGCGGTATGTTGACTCTTCCCCCCTCCGATCGGTTCTTCCTCGGCCACGAACTCGCTTTCTTTTTTCGCCGCTGTCGCCCCCACGTCCTCCTCCTTTCTACAATACCGCTCAGTTCAGCCGAGTTTGAGGGCGGTCACTCCCGACTCAGTCGCTTCACCCCTCGTCGTCCCCCACCACCTCTCACCGACCCCGTAACAACTTTTCCTTGTAGGCGCCGGTCTGTCTGGCATTCGAGGCGCAGCCGTTCCGAAGACTCTAATTTTTGTTCACCCCCCCCTAGGTCAACAATCTTTGTTGCACCCCCTTGCACGATGTTACTTTTCTCAATCTGCCTAGGCCTCGCAGATCACAGATCACCGGTGTTTTTTGAAGAATCCCCCATTGAGGTGACAATCCAAGTCGAAAACCGGTTCTGCCCTTTCCTCCTCGTCTCCCCTGTTTTTTCTGGTCGTCACTTTTTCCGACCCCGTAGAGCCGGCCAAGTGGCGTTGGTGAGGGAGCAGGCCCTGTCCCTAAGCCGGCAACGGGGCGGCGAGAGTCTTTTGTCTCGATGATGTTGAAGTCCACTTTCGACTTGTCGGCAGACGGTCGAGGGGTCTGACCTTAAATCCTCTAGAGCTCCCTGTCCCGATTTTTTCCTTCGATTTTGTTTTTACTAAAGGCATTCTTGTCCGATGATATGAATCCCTCGGGAATAAGCTTTTGCTTCCCCTCGCGACCCCCGTGGAAAGACGTCTTCATTGTAGCCCCCGGCTTCTGTAATAGGAGAGACCCCTTTACACTTTTCGACACGCAATCCGCCTGGCAGGCCACCTTCTCCTACTGTGCCAGGGGCCGCCCGGTTCCTCTCCCCCCCTTTTTCCCGGTTCCGGACTACGTCCAATCTCGCGGCTCCCCCTCAAGCCTGTTCGATCAGCCTAGATTCTTCGTTCCCGACCCCTTTTCCCACTCACATCTGTGCCTCCGCCGCAATTTGGAGCGTCTAGAGCTCTCCCCTTCCCCTCCTCATCCTTCTTCCTCCGTGATTCCCCGTACGAAACCTCCACCTGGTTCTACTCGGGATCCTGGCGTGCCATCTTGGGAAGAGTTTTCTGTGCGGCGATTTCGCAGGGGTCAGCGATGCCCTTTTCCTTTTTTGTTCACTAGAAGCGTTCGCCCACCAACACCCTCTGGACGTCCTCGGTACACCGCTGAATTGATTTCTCTTCCGCTTTGAACCGGGCCGACCGTAAACCCCCTATTAAAGAATCAGGCTTACCCCTTTGCCGGGCGATATTGAGTACGCCAACCCCGTCTCTTCCCTCTTATAAGAACACGGAAGCTTTTCGTCAATCCCCCCTTTTCTGCCCTCAACTGACTAGTAAATGGCCCCATAGACCATCATCCGATTGCGTATTGACTTTCTTTGATTGGACGAAACCCAAATTGAATCTAAAACCCCCATATAAGCCAGCTCGTCCCGAATTCCCCCCCTGTTCTTTTCTCTGAACAACCTTCCTGCAGATTTAAAAAGGTTAGATTGACGGCATCGAAGGAGCGGACCCTCAGGGCACGACAGTTCGTTCCGACCTCTGTCGACGAAGGCGCTCTGATGCTTTTTGTCATTTCGACCATTCCGATCGATGAGCTCAGTCACCCTCCTTGCTTCGAAACAATGAGAGAAGGCCCTCGCCCTCCCCCAACCCCCTTATCTAATCCACCCCTCTCCCCCTTCCCTCACCCCTCCCGCACAGCACTCACTCGACCCTCCATGACACCCTCTCTGATCCCTCGAACCGTGTCCACGGAGGCTGTCCGCCGCAGATCACCTCCCCCCTCCCCCCCCGCCGCCCCTACGGTAACCCCTTTTCTTCCGCACCGATTTTCAGTCTACCGCGACGTCAAGACCCCCTGCACTTCCCCCAAATCACCTGGCACCTCACCCTCTAAGCAAGCCCTAACCAACGACAGCGCACGTTGCGCCCCAGCCCGCGCCCAAGACTCCCCTCTGCGTCTTTCCGTAATCCCCCCCCCCCCCCCGCCGCCAATTCATCCACGAAAAACCCGCTCCCTTCCCGCCGAAACACGGGAGACCCCGCCCCCCCAGGATCACCCCCCCCACCCTGGCCCCCCCTCGGTGACGCATTTCCAGTCAAAGTGTTCTTCGGCATCCTTACCAACCTCCCCTCCTTCTCCCCCCCTATCCACCATCCCCCCCTTTCCTCTGGACCTCTCCACGACGGTTCAACATTGGAAGACCCCACGGCACCCCTCATCCAAATAAAGCATGACCCCGGTCCTTTCAAGGATGCCCCCCTGGAGCTGATCAGACGCACTGAAATAGAGCTCGTCCCCGAGCTCCAGACCGCCGTTCCCCATCGAAAAAAAACTCTGTTTTTGTACCCTGGCCTATAGAGAGACGGGATCCTACGTAGACCCCACGACATAGCCCAGACGGGCCACTAGCGTCTCCCCCAGAGATCCTTCCAGTGTTCGTTTGACGAATGACCCGCCTCCCCCCCCGCCTCCGGTCCTTAGCCTGGCGGACATAAAAAGCAACAGCATACTGAGGGGCGAAGTCAGAAAATGGTCCGGTCCGAACCCTCTGAGGTTGCCCACCGTCACGGGTTTGAGATAAAGGCCGCAGATCCCCAAGAGATAGGCCACTATAAGGTTTGCCACCGCGCCTCTTCCATCCCCTCCCTCTTTCCCCACTTCCCTCCCCGCGTCGTTCCCCCCACCCTCTCCACACCAACTGTGTCCCCTCCTCTATCGTCCCTCTTACCTCTCATTTTCGTCTCCCCCTCTTCCCCCTCTCCCCCCCCCTCCCTTACTGCTACTCCTTCCTCTCTTTGCTATTCCCCCACCACTCTCTTACTTGACTCCTCCCACCACTCCCTCCCACGCCCCAGTTTTATGCGCCTCCTTTCTCAGCCCCCCTCTCATATCTTACACCCCCTACCTCCTATCTGGAGACCATCCTCCCCACCTCCCCCCTGCAAACCCCCCCCCCACCTCCTACCCCGCCACCCCCATCCCCCCTCCTCCTCCCTCACGGTATTTCCACACCCCCCATCCCACCCCCCCGCTTACTTACCCCTTCGCTCCAGTCACCAACCTCCCCCCCCAGAGCTCAGCCCCCGACTCCCCCTTGCCGTTTCTTCCTTCTTTCTCTTCCCCCCCTCCCGTAACACCCCCCTACTCTCCACCCCTCTCTAGCGCCTTCCCCCCCGGCCACCCTTCCTTGCCCACCTTCTCCCTCTCCTCCCTCTTTCTTTTACCTCCCCGGCAACCCCCTCCTCTCCCTGCCCCCCTTCCCACGCCATCTCCTTCCTTCCCACCTGTCCTCCATCCCCACCCCCTATCCTTTCTCCTTCCCCTTCTCGTCATCTCCCTCGCCCCCTCGCCCTCTATCCCCCACTTCTTCCTCCTCTCCTCCCCCCAATTCCACTCCCCTCCCTCCCTTCTGCATCTCTCCCCATATCTGGATCGTAGCCCACCCTTCAATATCCCTGAGACACTCCCCCCTTGCCGAACCTCTCCTCCTACCCCCCCCGTTTCCCTCTCTACCCCCCACTCGGCTCCCTCCTAACACCAATCCCCTCCCTCCCCCGCCCTGTAGTCCCCGCTTAGGCCTTATTTTCTTCCCGCCCTCACTGTCCCCGACTACGGCAGGTTACGGAGCCTTCCCCTCACCTTATCCAATCCTCCATCCTCAGTCCTAGCATCATTACCCTTTGATACCCTCTTATACCTATCCCCCCCTTTCTTCCACACCTCGATGCCACCCCTCCCCACCCCTTCTCCATCTCCTCATCTCCCCGCCTTTTATTTCCCGCCTCTCAAGCCCTCTCCCCGCCCCCGTCGGGCCCCCCACGGATGAGCCTTATCCCTGGCCTAGCTTGTAAGCATAGAGTAAGCACTACTCACTACTGACTAATTCGTGCTGAATTAGCCACCAAAATATCTAGCTTTTTCTCCCCTAGGCTCAGCCCCGAGCAGTTGGGGGAGAGTGCCCTTTCTCCTCTTTCAAGAGAGATCAAGCAAAGGAGAACTCGAAGAGAGAGACATACCCCCCCCCCCACACAGAGAGATTGCCACGAGCACACAGAGACGATCACCCCCTTTGCTACTGAAGAGGTGACACCGGCACGCCAACGATCCTGCCTTTAGAACGAGCACCCGAAGACGAAATGACGGATGACCCCCTCCCCACCCTAAAGCCTTTCAGTTCGCTGCCCCCTGACCCTTCTACCCCCCCCTCTCGGCCTCCCGCGCTTCCCCCTCTCTTCAACACTTCCCCCCCCGTCTCCCCAAGAAAGAGGCCTGAGAATCCTCCTGTCACACCTCAACCCTTCATCACGCCCGCCACTCCTCGTGCCACCCATCTTGATTCGATGACCACCTTCCCCCTCGTCCAACCGGCCCCCCTCGGAGTGTGCCCATAATCCTCTGTAGTCTACCTAAAGGGAGAGACTCACCATATTCGATTCCGTTTAGGGTCTTCGGTCCCCCCCTCCCATTTCCACCCACCCCCCCCCCTCCCTCCCCCCCCACCGCTCCCTCTCACCTCCCAATAGCCTTCGTACCCCCATAACTTCCCCTGGTATATCAAGACCCTCCCCTCCTAATTCGTCCTACCCTTTCTCCTACCCCACCCCGCCTGCCCAACGCCCCCCCCGACATTCCTCTGACCCGGCGCTGCCCCCGCCCCTCGGGATGTGGACCAACTGTGTTTCCCACCTTGAAGACGGAAGAGAAGATACAGCGTTTGTATCCTAAGGACCCTACTTTTTTGCACCAACCTCTACTTTTCCTCTTCCCTCTCGTTCCCCCCCCAAGGGTCCCTTATTTGCCACCTACTCACCCAACCGCCTTACCACTTATATTTATCGACGCAGAATGAGGAAATCAGTTGGTAGTCCCGCGCCCCTGTCCACCCCCTTTCAAATTTCCCACCCCTCTTTTTCTCCCCCGTCGACGATAGCTCCTCAAACACCTCATATCTCCCCCCCTCCCTGCTCCTCTTAGAGAGGTTCCCGACTTACCACCTACTGAGATCCGTAGACCCACCCGCACAACTCGGCCCCCCCCATTCCTCGAATCTACACAGGTCCCTCTCTACCCCCCACACCCCCTCCTCCGTCTTCCTCCCTCTCCTCCCCCCCCCCCCACCTTACCCAGGCGCCACCTCGTGAGCCCCGTCTTGCCAGTCCCTCCCTCCCCCCCCCCTCCCCCCCACACCCTTCCCCATCCCTACTCTCCCCTCCCGCTTTCCTATCCCTCCACCTACCTCCCCGTACCTTCACCTTCACCTCACCCTCGCCTCCTCCCCTTCTTCCCCGAATTCCCCGCCCCCACGCGACCCCTGCCAATGCCACAACTCCCCTTCCCCCCCTCCCTCTCCTCTGGCCCCTCACTCGCATCCTCCCTACCCTCTTTCATTCCCCCCTCCACCCCCACCCTTCCCCCTACCTCTCAAACCCGCCCCTCCCTCCCTCCCTCCCCAGCCCCCCCTCTCTCCCCCCACCCTTCCTGATCTGTCGACCCCCTTTACCACCTGACCCTTTTATTGCCCCTCCAGCCTTCCACTAGTCAACCCTTTTCCTTGTCGGTTCAAGGGTTTGTTCCCCTCCTTTTAATTTTCCCTTCCCCGACCCTAAGATCCGTGGGCAAGTGGGAAAGCAGAAGTTTGGGTCCCCCCCTCGTGACTCGAACACCTTCCATCTGAGAGTGTAGCAAGTGTGTTTGCACCGCTTTTTGGCACGTATACCGTTCGCTCGTGAACAGAACCCCGCGGTTTCTTTCGCTTTGGGCCCTGACCCCTATTATTCCCTTTAGCACGGGATGGCAAACCGCTTCTGCGTTTTCCTCAATCGTTTGGGGTACTGCCCTGACCCTACGCCCCCTTTCTACCCCGCAGTAACCATCACCTCCCGTCGCCGGTTTTTTTGGTATGAAAGTGATAGGGACTCCTTGGGGGGGGTTCCGGGTAAGGTCTCCACATCAGGCGATTCGGTCCCTTCTTTAGAGGTCTCAGTAATTCTCCTGACCCCCCGAGGTCAAAAGCAGGCGGTTCCTTTACACCTCTCAATCGTAGCCAACGGCCCGACTCTCCAGAGCGGGAAACAAATGAGATCAGCTCCCCCCGACCCCCGTAGTCACCAGTCCACCCCTTTCCCTGAGGGGAAAGCCGATAAATCTCTAACCTGACCTTTTACGGGGATGGCACTTAGCCTTGCGTCAGGATACCCTCCCGTATAATTTCTGCATCACCTTGAGAATCTCCCCCCTTCAGCCTGTACTTGCCCGGAGCGACGGGTTAGGTCCTTGGACTATGATGCATAAGTCCTTGATCCTCAACGGGCTGATTTGGCTACCTTTATATGCCTTCCTCCCTTTCACCGATTTCTGATTTCCCCCCCCCAGGCCGCACCATGTAGAGATTTCGTGGCCAATTCCATGCGGGATTGGGTCGGTTTCGCAGTTCGAGGTACCTGGTTTTCGCGCCCCCCCCCCCGGCGCCAATTTTTCAGGAACTGAGACGTCAGACCCTGGCCCCGAATATCTCGCACTTTCCCGGTGTCCTTCGGGAACTTATTCGATCAAGAATTCCAGTCATATGCGGAACCTAGATATGCTTCTTTCTCTTCATTTGCAATGGAAAGATAGAGCCCTGTTCTATTGCCCCCCCGCAGCTACCTGAATCTCACCATTCGCGAAGAAAGCCTCCTCCGAGACACGTCGAAGGCTTCGAGGGAGATAGAAATACAACGAAAAGTTGGCTCCACTCGTTTCTTAACGACCATAGGCTGTGAGTTCTGCCCTCGCAAACCAGTTCCCAGAGACAGTCGAGGCGGTTAAGCCTTTTTTTAGGAAGGGAAGCTGGACCATGCGTTCCCTAGGCTGCAGAACCCCTGATCTGGAGTGAGCGATTCCCGCAGTCCCTCATGGCTCACAGTTTCCCTGTAGGAATTATGCTCTTCGTTTGTGTGTATTACTCTTTTTGTGACCCATTCTGATCTTCCGCTTGCGACCATATGAGGGCACCCCCAAACCTGGAAGGGACTCCCATCCCCAAGGCGCGTTTTGAACCGGTTCCCCCACCGTCTCGCCCCCCTCTTCGTTTTTTCCAGACGCGTGGGAGGCAGGCTTCAGATGTTTTTCTCTCCTCCAACTACACCCCATATCCTGACTGCTCCGGACTTTTGCTTTGGCCGTCATCCCCGCCTCGGGCATCTGGCGGAGTTGATACCTCAGCAGTGATTTCCGGAGCTGATATTTCCCTCTTCCCCCGTTCTTGCTCTTCGGCTTACCAGACAATAATACCGCCTTTTTTTGATTGCCGTTTCAGTCGGGGTTATTTTTTCCTCCCCCCCGGTCATTTCTAGATTTCGCTTTTTCCCCCAGGTGTGTATCTTCCCCTGCTTTGTCCTAGCATTTTGCGTAACCTGAGGCCTCGAACTGCCCAACATGTCGTTCCCCAATTTAAATACTTGAAAACGTACGTCCCCCGATTACTAGCCTCGTACAATAGTCGTATTCCAAACAAATTGGACCTAGCATAGTAAGAAGGTTTTTGCGTTCGGTTTTGCAAGCCTCACTAGCGTATCTCTCCCATTTTGATCTTCTTCTACCCGTTGTTTATGGTTTTTTCCCCTCCTTGCGCGGATCTCCTTCTTATAGAACTGACCTCTATCCACCAACCCCTTCCCCCCCCTTTAATACTTTAGGGATGACGATAGTTTCTTTGCCCTCACCCGCTGTCCCCCTAGCTTCCCGGTTCGTCAACCCAGAGAAACAAAAAACTGAGACCCCCTTACCCCCTAGGGTGGGCCGCCGTCACCCCTGCGGGGAGGAGGACCGGTTGGATCCGCGAGAGGACCGACTCACGTCCCCATCCGCCCCCCCGGCCCCTTAGATCGGTGGGCGGATGGAGTCCCAACAGAACGAACCCCCCCCCCCCTCCACCAGGGCTCTAGGAAAGACATTTACAAAGAGGAAGCCATTCAGTTCGCTCGCTCTCGCCGAAAGAGTCGCTGACCCCGGCTCTGAGAGACCCTCAATACCTGCGCAGATGGCCGAATAAGATCACTACAGGAGTGCCATTCCGCCCCTGGGGGCCCCTCCTCCCCCCCAATTCTCCCCCCCCGCGACTCCCTCGCTTCTACCCCTCCTCCGCTCCCTCCAACCCTGACCCCAAGCCCCCCCCTCCTGCTACGTCTCCTGTCCCTTCCGGAATTTTGTGTCTCTGCAAGCTTTCTCTCTCCCCCTAGTGGACCCGAGAACTCCGATTCTCTCTCAACTTGGCACAGCTGAAGATGCACCCCGTCAGCCGTCCTATCTAGAAGGTAATGACTTATAAAACCTTCGTCGACCGAGACGGCCCCAAAGACCGACCTCACCAACCTACGGCCCGAGTAATCAAGCCCAGCCCTCCCGCAAGCCTGTTCCTCGGAAGAGAAACGCTCCCAATGCCGCTGGGGGAGGTTCCTTTTCGAGGGAACCCCTAGGAAGTGAACCACATCTTCTTTTGCCTCCCCATACTTCCAAGTGAGGGCCGTAACGGTGCGCACTGGCGGACCGTGAACCCAAGGCACGGTCTGTTCTGCCCCCGTTCAGAGAAAACGTCGCCGTCTTTCTTCGAGTTCCGGTCTGAGTTAACCCCAATGGAATGATCCAGGATTCCTACGATCCTTTCAAACCACGGTTGGCCCACCAGGCGATATTCACAGCTTTTTTTGGATTAGACCTTCTCTCCCCAGATTCTGATTTTTCCCCTTTTTCCTGCATTTTGGGAGGTATCGTGATCTCCTCTTCTCTTGTGGTTTGTTGTCGATCGTTTCACTTCAAACATGCCCGTCGAGAAGATACAATCGTTCTGCCTCTCTTTCCCTGATTTCAATCCCAGCTGCGGAACCAACCTCCTTTTACCCAGGAAACGGGCTGCACTTATCCAGTATGCACTTCCATTAAGTGGGTCCAAGCTATACGAACTTCTGTCACCCCACTCCCTAAGTTTTTCTCTCCTTTGTAAAACGGATCACGATTGAATTCTAGGGAATGACTCTGGCAACATGGCTACCAAGATTTGCGCGTCCACTCTTGCCATCGTTCTCAAGGATTTTCTCTTTCAGGACCGCAGAAGCGACGTTCTTCTTTCCCCCGGTCCCTAGGAGGAGTCTTTGCCTCTTACACGTGGTCACGACCCCTTTTCCCATGGGCCACACTCCCCTCTTTCTGAGAAAGCTTAACTTTCTACCCTTCCCCCCGGGACTGCACCGATATCACGAAGGTCGTTCTTTTCCTACATCGAGACGGACATCCAACGTCTCCTTCCTCTTTCCCTGCTTGTTGTCTCTCTATAGGACACCCCTCCTTCCTCCTTGCCGAGCCACCTCACGTTTTTTCTAGTGCTCCCCCAGCAACGCGTTTTACCCACCTCTTCAGAGATATCGATGCCCCTTGATTTCTCTTTTCCGTTTTGACTCTTGAGGAGGTAGATTTATATCCTTTTCTCTACGCGCCACTCCATACCTCCCCAAACATGGTCCTTTGCTCAGTCTATCGCTCTTCTTTCTCCCCAACCTTCTTTTCTCGGATAGTTTCCCCCCCCCCCCCTTATTTTGCGGCACTCGAAACTCTTCCCTCCCTGAGCTCTTTGTTTCACCTTTGAGGCGCGGTTGACTACCTTTTGCTTTTCCCCCGTCAAGAGATTTCCCTTCCAACTCAAGCTCCTTGCCGCCTATTCACCCCTATCCTCTGCTCGAACTTCTGCCACCTTCGGCTCCCCAGCTCTTCTTCTTCTAGACGGTCTGCCTATCTACCAATCCTCTCTTTCTTTCCTTCCCGGCGTGACCCCTATTCCTCCCCCCAAGTACCTCCCCGGCGGACTTCCCCAAGTCCTCCCTTATATTCAGCAGAGGAGGGGTGCTTTTCTAATCGTCCCATAGTCATTCTCCCCCCCTTTTTTCTTTCCATCTTGCACTTTAGGACAACCCCGTTACTCTCTCCGTCCCGGGATGGCTCCCTCTCTCTCAAGACGACGCTTCTTTCACAAACGACCACCCTGGATTTTTACGTAGTCCTCGGAACTTGCTCACCTGCTCCCAATAGACTCCAGGAATAGCTCCTTCCAACGGGTCTTTTCGCAAGACCGAACGCTGACGGCCCAAGTTTAATTGCCTCAAATACCTCTTCTTAAAGCGCTCTTCTAATGTTTGAGGTTCATAGACTCAACCAGAGTCGCAATGTGGCTTGGGCTGGATATAGTTCTTTTCTTCTCTGGCCTGCAAATGCATCCTGTATGTTTCGAGCTGTGAATCCCACCTCGTCTATTGAGGGGCTTCTTAGGCCTTGCCAGGTACTAATATATACCCCGTTGCCCCAGCCTTTTCTAGGGGATCTCGGCTTACTTTCTGATCACTCATTAACTCAACTCTACTTATTAGATAGAATTATCCCCCTTTCTAAAGTTGAGCTCATTCGTGACTGTCGGCCCTAGAACCCCCGCCCGTTACCCCTCTTACATTGCCCATCCTGCGCACATTGGCATTTCTCCGACCTTTGTGTCAGCTTCCTCACTCTGTGGTCTTCCCCATTCTCACGAGCCTGCCGCCCTCCAGGTCAGACAGGAGGAAACCAGATCAGCCCGTGCTTTCATAGTCACCCTTGCCACCTCCTCCACCGTCTCCTCCTCCCCCTTTTCCCTTTCTTTTTGGCGACAGGAGTAATATTTGAATAAAGTGCCCCTTCTTTAAGTTCCGAAACCACCACTGAGTCCTATCTGGCTCCTTATTCTCCCCCCGGAGTTGGAACCCCTTTTCTTTCTTTTTTTGTATCTGCTCAGATACTATTCCGTTGTTTCCGGCAGACCCTAACCAAATGGAAATCCTCTACCCCACCTTCTAATGGCGTCTTTTCTTTTCTTGGGAATGAACCCTTCCCTATCCCCTGTAATAAACATCCTACGACGGCTCATTTACTCTGATTTCGACGGCTTCTTATTTTCTCCACCGAGACGATTGCTCCTCCCCCTTTTAAGCACCCGTGGTTTTTACTGACGAATTTCCTGGCCCCGACCTGAGTTTTCCAGGAGACGGAGTCCTTCTTACGACATGGCGATTACCACTGGAACCTTCCTAAGACCCCTAGAGTTTTTTCGATCCCCCCCCCCCGGTCTATTTCCCGGACGCAACCCCATGTTTTCGCGGCACAGTCGGAAGTTATCGTTCCCAATTTTACGTCCCGACCGTTCTGCGATGACACCAGATTTATGTCCCCTTTCTTCGTGTCGTTGCTTCAGATTCCTATTCGCGATGCTGACCGGGGTCTTCCCCCCCCACAGGTTAGAAACCCATTTTCCGCCGGTCCTCGCCCTTCGTCCGATTGACGATAGAGATATGACGGTCGTTCTGCCTTAAGCTCAGCAGTGATTCAGTCTTTTAACGGAAACCCCCTCCCTCAGCTAGCCTTGCCTCCCGTGCCCCCCCCCTCAACACGCCCTTAAGCCTACCTAGGCCACGCCCAGGGTTGATAGAGTGACCCCTCCCAGAGTCGTCCTCCCATGGAATACTTATTTCCTCCCATGATTCCCTTGAGTTCTCGCTGCCTCTGACCTTCGAGAATCCCCTTCTATTATCTCTCGGGCGATGCCGAAACTCTCTTGAGAAGGTACTCCCTTGTCTTGTGCGAGTGCTATTGGTCCCAACCAGAGCGAGTTGAGAATACCCTTCCCTCTTTCCGAAGCTTCGCGTTAATTTTTAGATCAACCATATCTAATTTTAACTCTTTTGTGGTTTAGGAGAGATGGCCTCATTTCTTCCCCTCTAACTTTCCCCCTAAAGAAGCTCTTTTCCACCGACGATGAAACTCTCACGCGGTTGTGTTCCCCCCCCTATCAATCTCCTTCGCCATACGGTCCGTTATCTTCTTTTCGGAATCTTTTGTCCGCTTGAGAGCAGCCGTTTGGCCGGTTTATATTCCCTTTTCTGATGCCTCATCAAAGCGTTCCTTAAGTCCCCCAGGCTCCTGCCGTGTACGCCGTCGTGATAATGTTTTAAACTTCTCGCTCCCCGGCCCAGCGTCGGCCCTAAAGTTTAGGTTACTTTTGGCGTTGGCGTTCCTTTACTGGACTCTTCAAGGACATGATCTTTCTGCTGTGCCAGGTCCCCTCCCGCTTTTGTCGCAACCCCGAGCTTACCCCAGTGGTTCTTCCCGAACCGGCCCGATCTCGTCAAATTCCCCCGGACCCGATCTTCTCGTCCGTCTCCTATGTTTCTCAAAGGCCTTGTCATGTGAAATCCTCTATCACTGGGTACCACGATCCGACTCCCTTCTATTCCGCAGACTGGTCGATAGACCCAGATGTCCGTTTCTTGTCCTCTCCTTCCGCCTCACCCGACCTTTGACTCGGGCTTTTCCTTTTTGTTGCTTCTCACCCATCGATTCTGGACCCTCTTATTCTTTTTCTCGGACTTTCCCTTTGTGTTTAACGACATCGTCGCTCACCTGAACCCTTCTTATGTGTGTCTCTCGGGCCACGATTAGTGGCCCCCCCAGTGTCCCCTTGGGATGGTTTGGAAGACCATCTTTCTTTTTTTGTCTACAGATCTTCCCTTTTGGGTTCCCCGCTCTGCGGCCCTCGAAGTGTCCAGTTAAATATCCTTCTCTTTTCTTCTCCTTCTAGGGAATTGTTTCCCCTGTCCCGCATGACTCTTTAAATGCCTTCGTCCCGTTTACAGTCCCTTCCCCCCCTCATTTTTTAGTGTTTCTCCCCCCTCTTCGTGCAAAATGAAAGGCAATATCTGACCCATGAGCCTCCACCCGCTAACCGCTCCCTTGAACGAGGTCCCAAGCGGATCATCGGAAGGCAGCCTTTGTTTTGCTTTTTCTTAAGTCATCCCCTTGAGGTCATTGTGTTAGGAAGAGGTCATTCGTTAGGCGAGAAGCCTGTTCCCCCCCTTTGTAGTCTCTTCCCGGGATCCGTGGACCGTTTTTCTTTCCTTCTCACCGATCTTGCGATGAAAAGGAGGGATTTGACTAGCTCTATGACACCTTTCCACGGACCCTCCGCGAGCTTTGGTACTCCCTCTTTCTCTCATCGTCCCCATGTCAGCTTCGCTGGGTTTGCCAGGCTGAGCGGGCCGCGTCTTCGACGTTCGTAGCAACGTGTCCCTGTAGAACTTCCCCCTTATGCTTAAGTCTTTCTCCCATTGTCTCCCGAATTCCCACTGAATCCCTTTTTGTCTCGTGATTCAACCTCGGCTACGGAATTCCCTGAAGAACTTCGTCCCTCTCCTCCCTCTATATGTTCTGAGAGCGGGAACATTTCACCGTTATCTCTCCGCTTCTCAGAACGAACTCTCCCCCCCTTCGCTTACACCGGATTCAGACTAAGTTCTTGGCTCCCTATGTATTCGGCCCCTCCACATAAACCCCCATTTCGCCCGGCGCGCCCTTTGTGTCTTTTGTATCTTTCACGCCCCACAAAATTATGAAGAAGTCGCCTTGTACATCGTCTGTCTTGAACTCTCCTGTAATCTACCTCATTAGTGCCGCGCGTCTCCCCCTTCTTTTATCGCCGAGGCATTTCTTTTTACACCTTTTTTCCCCTTTCCCTGACTTCCCTAGGCCTCTTGGGGCCCTTTGGCCCCATTCTCCGTGGATTGCTGCTCGGTTCCTCACACCTCGTCCCATAACATTCTCTTCCATGTGTATCTTGACTTGCGATTTGGGTGCCTACCTATTATGCCCTGGAAGAGCTGAGCTTTCCTTTCTCCTCCCCCCATATGATGAAATCTTTCAATGGGGCTTTCCTCAGATTTTTCTTGGTTGCAGACACTGGCTCCTCTATTTCTTTCCCTTGAGTGTTTCTCTTGATCCCTCTGGATTGAGACCGATAACAATCTCTAGAGCTTTTTCTAGCATGTAGGGAATTTCTTCTTCTAGCCTTCCCTTATCTAGCCTGATAGTTCGACAGGTTGTGCCTTCGGCCTTCGTCTCAGCTTCTTTGACTTTTGTTTACTATCTTATTTTTTCGTTGAACCTCAAAAAGTAACAAATCATTTTTCTTCCGTTACCACAGGTTCCCCGTCAATCTATTTGGAGGCGCAACAGTTCTTGACGTTGACTACAAACCCCCTTTTGTTTAACCTCGACGCGGACGCTGTGGGTTAGGGCAGGCCGCCTTCGCAGCAGCTCTATCGCCGCGTTGGTGATATTATCCTTTGTTGCCTTCTTCGATCTTGGAGCGGAGCGGCCCGGTGAGAAATTCCCCTAAGGCATCTCCAAAACTCCCTCCAGTTAGAATTAGGCTCTCCTTCTTATCTTCCTTTTCGATAGTGAGTGTCTCAACCATCATTTTTTCTTGGTTTTCCGAGGAATTTGTGTGTTGGCGTAGTGGACATTTTGGTCTCTTAAACATTTTTTGTGTGCCCCTGTGAGTGTGGTTGTAAAGCCCATTTTCGCGAAATTTTTGATTTCGTCCAACCTCGATTGAGTTCCCTTCGGAAGTCTTCTTTCCTCTCGTTTCTTCTTACTATCTGAATTGAGTTTTTGATCAGCGCACGTTGCCGCGAGGTACCGCCTTACACTGCATGGCTTACTTGACCGATTGTTCTAGCCCTCCCTTTTTCTGAAGCCGGACGAGCCGTTCGCGAAGGATTTCTCTTCCCAGCTACGGGGTTCCCCCTCCGCCTCGTTTCCGTCATACCCTTTCGCGGGCGGGACCCTTTCCCTTTTTCGTTGTTTCCTCGATCCCCGCCCCGGCTTGGTATAGCGTTAGCTCTGGCCGGACACACCGTTCCTTTGGGCTCGGCCCCCCCTTTTCGCATTGTTCTTCTTTTTTTCGAAAACTGCTTTTCCTTATTGCCCGCTTGCTTAAGTTTTTTCCCTTTCTTTTTTTGTTTCCAACAAGTTCCACTTTCGCAGCCTGTTATGTGGGCCCTCCTCCCGGCAGACCGATGAACCGGTTTTTTCTCCCCGGGATTGTGCGGTCTCTTGCCCGTTTCTAACCCCCCCTCCCACCCACAACACTTACGCTCTTGCTTTTCGAGCTGATTCTACGATACCTTCCCCAATTGCCCCCCTTATCATCCCCCCCCTCGTTCTCCCCTCTCCCGACGATGAGGATCCCTAACAGGAGTCGCTTTTTCGCACATTCATTCACCTTTTCCCTTTCCCCCCAGTCTCTCCCCTTATACTGCCCCCGTGGTTCACGACGAGCAAGGGCGGGCTTGGGCTCTGGAACGCCAAGACCTCAATTTTACTCGGATAACCCTTTCCCCATGGGCCTAGTGAACGGCCCTGATCTTCCCCCTCCCGTTTAAGTCCTCTTTGATTTCTGTTCTCTGATGGAAGGTAAGTATTAGTTCCGGAGACCTCTTTCCCCCTTCGTATCGTCCGGCTTATTGAGCTTCCCACTTGGTAGCCCCCTCCTGTCCATGGCCCCCGAAAGGCTCTATTCGTCATTCCAGCTTTTGCACTCCATACATCCTGCACATCGATCTTGCCTCAGTTTGCGAGGGTTTAATCCCCTCGGATTTTTTCCCCACGACCACCCACCCCGATCGACGGGCCTCTTTCTTGTCCTAATGTCTTTCTTCTTTTTCTTCCCCCCACTCCGTTTCCTCACCCCTCCCCCGGTTTTTTTTTTGTCTTGGACCCGTCTCGTCCAAAACCGACATCGTCAGTCATCCGCATGTTTTTTTTTCTTGTCGTGAGTCTTCTTTTGTTGCTCTCTTCGGTATAAGTGAGGCTACCTAGCACCCCCCCCCCCTCCCGATAATCACCCATGTTCCCTTTCTACGAGTTCCCCCCCCGGATTCCTTCTTCTATGAGGCTTGCCGCACCCCCCCACCAACGTCCCTTCTTTTTCTGTTTCCAAACATGTTGCGGCATCGACGAGTTTCGACTCCAGGTCTCTTCATCCCCTCTCATTGTTTTTCCATGACCGTTACTGAGGGGCCTTTTTGGGTTCCCCCGACTTGGTGCTGGTCGCGCGCTCTATTACTCCACCCACCCCTTAGAACCTTTTCTTACTTCACCTGTAGGAATCCTTCGCCCTCCCTCCTCCAGATGCGGGCGTCGCCGAGTACCGTCGCATTCTTACTCCCCCACTTAGTCCTCTTTTCTGGCGGGCCGCCCCATACCATAGTCTCTCGGCCCCGACACTCGTCTCCTCTCCAACCAATACTCGGACTGTCGCCACCACTAAGCCCCTGTCGCAGTTCATTCTCTCTTGTCTTTTTAGGCTAATTCCCAGCTATGCGGTCCCACCGTCGACACCCATATCCCTGTCCATCTCGGACCCGTTCCTATCGAGTGCGTATGCGGCCTGTCGCTCCATTGAAGACCTTGGAACAAAATTAGCAACTCTGGAGTCACATACTTCTCCCTCGGAGAACTGTAAACATAATTCGTCCCTAGAGAAGCTTTCCCCCCACATATACCCGCTTGTTCTCTGATCCTCACTAAATTTTCTTATTCTCTACAACTCCGCACAAGAAGATTGCCCCCTACCCCTGACTTTACCTTCATAATGTGGCCACGCTAGTAAGTAACCATTTCCGCGGTCTGGTCGTTTCTTTGGCTGTGGCACGTTTCTAAGATTATCACCGAGCTCTCGGTGCGACCTGTCGGACGTGAAGTTCAGTGCCAGCTGTTGATTTGCGTTTGACGGCGGCGCGGATTTTTGGGAGGGGGCGAGAGGGGTCTAAAGTACGCCCCCTCCTTCAGTAAGAGCTATTCTTTTTTTTTTTGCTTTTCTCATCGGAAGCGGCTCGGACTCCTTACTTTTCCTCTGATCATACTTCTATGACCCGAGGACTCACTCTCTTCTCCTTCCGAGCACGTGCGTGATAGCTTTTATGCCTCCAGGCCGTAGCCCGGTGTGAGGACCCTCGCTCCCTTGACAGCGAACGGAGCCAGACAATCTCCTTGTCATTTGCCACACTGATAGAATGTACTTGACCACCAGTCCTCGGGACAGCTCCTCCCCCCCGGAGTCCATCGTCATGCCCTCATTATAAT
>Ga0179593_1341545_pt1 | contig 24694 bp, 31 predicted proteins | sample CZODoug2_1_08_16_FD_185931 | JGI IMG/M metagenome (GOLD analysis project Ga0179593, IMG submission 185931) | Vadose zone soil fungal communities from Angelo Coast Range Reserve, California, USA - CZODoug2_1_08_16fungal (PacBio error correction) | ecosystem: Environmental > Terrestrial > Soil >... | reverse complement strand
TTGTTCGGCTTGGTTTTCCCCCTTTCGGTTTCTCCTGGCCCGCGACTGGACCTTCCCCCCCCTTTCACCCACCCCTCCCCTTCCCTGGTTCTTCCTTTTCCAACGATGCCCGCCTAGAAGCATGGTCGGATTTTGTTTTTCCCCCCCAAGCTGAGACAGGAGTTTCCCTTTTCTCTGGGCTCCCTCCCGCTTTTGCTGGTTTTTATCCCCCAAACACCTGTTTCCCCGCTTTGGTTTTTCTGGCCCCAATATTGATAGTTCCCTCAACTGGACCTCCATTGCGTTCCCCCCCCCCCTGTGAAGAATGGGTTATGCCCGCCTGCTATTTTGCCGGTTACAGGTACGTTCTTTTTGGGAGTGCCCCTTCCTTCTGCTTCTTTGGTCACCGTGTTTTCTCTGGTCAGAGGTAGTGGTCACTGTTGCCCTCCGTTGGATTCTGTGCGTGTTGGCCCCTTTTTCTTTACTTCTTTCTGGTTTTCCGTCGAGGAATTTCTGGTTCTTTTTTTCCCAACCCCTGGCGCCGGATTTCTCTTATTTTTTGAGGTTTAAACCCTGTTTTTTTTCTTTCCACCATCTCTTCTTTCGTCCGTTAAAGTCTTTTAGATTGGTTTTTTCTCTACCTTTTTTTTTTTTACGGGGGACTTTTACCGTCAGTGTTTACTGTATTTTCGTTCAAGTGGCCCAAATTCCTTGTTTTTCTTGTATGGCGCGGCCGTGAGCTTTTTTTTTTCCGCCTGGCTTTCCCTTCCGAGTTTCTTTTCACCCTCTCACGAGCAGGGATCGCAAACCCTTCCCCCCGTTCCCCAGTGGCCAGTTAAAAAACTTTCACACTGGGCCGGACAAAAAACATTTTTTCCACCTTTACTATCAGTCCCCCGGCCCTGGGGGGTACTGTGCCCCCTCCCAGCTGCCGGTGTGATTGTTTTCTCCCTTTTTTTACCCCCCTTCTGGACCCCTCCCCGCTTTCCGGCGCCTGTGTAGGACTCACCTCTTCTTTTTTCCAGTTTTACGGGTCGCGGGCAACATTTTCCTTTTCCCTGGATGTGACCCATTTCGCTCCTGTCTCTTTTCTTGGACTGTGCCCAACCCCCCCTTCGGCCGTTTCCCAACCAGTAAGCTGAGGACCCCCCCCCCGGGCTTTTTTTAGCTGGTTTTCCAACCCTTGGTCCGGTACCAGCCGACCATTATGTTCCCCCCCCTTTTATAAAAGGTCATCTGTCTTTGTCCCAGGAGGGTGTTTTCTCTGGGAGGGAACCCCACGCCATGTTGTCACTTCCAAATGACACGTGCTTTCCGTTCTTGTAAACAAAAAAGGGAGTACAACCTTTTGGGCTGTGATGTATTTGTGGTTATGTCCTAGAGACACTTTTCCGGTTGCAGTTGATGAAGAATTTTTTTTGTGTCTCTGCACCAATTTCTCATCCGCGTTGGCCCATGGTCGTACCCCCCCCTGCTGTTTGTTCTCCCACGTCACACCTCCTTCTTTCACACTTTGACCCGTCCCTCTGGTTGAGAAAAAGGAACCTGTTCCTTCTTAGTGGATTTTCCCAGTCGTATTCTCTGAGTGACATTGCTCTTTTTCTCCCTTTGGAGGAAGTTACCCCAAAAACACACTTGGTCACATCCCTCACCGGCACCCCTTCTCAGTGGAAAAGATTTCGGGTTCTCACAATGCATTCCACCCCGTTTTTTCACGGTCTTGCCTGCCGTACTTCGGGTATACTTAACCTGATTTCGCACATTATGAGTCCCCCTTCTGTCCCCCCCCCCTTTACTCGCTTTGACCACAACACCCGGGTTCCTTAGTTCGGGAATGTGTGAATTTCTCGTTTTTCAACTACTCCCGAGTCCCTGGGGAATGTGGAATGATCCTTTTTGACCACCCAGTCGCCTTTTATCGTCCCCCCCAGAGTGAGGTCTGTATACCTTTCTTGCTTAAACCCACTTAATATCAAAAATTTTTTTCCATTTTATGCTCCTTCGAGTTTCGCCGAATTACCGCGCTTTTCATTTTTTTTTCTGAGCCGGACCCCTCCCTGCCGACAAATTCTCGGACATAAAATCTATCTCTGTTTACACTCAACCACTCCTTATCCCAATGGGGCCTTCAGGACCAACGCCCTATTGCGGTCTCTCTTTCCGACTATTCTTTTATTACCACTTCCAGGGCCCATTCAATCACCGGCCCACCCCTACCTATCCCCGCTACACTATTTCTAGACCATACAAGACATCTAACTTTCTTGATAAGGGTGATATCACCCCCCTAAATGGACAGCGATCCCCTTCAACGTTCTTCGGGGTCCCTCAACCAGCCTTTCTGAACCCACGTCCCATTTCGTTTCCTTTTTTAAGATTTTTTCCATTTTGTTCCAACAAGTGAAAATTTCTCCCCTGGTGTCTCCCATTAAAAATCCGTGCAGTGACCGCCGCCATTTTCCAACCCCTCCCTGTCTGGGCCGTGACACCCCGCCCCTTCAGATTCTTCCCCTCTTTTCTCCCTTTCCCGTTATACCCCTTTGACCGGCCCTATTGCATTCTTACCCCTCTTACGAAAAACATTTTCCTGTGTCATGCCATTTGGGTTTTTTTTTTGACGCTAATGTGGTAGTCCGTCCCCCCCCATAATCTTGCTTCCCTGAACCGCCACCCGACGGCCAACAACGAGCGGCCTATTTTTCCCACTCCGGCCACTTTTGCCGGCCGCCAACGATTTGGTTACAGGTTCACTTCCCCGCAGAACTATCATTCCTACCGAACAAAGGCAGTCCTGCAAACTACCTCCCTTCCCTCTCCGCCCTACCCCATCCTGCGTCAGACACCTCTATCCAGCGGGGTCTAAGTTCCTATTATACCATCCTGACGACTCTTTCCACTTCCCCCTCTCCATCGGTTTGGTTTAGCATCCCCTTCGACTCAACTTCTTCTTCTTCCCTGAGTCCATTTCACCCCAACTTATTCTGTCGGGGGGCATCACCCCATTCCCCACCACATTGTTGGCGCGCCCTTCTGTTTTTCCTTTGTTGCGAGCAGTTTTCGGTACCCACCTGAAGTCTGCCCCCCCGTCCCGCGTATTGCGCCAACACCCTCCCTGTCAATCTTAAACCCCCGGCTTTTTCCCCCTAACAACCGGCACAGGTTGGGGGGGGACGTTCCTTAGGACAAGTTGCCCTTCACCGTTGTTTGTTTTTTTTTTTTTGTTTACGACCCTCCCTGGTGCTCCACCCCGTGACGTTTCCCCCTCTTCCCAAAACCCTTGCACCAAGTTGGACTCAGCAGAACAGCTTTTTGGGGATGTGGCCCAGGTTTGTCTCATTTTTTTCAGTACGTTTTTTTCTTTCGCCATACGAAACCCACCCTGGCTTTGTCCTCTCTTTGGTTAAGACCACAGCCCCACTGGGGACTGACGACCAGCTTTTTTTTTATTTATTTTTTTCCTTCACCTCTTAGGTTCCCTCTGGGTTGGGGGAGTGTTTGAATGTTCCCCCGGCCCCCCCACCTTTGCCCCCAGGTTCCTCCATCTTTTTCCCCTTCCACTGGACGCGAGTTTGGTTGAAGGGCCGAAGTCGTTTTCCCCCCCGGCCCCCTAGAGGGTCTTCTTGTTTTAGAAGGCTTAGACGGCTCAGTCCCGTTCCCCCCCCCCCCGTTTCCTCCCAGGGTTAGTTCTTTTTGCTTTTTCTTTTCCCGCCTTCCGGTTTTGTATCTTTTCCCGCAAACCAGTACCTTGTCGTTTCCACGTTTTTTTTTGCTTTTTTCTGGTAGTCCCGTCGGTTTTATCCAGTTTTAGATTTGGCTAACTCCCTCACAGGCAGGGCCCGATGCCTTATCTTCAATTGATTTTTGTAGGTTTGTCTGTCAGTCCCGGTGGTGCGGTGCTAGACCACTTTTTTTCGTACCCCCTTTCACGCACGCACGGCTTTCAACTGTAAGGCCCCATGTTTTTTCTACCTTCCTTGCCTTTTTCAGCATTTTCTGCCGGTGGACGGACAACCTCCCCCTGTGCCGGTCAGAACCAGTTTGTGAGAACCACGGACCTTTGCATCCCTTCCCCCAAAATCGTGTCTTCCCCCCCCAGCCAGGCCCCTCCCCTCCTGGGCACCTCCGCCAATGAACCGTGGGTGCCTTTTTGGTTCTCCCATCCTGGATTTTTCACAGTTAAGTTTCTCCCCTTTGCGTCCAAGTGCATGCATTTTCGCCCCGTTTCCTGTGAATCGAGGGCCCAAGTTCTTCCCCACGAACCCAAGTGGGGAGTATGGCGTTTCCTTTTCATCTTCGCTTCCCCACAGGCCTGTCTTTTTTTTTCCGTCACCTCCCTTGACCACTTGACGGGTTAAGTTCCTCTCTCCCTCGCTGAACAGTTATCCCCTCCACCTGTCAGGCGATCTTCTTTGGCATTTGTTTCCTTTCCCGTGCCTTGGTTGCCTGGCCTGGTTGTCTGCTTCGGTACCTTTGGCTTTCTTTTGGGAGTAGAGGCAGATTGCGTTTTTTGGCAAACTGATTCCCGTTGTCTGGGCCTGGTGTGATCTTTCCCTTTACCCGTTTTTTACCCTGCATAGGATTGTTCCGTTTCGGTTTTTTCGTCTTTTAGGTCCGTCCTGATTGTCAATTATTTTTTCCCCCCCTTCTGCCGACCTTGTCGCCCGCTCCCTTCTGAAATGGTTTTTTTGTTCCACGGCCACTTTGCGTGGTTTAGTTTCCCCAGGGCGTGCCCTTGGGCCGCGGTTGTTAACTTTTTCTTGGTGGTTTTCATTCGGTGGCCCTTTGTCTCTCGACCTTGGTTTATTTACCTTCTGGCCCTTATGGCCCGCGCAAACACGTCCCTCCCCGGGTCAGCGCGTTTGGCTCCCCCCTTAACCTGTTCCCGTAGAGGTTGAAGCAATTCCTTCTTCCACTTACCCCCCAAAGTTTTGTTCGCACCTCCCCCCTTTTTTCCCTCCCCCCGCAAGGCCACGGAAATCCCCCGGCCCCCCCCTTTTTTCGCTTCGTTTTTGTTTTGTTGTTTTTGTCTTTTTTTATTAGTCTCCTATTCTTGAGTGTCCCCTGCCCGTTTTTTAGGGGCTCTTTACGGTGCTTGGTCCCTTCCATACCCCTTTTCTCTTCTCCGACATGGTGTGTTGGTTTGCCGTGCCGTTAACCCGTTTCCCTTTTCTTACCCCCAAGTAGATATGTTTCCAAAATTACAATTGGCGACCCACACCTCAAATTTTTCTTCTCCCAATCAATGGCAGCCTTTTCGGGCGTTCGTCTTCTCCAGTCGTATGGTTTTTCTGTTATTTGGTCGACCCCCCTGCTGGTTTTTTGGACCCCGGCACCAATCGTTCTTACCCCCTTTTTTCTTTTGACCTCCGGATGTCAGCCGTCTCTGGTGCGCTTGTAAGCGCAACTTTCTTCTGGCCCTCTTTTTCTCCAAGGTCTTTTATTTCTATTTCTTGACTTTTTCTTCTGTCCCCAAGCCTTGGGGCCGGTCTGCCATCGCCGGGCCTCATTTGATGACCTCCTGGCTGTTTGGTCTATTTCGTGACCTCTTCCAGGGGGCACCCCGAGTTTTTTTTCCTCCGGGGACGCCTTAGTCGTTGACGCCGCCGTTTTGCCTCCTTGTCTGTTTTCCTTCCCCGGTGTCTCCTTCCCGTCCCCGTCCCCCCGTCTGTTGGTGAAGTTGAATTTTTTGTTTTGAATGAGGCTGGGCCATGTTTTGGGCACCCCCCCCCCCTCTTGGTTGAGTATCCCCCTTTTAACCAGAACTTTTTCCCGCAACCCCATGTGGGCCTGGTTTTTTCCCTTTAGTTATAAAGAGGTGTGCCATTACTCCCCTAGATCATATTTTCGCTTTCTTATGATTCGTTGGAGCCTCTTCCAACCCCTTGCCTTTACCCTCTTTCTGTCCTTATCTACCCCCAGACGCCCCCCCACCCACCCCTCCTGTTTTTCTTTCCTGTTTTTGCAGTGGCCCCGCCAAATGGGTGTTTGTAAACTCCAACAACTGTGGCAAGATTTTCCCCCTGTCCCCTTGGGGGTTGCTTCCCCAACTGGCCTTTTTTTGCTTGATCTTTTCTCCCGTATCAGGAGTTCTTTTCTCCTACACAGGGTGCGGCGTCCTCCCCCCTCTCCCCTCTTTTACCCCCCCTTCCCCCATGGTTCAGAGTTTCCTTACCGGTTTTCCCCTTCTCTCCGCCGGAATTTTCAAAATGTAAAATCCCCCCCTCGAGTTTTTCCCCCTTCCCTTTTTCTCCTTTTCCGGGTTTGTGTGTGCGTCCCCCCCCTTTCCGTCGTCTTTGGCGCTTTTCCACACAACGTGACCCACCCTGTCAATTTTTCTTTTCCTTTCCTTTGTCCCCACGAGTTCCGTACACTTTCTTGTTCCTCCCCCCCCCACAGTCTGTTCACGGGTTTTTGCCCCATTACAGGGCTCCGTTGCCTCCTTTTTGCTGCACTTTCCCCCGTTATGGCGGAGGAACGGATTCGCTTCGGGCCTGTCCATAACGTTCGGTTGTGAATGCCCCCCCTGGCCTTATGCCACCATCGCTTTCCGAATCGCTGAACCAATTTGGGTTCTTCGTCCCCCCGCTCCGTTTTGATCCTCTCTTTGCCGTTTTTTCAAAACCCACACCTCCCCGCTCCACCGTCTTCACAATCATTCCCCGGCTCCCTTTTTTCCTTTTTCCGGCCGATTCAAAACCACTGCTTTGGCTGGGCCTCAACCTTTCCAATCACTGTACTTCACAGCCGTTCTAACCCACGTCCCCTCCTTCCGCCTGATCTTATCCCTCCAGGAAATGCTTATTTATTTCTCATCGCGGGACTCTTCTTCCCGATTTTTTGTTTCACAAGCCTTCGCCGTGTTTGTCGAACACATCGCCGCCCGTACTGTTTTGTTTCCCCCCTCCTAACCACTCTCCTATATGTGAGTGTCTGTGTTCTCCTTTTTGCCACTGCGCATATTTTATGTGTTTAACGTTGTCCCAACTTTCCGACCTCCCGTTTTTTGGTGACTCCTCCTTCCTCCCCATGCGCCTACACGTCCGAGTTCTCCCGCCATTTGTCCTTCCTTTTGCGATTTCTACGCCTCTCGTATTTCCTTTGATTATCTTTTTCCCAGTTGCAAGAGTTTACAGGTCTCCCCCTTTCCCCCCAGTCTCACTGTTATATATTGCTTCCCATATATCCCGTCACCTGTTTTCCCATGAAAACACCCAGTGTCAAGTGTCCCACTTCCTTCCTCACCCAGCCGGCGCCCCTTGTTTTTTTATAGTCACCAGGTTATTCGGTCTTCCATTTGGTTTCCTCCTCGCCTTTCGATTCTCCCCTTGATCCCACAGCAACTCTTGATGCTGTGCTTTCTTTCCCTTCTTTCGTGTTGTGTTGGGGAGACGTGATGAAGATACAGGCCGGGTCCCTAAGTTTTGCGGTTCTTTGGCTGTGTCGGTCTGTCTCTCCCCCCTCGTTGACTTTTTCTACCGTCGGAATTTGGCCTTCTCTCTTTTGGACTCCAGTGCCAAGTGTTTCCTTGAGGGGTACCTGATCCTTTTTTTCTTTTTTTCCGAATAGAAGAGAGCTAATTCTCGCTGTTCCTCGTTGGTGAGGTCTGGAGTCCACTTTTTTTGCGCTTGGGTTTTTTTTTTTCCTTTTCCTGCCCAGCCCTTGGCGTTACCATTTTCATGTGTTCGCAGCAGACCTTCCGTTCACTCCTTCCCTACTACCGGGGGGTACCCAGAGATGCCGCAAGGGGCTGCCTTTTTTTTGGACCACCTTTTCCGTATTTTTGTCTGCAACTGACTTTCCTTTTTCTCCCTCTGGACGCCCTCCCCCCTTTGCCTGTTTCTTGTAACAGATTCCCTTTGTCCCTGGCAAAAAGGATTCTTCCCCGGCCAGCAAGTTAAGCGATCTTCTCGCACGTATGTCCTTTCTGACCCGTGAACACTTTCTCTATTTTTTCCTTTTTCCCCCCATCCCTCCGTTTTTTTCCGTCGTGCTTTGAAAGGTTCCTTTCAGCTTTGTCGAAAGGTTACCCAGGACTTTTTCTTTTTGGAGACATGGGCTTTGGGTTGACCCCCCCCTACACGTTCTCCCCATCCCCTTCAACGACGATTTTGTGTCCGATTACCGACTATGTCTTGTTCGGCACGTCATTTTTCTTAATGAGATGGTGGCGATGATGCGGTTCCCCAGGGAGGCTCGTTTGTCTTCGAAGCCTTGAATTTCTTCGTCCTTCACTCTGTTCTGAGGCCCTTGGCTGACCCCGGAGTTTTCACGGCCGCTTTCAAATTTTTTCTCCTGTCCCTCAATGTTTCCCTTTCACTCGTTTTCGCTTTCTTGCACTGAAAGGAGGTTCCTTCAATTACCAGTTTAGTTGCGTTTTGTGGTCCCAAGCCTCCCCCCCCTGGCCGACTCCTTGGTCTTCCCCCGAGGTCGAACACCTTCCCTGACTCGGGATTCTCTTTCCTCCTTTCCCTTGGTTCCCTTTTCCCCCTTCTCCTCTACCTGACGGCGCCTTTGAAGTCCGTTTCCAAGGTTTGGGTTTTTTTTTTCCAATTCTCCCGTTCAAGTCTTCCCGCCCCCCGTGCAACTGTTTATTTCATTTTCCGCTCTCCTCTGAAAGGTCCCCTAGTCGACCTCCCCTGGCCCGGTTCTCCCATGGTCCCCGGTCTCCTATTAATTGTTAGTTACCACCTTGGTCCATGGGTCCACTTTTTTTTACACCGGTCCCGATTTTTTTTTTTGTTTGAGTCTGGGTTTAGAATACGCCGCTTTCGATTCCCCGGGTGTCGTTCTGGTTTTTACAACCCCCCCCCTTCTTGCCTTCTCTTTTTCGCGATTCGTCGTTCTGCCACTCTTTACCCCCCTTCGCCCTTCCCCACTGGTGTTGGGCGGTCCAAAAGTTCTTCCCCACGGATGTTGCCTAACCCCAGTTACCTTTCTTGGTTTGCCCAATGGGTGACCAATCTCTTTCCCCCTCCTTCCCCCCCTTCAAACACACAAAAAATCTTTTAGCCCGTATCTCCATTGTCTCTTTTCCACCGGCCCTGCACCACCCCTTTTCTTCCTGATTGAGTACCCCTTTACCTCCTTCCCCCCAAGAGTGAGTGATGGAGGCCGTCGACCCCCGACTCGCACCCCCCTAGAGTTTTCAGCATTCTTGGCGCTAAAGTTGGCCCCAAGGCTCCGTAGACGTCCAGAGTCCCCCTCTCTGCCCCAACTTTTCGTCTCACACAACGCCGCGTGGTGGCTAGGTCAGCGCCCCCCCAAGCCTGGTTTATTTCAATTTCCGTCTTTCCACTTTCCCTTCTTCCATATCAGATTATTTCCACGTGGTTCTTTTGCCCCTTTTTTTTTTCAAAATACCCAGCCCCATCGCACGCGAATCCCCTCCCAATGGTGTTGCGCTGTCCACCTTTTTTTTATATCCCCCCTTTTTTTGTGTGGTTTTTCTCCCATTCTGGTTTTGCCGATCGTCAGTTTTTCAGGTCCCTTCCTTTCCTCCGGCCCGGCAAGGCCGGCTACCTGCTTAAGGTCAACGGCTCCGGAACTTGCCCACGCCTCCCCCCCCTTATTCCCCCCTGTCAACTTTCGTCTACCCCCCCCTCCCCCTCCACACGGTGGACCCCCAACTCTTTTCTTTTTTTCCGCTTGTTGCTTGGAGGACAAACGTGGCTTGTGCGTCCTTTGATTTTTTTTTTGTGTCTTCTCCTTTGTCTTCCCCCCTTTTTTGGGCACGGTTCACTTTCGTCGGAAGCCGCTTACCCGGTGTTTTTTTCTTTTGTGGTTCTCGGTGCAAGCGTTTAACCGCGGTACCTCCCAGGTCTTTTTCGCGGCCCCCCCTTTGGTGACCTGGCCTTTTTCCCCTCCGGCCACGCCGTTTGTTTCCCCTCACCCAGCGTTTTTCCCCTTGTTTTTCCCCGCCCGTCAACCTTCCGCTGCGTTCCACCCTGTGACCCCGTTTTCCTTTGCGTTCCCCAGGTCCCTTGTGAATCTCCCCCCCTCCCAGCAAATCTGTACCACCGGTCAAATTCTCACACCTCAGTCCACCTTTCTTTTTCCTGCGTCCTTCACCCAAGGGGAATGATTCCAACGGCTGACCCTCTTTATTCCTACAAAAGTGTGCAGCTCCTACCCTTTTGCCGCATTCGTACTACCCCCGCGCCGGGTCCCCATGTCCCCCTTCCCCTGTTACCGTCTACTGCCCGCTCTTTGATGGTGGTTCTTCCATCTTTCTGTTTTTCTATGGCATGCGACGTATCACTTCCCACTCCTTTGCATTTTTTTCGCGTCTTTTTGGTCTCTGTCCCAATTCCCAGGTTGACACCTTTCCACACGCCCCCTGTTGTGTTTTTTTTTTTTTTTCATCCTTTTTGCATCTGAACTTCGTGCGACGTGTGCTGACTTCCTATTACCTGTGACCATGCTGTTTTTTGTGTCCCCCGCAGCGTTTTTCCCGTTTTGCTTGAACTCTTTGTTTCCTGCGGTACCTGGACGTGTTTTCCCCTGGCCCCCGTACGTATATGGTTTTGGGAGGTGTGACCCCTCTTTTTCTGATGTGTTTTCTTTCCGGGACGGGTTTTGTCCTTTTTCCTTCCCCATGGTGCAGCCCCCTTCCTGGACGTACCCCTTCCTGGAAGGAACCCCCTTTTCCTTGCTGAAGTTTGTTTGTGGTCCCTGTTTGTTTTTTTCTCCTTATGGGCCTCAGCCCTCCCCCACCGATGGAATTCGACCGGGACCATCATGCTCGACCCCAGGCATTTCATTTGGCCTTCTGTATTGGTTTTTTTAGTCTTCCTTCATTCTAACCTCGGTTTGGCCTACCCCTGGGTCAAACGCACCCCGTGGGTCGGTCGCACTCTTGCGGTTGAGTTTTTCAGTCCCTTCTCTTTTTATTCAGAACCAGTCCAACCTCCTCTTATCCATTTTCATGGCATTGTTTCTCGACTTATTTTCTTCCCCTCCCTTTTGTTTTCGCCTTGTCACCCCGACAGGGTCCTTTTTCCCCTGCCTCTTGGGCCGTTTCCCCCCGCTTGCTGGTTTTGTCCTTTTGGTGCAAAGTGGGCCCCGTTTTCCCCCGGCCCGCCCCCCTTGTGACTTAACGCGTGGCGGCCCACTTTTTGATCTTGGTTTTTTTTGCGTTCGTACCCGGGCTAGTTTCCCCCCCCTTTCCCCAGTGGTTTCGGATTGCTAATTTCAACGTTCCTCCTCCCCCCCCCCTGGGGTCACAGAATTCCCTTCTAAACGGGATTATATCTTTGCGTTTTTCTGTGCCCTTTTTTTTTTTGGGGTCAGAAGGGGCGAGCTTTTGCATCCTTTTGGGGGGTCCCTGGAGGTCAAAAGGTTAAACTGCACTTATTGCCGGGTCTTTTTACAAATTTTTTTTTTTCAATGTTGGCACCTCCCCAGGATTGTTTGTTCCAACACTTACTTCCCCACCCGCTTCTCCCAAACCCCCCGGTGTCCCCGAGGTTTTCCCCGAGAAAAATGTTTGTGGGTTGTTGCCTTCCCCCTTTCCCTTCCCATGGAAGTGTAGGAATCCACTACCCCTTTTCCCTTTTTTTTTGTGGGCCCGGTGCGCGTTAGCCGTTTTGTATCTTCCCTTTGCCTTCCCCTGTTACATTCCTTGTCGGTGTTGCTTTTCCATTGGGGCGTTGGCCTGTTCATTTTTTTGGTTTTTACTTTGTTTTTTCGTTTTCCTTTCACGATTTTAGCCACCCTAACTGCCTCCCACTTTTTTTCGTCCATCATGGGTGTTTTTTTAATCTGGGGTCTTGTTTTTATCTTTCTGTCCACTCTGGTTTCTTACTGGGCCCTTTTCCCCTTTTTGTGTGGTCATTCTTCCCATCCCCTGGCTGTTTTTTTTTTTTCCTTTTGCTGGTTCCTGGTTTTTTCTTCCTGAAATTTTTTTCAGGAATTGTTGCACTTCCTTGCCCTTCTTCAGGTTCCCTCTTTGCCCCCCAATCCGGTGCACGCCTTCGTCCTCGTGACCCTGATCGATCATTACCTCTTTTATTTTCCGCTTTTTCCGTGAATGTGGTACCCCTCTCTTCTGGGTCCGCCAAGTTCTGTACTGCCTTTTTTTGCTGTTTCTCCGAGGGTCGTTTCCTTTCCCGTTATACCCCCGTCCACCCAGCTCCGCTTTCGCCTCTGAAATCCGTTACTCTCCCCCCCCTCTCACTGTCCACCACACAGATCTCCGTGAGCAGTTTCTTTCACACTCCGTCTCCTGCCTCCACGTCTTCTTCACCCTAATCCGCACCATTTCACGATTCTTTTAAGACGAGTTCACCTTCCACCCCTCATCAATTTTTCACCTAAACTGTTTTATGGATTTTTTTTTCACTCATGTTCTCAGAAGGTGCGCTTTTTACTGGTAGTCTCTCCACGTTTAAGTTGGCGGTGGTTCCTTGACATGTTTCCGAGGTATCCACCTTCGTCTTCCACCTTCCTTCCGGGGGCCTTGATGATTCCCGTCCAGTTCCAAGGCCTTTTTTGAATGCGTTCAGAAACTCCTTTGCATCCTCTTCCCTTGACCACCGGGGTCCGTTTTTTCTCCTGGATGGAGTCCGTTTTTTGAATTTCTTGTGGTTTTTTTTTTCTTCCCCTACACAGCGCTTGTTCGAGTGCAACGGGCCCCCCCCCAGGGGTTTTTCGCCCGTTTTTTTTACGATGAAACCCCCCCACTTCCCCGAGAAGAAGTGTTGCTCACTTTCCCCCCCAGATCAAGAAGTCCTCTTACATCATCCTCCTTTTTTTTTCATTTTTTGAGTTTTTCCTTTTTGCGGTAAGACCTGCAGTCCCCCTGCGGGCCACCCTCCTTGTCCTCCTTCTTCTTTTTTCCAGTTAGTTCTTTTTTCCCCCCTTCGTGGAACCCTTTCCCACCCATCCTTTTGATCGCTTATTCCAACCCAGCCTCCAGTTAGCTTCTTTTTCCACATTCAAGGAATCTCTTTTGTAAAAACTTTTTTTTGTTCCGTCTGTGAAGGTTCATTTTTGACCATGCTTTCTTCTACAGGAACTTTTCTTTATAGAGGTCTCTTTTTTTCTTTTCCAGCTGCTTTAACAGGCCTCCCCCCCACTGTCCGTGACCTTCCAAAGAGGTTAAGTTTGACAACCTGACCTATCCCCCTTTGTCCCCCCCACTCTGTATCAGGTAGTGGCGGTGAAACCCAGTTTTCTGTTCCCCCCCCTGTACGTTGCCCTTCTTTTTTAGTAGCCGTATCCTTGAGGTAGCTTTTCCGTGCTTTTCTTGTTGTAAGTCCTCCAGTAGTACACTGGACCATCCTGTGAAACCGTAAAGATTGCCTCCCCGCCCCCCCTGTCCCTGAAGGTTTTGTTTTTCCCCGCCCCCCTTGTGACAACCTTTTTATTCTATCCCTTCTCCATCCTTCACAGCCCCCCCACCAAGTTTCTGTCAGCCTTGGGTGCCTACCGTATGGCCACTTTTTCAACCCATGATAATCCCCTCCCTTATGTACCCCACTCCCCCAGAGACACTCCTCTTACTTCACCCGTCCCCTTCCAGTTGACGACCTTTTTCCCCCAAAAATTTTTCCTGCCCCTGCCCCCCAAGTGACTGGAGTTTCACTTCCCTTACCAGAGTTCCTGTGTTCCCTCCTTACCAGTAATCCTTCCCGTATACAGCCTTTCCCCCTCTCCACTTTCCAGACAGGAGGGTTTTTCACCCCATTCTGTACTGGTGGGGGACTGCCAGCTTATTTCCAATTCTTCGATTCTATGCTGCGTCTCCCTTTTTCTTTTTTTGATTTCCCTCCTAACCCCTTTTTTGATTTTCTTCTTAAGAGGCCATTTTTTTTCTGCTCAGCACGGTTGGTCCAACCCCCCGACCTGACCGGTCTTTCTGTCTTCGCGTTTTAACGTTTCCTCCCCCCTTCAACCTGATTATTGGGTGTTGACCCTTTATTCATAGAGGGTGCCGTTCCCTCCAAGGGGAAATCGCAACTCTTTTTTCTTTATCCTTTTTCCACTTGGTTGTGTTTGTCTCTTCTCTCTCTTTCACTCGTTGCCTTCGTGTTAAGTTCTTTCCCCTACTAGGGGTGGAATAACCCCGGTCCCACCCACCAGCATTTTCCTGTTCGCCTTGGGGGTCCCACCCCCCGCGTGCACAGCCTTCGTTTCCGGCCCTGGTCGTAAAGGTCTTGTGGCCCCCAGTGATTCAGCCATTCCCTGCTGTTACCCCGGGAAGGCTGGCTCATCCTCTCTTTGGATTTTTTCTTTGGCGGCCCTTTTTTTTCAACCACGTTCCCTGTCAACGCTTTTTTCCCGATCTCTCCGAATTGTTTCCCGTCCTCTGGGTGGCCAAACTTCCGGCCTTGGGTCGTTGACATGCACTTTTTTTCTGATGGAGGTTTACCTGTTTTTCCTTGTCCCTCTTTTTCTTGGACTTGAGGGGACTCTGCCTTGTTCATTCTTTTTACTCCCTGAATAAGTTTTTTAACTCGGTCCAGAACCTCCGTTTCCCTTTTACCGTACTGTCGGCCCTTTTCTAATGCCGTGTGACTGTCTCCTTTGCCCGTAAGGTAGGACCCTGCCTGGCGGGTCCTAGGTTTGGGCTCAACCGGCCCTTTTGATTTCAGTCTTTTGGATGTTTCTCACGGTCTTCCACCATCGCGGACTTTGTCGTTGGGCGATAAAGCGGCTTGTTAGATTATTTCCGACTTCTTCTGATTCCCTTTTTTTCTTTTTTTTTCCATGGAGGGCCCTGCAATTTTACCTCTTGATTGGACTTTTTTTTTTAACTGCTGTGGCCCAAAGATTTTACCTGGGTTTGCTTTTTTTGGTCCGATGGCCTTATTGCCCATGGCGATTGCCGGAGGACGCGTCTCCCGACCTACGTCTTTTGCGTGCTAAGCATTTCACACTCCTTCGTTGTCAGTCCCATGACCCCCTTGTCGCCCACTGGTTGTTTTCACGCCCCCTCACCTCGGAGACGAGCCGGGCTTACAGGACCACTTGAGTCGGAAGGCTTCCTAACCCAGGCTTTTTCGGTGGAGGTCCGCTTGTCCTTATTCCTTTTGTTTTTATGACCTCTGTGTACCCTTCTTTGTGAAAGGACCCTGCTATCGCAGTAGTCCTTGTGGTGTCCAACTCTTTTGTTTTTCCCAGTCCCTTTTCCCGCGGCAACCCCACACCCGTTTTTTTGCCGGTTTTTTACTTGTCACCCATCTCTTTTCCTTTGTAGCCTGTTTTCAGTACTGTCTCTCCCCCTGGATGCTTTTTTTTTTTTCCCCCCCAACCTCAGGCAGATTCCCCTGTGGTTTTTATTTTGCCTGTTCCCTGGCCTGGACACCATCCCATAAATGTAGTTCCCCGGAAAATTGAAATGATCCTTTGGACCACATGGCTTTGTTTTCGAATGGGCCGGTTATAGCCCACATTGACTCCAAATGAAAGGCGTCTCTGAAAGGATGATAACTTGTTTTTTTTAAGATGACTCAACCCCCCCCAGTTCTTCCTTTTTCACGTTGTTTGGTTGCTGGGTGTACCAAGTGCTCCCCCCTTTTCACCTGATCGACCCCCCCCGGATGCTTTTTTTTTTCCTCCCACGAAGTGCGGCACATCGACGTTTGTGCCCCCTTTTGATACCCCCAGGACCCATGGTTCCGGATCGTCTTGTCTTTCCCTTATTTATATTGAGTCCGCGCTTCAAAACCGTGTTTCTGTTCGACTTGACAGTAACCACCAAACTTTTCAATCCTCACATTCCACCTGGACCATTCATGCCCCGCGGTCTTTGGTTTTATACCTTTTTTTCCCCAATTTTCACTGTCGCCACCCCCTCAGGTAATGAGGATTTTCTCACTTGTGATCTACCCCCCTTACTTTTTGACTTCCTTATGTAAACTTGTCCAGTGCACCCTGCTTGCCCTGGAAGTCGTTCGGGAATTTCCCGGCCCTTTTCGTTTTTTCTCAAGAACGACCGACCTCGTTCCCGTTGGTAACGTCTTTGCAAAACCAAGTTTGGTCCCATTTCTCCGTTTTCTGGTTTTAGTTCTTGTTAGCCACGTATCGGAAGCTGTTCCCCTTTTTATGTATGGCAGATAGAATCAGGTGTCCCTCGCCTTTTTTCAGTTGTTTTTCAATATCCTTTGGTGCCCATTTTCCTCCAATTATGACAGGAACGTCCAGGTCTTAAGGAACCAATTTAGTGTTTCCCTTTTTAGTTTATTTTGCGATTTTTTTTTTTTTTTTCCCCTCTCACGGGCCCAATTCTTGCCCCAGAGGGGCATTAAGTTCTCGATCGTTCTTATGGTTAAGACCATGGTAAAGTGTTTCTATCCAGTGCCCCTGATTGGGTCCCCCCAAGCTTCTTTTTTGCCTTTTTTTAAGTTCTTTCAAAAGCCATTCCCCGTTGGCAATTGTCCCATTGCCTCCCCCCTTCCCCTGACATTCAGGTGGACCCCCGTATCACCCAAGCCATGGGACTTTCCCCCCTCTTACCCCCCCTTGGTGCAACCTTTCCTTTTTTTTATCACCGGGCCCCCGTACCTCCCCTTTTTTCCCCCCATTCCGATTCCGGCCAGTGTACCCTCCCCATTCCCGCCCCCCCTGAATGCATGTTTTTGAAGCTTGCCGGGGCCGCCAAGTTCTGGTTGTTGATCCCATGTACTTTGAGGTCCTTCCCTCCAACCAGCAGTCAAAACCCCCCCCCTAAAGTGCCCTTTTCCAGCCCTTTGTGGCCGGCGACGCCTTTGAAGAACCTTTTTTCCTTCCGGCCCCCCCGTCCGTATTTTCCCACCCCGGGAGTGACCCATCCCACAAGGGGGCCTGTGAATGTGATTTTCGCTTCCTCTACGACGACCCCCTTTTTTCCCCCAATTGTTAGTAGTTTCCGGCCCAACCCAACAACTGGTTGCGCGTCCCCCCCTTTTTAGTTGTGCCGTTGTTTTTGGTATCCATTTCTTCAGGCAGTTGCCCAAGGAAGTTGCCGGCCCCCCACTTCCAATCTTAATTGTTTTTGACTTCCCCCCGAAGTTTTGCCCCAGTAGACCCCCCGTTTTTTTGGTGCGTTTGGCCCGGTTACCCGACCAGCCTTCTCACCCCAGGAACGCTTTCCCCTTCTTCCACACCCCAGGTCACAAAGTTCGTCACCGCAAGTGATGCCCCCCCCCCCCCCCCCCCCGCTTTTTCCCCTTTTATGTAGCTGACCGGTTGTTTCCTCGCTTTTAACGCATTTGTCCCCCCCTCCGGAAACACCTTGTATTGTTCTTTGGTTACCAATCGCTTTTTGGGTCCCTACAGCCCACCACGGGCAGCACGAACAATGACATGGCCCGCCCTTCCTTTTTGTAGGTCCCACTTGGTTTTTCCTTTCCTGTGACCGGGGTGCCCCCCCACTTCCCCTTTACTCAAACACCCAGCAAGGTGGTGAAACCCATTCCCCCCTTTTTTGGCTGTTCCCTCCCTATTTTGACCCCCCCCCACGGCTGCCTAGAGTAGGGAGTGGGATGGATTGATTCTCTACTATAAAGTCCCGGTATCACTTCAGTCATGGCACCCTTCATTGTATTAGGTATTCTTCTTTTCCTTGTGGTACTCCTTCTCCATTTTTATGGCCTCAGCACACAGTGCCCCCGTTGGCTCCAACTTTTGTTTCGTTCCCTTTTTTCTCACTCCCTTGGTAGGACCCGTTTAGATAGTCCCCACCAAATAGACACAGGCATTCCCCCCCCCCTATTTTCTTTTAGGATATGAATGTCGGGTTTGCTTCAGGCTTATCCGGTGTGTTTTCCTTTTTTTTGCTTTTGGTTTTTTCCGCCTCTGTGTTTCTTTTTTTTTTTGTCCATGGGGCCTAACCCTTCATGAATCCCAGACTCCCTCCCACTTCGCCAATGTCTTTTTCCTCCGCTTCCTGGTCACGTTCACCCTCATTTGCCTTCCCATTGGAAGGCCCAAAGGCCCCCCTGCCCCTTCCCCAAGCCCACAGACCGGGGAACCACGTTGGATGGGAAGTTTGACCCAACCGCCAACGGTTCACCAAGAGTAGAGGACGGCCCCCCGTCAAAGTGAACAGTCCTGCCACATCCTCCAAGCTGGGGTTTTTGGGGTTTTCTGTCCATCCGGTTTCCCCCCTCTATTTTTTTTCTTCACCTTCAGGGTCCGCCGTCTTTCACGTTTTCCCGCACACGTCTCCTAGTTTTTCTGTGAACCACGTTCTTTCTGCCAAGGGTCTGACCCCGAACCCCCCTGGGGGGTCCCCCCTTTTTGATTTCCCTGTGCAGTTTTCCTTTCGAGTTTAAACCCCCAGTTCAGCGTCTCCCCACCTCAAGTCAATTCCCTTTAAGCTCCGTCTCGTTGTCTTTTTTTGGACAACCGTCCCTGTCGGACACCAAAAAGTGCTTTGCGGCATTTTTGGTCAGCAGGTTCAAGGCCTTTTGGCCATGAGGGCCGGTTGGGGCCTGCTCTGCTTTGAAAGACTTTCGGTTAACTGGTTCCCGTGTCGGCTTCCCTTTTGTTCGGCCACATTTCACTGAATGTGGTATTGACTCATCTTTTTTCCCTTTCCCTTCTAAATTTACCGGCCTCTTCTACCAAGTTTTGGGTCTCCGTGCATCTATGGTGCCCCATTTCAAACGGTTGGTTCTTTCTTTTCCTTTCCGTTTTATTTGCTTTTTTTTTATTTTCTTTCTTTTTGCACTGATTTTCCTTTGAAAACTCTTCCGACCCCTCCAGGACGCCTAGGTGACCGTTTTCAGGTTGCCTTGAAAACAAGATCTTTTTTTTTGCCCCTCTTGGTGACCGAGTGTTTAATGCCTCCCTCCCTTTGATATTCCTTTCTGTTGCAGTGAGTTGACACTTTTTCCCTGCCCCATAGTACCCCCCACACGCGCCTTTTTCTCTTGGTTCCTTATAGAAGACCCCCTTTTGCCCCGTTTACATGCTTTTTTTTGAGCCAAGGAGTCCCCACCGGCCCTCCAGTCCCAACAAACCATTACCCGCCTTTTTCCCTCCCTCATCGCCCCATCCCGGCCACCATTCCTCGTGGTGTCGGTTTTCTTAGTTAGGGTACGCCTTCTTTGAGCTTTGCCGGGGTCGTGTTTCCTTTTGCTATTTTTTGTCCTCTCATTTTCTGTCCTTCACCCCCCCCCCCCCCCTTCTTGGAGGGCCTGCCTGTCCCGTTTTCCCCCTTTCTTTCCACTCCCCACCTCGTCTCTTTCCCCAATACTTTTTCGGCCCCCCCACCCCCCTTCTTTTGATATACCAGGTCCCACAGCGCGCATTCTTCTTCTTTACGTTCTACTTTTTTTTTTTCGTTTTTTTTGTTTTCCCCAACTCTGTTTTGTCACTTGACAACCTCTTTATCTGACCGGGCTTTGGGCTTTCCTTTGGTGAATCGATTTTTTCGCCAACGGTCTTCTGGGTCTGGACGCTTTTGTGCAAACTCTTTCGTCGTTCGAAATGAAGTGTGGTCCTCTTAGTTGACACCCGTCTTGTACTTGACCCCCCAGCCTTTTGTTGTTCCCGTTTGATTGGTTTTGCTCGCTTTTTTGCTTTTCCCTGTGGCCCCCACCTTACGATGTTGAGTCCCGCTTTCCTCTTCTTCCTCCCAGGCCCGCTCCTTTTTGTGTGGGGTCTGTCTGCCGATTTCCCGCATTGCCGGCCTCCTGCTTGTTGGCCCAGTCGGTTATTTCCCCAGGACGCAAATGCCCACTTGGTTTTTGGGAAGGTTTACCTCCGTGTGTGTCCCCAGTGGTGCCACCTGGGCCCCCCCCCCCCGACCAGGTCGTGGGTGGTTGTTTTTTGTTCAGGACATCCCCCGTTTACCCTGGCCCCCTTTTACCGCCACTGTTTTTTGTCCGACCTGTGGTTTTAACCCTCTGCCAGTACACGACCAGTTGTCGGCGTACTCTCCGGCTTTTTTCCGTCCATTGATTTTTGCTGTTTCCTCCTTCCCAACGTTCACCCTTCCCTCGATTACTGTGCTGGTTGTATTTTTCTACCCCCCCCCACTCCTGCACCCAACACAACGTTTCCCCAAAGACCTTGCAGGCGGATTCGGGTTTCCTTTTCCCCTCCCCCCCCCTTTTTTTTCCAAAAGAAACACCTGAAAAACTCCATTTTTTGTTTGCAAGGTGGAACCATGGGGGCTGGAACCCCCCTTTGGCCTGTTGCTTCTTTTCCTTTGGATTTTCTTCTCCTTTTGCATCTCTTTCTATCCCCTAAATCACCCTGGTGCGGTCGTTTTTGTGGCTCTGTTTCTCCCACCAGTGACCCCCCTTCCACCTGTCATTCCCAATCGGCGCCGTTTCCATATCCGTATCACATGCGTTTCTTCATCCCCCCAGAGTTAAATCGAACCCCTCTTCCGTCCCTTTCATGTTTTACTTCCGCGTATGTGTGGTTCCTTCCCACATACGTTTTTGTTCCCGCTTCACCACACCCACCTACCCTAGCAACCTGGACTTTTTTTATTCCCCGTGCAACGGGAAACCCTTCTTTGCTTACTCTCTGTCTCATTCTCAACTAAGTATCTGTACGTCGCCCTTCCACTGTTGACTTGAATAAGGTGTCTTTTGAGTTTCCCTTTTTTTGCACTCTTCTCTTTGCTATTGGGTTCTGCTTCTGGGTTCTGTCAGCCAGTATCGGATCATTTTTTTTTTCCTTGGTTTAAACCCGCATTCCTCCTCCCCCCCCCCTCGCCTTTACTTGGCACCCCCCTCTTTACAACCCCCCACAACATCGAGTACCTTTTTCAATCTACAATAAGTGCTCTTGATTGTTCCTAGTGCTCTTTTTTTTCCCAACCCCCCAAGTCATTCTTCAAGCCGCAACCATTTTTTCCCATTCCCCTTCCCCCCAAGCAGTCCCCCCCTTTTTTTTTCCCTGCCGCCCGTCCCCCCCTATTTGATTGGGGAACCCTCAATCATGCCTCTTTGTCTCTGGTCGTTTCCTTCTTTTTTTCGCAGAAAAAACTTTTCCTGTCATTTCCGCTCAACTTTTCTTTTTTTTCTTTGGACTTCCCTACTTTTGACGTTGCATGCTTTTGTCATCTTCCCCCCCCTTTTTGGGTCTTCCTCTTTCCGGTCACCCGTGAATGAAGTCAAAACTTTTGCGGGCTGCCCCCGCCATTTTTTCCTTTTAACCGGTCCCTCCTTTTGGATATCTGTACCCCCCCTCTTGGTCTAAATTCGTTTCTACTTCTCCCCCTTTTCTGCTGCTCCCTTCTCCCTTTCCCCCCCCCGTCACCGTTTTTTTGGGCCTCCTTTTTTGCCCCGCTCCCTTGGGATCATTTTTTTTTTCGCCAAGTTCTTCGCAGACTCCCCAAACGATTCCCCTCTTTTCCCTGAAATAGCCCTTCTCGAATTCGGTAATGCCCACACTCCTCGCCCAGGTCCCCCGCGCACCCTTTCGGCACACTTGGCACCTGTATAGTCCCCCGGTTTCCCCCGCCCGGGCAATGACGACATTTCGCCCGCATTCTGCCGCGATCTTTCGCCCCCCCAGCTATCCAACACGTCACATTCTGCTGCGGGAGTCCTTTAATCTTCTTCTTTCATTCCCCCCTCCGTTGTTGTTGTTTCTCTTGCTTGCCGCCTAAATCAAGCAGCCTGTTTGTTTTCTTTTTTGTTTTTTTTGCCGACCTGATTCTTTGTCTGAGCGGCTTACCGTCGGTCCTTTGCGGCCTCTTCCCCCTTGGTTGACTCCCTCGTGCCCCCCTTTTTGCCGAGGGCCTCTTTTCTGTTCTTCCCCTCAATCGAAGTAGTTTGTGGACTTTTTTTCCCCTTCTCCCGCTTAAATCGTTTTTGGGTCCTTGCTAGAACCTTTTTTCCTGATTTCCCCCGGGTATCCTGTTGGCACTGAGTCCCCCCCCATGACTTTTTGGTGAACACCTGCTTTAGGAGCCCGTGTTGTCAGAAGTTACTTCTGTCAGCGAATTCCTCCTCGGTTTTACCCCCCGCGAGGTCCAGGTCTTGCTTCCGTTGCACCACCCTGACTTTTCGTGCCCAGCCGCAAACAACCTTGGACTTTTTTCCCAGTTTTCCTTTTTGTTCACGACCAACCTAAACGTTTTTTTTCTGTGCCGATTTCCGGCACACCGTCGTGAGTTTCCCCCCTGCAACTTCTCGATTCGCACAATTTCCCGACATAGGACGTGTCTCCGCGACAATTTTTGCTCGTTTCGGGTAAACATCCGACATGTTGCCCCCGTCGTGAGTTGAAAGGTTTCCGGCGTATGCTGGCCCGCCCCGGGAATGGAACCTTTTCTCGTTTGGTATCCTTTAGTGGTTGGTTCTCCAACTCCCAGTTTACAACCACGTCAATCGATTCAACTGCTTTTCTGGCCGATTCAGGGCCCCTTCTTTTTTCTCAAGTGTCTCTTTTTTTCTTCCCTCTCTTGTTGGGGCTCTTGATCTGCGGTTTACCCCCTTAGGATCGTATGATTCCTTCAAAGCCGACTTTCCCTTTTTCTCCAGGGGCCCCCCTTTGTCTTGTGCTTGGTTCCTCCGGAATCGCCCTGATTCACTGCGATTTGTCATTGCGACGTGGGGTACAGCACCTGGATGAATTTGTGACCCGTAGTGCTTTGCCTCGTTTGTGTGGAAATGCCCAATGTTAGGCCATTGAACATTCCCCTGGTAGTCTGCGTTTCTGTCACAGCGCCAACCGACTTGTTGGATCTGGTCGTCCGCTCTCACCCCCCCCCCTGTCGGTCCGACACTTGTTTATTGATAGCGGGACCCACCATGTGAAGCCCTGGCCTTGGACTTTCCCAGTCTCTTAGGGCTTCCCCCCTGTTCACTTGCGAGTTTTTTTCCCCACCCGTTGAAGGGGTTACGTGAAGAAATTTTACGTTGACGTGCCCCCCCTGACCCCGCACCCTTGTTTTGATGGAGCCGATCTCTCTGTTTCCAAGGCTTCAGATTTTTCCTTCAATCAGCACCCAGGCCAGGTTCCCCCCTCCAATTTCCTTTTCCCCCTCCCACTCTTTCCTTTCTTTACCCCCTTTTTTTTGTTTGGCCAAGTCCCCCCCCCGGAATCCTTGTCCCTTTTTCCTTTTTTTTTTTTGGTTTTTTGGTTTCTTTTTAGAATTTCTCCCCGCGTGTATGCTAATTTTTTCACTTTTGTTGTTTTAGAGGCTCCCTAATCCCTTATGTTTTCCGCGATAGTTTCTAACGTTTCCTTCCTTCAACTATTTAACGGTTAGCCACTGTGTAAACAATGTTTGGGAGGGGAAAACCAAAGGGACGTTCAACGTTTTATTTTCATAACCCCTTTTGAATTCCTTTGGTGTGGGACAACCTGGGGGCCCAGATCTTCCCCTTTCACCATTTTTTCCCCCCCTGGTGTAAGGTTTGCTATGGAGATTTTTCCACGGCCTTGCCCCACCCCCCATTCTTCTCGGTTGCTTCCATGCGGACCCGAAACCCAAGTCCACGCGTGGCTTGGACTCACGTCCATAATACCACCACAATCGATTTTTTACATTAATGGACTGTCCGGCTTTCACATTCACCCCCAGCGTCTGCCTTCCTTGTTTTTCCCTCAAGGATCCGGCCCAACAAACTTTTCCTTTTCCCACACCCTTCGTTTTTCCGAGTCCGCGTTTTTTTTTTTGCCCCCAGAGCCGGGGGGCCAATTTCCTTTCCTTTTTTTTTTTCCCCCCTTTCCCGGTCAGATAGCCTTTGGCCCCCCTGGGGGTCATCGGCTTGGGGCGCCCCCAGACCACCCCCCTTCCGTTGAATACTTCCCCTTTGCTGGATGGGGAACGGTGGCCGTATTTCCAAGGAGGTTTTTGTGTTTCGCCCCCCCCGGATTTTGGCAGTTGGCTTACGGACTTGTTCATTTTCCAGGCCAACTGTACCCTCCCTTCCCCGCCCCAATTTGGGCTAACGGCTGACTTGTCACGATCCTTGACCACTCTCCCTTTTCCCAACCCTTCCTTCTTTCCAACAATTTTCTTCGGTTTTCTACACATGAACCGTTTACCCCGTACCAAACCAGTCGTCCCTGGTGTCATTGCTTTCTGGAGGCCAACATTTTTCTTTTTTGTTCCCTTGCGTTTTCGAGTTGCGTTGATGACGGGAGTGTCTCAACCCTAGGTTCCCTTTTAACTGTCAGGAGAGCCCTCTGACCCGCGATTTTTTTTTTTTTTGTCTGCTTTTTGCCCCAAGCAGTTTCCTCGTAACTTTTCCCAGTTTTTGTCTTTGCAGAGCAAGGGGCCTGTTGGGAATTTGACCCTCCCTTCCAATCCGGGATGGACCCTCCCATTCCTTTGGCCTTGCCCAAGTACACCTTCTTTGCGGTTTTTCCCTGTGACCGAGGGTGTTCGAAGTTCAAATTACCCGCTTTTTTCCTTATTCACGTGCCCCGTCACGGACCTGTTTCAAGACCGCCCTTTTTCCATTTCACCCCATCTCTGCCCCCCCGGTGTTCGTCTCTTTTTCCCCCCCCGGGTTTAAAGTTTTCCACGGTCTTCCCATTTCCCCCCAGTCCCCCGTTTCGTCCTGGCCGACACACTGGCCGCGTGCAGTACCCCCTGTTTCCCTTGCTCGTCCGCAGCGTACACCGTGCCCAGGCCCTTCTGACCTTCTTTTTACCCCCTGCCGCCGATTGCTTGTTGCGTCGTGTCTGGTGGTCCTGGCCTCTGCCTCTTTACCGGCACTTCTGAGTTGTAGAGCTGCCTGTGGTTATCTTTTTTGCCTGCTTTCCCGGTCACCGACCAACTGCCAATCTGGCGGGTTTTTCTTTGTCCCCA
>Ga0179593_1461423_pt1 | contig 24706 bp, 24 predicted proteins | sample CZODoug2_1_08_16_FD_185931 | JGI IMG/M metagenome (GOLD analysis project Ga0179593, IMG submission 185931) | Vadose zone soil fungal communities from Angelo Coast Range Reserve, California, USA - CZODoug2_1_08_16fungal (PacBio error correction) | ecosystem: Environmental > Terrestrial > Soil >... | reverse complement strand
TCAGCCGGTTTCCGACTTTTCACCATGTTCCTTCCCCTCCTGTCCCACCAGCCCAAGTGGATCAAGCCCCTCCTTACCGCGACCATCTTTCCTTCACTTCCTTTTCTTGAACGAACACACTGCGACACTATCTGTTTTTTTCGGTTTTAACCCCCTCCTCCGCACCATTTTCTTTATCTACGTCACCGAGGTCCCCTTCAGCTGCTTTTTCCCTTTCGACAAGTTTCAGCCGCCGACCGACCCCCTCCCCCCAACAATCCCATCTCCCCCTCCATTTCGAAGCATACCGTGTATTCCCTGTTTTGGTTTTGAACCTTTTTTTAATCCCCCTCAGGTCCCTCCAATGGCAAAAGTCCGCAGCCTTCTGTCCTGAGTCTCCCCCCTTAATAACCTTTTACGTCAGGTCCCCTGTGGCACCCCTCCGTACACGGCTCCACAACCTCAAGATTGCCCAATCCGAGTACCTTCCCCCAGGCTTGCTTGGTGCCTCCTCCGGATCGAGATCATATTCCCCTGTGATTTTTTGTCGTTTTCCTTGTTTTCATGTCTAAGTGGCCTCTTTCTTGCAACTTGCTTGAGCTTTACTAGACTTGACACGCCGCTTGATCCCCCTTCCTTCCCCCTTGATTTTTCTCCCGAGTGGTCCGGGAGCAATCATCCGCCGCTTTTTTTCCCTCCGTCAGGAATCTTCGCGACCTCTCCTCCGTATCCTCACATCTCATGTAGTTTACGAATGGTCACCTCTTCCCTCCCAAGTCCCCTTATCTGATAGAGGCTTTCGACTCTTTGCCCGCCCTCCACCTTCCTCCCTTCATATCTTTTTTTCCCTCCTTTTCCCCTAGAATTCCCGTCTTTGTGTGATGGAGGTGGTTGGATATCGTAACCTTTCCTGGCCAATTTTTTTCCTGGACAAGCGAAGCTCAACCCCTCTCTATCTTCGTCAATCCTCCCTTTTTTTTTGAGGTATGGAGGGGTTTCTGCTTGTCCAATCCGTGGACCGTAGATGTTGTCGATTCTCCTCACGCCTTTTTTCCCTCATTGTCGCCTTTGATAGTTGGCTACCTCTCCCCTATCCCTGAGGTCTTTGTTTTCCCACCATCGCGCGTCACTCCCAACACGGGTTCTCCTGGTGCATTTCCCCTTTCGTCTTAGTGATGCCCCTTCCTGCAGGTGATCTCATTCGGAGACGATTCCTCCTCGTTATCCTGAACCGTCGGCTTCCCCTTTTCCCCTTCGAGATATTTTGAAATCGAGTTTCACTTCTTTTCTTTTCCGTTGGATTTTTGTAATAGATCCCCGCCCCAGGTCACTTGAGGACGGCAACGCTCGACTGGTGAAGCCCGCACCGAACGGAATCCGCCCGATTTTGAATCGATGCTTCGATCTGCTTTTGTGACCCAAGAGGGGCGTGGGTCTGTGTTTTCGGGCTCAGTTATTTCTTTGCGCCTCGCGGCTTTTGCCTTTTCCCATCGAGATCCGTTTTCCTCGGGTGGAGACGTCGGTCACAGCATTTTTTATTGGCCGTTGGGCCTTAGCTTTTTTTTTTTTTTTGGGGCGATTTCCGCCCTGCTATGGTTTTTTTCGGTTCTTTCAAACCCACAGTTGTAACTTATTCTGGCTCTTCTATTTTAGATTTTTTTGGAGTGTATTTTTTTCTCTGCCAACGCCCTTCTGACTCTTGTATTGAACCGGTACCTATCACCCCTCAGGTTACCGTTTCTCAGTTGGATGCCGTTCGGTTCTTTATTTACTTCTTTTTTTTGGTTCCCACCCTCCTCGCCCTCTCTCGGTTCTGGGGTTTCATTCCTCGCATTGGGACCTCGTGTACGCTTCTTCACCAGTCGGCTTGCTTGACCTCCCCATTTCTTTCCTGTTTCAGGTCTTTTCTTACCGGAAACCCCGATTCTCTCCCTCCCCTTTGTCTACAGTATTTAATGGCCCCCCCTTTTTTTTTTTCTTTTCCTTTCCTTTGCTGTGGAATCATACAGGTTGTTAGAAAACTTCTTCTACCTTTTGAGCTCCTTTGAACCATTGTGTCAAGGTCCCTTTTTTGAACTATTCTTCATCTCTTGCGCAGAACTTTCCGAGTCGTCCCTTTCTGCGAGTGACCCCTTTATTTTTTTAGTTTTTCCCGTTCCCTTGCGCTGTTCGTATTTCTTATCCCCTAGTTTCAAAAGGGAGTTCCTTTTTTCCTTCCTTTTTTCCTTCCCGAACAGCGGGTGGGGTTTCCAGTATTGTTTTTTCGTCATTTTCGTGTTTCCTTCTCTTTTCCTGCCCTTTCGGTTTTAGTTTGCCATCAAATCCCTTTTTTTTTTTCCCCGGGGCCCCCTGATGTTTTCCCTTTCTAAGTCCTTCTCTTCCTCATTCTTTGAGGAACGTTCCTCTTTCTCGTTTCCTTGCCGTCTGATTGCCTTTCTCGGGCGATCTTTTTTCCTTAACGTGGCCACTGTCCGAAGTAGCTTAGCATTGGACGCTGAAGTTTCTCCCTGTACCGTATTCTACTTGACAGTCTTTTTTCTGGTTGTTGCGGGGGACTTTGTTTGTACACTTTTTTTAGCCAGAATTCCCTTTTCTTTCTTTCCCTTTGCTCTTTTTGCTCGCATCGTCATGATTTCCTTTTAGTTTTTTGAAGACGTCTTTATCCCCCCTTCGGTCTGTTTGTCCAGGCGGAGTGCGCACTTCCCTTGTCCCAATTCCGCGCTTTCCGTCGGTGTGAGAAGGCACGTTTCCCGCCCCCCGGGGCCTTCCCCCTCACTTTCTTATGAAGTGCATTAAACCAAGTTCCTTTTCCTAGTTAGGAATTTTTTCTTTTTAGAGTTTCACTTTTTTTTTCGTCGAAGTGAAAGTTTGTCCACTCACTCTTGGTACTCCTACCTATCCATTAGTTCTTTCTGTTTTAACCTCCGTCGCAGTGATTACCCTTCGCCCTTTCCCCGTAACCCTATTCACCCCTTTGCAGGAAGTAAGGAAGCTTTCCACGGACTGCGCATTATCTTTTCTTGTTCGCATCTTTTCCTGGGAGCTACCTCTTTCTAACTGGTGACCTGACCGCTGTTTGCCGGAGACTCTCCTTTCATCTCTGGCCGCCACTCCTTCTCTTCTTTTGTTGTAGACGGTTTAGATGCTCATAGTAGGCGTCCCCCTTCGGCAACGCGGTGGTTCCTTCCCTCCCCTCCTCCTATGATCACAAGTAGACTCTGAGTTTGTTGAACCCGAACCGTCTCTCTGCCCCCCCCCCCTCTTCCCCCGTTGCGCGACGTTATTACCTGTCAGCTCCCTCGTGTGGAATCGGGTTAGTTCTAGCTTTCCGTCTCTCTTGAGGATACTGTCCCGACAGCTCTAAGGAACGAATATTTGTTGTCGTCTGGTCCCCGTCCCCCCCCTTTTTCCCTTTCCGACACGAAAATTGGTGACACTCGTTTCCTCACCTACCGAAAATACTGTGCATTGGGTTTTTTTCTTTTTTTCCTGTCCCCTACCTCCCTTTTTGAAGCCTTTGGAAACTCTGGGAAACCTCCACAGCCTAGACCGCCTTTTGACTTGCTTTTTTTTTTTGGCACTCTTTTTTCGACAACCCCTGTTTTCGAAAGTCTTCTACCCTCTTTTTTACCTTATTCATGGAAGACGATCCCTGTTTTTTCCCCCCGATCGAGGGCATTTTGGACTCCTTTTACCACTCCCACCGTGCTGACCCCTCTCCCCTCCGACTTCGACGTTGACGGAATAAGGGCGTCCTTTTCGAGCTTAAGCGGCTGCATCGACCTTGCTCTTTTTTTCCCCCTTCCTTCTTCGGAAATGAAGTCCTCCTCAACTTAGTTCCTCTTTGTCCCTCAAGAATGGTCGCGCAGTTCCTACCTCCCCTTTAGTACTTGACTTTTTCCCTCTTGCAGTAACGATCTTTCCCCCACTGGTGTCTGGTCCGTCCGGCGGAACCTTCCCCCTCTCCGAAGACCCGGATCCACTACCGCTGAGCTCCCACACCTCTGGCGTACCCAGATCACCCCCCTTTCCGGCCTTTGCCCTCCCGTCCACGATGCACAATGACTCCCCGTTCCTCCTTCTCCCCCTTCTTTTTCAATCGATAGCCCGATCACTTGACTTGCCCCCCAGACGCTCTGGTAAAGGCGTTTTGTTTGAATCCCCCCCCCGGACCGGTATTCGTTCACCTTGCCTTCTCCTGCCCCCCTTTGGAGAGGCCCTCTCAAAAAAGAGTCTTCCGTTTTTATTCAGTTGCCTCCTTTCTTACTATCAAGTTCTACCCGTCCTTTGATTGATTACTTCGGCCGACGACCCGTCACCCCCTTTCCTACCGTCCGAACAGCCCCCTCATATTTTTTCGTTTCGTTCTGGTTCGACCGTTTCCTTTCGTTGACCATCCAGTTGTATCTTCATCCATCCTGCTGACCGCGACATCTGTGACGCCAAAATTCTCTCTTTTCACGACCACCGTGCCCGATTTTTTCTTTTACTACTTACAACATACGACCCTTTTTGGTGTTCTTTCTTCCAGTACACGCCTCAACGAACCAGCTGCTCGTTTCTTTGCCTCCCAATCTCCTGTGCACGCCTCCCCCTCCCCCCCTACCCATCTGAGTACGTAGAATTGCGACGGCTACCCTTTTGATATGTTTTGTTGCTTTCCCTCCCCCCCCCAACGCATCGCCACCCTTTCCCCCCTGTTAAATTTGCAAAGTACCATCCTTTTATGTGGGACACCGACTTCTTCCACCTTCCCTTTTTTACTCCCGCTTCGGGTGGTTACCTTCACCTCCCCTCCGCTCGGACTCCTTTAACCGCTTACGCCCTAGTCAACCGTCTGTTTTGATCACTCATGATCTAGTCTCGCTTGTCTCCCCGAGGCCAATCTTCTTTTCCCGTCGTTTCTGGTTCACCTGTCTCATCTTGTGAAGGATGTCCCCCTGCTTTGTTCTTTCTCCATTCTTACGACGACCCTTGATTTTGTCCTTTTTCACCTCTGTAGGATAGGTTTGAGCGCGTGTTCCCGCACGGCCGAGCAACTTCCTCCTGCAGAGTCTTTGATCTCTCTTGAATTTCTCTATATCGATTCTCACCCTCGCAGCATGTGAATCGTCCCTAGCCGCCCTTTTCCCAGATAAACCGGTTTTGAACGGCCCCTTTTTTCCCTATTTTCTCCAGATTTCCGTTTCCCATCTATTCGAGACTGTGCTCGCTCCAACCACTCTCTTTTATTTCTGCATTCCTTGATGATCTGGAGATCGAAACACCTTTCCCCGTCCCTTCTTTCCTGTTGAAAATATTTTTCCTTCCCCTATTCCTACTGTTGCTGTTTGAAGACGATCTTTCTGTTCTTTCTCCTTGTTTTTTTAAAAGTCTGTGTACCCTTCTCCCCACCCGTCCTTTCTTGTTTCTCTCTAGCTCTTTTTCATTTCTTCTTTTACGTCTGAGTGACAATGAAGCTCCACTCCTCTAAATCTGTTTTCTTTTCCCCTTTTGGATGGACTCCCCCCTTCAAGTTTTCTTGTTTTCCATTCAGGGAGTGAATTTTCCTCTTCCTTCGGAAGAGGTCGCGAGACTCCCGGCTTTTTTCGGCCGTGCGGTCCCAGCATCCCCCCTCTTTTCCCCTCAGTGACTTTTCTTCCTCTCGATTTTCCTCCGTACACGACCACGGGTCCCTGGTTGCGCATGTCGGCCCCCCCTTGTCTCCTTGCCAGTGAAAGGACAGGTCATCAACACGATGCCGGCATGTCTTCATCTCTAATTTTTTGTTTTCCCCCCCCTTCGGTATTACCTAGTTGGCTTTTCCTCGGATTCCCCTTCTCATTTTCTCGATCTTCAATTTCTTTTCTTGCCCACCTGGCCCGTGTCCTCTTTTATTGAGTGTTCGAATAGAGGTTTTGTCTCCATTTGATTGTTCCAATTTGCAGTGGAGTAGCCCTTTCTTGTTTCATATTCTTTGGGTCTTTTTTGTTCCGATTGCGATTTTTACACAACCTTTGAATCCCGGGCCTGCCTTCGTCCGTTTTTTCTCTCGACGTATTTATCTCCTCTTGGCGGGTTCGTGTTCTCTTTCACTGTCCGTGTGGCCCAGGGAACAGAGCCTCTTGTCATTTTACCCTTGCTGGTACTGTGGACTTTTAGACCTGACCAGGGTCTTCTTTTGCCCTTCTTCCCACTCTCATGAACCGATCGGGTCGCCTTCGTTTTTTTTTCCTGGAGAAAGTTGTGGTCAGTCCGGCTGTTCTTTCCTTTTTTAAATTTCATTGGACCGGTCTTGAAGATACTCGCGGTAGTCAACTCCTCCCCTACCTTGTTGCGTACTGAGTCCAATTGACTTTTATTTTGGTGCTGAGGGACCGTATGGGCATTCCCGGTCGTTCGCCCTTTTTTCGACTTTCTCCATGGGAAGTGGTCGGTTCGTTTTTCCTCTTCCCCCAGCTTTCTTTCTTTCTGCCTGAATACTTTCGGAGTTCTTCATGTATTCCTTGCCCCACCGCTTTCTTTGAAGATCGACTTGCTTTTTGCTCGTCTTCTCCCCTTTTCCCTCTTGCCTGGATAATGCGAGCTGGCCTTGTCTCTGCCTGGAGTGAAAGGCGTTTGCCGTCATCACCTTCAGTTCTCTCTTTTTTAATCTGTAACTCCATAAAGATTTTCCGCTCATCTTTTTTTTTTGCCGTGGACTTCCCCCGTCTTTCTTTGCGCGACGTACTCCGATAAGCAAGACATTGAGTTCTTTACACCTGTAGGGTGCTTTGCTGTCTGGCTTTCTTGCTGTTAACTTTTAGAGGGGAGTGTTAGAGGAACGCCTCGTACTGGTTTAACGAAGGTCATTTTGTACAGGGTCTGCAGTCCTGATGATTTCGATTTGTAGACGGCCTGAGTATGTAGTTTGGACTGCTGCGCGGGAGTCCCTCCCCTGTTCCCTTTCCAGACTTGCCGGGTCTTGAGGCAATTGTAGGTAAGGTGGTCGTCCGCCAGATGCCCCCTATCTCCTTCTACCCACGGCGCGCTTGTTTCAGGGGTTGCCGAGGCTTGTACAGTAGACCTGCCTTGTCTCACTTTTCTTTCCCTGAGTTTTGTTCGCTCAGGAGAGTGAGTTGGCCAGTAAGACCGCTTATTTTGTCCGTCGGGGCTGTTTCTTTTTTTACCTCGACGGCCTTCCTCCCCCTATTAGTCCCGTATTGCGGACTTGACTTTCTGCCCCGCTTCCCTCTCCCCTTATCCCTCCTGTCTTCTTCTTCGACCGTTTACTTTTCTCGAAATGTCCAAGTTGATACGAACGCCACCCTTGTTCCTCCCTATCCCATGATTTCCTTTTATACTGTCTTGCCAGCCGACCGCGCGAGCGACTTCCATTTTCACCTTCTGACCATTGCACGAAACGATTTCCCCCCCCCTTTTTTTTACACTCCTGAACGTGGCGGCGTTTTTCCGGATCAGCAGTTTATCCTGTTGATCTTTTCTCCTTTGCTAATTGAATGGTTACCTAAACTCTTTCGTTTCCCTCAGTCGCCACTAGAGGTCGCGCCCGTCTCTCCTTTTTCTCCGTGTGAGACGGCGTTGCTCGCGTTGCTGATCGTCGGCGCCCTTCCCCAGGCAATCCTTCCTTTTTTTCAATTTCCCCACGTTGATGACCCCGTTCGATTTGACCTCCCCGCTCTCATATCGATCCTAACTGCCGCTGTCCACTTCTATTTCCGGTTGTTGTTAGTTACCCTAGATTGGCCTGCGTCTCTCTATCTGGATCGGCTCCCCCTCCCTTGCAAGCCTTTTTTATTCCTTTGCACTTTGGTACCTTTCCCAGTTAGAACCGAAACGTGCTGTCCTTCTCCACAGCTCCGCTCCGAATTTGAGAATGCTTCAAGCTGACTCACATTACCTTTCTTGTTCGGTACTATGGAGGGATAGGGAAACCTCCCCAAGTCCCCTCTAAAGCGAGGTTTCTTACCTTCGCGTGTGAGTGTGATCCCGAAGTATCTACCATCCAGCAGTTTCTTATGACTCGGCGTCTGGTTACTGATACAATACTTCTTGACTTCGTTCACGCAAGCGTTGCTCCCCCTACATAAGACCCCGCCCGTTTTTTCTCCTCTCTTCTCCAAGTCTCTTTCAGAGTTTAATGACACTTTTGCATCGATGCGATTGATTTCATTCTGAGAGCCGGAACCCCCCTTCTTCGTGACCTCCCTCTCTTCGACGCAGAGACGACTTTACCTCTTGACCCACAGAGTTCCAGCTCCCTCTTGTGGGACAACTCCCACTTGTTTTCTCTCATTCATTTGACCCCTTCCCTCCTCTAGCCCTTCAGCAATCAGCTGAGGCCACCACTACCACTTGGTTCCCCTTTCCCCCCCAAAGACAGAAGGTCCCTGCGGCCACCGCGTTTCACCCCTCTTCCCCCTTCTAACGGACCGCTCGACACATCTCTTCTTTCAAGGGCCCGACGCATTCTCACCGACCGAAGTGATGCCCTCCATTTTGACCCTCCCTTTTCTCGCAGTGCATGGTGAGATTCTGAGGTACGGTTCCAGTATTTAGAGGTCGTTCCCCCCTTGACCGGAAAGGATAGGCCGTAGGGCTCACCGTCTACGCCGTTTTTTTCCCCCGACGTTGATGGTCCTAAGCTGAGCCCCTCCTCGAAATGGCCTCCATCCCTCCAGTTTGTCTTGTCTATAGTTTCCGACCGCGGCCCCTTTTTTCAATCCTGAAACCTCAAGTCTTTTTCCGCCAATTTCTTTTGACTTTCATCTTTTCCATCTTGGACTTTTCGGCCCCTTTTCGACTTGAACTACCACCCCGAGTTCTCTCCCCCTGATTGTCTAGGGGTACCCCGACTCCTCCCCCATTCCGACCTGGTTTTTTTCACACCTCTCAACTTTTTTCAAGGCTGCGGGTTCTGTTTCCTGTCCTTCTAGGACTACGGAATGCCCGACCGACCCCGCCATACCGGCGCTATACGTTCCTGTCTTCTTCACAGGTTCGGGGTGGTTTACTACAGGACCTCCACACCCCAACTACTCAAGGGAAACATTCTGCTTTACCAGCCCACCTTATCCCGTACCCTTTCCCGCTCCCCCTCCTGGAATTAGAGTTACTCTGCGAAGTACCCTCACAACACGGCGTCTTTTTTTAAAGCAGGCGAGATCCATCGATTTAGTTCGCTGGGGCTTTCCTTTCCCTTCCTTGCTGTCCCCGTTGCGCAACTGCCCTTTTCATGTTCTTTGAGTCCCTCCAACAAGATCTAAAGGCCTTTCACAGCTGTCGGATGTTGATAGATCTCTTCCTCAAGGGAATCAGCAACTGACGATGTTCAAGTTTCGAGCTTCGTTCCCTTCTCACTCTCCTCTGGATTCACCTGCCATTCTTCCCCGCTCTACGAAACGGTCCGATGCCTCCTCGTACAGTGTTAAACAGATGTTATGGTCTAGGTGTTTTTGCCCTCAACAGCCTTTATTCCCGATTGGGGCCCCCATGGATTAGCTCAGGGCTGTCGGGCTGTTGATCCCGTCCAAATTAGGCCACTTTTTTGGAACAGACACCCCAAGCCCATCCTCTTTCTTTCTTTTCCTACATCCTTTGGTGTGTTTTTTTCTTCTCTATCTTGTGACGGTTTTTCCTGTGTCCAACGGACCTCCTTGGTGGTTTTTTGGACAAGCTTCCCATTTTTTTTCCCCTAGTCCCTAGTTTCTGTCTCCTGAGACCACTCAATAGAATAGCCGGCTTCGTGCCTTTCCATTAGACGAGTACCCTTTTCGTCCATTGATCTTTTTCTTTTCGTTCTTCCTCCGGAACTTCGTATTCTTACGATTTCCCATGGTTCTTAATAAGTCGTGAATTTTTAGTACGAGGTCCGCTCTTTCATCTCTTCCACGTTTTCGGATGCATTTCTCTTGGAAACCTGCGCTCGATTCCGCGATGACGTCTTTTCTCCCTTCCGTCTCTAAGACGAATTGTCTTCTCAATAGCTAACGCACCAAGTTGCAGTTGCCCTGGCTTCAGATTAGTAAAGCGAAATAACGCCCACACGAGCTTATCTTATTCTCTCTTTACGATCAACCTCGCGTTTTTTCCGTTTATCGCGTGGCCTTTTGAATTTAATGATCGCGGCGGTGACTTGTTGCCACCCAGGTCCATTGGTATCTGAGGGGTACTGAGTTGTGGATTTGTCTCCCGTCTTTTTTACCTTTTTGAGTGCCCTTGGTTTTCCCTCTCCTTTTTTGGCGGTCTGAGAGCCTAACATTTTTGTCCCGTAGGCCTTGCCCCCCGCCCCGAGTTCTCTCGGTTTGGCGGTCGTTTCCCCTTCTCTTCCTCCTCCCCGGCTGCTTGTCTCCCCCTTTTCTCCTCGCAGTTTGGTCCTGGGCGTCGGTGTCTTTCTCTGATCGCGCCCCTGTTCTTCTTGTGTTTTTTTCCCAACAAAGTCGGGTCTTGCGTCGGGGTGTTCGTTCCCCTTCCGTCCGCCCGCCTTCGTTTGGCGCCGGTCCGCTTTTTTTTTACCAGACCTAACTTTTGATAGTTTGCCAGTCCCATTCCGCCCCGTGTAGGACCTTAACCTCCTTGGCCCTCCGATTTTCCTTCCATTTTCTGTTCGAGGGAGGGTTGCCGCGTTCTTCTCCTGCTTTTTAAATGAGTATTACTAGAGCCTGTCCTTTTTTTGACACACTGGTAAGGATTGGGTGATGCCCATCTCTCATCGCTTTCTCTATAATGTTAAGCCCCTTTGATGAGTTTCTTGGGGATTCACCTGCTCCCCTTGACACCCCGAGTTATGAGAACCAGGTGTGTTGGTTCAGCCTTCGAGTGGAGCCCTTTTTGACCACCGCGTGCAGGAGACTGTTCCTTTTCAGTGGACAGTTTTCCTGGTTTGTCGTCATCACTTCCCCCCCCGTTCTGAGCCTTGGTGAATCTGGGGGGGCCTCCCCTCTAGTTTATGATAATTATGTGTCCGCTTTCTACGTCAGTCTCTTTTGTTCCGTATCCGATCAAACGCAAAGTGCTTTAGCACTGCTTGCGTTGTCTGGGTCACGTCCGGTTCTTGGATTTGTTTACGTTTTTTGCTCTATTTTTTTAGGCAAGGCCGGACGGCAGTCTTTTCACGACGACGGTCAACTGGTCCGGAGTTTCTAATTGAGATCTTCTAGGGAGTCCTGCGCAGTTTTGTTTACCTCTTCTCCTTGTTTTGACCTGGTACCTCAGTCCGTCTTGAAGTAGGTTAGGCCTGGTTGAAGGTGTAGGTCAGCCCTCCTTTGGGATGGCTCCAATGTCGCCAGACGTCCTTCGTTTCCGGCGGTGGAGGCATTTCCCTTTCAGTTCTTTATTCATGCGACCCCTTTTGCTCTTGTATTTCTCACTTAGTGGTAGATACCCAGAATCTCAGTTGCTCCCCTACTCTTCCAAGATGAAAGGCCTGCGCCAACAGATGGCCTCCCCTCTCTTGTTGATGACGTCATACTCATGCTCTCCCCGTCCTTGGTCGGTTTATAAGATAGAGTCCCGTTTTTTTTTTTCGACGTGAACACCTGCTGTTCCCCTTTTTTCTATCAAGACAATAAATTGATTACTGTCGTGTCCTTTCCTATAGCGCGCGGCTTTCCCCCCTTGCTAGGACGAACAGGCCCCCAAAACTTTTGCAGAGATATACGCCCGGTCAGGCGGCGTTGTCCACCGGATCGAGCAGTGTTCGAGGGTCAGGTGGCAGCTCGGAGTCTCGGTGATGGTTCCTTTGCCCCGCCAGATCTCCATAGCGTTTTGCGACGCTGCAGTGGTTTTTTAATGTGAAACCTCTTTCTGGGTGTTTGAGAGAGATGAGACGGCTTCTCTGCTTTCTCTTTTTGCATCTTTTTCGGAGTTTGCCTTTTCCAGGTAACCCCTCCTCTCCTCTTCCCCAGCTCTTTCCGATGCAGAACCCTGATACGAGCTCACTTTCTTCGGTCCCGCGCCGCATGACTGAATAGAAAAGATGGAAAGTTTCATCTGTTCGTTCCCTTTTTTCTCTTCCTTCCCTCTTGATTAGTCCCAAACTCTGATAGGTTTTGTCCGTAGTACCCAACCCTTTCCAAGACGTGCCTGAAAACGTGGTGACCCTCTTATTCCCGGAATACCCTCCTTTCCGGAAGGAGATTTGCTGAAAGTAAGCCGGCATCACCCTGGCGGTGACTTCCCTTTTTTTTCGGGAAAGTCCGACTTTGTTTTGTTCCTTGCATTACGTCTTTGTTTCCTTCTTTGAGCCCGTTGGATCACCTGTTCTTCTACCCGCCAGTTTGGCTGATCCTACTCTTTACCTCCACCAATACGCTCGGACACCCGATCGTTTTCTTCTGGCTCCCTGATTTCCCCACTCCTGAGGCTGTCTTACCCTCCGACCGACTTCCCCTGTAGGAAGGGGACGAGTCGACTCGCTTGCCACCTGCGAGCTTTCAGCGGGCATGACCTGTTCTGTCTTCCTCAATGATAGCCTGATCATAGTACACCCCCTACATTCGTCTTGAAATCCACGCCTGCCTTTCCTAGACTCGCTCTCCGTACGGTTTTTTCCCACTGACCCCCTCTCCAGCCGCCTCGTAACAGCTTGGCTGGCATCGCACGGCGGGACTCCTGCCCCTCCGCAACTGTAGAGTATTCCCACGCTCGCTTCCCAACCCTTACGGGGCGGTCCCCCCGATCACCACCTTCCCATCCGTTTCTACGGCCCGCATTTGTCACGAAATGCAACTGCTGCACGGCCCTTATACCGCACAGATCCTCCCTTGACTACATCCTCCCCGACCCCCCCTTTCTTCCCTCCAGAGTTCTTGGTCAGGCTTTCTTTGTACCCGCCTTTGGCTTGCACCCTCTCGCCTAAATCTTTACGCTTGTCAGAGACGCATTTCCACTTCCTATGTCGCCAGGGATCAATTCCGCAGTTGTGGTTGAGCGGCCTTTTCCGACCTCAATCGTCCCTTCGCCATTGAATCATACGGGAGTTCGTACTCTTCCCCCCGGCAGCAGTTCCATTCCTTGAAAAATGATAAAATTTCTTCTTCAGCCGCCTCCCCCTGACCGTCTAAACTCCATTTTCTCCTTCCCCTCCCCACCTCGCAAGTCCCTCCTCTTCTTTGCTTTTCTGAAAAACGGCTCCGCACATCCATCCCTTTTTTTCACCCGTAGAAGTAACCTGTCAAGTTTTTTCCGGTTCCGGGACCACTCTCAAGGGCAGCTCAAAGCCCATCCTCTCTATACCGTCTCAGCTTCTACGGACTAAAGTTGTGATTTTGCGTTTACCGCCCCTCCACCCCTCTTCCACCGAAAGGATTCCCCCCCCCCTGGCAAAGACAGCATGTATTGTTTTCCCCCGCCTTCAACCTCCAAGTTTTCCCTGACTTCTTTCATGTTTGCACACCGAGGCCCCCTTGCACTCCTCATCTTAGCCAATGAGAAGTCCCGGACCCAACTGCGGCGTGTTGCGCCCCTCAAGTCATCTCTCTCCTCTCTTCCCCGCAATAGCTTCGGGCGGGTCCGGTCTTTTTCATTCCTTCCCCAGGCGTCCCTTCCTTGGTTCTTGTTTCCTCTTTCCCTTTTATCCAAGTCGGATCTCCGACCCCTCCCCCTTGTGGATCCTCCTCTCTCTGTGGCAGAACCTGGAGCAACTTTCGCTTGTCCGCTTCGCTCGTTACCTAGTCGCGACAATCATTACGGATCACTCGACCGCTGGTTTCCCTCTTCCCGCCCTACTGGAAAGACGGCTTCTTGTTACTCGTGAGATTTCTTTGCCACTTGAGGTATCCGTGGTCGCTCCAACCCGAGGATTCGCGTCCCACGGGTTGATGGTCTATGTTCTCCGACAACATCCACACTGATTCGGTGGACTGAATGATACCTATATTCTTTTCCCTCTCAGTTGTGTGTTCTCTTCGTGAGTGGTGGGCGCTCCCTTCTTTTGTCATTTTAATTGGAAGGGTTGTCGATCGCCCCCTCCTCATCCATTCGTTTCTCTAATCCATTTGCAGTTCCCGGCCCCCTCTGTATAGCCTTTTTTTTTTCTTTTTTTTCCCCAGCCGCGTACACCTTTTCCAGACAGTAGTCGCATCGTTCCTTCGAGCGCGTGGTTACTTGGCCCCTTCGTAGTTGATCTGGAGCATGTCATGTAGGCGAAGGTCGGCTCGCTTCCCTTCGGTCTTCCTTTTTTTTCGTCCACGCGCTCGCTTCCTCCCCTCTCGAACGGTTGAGGCCTTTTTGACAGAATCCGACCCCTTTCGTCTCACTTCAATCACGAGTTGGCCTTTCCGCCACCTCTGAAATCCTCTTCTTTTTCCCGACCCTGTTTTTTTTTTCTAACCTTGGTGTGTTGTTTGTTTTATTTTTTATTGATGTCTCGGTGTGCGTTGTCGCCCCTTATTGTCGTGGTTTTTTAGCGTGTTATTGTGTTTTGTATGTGTTGTCTTGCGTTTGGATTTTTTTATTTGTTTGTGTGCACACCTGGCCCTTTCCGCTTGGTCTCTGTTGGACAGGCCGTCCCCGTTCCCCATTCCCTTTTCGTTTTCCTCTTTTCCTTGGTTTCCGATGCTGTTTATGCTGCTCGGTTCCAACAATTTCATCCGGAGGCTTCCGCCAGCTTCGCCTTTCGCGCTGGGGTTCTTGTCGTTTTCCCGCTGCTGCGGTCGGCCCCGGGCCCTCCCGCGGCAGGTTGATAAGTTTTTGTTCAGGATAGATCCAGTATTTTTGGGATTGGCTGATTTTTTTCCCATCGACGCGGCCACTATCTTGTTTCCTTCTCCGTTTACTTTTTCCCGTGCAAGCCAGGGATCCGTATGAGTTGTCTTCCTTCTGAAGCCCTTGATGGGTGTGGCGGTTGTCTCCGTCCGCCAGGTATTGATTCGCAACTATATCTGACCTAAACCTCGCGTTATGGCCAATTAGTCTCGGTCGAGGTGGTTTTTGTTTCTCTTCGTGGCCTATGGTGTCTTCGTCGACGGTGAGCCCCTGTGGGCCCCCCCGCAAGAATACCACGGCTTTTTGTATGAAGGCAGTTCCGCTATCGGGTGCAACGAATACCTCCTCGGCGGGACCAATTGAAGTGCAAACGGTCTGCTTCTGTTTTCGGGGTCCCCTTTTCGTTTTTCGTCAGTCCTTTTCCATTCTTTTTTTTCTGGATCCTTTTGGCTTCCTTCGCCTTTCCTTCTTTATGGCCGTCACCAAAGAGCCTGAGACGCGGATTTTCTCCCCCGTATTTCTTCTTTTGATCTAGTTAGTGGTCGCCCCCCTTAGTTTTAGTTTAGTTACCGCGTATGCGATCCATCCTGCCCGTTGCGTTTCGCCCCCGTCGGTGCTGAGTAGAGGCTTTTTGTTTCCTCATTCGTACGGATTGATAAGTCGAGGAACCCCCTGAGTTCTGGAGCCAAGGACGAAGGTCAGGGTCCTTCGTCTGCAGTCCTTGAATTTGCTTTCCTTAGGCCCCCATGTAGATTCCTCCCTGAATTGCCGTTTTTAGCAAGGAGCCTTTCTCTTTTCCTTGCTTTTTGTTGCGGGTGATGACGTGGTCAGCCCGTCGGGGATTTCTGTCCCCACTTCGTCGCAGACTTCCATCGATCTTTTTAGAACTTGCTATTTTCCATCCTTTTAAGTCCGTTTTTTTATGACTTCTGGTGTAGCGGATACGGAGGGGGTTGTCCATCCCGAAGTGTCACGGACAGCGTTTTGCTGCTTTTTTTCCCCTCGCCCCATTGCCCCCACCTCCCAGTTCTGCTTGAATTTTCATGCTGCGCCTGAAGTGAGGACTTCGGCTTTTCCTTGCGATCGATTCTGGTGTAACCCGTTTTTTTTTTTCTCCTTTTTCTTTCGTTACCAGTTATAACATATTGGACGACTGACCTTGGTTGCCTTGTTCGTTTTCTACTGTTTGTACCTGAGACGCCAGGTCCTCCCCTCTTTCAAGGCGACACGACACGAGTAAACAGGTGTTGAGCGTTGTTTTTTTTTCATTCGGCCAGGCGCGAAACTTCCCCCGGTATCGGGTCGATAGTTCCGGCTACTGGGGCCTCTCCTGAGCCCCCGACTTCTTTTCCCCCCCTCTTCTAGAGCTGCATTTCCGGTCTTTTCTTCTGCTCGATCTGAGACTGCGGCCTCTTCCTCTCGTTTCTCTAGTCGCGGCCCCCGGGTCGTTCGCCGGTTAACCCCACTCTCCGAGCTGCCTAAGCCTGGAACCGAAGCCCTTCCTTTCCCCTTCCCATCGCCGCCTTTTTTCTTCATCCGACGTCCGGCCCGTTGTGGACCCTTCTATTTTCTTTCCGTGCCCCGTTCGGTCCCGACGTCACAGTAGTCAAGAATTCCGCAGTCTAGGGCAGGTCGTCCAATTGTGTTGACTTCGACAAACTTTCACCGTCGTGTCCTTTGACGTCAACTTTTTTTCCCTCTCGTCAAGAATGATTTTCCAACTACAAGGCCAGATTGAGATCGAGTCCCTCGTTTTTTTTTTCCAATCCTTTCCGGTCTCTGTTGGCCACGCTTTGAAAACGTACTGCCCTACGGAGCGCTTGAAATTAATCCGCTGACTTGGAACTTTTCTACAGTTTACCAGCAAGAGTCATGTCTCTTTTTTACCAGGGGACTTCGAAATACGCGCCGGTTCGAAGATGCGTTCCCCTTGCGAGATTGGACCACCCCCCTGGGACCTCAAATCCTCTCCCTCCTTCGTTCGCCGATTTTTATTTTTCCCTTTTTGCGACTTTCCCGGTCTAATTGCCGCCCGCTTGCCGTCCTATTTATGCCGCTTTTCGACGAGCGGCCCTCCCTTAGTCGTGACCCTCCATCCTGCGGTCGCGCCGTTCGCCCCGCCTCTCCGGACAAATGATACAAGCCCCCTCCGTGACTCAGCCTTTTGTAGTACCACGTCCCTTCTGATCGTGTCGGTCACCTTCCCTTACGAACTGACGGAGGCAGGCACTTCCAGCCACACGTTGCGCCAAACACCCCCTGGGGGACCCCCAGCACCCCCTTTTTCCTTTTCCTTCGGTGCGATTTTTTCACGCCTGTTCCAGCAATATCCACTCTTTTTTTTGTTTCCCCGGCCCTTTGTAAAAGGGTAGACGACCTCGCGCGGGCACGAACACCGCTTGCTTCAGCAGAAACGCTTGTCACAGGACGTTGTGTTTTGTTCTCTTGTATTTTTTTAGTGATCCGGTTAGCTCCTTTTTCCCCCCACCGCTTTACGACCGTATTGCCCGTGGTTCACCGTCGGACGGCGTTACCTGACCGGGCTGTTGCGTTTACGTGCTGTCCCGGACAACACTTCCAATTCTTACCCTTCCGGAGTGCTTCCTACGTTTTTCTTTACCCGTTCGTGGACATTTTTCGACTACCTGGCCAACTATCCAAGTTCTCGACCAATCCCTTGCGCAGGGCCCTTCGGTATTTTCCCCATCCTCCTTGACCCCTTTTGCTCGACCCCTCGTTCGTGCCGACGCGCACCATCCGACACTGTTTGATTCGATCATGCTCCCCGGCCCCACCTGCATTTTCCCGGTTTCCTACCAATGCCTTAGTCGGGAAGCGCCGCTCCCCCGACCCCGCCAATCAGGCGCTTCGTCTTACTCTTCCTCCGGCTCTTATGTTCCCCTCAGCCGCCAAAGCATCGCCCCCCCGAAAGGGCACTCAACTGCCACGGCTGTTCACCGACTTCGTACTTCTGACCGCGGAAAGGTGCCTGACCCTTTTTCTCGTCCTTCTTCATCCATTCTCAATCCGGAAACCACTCTCCGTTGCGCAAAGCCCCAGTTATAGAGTCTTAATCCGAGTGATGTAGTTTCGTCTTTTTTGCTTTGGCGGGCAGCAAGGCGCAACTTGTTCTTTTGAGTTCTACTTCTCCTACAAGTAGTGATCGCTTGCCCAGGCCTTCAACCCTGTTTCTTGGATAGCGGAGATCTTTTTTTCCAGCGCTTTTTTCCGCACGCGTCGCTGTTTCCCGGTCCGTATTTCGCGTGGAACTCGGCCTGATCATCGAGATTTTTCTACTTGCCGTTGTGCCCCCGCGCTACTTTCCAGGTAGCGCGAGCACTTCCCATCCGCCGCTTAGTGTACGTTCCCTCCGTCTCTTGGTCTTCAGAACTTGCCCCCCCCCCCCTATTGTTGCGCACCGTATGGCTTTGATGGCGGGGTTGAGATCCTTTCCAACCCTTTGTGTGGGACTGGATCCTTTTTCCAATTCTCTCTGTTCTTTTTTTTTTTTCTCTCGAGTCTGGAGTGTGGTGGATTGGATGCCGCTTGTCACGGAGCGGTAGTGTTCTTTAGCTCCCCCTCCCGCCATGACCCTTGTCTCTCTGGTTGGCGCCGCTCCCCCATCTTCTTTTTTTTGTTCGGGGTGGCACATAGCGTACCACGCCTCGAAGGGCTTGATTTGCGGTCCCTTTTTCTTTTTCTCCCGGTGCAAACTGAAGGTGAATTCCTCCCTGTGATCAGGTTTGCTCCCGAGTGTCCGCCTCCGAAGTCTCTTCCTGACCTCGTCGGCTCTAAGTTGCCGTTGGACCCTCCTCCGCGCGTTGCATTGCCTGGCGAAGATCCCTTCCTTTCGTAGAGTCAACGCCAATTCAGGGCGTGCCTGGCCCCCCACGATGCGCACTGGACCCTCGCCCCGATGGCCCCAAGTTCGGTCATTGACCTGATCTGTTTGTGGCAATGTGTTCCTTTCTCCCCCCCCGTTTCCCTCATCGGCGCCCGGCGGTGCCTCGTGCCCCCCTGGCCTTTCCTGTGTGTTATTGACTGGGAGACTTTCCCTTCCCCCTAGGCCTTTTACGTTTATCGTAGCTTTCGGGTGCTGTTTCTTTCTTTCGAGGTTTCCACAAAGTGATGAATAGGTTCAGCTATGCCTCGGACGTGTAGTTTTTTGGATTTTTTGAGGGTTAGTGTTTTCCTATTCAGTTCCTTGCCCGGTGAACCTTTGCGATACCTTGTTTTCTCTGTTGCCCCCCCCTTTCGGGTTGTTCCTTTTGCGGTGTTTGTACTGTTCCTGACTCCCCCTTATTTTTTTCTTCGGGGTAGCCCCGTCTCCCATTTAAATGTGTCGATATCGGTGTTTCGCAATGCCGTTTCCTTCCGTCTGGTTGGTCTTTTCTCTAAATCATTGTTTTTTTTTTTCTTTCTTTCATTTTTGAGGTTCGGGACAACGATCTCCCATTCATTGACCGTACACGGTAGGTTGTGCGGTTTGACGCGCCGTAGCATTCATCCCGGTCGGGCTCCCTGAGTCTCGAACGGTGAGATGGCTTTTCCGACCCCTTCCTTTTTGGTCAGGCTTGGCATTTCCTTCTTTCTTCTCCGATATGGTGCACCGCCTCCTCTTAGGCTGGATTCTTTTGTGACCCCCACCTTTCTGCAACTTTTCCCCGTGCGTTCGAGTGCTTTTCGCCTTGAAATCCGTCCGGATCGTCGCTGGCCGGTGGTCATTGCATGCGTTTACGGTTGGCCGCCCTTCCGTTTGTGGTTGCTCCCATAGTTCTTTTTCTCGTTTTTTCGTGGCTTTTTTTACGGCCTCTTCAGTTATTAGGTTCGGTTCAATTATTTCTATGCCAGCCATCCCGTTGTCTGTGGTCCCGTGGACGTTCCCGGCGTTTTTCATCATGTACGGAAGGGAGGGTAGGCGGACCAGGCTTTTGAACGGCTTCTTGAGTTCCTGAAGGTGGGCCTTATGTCGAAGATTTCTGTAGATGGCCCAGATTCTCTTTTCCTCCTTCACTCTCGCTTGGCCCGCCGCGTTTAGTGCATCGTCTTTGCGAACCTTGGGTTTTGTAATTTTAGGTTGAGGTTCAGAAGCCTCTTTTTGTCACTTCGTTGATTGGTCTAGTCCCTGGCCCGCCGAGTTTAGTAGACCTGCTGGTAGAACTGACGCGTTTTCACTTCTGGTCGCAGGTTTTCTCCACCCTCGTCCGGTCAACGCTGCTCTTTTTTCCTTGTTCTTTTTCACGTCTTTTTTTTCTTCCGCACACAGTTCAGGGCAGTCACGCAATATGTGCTTGCGGAACTTTGCCCTGTCAAATCTTGGATTGTTCCTTTCTTCTTCGGATTAGTGTTCTTCCGGCGCGTGCAAGGTACCAGTTTATCCCTTCCCCCTATTGGCGCCTGACCTATCCAATTCGGGCCTTGGCGTTCTACTGTGGGCAGCCTATCCGCCGAAGCTCTCCCAGTGCTCGTTTCGAATCTTTTGACACAGGTTAAGGCGTGCTTTTTTTCCTGTCTCTATCCTTGAGATCGGGGGTTCGAATCTTGATACGGGCAGATCGGCGCGCGGTGATTTGTTACCGGGACACGTTCTTTGCATCTTGTCAACTTTTGCCCTTTTTATCTCTCTCTCCTTTGTGTTGAGATATGAGGACTTGCGATGACCTCGTGGCTCGTCGGCCGTTCTTCCTCCCCTTTTTTTTTCCCCTTTACCATCACTCCTTCGCCCCCAGTAGACAGGCCGATGCCGATACGAGATCACTTTCGACCCTTCCCTGAGTCATTCCGGCACATCGTGTTAGTTCCACACCTTTCGCATTTTTCCCTCTTTTTTTCCCTTTTCCCTCCCCCCCCTTTTTCACGCCAGGACAGTTTTCTGTCCGTCGCCATACTTTCTTACAAACTGGTAACCGTCCTTCGTCGACTGAAACGAAACTGGACACTCTCGCATTCTTTTTTTCCCGAATCCGGTTAGCATAAAGTAAATCCCTCTTCTTTTCCTTTTGTGCCCCCCCCCCATCTGTTGGGACCACCCCTGATTAGGGAAAAAGAACAGACGACGGGGACATTCGGCCTTTTGAAGCGGTGTTCGCTTAGCGTTTGGCCCTCTCCAACCCTTTGGGTACTTCAGCGTCTTTTCTTCATACTCCAGTCCGGGGTAGACGAAACTTTTTTTTCTTAGACGACTGGACACCCCCCTTGATTTTTGACCACCCCGACACTTTCGGGCGAGCCCTGACTCCTCTTCCTTCCCCCAGCGCTTCTTTCAGCTTTGCTCGATGGCCGAAGGGAAGTCTACCCTGCTCGCCGTTCATGCAGTCCGGTCTTTTTCTCAAGAAGTAGCTCAGTGCCGTATTTATCACGGACCACTTCGACCCTCCCCCCCTGCCTTTTCCTTCAGCACGCAGTGTCGACCATGCCCCTCTGTGATGGCACTTTATCTCGGCGGCCCACTTCTTCCTTCCGTTGCAGCCATCCCCACCGAAGACAACAGAACTACTGGGGCTCGTCGCCCCATTCACTTCTTCTTTTTCACGCCTTCCTCAACCTGAGAAAAGGCCGCTGAATTTTCTCGCCCTTCTTTTCAACTGTCTTTCCCGAAAACGCTCGGGCTCAACCGCATTTTCAGCCATCCCCTTTTCTCCCTTTTTGAATTCAAAGCGATTTATTCTGTGAACCCGTGAGAGGCCGAGATGAGCGCTGGCCCTACACCCCGCCTTTCACGGATCCGAAGGCAGCGGACTTCTCCCCGTCTTTCTTTATCCGACCTACGGTCTACCGCACCACCCCCCGACCGTTCCTGCCCCTTTACCGGTCCGGGATGGTGAGTATCCGTTTCACGCCGGCTCCCCTCTCTCTTTCACGACCGTAACGATAGTGATTCTTCAGCCCTCCTGTATTCCTTCCCTCGTGACTTCCCTCACTCTTGAACTACCAACCCGCGCATTCCCCCTCCGGTTCCTCCGCGTGGACCCCGAGCCGCACAGCCACTGGATTCTTTACACCGAAGCCGTACTGCACTTCTTTCTCTTCGTTAGAAACTTGGACGTGGTCCTTTTCTCCCCTACGCCCAAATTCCTCTATACTTCGAACTTAGAAGGCCCCCGGGGTCTTCCGCCTGGGTGAACTCGAACCAATCGCCCTCTCCCCCACCCTCATTTCAAACTCCACCCAAGTCAGCCATCCCCGTTCTGTGGGCCCTACTTCTTACCCCTCACGTACACGGCACGGCTTAACGGGGTTCCCCCCCCTCATGCTCACCCCGCTCCCGAGCGCGCTTCTGAAACTCGCTGCTCCCCGCGAAGTCCTTTCCCAAACACGAGTTTCGTGTGGCTTTTCCTTCAGTCTCCTCCCTCCATGAACAGGCTGGCTGGCTTTTCCCGGTCTTTCCAGCCTAATCGTGGCCGGCCGGAGCCCTGCCCTTTTTTTTGAATTCTAAATCTCTATCGCCCGGTTTTCCCCCGATGTCGTCTGGATGATATCTCTCTTGTGTAAGTCGCCCCGTTGAATCAGGCCTCTCCCGCACCCCCCCTTCTCCTCAATGATCACGCCGGATAAACTAGAAGCCTTGTGCCCCTGTCGTGGTAAAGATCCTCCCGTCCCGATTCATTTTCGCTTCTTTTCCGCTGAGATGCACCTAATCTCTTGCCCCCGATTTCGGTCCCAAACCGAGTTCTTTCACCGTCGCATGTGGTGTCTCCCTCATCTACCGGCCTTGAGTAAGGTGGTGCGACGGACCCGTTCATCTATATATTGCTCCCTTTGTTTTTTTTTTGAGAGATTGTGAGAGGCATGTCTCTTTCAAAAATTGAATTCAGTGTCCGGGTATCGTAGAAAAAGACTCGCCATGGACGGTTGGCGCTTAATCAAGAAGGGTTGGCTCTACCCTATTTCAGAACTCCTTCGTGTGCCTAAGAGCCACCCCTTCCTCGACCTCTTTCCCGGGTTAGTCGCTGCTGGACTCTTGCATTTTTTCGTGGAACGAGGTTCCTCCGTCGATATCCTTTCTTTCCGTCGAGCGCGCTCTCTCGGCACATCGTCTTCTCAGTTTTCTTTGCCCGTGGACCCCATTTTTTTCGATGCGCTCCGCCCCTGTCCTGTTCTCTCAGACTCTCCCTTTCGTTAGAAGTAATAGAGTTTTCCCTTAAGGCGTTGCGCTCGGCCACCTATTCCGTTCTTTCGCCGCGCCAGACGACCCGGTGCCATCACCTCGATTTTGGCGGGATAGATTTTACTGAGTTGGGAGCGTATGCTTACCCCCCCTCCCTTTCCCTCTTCTTTCCTGAGCCCGTCGAGAGCGGTTTTCTTTTTTGCCACCTGGCCGCCCTTTTTCCTCCTTTATTGTTTGGAGAAGGTTGTATCCTTGCACTTTGCCCCGTTTTCGTCTGCCCTTTTTTGTCGATGTTTGGAGGTCTGATCGTCCCCCCCCAAATCAATATTAGGCTCGCAGCTTCTTCCCGTACTGCCCTTTCTTTGTTGCCGGTGTGGGGGTGGGCCCACGATTTTTTCCTCGCATTATTTTTAAAGAAAAGAGGATGTTTCTTGCGGTGCTTCTTTTTTGTTCCTGTACTTATCTATACCCTCTCCAGTTTTCGGTTTGCAGGGTATGGGGTCGAATTCCGCTCCCATTGGTAGTTGTGTTTTTTCCTTCGCCATTTTTGCGGTTCCTTCCTTCTTTTGCGCTCTGGAGAGAATCAATTGTATTTTCTTTGGTTTCCCCCTTTCTTCTTTTGTTTGGGCAGCTCTGAAAGCACATAACTGACCCTCGATTTCTTCCCTTCGTTTCTTTCCTCGGTGTGAGGGTGGCAGCCGTAGGTCCTTTTAACCTTTCAGGGTGTTTAGCCAACTTAGGACGGTGTATGACGCCCTGAGGGCGACAGTTTTTCAAGTTTTTGTTAGCGTCAGCGTTGCTCGTCTTTTTCTTTGTCACCGCATACTTTCGAGTTTTCTAACCGATGAGCGCCCCTTTGGTCACCTCTCTTTTCTTCCCATCATTTTTTTACACTGATTCGTCGTACTCCCCTTTCCAAAGCCTTTTTCTTATGTCGACTTGTTTGTCCAGTTGCAGTCGTCACTTCCGGTTTTTGCAGTAATCCCCGCATTGAGAAATGGGTGATTTTTTCTGCCTTTTGGAGCTGTAGTGGCTGGCCGTGAGGACCTCCGTTCTAGTTTTTCGCGGTTATCCGTCGAAAAAGAAAGACCGTTCGTTTTTTCTCCACCGAGTTCTGAAGCGGGGTCTTTTGTTTAATCATTTTGTCGTTCGTCTATTCTCTTTAGTACTGGATGCTTCTGAACCTCCTTTTCTTATTTTTACGACGCCTTCTCTTACGGGTGTAGAGCTCTGAGAGTATTCCTTTTACGGACCGGCGGTCCATTCCCTGAGCCTTATTCCCTCCCTCCCTGTTCCAGACGATTTCGAACGGTTACCGTCTTCTGAACTTCTGTCGGTGGGTTCTCACCCTTTTGAGAGGTTCCCAATTTCGGAGAATTCCCCGAGCTTACGAACCCTTCTCTATTTTCTCCCTTTCCCTCTGTTGACCTCTTGGCTGTAGAAGACGTCTTTCCCCCCAACGGGGTGGCTTGTCGTCCTGCCTGATTTCGCACCCCTTACTTCAGGCCTGCTGCGTTTGATTGGTTGATGTGTAACTTCGGCCTTCTGCCACCTCCATTTCCCCTCTTAGTGATGGGTGCCTTGTTTCATTGACAAAGTCAGTTTTCGGACCCTTCTTTGTTCTTTTCCGTAGTCACCCCCCGGTTTCTTTTCAGTCGATTTCGAGTTAAAAGTTTTTGTTCTCACGTCCACTCTTTACCTTTCTTAACAGACTTTTTTTCTTCTACTGTGGGGCAGCCCCTCATCGCCGAGTCTTCGGTCCCTTTTTTCAATGCGAGGGACTCGCTTCCCCAACGGTTGCCTTTGAAGTTTCTTAGATTAGGACCGTCCCCGGCGGAAGAGGTCACCTTGAGTGAGCTTTTCTTTCTGTTTTGCCTCTTCGGCGAGTCTTGTTGATGGTACCTCCAAGACCGTTGCCGACGCGTTTCTTGCAGC
>Ga0179593_1692431_pt1 | contig 24713 bp, 39 predicted proteins | sample CZODoug2_1_08_16_FD_185931 | JGI IMG/M metagenome (GOLD analysis project Ga0179593, IMG submission 185931) | Vadose zone soil fungal communities from Angelo Coast Range Reserve, California, USA - CZODoug2_1_08_16fungal (PacBio error correction) | ecosystem: Environmental > Terrestrial > Soil >... | reverse complement strand
GGCATCGAGTAACCAGGCCATTTTTTTTTTTTCCGCCGCCTTAGAGCGGAAGGCGTATTTCTCTTTTTTTCAAAACGTGCTTTTTTTTTCCGGACGCGTCTCAGAAATTGGATAGCCCTCCCTTTTAGGAGTGGAAATGCGAGTTTGAATAGTGTTTCAGCCCGTCGCCAGAGCAGCAGAAAAGACGCCCCCCGTTTTTCCAGGCTGCATTTGTTTTCTTAGATTCGCCAAGACAGCGGCGGTTTTCTCTTTTCTCAGCTTTTGGCGTAAGTAAAGTGTGAGGCTTTCCCAGGCGGCTTCCTGCAGAAGTGGTGAATATGCGCCTTCCCTCCCCCATGGTAGAGAGAGACGGTTCTTACGCGCCCCCCCCTTGCTTATGCTCTTCAAGAAAAGATGCTTCCCCTTTTCCCCTTTACGAAGTTCCCTCGAGCATTGTGACACTCGACCAGCCTATGTTTTTTTTTTTTTCTAGCCCCCGCTTGTGCCAGCAGAATGCCGTACGAGAGCGCTTCCTCCTTTCCCCCTCCGGCGGCCGAGGAGAAGGGAGGCTATCTAGCATCATCTCAAGAGTTTTAATGGTTGAACCTGCCAAACGAATCCCTTCAGGCGCTAGTCGATATCCCCGGGTTTCCCCTCCGAGCGCCACCTTCTTCCCCCCTATGTTAATATAGAAAAGGAAATGGGCAATGGTGGGCGCGCATTTTTTTTCCTCTTTGCAGCCCTGACCAGTTTCTTTTTTTTTGCGAGCGTTTCATTTTCCCCCCCCCCTCCAGGAGGTGGGGAATGTTGCCCCCCAATTCCTTTCCTTTTTTCTTCAATTCACCCTTTTTTTTTTTGATCCTAGGAGTTTAAATCATTATTCCATCGACAACCTCCCCCTTTTTCTTGTGAGATTGCGGCCGACGGCCAAATATTGATTGGCTTTTTTTTTCTTATCGCGTTTTTTTTACAAGACAACGAGACCAACACTTTCTCCCCCCCCCCCTTTTCACTATTCTCGACTTCGACGATGGCAGACGGCTTTTTTTTTTTCCCTTCCCTACCCCTTTTTTCCCCCCCCTAAAGAAGAGTAGAGTCGGTTTTCCTGGGTTTTTTCTGCCTTCTGGGCTGAGGAGACAACGTTTCCTTTCCCTCGCTATTTTTTTCTGACGACGGAGGAACGATACCTCATGAACTTTCTTCTTTCCCCCCTCCGCCCGTAGAGCTAGATGCCGATAATCTCTCTCCTCCTTTCACGAGAAATTTTTTTTTTTCTGGCGAAGCATGCCGCGCGCTGGTCGGTGGGTCGCACCACCCTTCCTCCTCTCTCACGCAACATCAGCCTAGAGCGCCCTTTTTTTTTTTTTTTTCCCCGCTTCCCTTTCTTCCCCTCATACTCGCGAGAATATGCGTTGCGTGCGTTTCCTTTTTTCCCACATTTTTTTCCCTTCAAGCAAAACCCCCCCCCCACAAAAAAAATAAGCGAGAATAGATATATTTCCTCCTCCTCGTTGTTGTTTTTTTTTTTCCTTCCTGTCCCCATGTTCGCAGCAGGAAGGTCCAGATACGGTGCCGACCCCCCTTCTTTCCCCTTTCGCACGCACACGTTTTTTTTTTTCTCTCTGAAAACATGAGATAGGTGATGCTTGCTCGTGGCAAGATCATTCTTTTTCCCTCCCGCCCCATTTCGCCGCGGGCCATGCGAGCTCCGCCATTTCCTTTTCCTTCTGTCCGTTGATTTCCCCCCTCCAGATGAGCGGACGCGTCTTTGATGAAAGATGTTTTTCTTTATGTTATTCCTCTCTCGACATGGAGAGATGGGAAGAGGAGGTATCCCCCCCCTTCCCCTCCTTTTTTTTTTTCCGACCCCCCCCCCCCCTTTGGCGAGAATACAAAGGGGAAACCCCGCGACGTCCTTTTTTTTCTTCTTCGTCGGACCATTCACGGTGAGCCCTCCTTCCTTCCGCACCCTTCCCCCCTTTTGCGTCTAGTGCATGCGGCAAAACCCGCAACGGTCGATCCCTCCTTTTTCCTCTCTCAAATCTCGCAGGCCTCTCGTCTTTCCCTTCCTTTTCTAAGTCTTTGCCATCCCTTTTTTTCTTTTCCGGCCGAAAGCTGAGGGGCAACGCATTTTTTTTCCCCCCCCCTCCCCTGCACGCCGCCAAAGAAACTGGCGGGCTTCCCCTTTCCTCCCTGGGAACGCTTCCCTTTCCGTGTCTGGATCACGAATACGTCGCCAAGTACTCTCCCCCCTTTTTTCTCTACTGTAGGCCGCCTAGAACTGCAAGAGCTTATCTTTTTTTTTTTTTTCCCCTCTTCTAACTTTTTCCTTCAGAAGGAGAGTCAACCATCGCCCGCGCGCTTTTTTTGCTGTTGCCACCCTTTTTTTTTTGACACGATGAGGCCATGTGCGTGACTCCTTTTTTTTACCTTTTGAGTTGCTCTTTTTTTTTCACCCTGGATCGAAGAGGCAAAGGCTCGCCTGGCCCCCTCTTTTTTCCATCGGTCGTTTTGCAGGCAGTAGTTGAAGCGCCTTTTTCTTGCGCTCCCCCATTTTTCTTCTCAGGAGCTGCGGACAATCGACGGCGCCTTTTTGCCGTGCAGCGCCTGGACACAGGAGCGGCGCGTCTGTTTTTTTTCCCCTGCGCGTTTTTTATGTCTTCGATCTAGCAGATCCGGCCGGAAACCCCCTTCCCCCCCTGGGCATGCATGGGGTGTCGAGCTCCTTTTTTTTTTTTTTTTCCCTTTTTTTCCCCCCGACGCAAAAAGAGCGCTCACCGGTATTTAAGATTACGGTAGGCGCGAATCTTTTTTCCCCCCCCCAAAAAACCCCCTCTCCCCCGAGGAAGTCGAACACTCTAATAGTTCGGCCCTGCTGATGGTGAACGCCTTCTTTTTTTTTTCCTGCACTCACCCTTTCCCCGGCGAGAGATTTAGAGCAAGCAACTACCATTCGACTCGGCGATTAGATAAGACCCTTCCCCCCCCTTCTAGTCGTTCCCCCGAAGAAACACGAAACGTTCTTGCGCGCAGAAACGCCGGCAGCTCCCCTTTTCCCCCCCCATCAACCAGAGTGGTCAGATGTGACTTTTCCCTGCACCCGTGTACAAGGACGCCGGATTCCCTCCCCTTCATCCCCCCGGGAATAAAAGTCTCCCTTTTCTTTTTTTTTATTTTTTTTTTCCCCCTTTGAAGAAGCTACGGTTATCACACACGCCCCCCCCCTGAGGGTAAGATAAGGATGACATCGGCCTCTTTTTCTTAGTTTTTTTTTCCAGATAGGAACTCGTATTTTTTTTCGTTTTTTTTGGCGCGATTAAGGAATTCCCCTTTTTTTCTTCCCTCACCGCCCTTTTTTTCTTTTTTTCATTGTCACTCTGCACAGGCGCCGTGGGCCTCCTGATATCGCACCTCGACTTTTTCCCTTTTTTTTTTTCCCGGTTTCTTGCTTATCGGACGACGATGACCGCCTTTTCGCAATGACAATGAAAACGCGTTCCTTTTTGTTTTTTTTTCCTTTTTTTTCTTTTTTTCCCGAGTAGTCATTGTAAATTGCGCCGAATGCATCCCCCTTTTTCTTCATCGTAGAAGATAAGCTCTTCCCCGTCAAACTAACACTTTCCCGTACGAGAGGCATGAATTCCCGTACATTCGACGGCCACCTTTTTTTTTTCTTTTCCCGTTGTCGTTGAGTTTTGCCCTTTATCCTTAACGGACACAACGTTTTTCTTCCTCTTCGCCATGATAGGCTCCCGCTCGCTTTTCGCATTGCTCTTATCGTCTCGGTTTTTTTTTGCCGTGGTGATAACCTTTCAAAGGTCGTTTGCGCCTCCCCCCCGCGGACTGTATCACGACAATTTTTTCGGGATGAAAGGCCGGAAGCTACTTCCGCGGTGAAAATTTTTGCGGCTTTCCCCCCCCTCAGCCCCTCGGTTGAGTAATTAATCCCCTTTTTTCGAATTGGCGTAAAACTCGAGGAGAGAGTCAGTAGCGTCCTTCCCTCCCTCCCGGGCCAGTATGTATTTTCCTTTTGAGTCGTTTCCCCCTGGCGCGCACTTTTTTTACACCGTGAATTAGAAAAGCCTTCCGAAGTATTTTTTTTGGGTAGGGTGAAGGCAAAAAGCCCTCGCGTTTTTCTGGGCCAGAGCAAGTGAAAGTTCTTCTTTGACTCCCCCCCCTTTTCAGCAGTGTGGAAGTGTTAGAAGAAAATCTTATCCTTCTGCGGGCCGCGCTGTGGGGAGTCCCCTTCCCAAAACTTCTTCGCGGAGGAAATTTGCTTTCCCTCGCCTTCCCTCCAATTGTACGCCCGATCCTTTGTACCGTGGGACCCCCGTATCTCTTCCCCGTCGATTTGAAGTGTCGATTTTTTGCATCATTCACCTCTTCCTTTTTATCTCTCGAGATATGACCTTCTTTCGTCATTTCTGCCATTGTTAAGGATGAATCCCCCTCACGCAGGGCGGAATATTTCTTTTTTTCTCCCCTCGAGTAGAGATGAAGGAACCTCGCGCCTCTCCTGCAGGTGGTGAATTGTGAAGCCTTTTTTTCCTTTTTTCTAAGATTTAAAGAGTAGAGTTTCTTTACGCGCCATCTTTTCTCTCCCCCCCCCGTCCTTTGTCTGCCGCTTCACGACGGCCTTCCCTTCTTTCCCTGACAGGCATTTCTCTTTTTTTCTACAGCCGTTGAAACATAGGAACCAGGGTTGTCGTCCGAAGTTTTCCGATCTCCTTCGCTTCAGAGAAAAATATAGGCCCATCGTGTTCGTTTCTTTTTTTTTTTCTTTTTTTTTCGCCGTTGGCCTTTACCGCTCTATGGAGGTAGTTACGAAATTACTTTTTTTTTCCTTTTTCTTTTGCCCTTTTAGCCAAACAAAGAACCTCATTTTTTTTTATCCGCGCTGGAGTTACAAATCCGGCTGATCGATCTATTTTTTTTCTCCCCCATTCTTTTCGCAGGCTGTGGTCGTTTTTGTTCCCCTCGCTTCGTTCTTTTTTCTTGCGGCTAGTGCCAGGTCTTCGTATGAGGAAGGTTTCCCCCCTCCCCCCCAAGATGAGCTTGGCCCCCCCCTTTTTTTCTTATACACACCTCTTTTCTGCAGATCGGCAGCCTAAGGGCGTTTTTTTTTTTTTTCCCCAACGACACACGTGTATGCTTTACCTTTTTCCTTTTTGATTTCCCCTTACTATTAGATGAGAAGGCCTCATGGCGCGTTATCTCCTCACCTCTGACCAACACATTAGCAAAAAGGATGAAGCGCGTGGTCTTTACCGGGGATAATATTTCCCTTGTCCCTCCCCCGAAGCGTCACAGGCGATTCTAACGCAGTTCTCTTCCTTGACTTGCGTTTATACGAATCAGAAAACAGAGTGGGCGTCGCTATCGTTTTCCTTTCTTTTCCTGCTGATTTCGTTGTGTGATCCGCTGCCCCCTTTTTTTTTTTATATCTTTATATTAGCAATATTGAGTATCATTCAATGACCGCCGGGCTTTTTTCCTTTTTCCCCCTTGCTCCCATGGTGAGCCGAGCACCCTGGAAGACGTCTCCTCTTACGTGTTTTCTATGAGGTAGCAAAAATACATATCAGTGCTAGTCAGCCCTTTCCCCTCTCTCCCTTTGTTGCCGGCATGACTCGCTTTTTTTTCTTTTCGACGCCTTTTTTTTTTTACGGACAGATCTCATGCGAAACCGTGCTGGGACTGCGCCCCTTTCTTTCTCTTTTCCTCCATCCTCAAGGGTTGTTCGTATTTTTATTTTTTTTTCTTCGCAGCCAGGGTTTTCCCCCCCCCCACGCGCCCGTAAGGCGGAGAGATCGGACCATGCGGATACTTTTTTCTTTTTTCCCTTCCCTCCCCTTCTTCCGGTTTGCCATGTTGAGAGTGCCGCAAATTTCTTTTTTCTTTTTCCCCCTGCGTCCCCTTGCTGCGATACAGCAATTCGCCTTTTTTTTTTCTCGTCTTTTTTTTTCCCCCCCCCCCTTTTCTTTTTTTTTTCTCTTTCGCTATAGATCAGCCAGCCGAGCCGCCTTTTTTTTCTTTTTTCTTTTTGTTCATATTATTTCCCTGGGGTAAGAGGCGAGGCGGAGCACCCCTTCTCTCCCCTCTGCGACCCCTGGGAGCGATCCAGGGAAACCCCTCCCCCTTCTCCCCCCCTCAGGTACCCTTTTGCTGCCCGGCCAGCATAAGTCATCGCAATCTTCGACATTTTTTTTTCATTCTTTTCGGAAGGTGTTGCGCGTATTCGTGCTGAACCCTTCCCCCCCCCCCCTTTCCCTCACCTTTTTCCCTCCTCCCAGATAGTAGCAGCACAATAGCGATTCAGTCCAGCAACCGGTTCTTTTTCCTTTTTATCCCCTCCACCTCACGGACTTGTGATATTAAGGACGCAAACTGCTCCCCCCCCCTTCAACTGTCTGAAAGACCTAGAAACGACGCCAAAGAAACGGTCTTTTATCCGTAAGCGATGTCGCCCCAAAGCCAGGGCACCTCTTTTCTTTCCCCTTTCACAATACCTCTTCTTCACCGGATAAGAATGAGAGACCTCGCTTGCAGTCTCTTTCCCCCCACCCAGGAACGTATTAGAAAAGGATTTTCTTCCCCCCCTCTTTCCTCAAGCTTTCCTCTTTTTTTTTCCCTCCCGATGGGACATGATATTGAAGCGCCTCGACGTCGCGCGGCCCTTTTCCCTCCCCCCCCCCTGGGGTCGAGGTCAACGAGATCGCTTTCTTTTTTTTTTCGATGTGGTTTCTTTCTACAGCGGTGCAATACCAGCGACATGGGGAGGGCCCCCCCCCCCCCCCCCCCCCCCCCCCCCCCTGGTGAAAGCAAAAAGAGACCTTTTCCTTCCCTTTTTTTTTCTCTTCTCTCCCCTTCTTCCGCGCCTGAGACAAAGGCGCCGGCGCGATCCCTCTTACGAGGGATAGGCACGTCCTTTTCCTGTCCTCCCCCAGCAGATGAAAAATGAAGGCGAGTCCCGATTCCTCCATCTGGAAAAATTCAAATCTCCCTTCCCCCTTTTTTTTTCACCTTTGTTTTTTTTTCCCCCCAGGCTAGAATGAAGATCGTCGGTGCTCCTTCCCCCCCCTTCTCCCCCCTGCCGACGTCGAAAAGGGCCGCGCCCTCCTTCTTCTTTTTTTTTTCCCTCCCGCGCTATTGCTTCCCGTTCGACACACCGCTGCCCGCGCCTTTTTTTCCCGCAGGCTTTGCGACCCGCAACATACCTTTTTCTTTTTTTCCCTGCTTCTTTCTTCTTAGGCAAGTCAAGGTGTTCGTCGGCTTTTTCCCCCCCCCTCCCGCCACAGAAACGGCGGACTTTTTTACAGCTTTTTTTTTTTGCCCGCCGCTATAACCAGGACCGAATTGTCCCCCGCGTAGACGTAGCGCGACCTTTTCCAAGTGTCATCCCCTCCTTTTCCGACTCCGATCATACACAGGAATCCCCTTTTTTCCTCTTTGCGACCCCCCCGTGTTGACCTTGACAGAAGCGGAAGAGTTCCCCACCTCTTTAGCCATTTTTCTTTTTTTCCCCTCATAAGATGCAATCCTCGCTTGCTTGAGATTGAAGAAAAGGGTCTTCTTTTTTTTTCAATCGTTTTTCCGAACCCGACAGACGTTGCCTTCCTTATTCTTCTCACGCAAAGAAAGAAATGTCCCCTTTTCCCTTTTTTTTTTTCCCTGAAAGATGTTCCCCCCCCCCCCTTCTGTCATATAGAACTAGAAGGTCTCCCTTTCCCCCCCGTATTCCTTTCCCAGCCCAGATGAATACGCCGACTCTTCTCCTTCTGCTTCGAGCGCACCCCCCCCCCACACTTTCATCTTTCCCCTCCCGTTACTGTTAGGCCCTTTTTTTCTTTCCCTTTTGTTTCCCATATGTATGACACGCCCATTTCCCCCTTTTAGCACTCCGATAAGGATCCCGCCCCCCCCCCCCCCCCTCTTCTTCCGTGATCGCGTCTCCTTTTTTTTTTTTTTTTTTTTTCCTTCCGGTCATTCGAGGCCCACGCGGCTGCAAGGATTGTCTTCTGGCCTGAAAAGCGTCTTCTTTTCCTTTCCCCCCTTTCCATACCACCCCCCCCCGGCAAACACGTCGTGCTGGTCCTTTAGGGAAAGACCTTCCCCGTTCTTTCCTTTTGAGGCGAAATTTTTTCCCTCTTTTGCTCTTATTAGTAGTAGGAACCATGCTGTCTCCTCCCCTTCTTTTAATACGCCCCCAGGTCACCCAGGAAAAGTCGTATACCCCCACGCGGATAATACCCTCCCTTTTTCCTTTTTCTGAAGTTTTCCCCTTCAATTTTTCAAGTAAGGCTGCCATTTTTTTACCACTTGAGAGATGAAAAGTCCCTTTTTCCTTGCAACCATCTTTTGGTTTTTTTGAGCATCCTGAGACTGGTCTGCGGTTCCCTTCCCCCCTCCAGAACAGAAGAGGCGTTCTGTAGGTTTCCTTCCCCTGGTCAGAAGACGACGGTCCCCCCCCCCCCCCCGCGTAAAGCTATCGCCTGTCTTCTTTTTTCTTTTTTCTTCGCCCCAAAAGAATATCGCGGTCTTTTTTTCCGCGTTCTTTTTGATCGAAAACGGTGTTTCCCTTTTCCCCCCCCTCCCCAGCAAATTCGGAGAAACTATTTCTCGGCCCCCTTCTCTTTGGGTGTCGCACCGTCGCGCGAGGATTTCCTCCGATCTCAGCAATGACAGTCGCGCACCTTTTTTTTTTCGTTTTATCCCCTTTTCAGTCGATCGGTTTTTTTTTTTTTTTTTTTTCCTTTTTCTGGCTTTTGACGGCGCATCGCAAACGCTGGCCTTTTCTTCTCTTCTAAGAAAGAGCAGAGAGTGTTTTTTCTTCCCGCGCTGCGTAGGTGACGTTTTTTCCCCCTCTCCTTTTTCCAGGGAGATCATGCAGCACGTTTTTCTTCTCCTCTTTCCGACGCATAGAAGTGAGGTTTTCCCCTCCTTTTTGTCGTGAGTTCCCTTTCTTTTTTTTTTTTTTCCACTGGAAGAGCCTGCACGCGCTTGCTCCTCCTTCTTTTCCATGCGAGACTTTTTCCCTCCCGCACTTCAATTTTTTTTGACATCCCTAGGCCCCGCCGACACGGGCAGTCGTCTTCCTTTTTTTTTCTTTATTTCTTGCAGCTCGAGCGAGCAGAGCGCCGTGTTTTCTTTTTTTTTTACGTTACCCTCGTTCCTGGTGGAAATGGCCACCGAAGCCTTTCTTTTTTTCCCCCCCTCTTCTCCCCCCCCTGGGTAAATAAGGCAGTGCCTTTTCCTTTTTTTTTTTTTCTACACATTTTTCTTTCCCCTCGATGCCCTGCTTCGACAATCGGCTTCGACTCGGCTTCCCCCTCCCCCCTCGTGCAGGAGTCTTCGGAGAAGGGATGGAATGTTCCCCCCCCCTTCAGCTCTGCCTTATACAACAATGCCGTTGAGTGGCGTTTCTTTTTTCAATCATGTATTCAATCGACCAACCCTCCCCCCCCCCCTTTTTTTTTTTTCGATGCTTCGCGCGGCCATACTATGATGAGTGTGACCTTCCCCTTTTTTTTTCCTTTTTCCAGAAAAGAGACCAACCCCCTTTCCCTAAACCCCCCTTCGATAGAAGGCATTGCGGCCCCTCCCCCCTCCTGTCCGGGAATAATACCGCGTTCGACCCCCTTTCTTTGCTAGTCCGGTTTTTTCTCTCGCCCAGCGGTTAGACATAGGGGGGCGCTGCCCCACTCCTTTTCTTTTTTTCCCTTTCGGTCGACCTAGAGAAAAATGTCTTTTTTTTTTATGATACTTTTCTAACTCGCCTAATTGAGTCTATAAAGACGCCGGGCTCGCTGGCTTCCCCCCCCCCTATCCCCCTCCATGGTGAGCGAGCACCTGGAAGACGATCCGCCTTCTTTTTCCCATTTCCGACTGTTCGAAATTTCCTATAGTACGGTCAGCCTCGATCTCCTTCCCTTTTCTTCCCTTGCAGTGAATAGGATATGAAGTCGTGTGCCTCCCCCCCTTTTCCATCGTGTTTTTTTTCTCATGGACCGGCTGCTGCGCCATGGTCGCTCCAAGAAAGTTCTTTTTTTTTTTTCCGTTTGCTTGTTGCTTGAGCAGATCTTCTTCCTCTTTTTTTTTTTCCGGTCCACTAGTTTTTTCTTTCGGCTGAGATCGACATGCGGATAGTATCAGGCACACGACCATCTCTCTCCCCTTTTCTTTGGCGTGGATGATCAGAGAGCTGACACTCTTCTTTTCCTTGATTCTTTCCTTTTTTCCCCGTGTGCTCGGACAACCATGGCGCCTGAACTTGTATTTTCCCTCCCGCGAGCGGAGGTCATTGAGCTCCTTCTGCCCCTTTCTACATGGGCGAGGGGCGGCAGGGCGGTGTCTCCTTTTTTCTCGCCCCCGATGAGAAAAATGGGCGCGGATCCCTTTTCCCCCCCCTTTGAAATTCCTTGACCTTTGACCTTCGGTGAGCGGGCCCGGCCAGCCGTCTGCCAATCTCTCCTTTTTTTTTCCTCCTTTTCTCAAGGTTTGACAGTCTCGTGTCTTTTTTTTTTATTACTGCGCTCCAATAGTTATGCCGCGCGCAATCTCGTCTCCCCCCCTTCCTTTTCTTGTCGATGGAATATGATGAACCTTTCCCCTCTTCTTTTTTTCCCCCCTTGATGTATTTCGCAAGCGCATTAGGGGCAACTCCACTTCTCGTCTTTTTTCCTTTTTTCCCCTTTCTCTGGCAATGAGATGTGGAAGCAGGGGCATCGCCTTCCCTTTTTTCATTTTACGTCACGTTTCCTTTTACCCGGGATATGCGACGAGCGCCTTCAGCTTGCCTTCTTTTTTTCCCCCCCTGCACCTCTTCTGAAAAGTATTCGTAACGACTCTCTCCTTCCCCCCTTTTTGCCGATGCCTTTTTTTTTGCCATGTGCTGAAGGACGCCTTCCGACGTCCCCCTCTTTTTCCCTTCGACACCCTGGAGAGGTCACCCTTCTTTTTTTTCCCGGTCCCCTCGTCGTGCAAGCGCCTAAGCGGTGCTACCAGGCGTATTTTTTCCCCCCCCCCTCGGAAAACAACTTGAGGCAGGGGAGCCTTTTTTTTTTTCCCCCCCGGCAGCTCCCTTTCCTCTACCGGGGGACAAGGGCGGCGGGGGCGCGCCCTTTCCTTTGGAATAGGCAACCGGCCTCTCCTCCCCGAAACCTCCGTGCGGACCCTGGGAGAGGTCGAGCTCGCATTTTCTTCCTTTTCCCCACTGCTCTCAAAGAAGGGGCCCACGGTCACCCTTTTTCCTTTTTTTAAGATAGTTGTTTTCTCCGGGCAAATTGTTTCCCCGCGGGGACGGTCGATCCCCCCCTCTTTACCCTGCGGAGAAAAGATGTTCGCGATGTCTCCTTTTTTTTTTTTCCCCCTTCGGGACACCTCCCTGCCGACCAGGATAGCGAGGCTTTGGGGCCAAGCCCTCCCCCCCCACCCTTCTGAGGGAGGGGAGTTCTCCCTTTCCCCCGGTGTTCGCCGCGCTTCCGCGCCCACCCTCCCTTTTTTTTCCTTCCTGCCGCGAACGAAGCCGCTTCTCTTCCCCCCCCTCTTTGAACGCATTTCGCGGAAAAGGCGGGCTTGACCTTCTTCCCTCTTTCCGGATGGAAAAACCTCCCTTTTTTGCCCTTTTTTTTCCGCGTTTGTCGGTTGCGCAACGACCTGACTCCCCCCCCCCCCCCCTTCCCCCCACCGACGTAGAAACCAGAGGAACCTCTTTCCTTTCCCAGTATTTCTGGCCTTGCGCCAAAGGTTTTTCTCTTTTTCCCAAGCGGATTTGGGGCGACCCCCCTCCTTTTCAGTTTTTTTTTTTCGCTCAACGCACCCCGCCTTCTTCGGAGTGACTAGCCCTCCTTTTCCCATATGCCCCCCCCTTAGGGGCAAGGAAGTTTTTGGTGCCGAGCTTATCCGTTCTTTTCTTTTTTTTCTTTTTCCTTTTTCCTTGCCTCGGCGCAATGACAATGGAACAAACGGGTTATCTTTTTTTTTTTTTTTTTTTTTTTTTTTTGAGAGGATCGATTAACGTTGTTTCATGGTTCCTTTTTCCTTTCGGGGCAAAGCTTTCCCTTTCCCCCCTGCTTCGGGGACCCCAACCCCCCCCCTATTTGAGTAAGGTTGATAGTCTCTTGATATCAGTGTCAGGACTTCGATCCCCCTAGTTTTTGGTGGAGTTGAAGGCTCTTCCCCTTTTTCCCCGGCAAAAAAACGTTTCTTTTTTCTCCCCGGGCCAGATTCGGGGCCTTTCTTAACTAAGCTTTTCACCTTTTTTTTTCTTATCGTCAATAAGGTGTACTACGTCTTTTTCTTTTTTTTTGGCTAATTTTTCCCCCCCTTCGTCAGAAAAGGTCCCCTTTGAGAAAAACCTCCCCCAAATTTTTCCCCTTGGGATGAAAAGGGCTGTTTCCATTTGTTAAATAAAGGGGCTTTTTTTCCTTTTCTGGTTTGTTTTTCCTTTCAAGGCCGATTCCCGAGACCCGGGTTTTGGGCTGTCTTTTTTCTTTTCCCTTGGGTTGTTTTTTTTCCGGAGAAGCGGGCAGCTTCCTCCCGCCGTCTCTCAGAAGTTGTCGGTTTTTTTTTGTTGGGCGCGCAACTGCCGAAAAACGGACCCTCTCTTTTCCTCCGCCTTAGCATTGTTTGCGGCAGCCTTTTTCCAAACTCGTTTTTTCCCTGGGGGCGCGGGGCGCAGCGCGGTTGTCGAAAGGTTGAGTTCCCCCCCCCCCTCCCCCCTTTTTCTGTTGACTCTTCTCCGCCGTAGGGGGGCCGGGGGGCCCGGGGTCTGTCAGGAAGGAGATCTAAAGAGTAGCTTGTGTACCTTCCTCTGAGGGAGATTTTTTCTGCCGATTTTCAGGTGGACCCCTTCCCCCGGGTCCGTTGAGCGCTTGAAAAAGTGGTTCCTCCTCCTTTTTCCCCCTCAAGCAGGCAGGGAGGCTTCGACCCCCCTTTCCCCCTTTTTCGAAGGGGGGAGTCCCTCCTCCTTTCTTCAAGGCTCCCAATTTCCCCGTCAAGAGCGTCGGTGACTTCCTCCCCTCCCCCCCCTTCTGCCTTGGGTAAGGAGGATAATGCATTCCTTTTCCCTCCGTAGCCTTTCTTTCTTGCTCAAAGTTTTTTCCTTCCGCGCCAGTTTGGTCGTCATTTTTAGGCGCTTCACGAACGGCCTTCCCCCTTCTTTCCCTTCGGTGTTGGGAAAAAGGAGAGCCTTTCCCCCTTCCCTTTGCGCTGGACATTCACTGGGCCCCGCCTTTTGTCCTTCTTCTTTTCCCTCCTTTTTCCCCCATCGTTTGTTTTTTTCCGGCGCGGGCGGATGGTGAAACGGCTCTCTGCGTCGTTTTTTCCCCTTTTTTTTTCAATGCCAACCGACCCCCCCCTTTGCAAGGTTCCCTGGTCCAATCCGGCGGATCGGACCCCCTTTTTTTCTTTCCCTCGTTAAGGTTTTCCGTAAATTCTAAGGTTTTTCGATGGCCTTCTCGACAAAATTTCCGCTTCGCTTCCGCTGGTCCTCACCTTTTCTTTTTCCCTTCTAGGGTGGGATGTTGTCCCCCCCCCTTTTTTTTTTTTCTGGACTTCACCTTTTCGTGCTGCTAGGGGAGTGTTTTCAATCAATATTTCCCTTTTTCCCTTCTGCCCACCGACGAGCTCTTTGCTCATACTATTTGATGGAGTTGACTCCTCTTCCGGGTTGGAGGGGTCAAAGCCCCCCTCTTCCCCCCCCCCCCTCCCCGATGTTTTTTTTTCACTATTCGACGGACTTTCGATCTTCCCCTCCTTTTTTCCCGTCGGATTTAATAAACCTCCTTTTTTCCTCCTTCAATCAACATGCCGATCGCGGTTTTTTCTTTCTTTTGCCTTCCACGAGATTTCCTTTTCCCCTTTCCCTCGCCCGGGATAACTATGAAACACATTGCTACTCGCTTTGATTTTTTCCTTCCTTCTTTAATCTATCTAGATCTCCACGGTCCCCCCCTCCTTTTTTTTTTTTTAGGCCGATTCAATTGCTGGGAGCGCAATCGAGCCGATGGGTCGGTTTTTTTTCCCCTTCCTTCTTTGGGTCAGAAAGATATCCACGCCCCCCCCCCCTTTCTCCCCCTTTCCTCTTTTGCCTTAGTTATTTTTTCGCAATGTCGATCTCGCCGAAATCGGGTTTTTTTTTCCCCTGTATTTCTTCATGGACCGGCTGCTGCGCCAATGGTTGCTCCTCCCTTTCCTCCCTCCTCCCTGTTTCCCCCCTCCCTCCTTCTTTGAGCGGACCCATGGAGGCAGCAGGCCGTCCATTTCCTCCCTTTTTCTCTCAGACATGCGGATAAGTTCGGCAACCCTCCCCCCCCCCCCCCCTTCCCCTTTCTTTTCGAATCCTTTTTTGATTTTCCCCCCACGTATAGGAATTTCGACCCCGACCAGGGTCCCTTCCCCTCTCCTTTTCCGCCGTATTAAAGGTGCTCGGCCACCATGGCTCCTTTTCCTCTTTTTTTTTCTTCTTTTCCGGAGGTTCTTTCTTTCTCAGCCCCCCCATTTTTGGTTGTTCATAGGTATTTCGCGCTCGACATGGGCCGAGTTCCCCCCCTCCCCTTCTGGTCCACGATTCGTGAGGGCGCCCCCGATGGTTCACCTTTTTTTTCTTTTTTTTCGATTCGGCCCTTTTCCTCGGTTAGGATTCGCCGGACCTTCGGTGAGGCCCGGCCCGCCTCTTTTTTCTCTCTTTTTTCTCCTTTCAGCGGGGCGAAGGTGTGTTTTTTTTTTTTTCTGGTTACCCACGGGCGATAAGGCGCCATGATTTTCCTTCCTTCTTTTCCGGCGCGAAATGTATCGCCTCCCCCCCCCCCCTTTTCGGGTCGTTCCTTTCTTTCACCAACGCCTAAGGCCGCCACCTCACGGCCTTGTTTTTTTTCCTTTTTTTCCCTCCTCAGTTGGGGCAAAATGTCCCCCCCTTTTTTTCCTTAGACCCCCCCCCCCTGGCGGCTGCACGGAGAGGACGAAGGCTTCAGTTTGTCCCTCCCCTTTCCCACCCCCCCGTTTTTCTACGGCCGTCCAAGTTCGATCGCCCGGATTGACCCGGGACTTTCTTTTTTTTTCCTTTCCTCATATTCTTAGGTTGGGGGCAGGTCACTTCCCCGTAACTTTTTTTTTCCCATCGGCCAGAGCAAGGACGGGCAGAGCTGGCACCCTTTTTTTTTTTTCCCTCCTCCTTTTTTCGAAAGTTTTTAGCGGGCCATTCTTTTCCTCCCCTTTCGACCTTCTTCTCTTGTCAAGAGTAGTCTAAGGAGCAGTTCCTTCCTTTTTCCTTCACTTCCTCAGCGGTTGATAAACAAGCTTCCTTCCCCTTCCCCCCGATCACTTCTCGGCAATCGTTGAAGGAAGTCTCTTTTCTCTCCTTTGGGAAAAAGGAGGCCCGGTCTCCTCCCTTTTCCCCCCGATTTTTTTTCTCCCCCTTCCCCAACCGCCGCGCTTCGATCTTACTCCCTTTCCCCCCCCTTTGGTTGCGAACCTGGAGATTTCTTTTCCCTTGCTGCCCCGCTCCCCCTCTCTTCAAACCCGACGGCACACGGTCCCCCTTTTTCTTGAAGATCGTCGTTCTTCCTACTCTTTTTTCCCCCCCAGTCCCGTTTTTGGGGGGGCCCCGCTTTACGGCGGAGAAGATTTTCCCTTCCCCCCCCAGGTTAGAAAACGCGCTGTCTCCCTTTTCCTTTTCCCCTTCACTCCCGCAAAACTAAAACTGGCGCAACAAGTCCTTCCTTTCTTCCCAGTAAAAGGTGTAACGTTTCTTTTTTTCTCCTCTTCAGCCCACCTCGGGAAGAGCTTTTAGTCGGCCGCGCCCTCTTCCTTCCCAAGAAGAGACAGGACGCCCCCCTCCTTTTGGAAGCGTCCTTTCAAGTGTCACACCAGAGAGGAAGGATTGTTCCCTTTTTTCCCGGAAGTAATACCCGATTCCCCCCCTTTCCTTTTTTTTCCCGGTCTGCCAAAACAGACCTTTGACGCAGTCCGGTTACCCTTCTCTTACAAAGAGGGGAAGATAATTTTTTTTTCCTCTCCCCCTTTGAGATGTCTTGCCTTTTTTTTCCCCCCAAAAGGTCGGGCGCCCTTCCTTTGCGACCCGAACGCGTTTTTTTCCTTCCCCCCCCCCTCTGGATTCTTCTGGAAATGTCACTCTGGCAGCCGCTTTTTTTCCTTCCTCTCCCTAGAACGAGCCCCTTTCATCTTTGTGTTCCTTTATCGGCGACGATGACCGTTTTTTTCCTTCCTGCAATGGAAAATGCCCCCCTCTTGTTCCTTCTTTTAGAGCGATAACCGTTGGTCATGTCCCTCCTAAGAAGGACTTTTTGCCGGTAATAGTCTTCCCCCACCCCCCTGGAACAAAACGTTATTTTTCTTTCCCCCCCTCTCGATATGATTCTCCCTACTCCTTTTATGGTCCCCCCCCTTCTGAAGGAGTCTTCCCTTTTTGGAGTTTCTTTCCCCTCATCTCCCCCGTCGTCGGAAGGTCCTAGGGACCAGATCTTCCTTTTTGACTTTTTAGGATCAGCAGCTTGGCCCTCTCCCCCCCCCTCCCGTTGGTAGTATACGTTCTTTGTAGTTCGTTTTGTGGATAAACCTTTTCCTTTGTTTCGGTGGGCCAACCGGGCCCAACGCGGCTAATTTTCCCTCTTTGATGGAAAAAAAAGGGGATGACTTTTTTTTCATCCGGCTGAGACTTTTCCTTTTTTCTCCCCAAAAGAAGATTCCCCCCTCTTTCCCAACCGCTTTTCGCTCTTGTGGGATGGTTTTTTCTGAGAGACGGACTTTTCGGTGGGGGAGAACGAACTGCCCCGTCCTAGTTTTGAGAGGAATCTCCTCACCCCCTTGAATTGGGAATTCTCTTCCTTTTTCCTCCTGTAGTTTGATGGGAAAAATCCTTCTTTCCCTTTTTTTTACGGTCTTTTTTTCCGGTTTCTCCCCTTTTGGAAGGTTAAACCCCTCCTGTTTTCCATAGTCCCATTTGGGCAGAGTTTTTACACGTTGTCCCAAACAGTTGGTTTTTTTTTCAATCTTTTCGAGAAGGAAGATTCTTCACCCCCCTCCCGGTTTTGCTCTCCCTTAGGGGAAGAGAGGGAAGTGTTTTTTCGGGTGGATCTTTTCTCCTCTCTTTCGGTCTAGACTGATTAACGCTTTTTTTGAGCAGCTATCCTTCTCTCTTTTTTGCCTCTTCCTTTCTGTCGGTTTTTTTCCTTTTCCTTCTTTCGCGCGAGGGGGGCCTTTTTTCCCCCCTCTTTTGATCTTGCCCCGGCCGTAGATTGGCCTTTTTTGCGGTTATTCGCGAAATGTCGATGTACTCCCCCCCCTCTTTTCTTTGCCTGCACCGTCCTTGTGTACGACGCTTGGACCCAGCTTCTCCCCCCCCTTTTTTGTGTCGCGAACCTGGTCCCCCTGGACCTCGAACCCGACGTCGAGGTCTCCCTTCCCCCATAGTGTTGTGTTCCCGGCGCCCCGGGCGGATGGTTGGACGCTTATCTGCTCCCTCTTTTCTTTGTTGGACCTGCCACCCCCTACGGTGTGTTTTTTTTTTTTTTTTTTTTCCCGGTCGCTCGTCGATATTATACCCTTTTTTTTCTTCTCTCCTTGGCAGACGTAACCCCCTCCCTTCCACCCGTTCCGGGGGGGTTCTTCTTCCGGAAATAGCTTCGATAGAGGAAGCACGCCCCCCTTTTCCCTTTCTTTCTTTTTTCTTTTTTCCGTTGCCCATTCATCTTTTCCCTGCTTTATACACAAGGCAGTGTTTCCTTCCCTTTCCCTTTTCAATCATATGAATAGACAACCGTCACCCCCTTTTTCCCTGAACGTGCTCGAAGAATGCGAGAGGCCATACTTCCTTTTTTTTTTTCTTTTCATAGCAGTTTTTTCCTTTCCTTTTTTTTTTCCCCCCCCCCAAAGAGCTCCTTTCCCCGGCGACCCTATCGCGACTTCCCCTCTTTTTGATGGAAGGACTGTGGAGGGGTTCCCCCTCACGGTTAACCTTCTTTTCGACGGAAGGACAAACCTTTCCTCTCTTTTTCTTTCTTTTTTCGCGCAAAAAGTGTCTCATCCCTTTTTTGTTTCACGAGGGGATTCAGTTGACGATGATGTGGTGCTTCCCTTTTTCCTTTCCTTCTCGTCTCTTCTTTTCCCCCTTAGTAGGGACCTTCACTTCTTTCCCTTTCCTTTATTCTCGATCTCACGGCGAAATGGTGGCCGATTTCCTTTCCTCCCTTCCGAAGGAGAAGTGATGGAGCGCACTTTTTTTTTCCTTCTCTTTGTTGCTTTCGTGGTCAAGGGAATAGATATCCAAGCCAAACTTTTCTTTTCTTCTGCTTCTCTATGTAGGGTGCCAGAACTGATCCGCATTTCCCTCTCCTTTTTCTCTTCTTTCCGGGTTTTTTCCCGCTTCATGGACCGGGGGGCTGCTGGGCGCAATGGTCGATCCAAGTTCTTTTTCTTTTTTTTTTTTTTGGAAAGAGAGATTAGCCTTCTGATGCGGGACCCCCCCTTTTTTTTTTTTTTTGAGTTCGTTTTTCGTGCCCCGATTCGGCGAGATAGACCATTGCTTTCTCTCTCTTCTTCCCTCCCAGAGATAGGTGATGGTGGCGTGGAGACTCTTCCCTTTTTTTTTTTTTTTTTAATTTCGTTTGTTTCCTTCCCCTCCTCCCCCCCCAGTCAATCGCCTTCGCGTCTTCCAGGTTTGCTAGGCCCCCCCCCCCTTCCTCCGATAGATTAACATTCCCTTTCTCTTCCTTCTTTTTTCTCCCATCCCCCCCCCCCTTTTTTTTCATAGGTTATCGAGATAGACATTTTCTTCCCCCCCCCCCTTCAGAGGGAAAGATATCCGTGGCTTTTATGTTTGCTTCCCACCGCGGATCGGTGGGGGCAGAGTTGTTCCGTAGAACTCCTTTTTTTTTTTTCTTTTTTCTTCCCGTGCCAGAAGTATGAATTATAGAAGTAGCGATATGTTCTCTTCCCCCTCCCCCTTTTCCCCGGTGGTTATTTTTCCCCCGAAACGGTTTTCCCTCTTTTTCCCCGGTTTCGCCGGCCTCGCGTTCAGTAAGAAACCGGGTCCCCCCTTCTTTCCCCCCTCCCCCCGCCGCAATAACGGACTTTGGGTTTTCTCCCTTTCTTCCCCTTTTGGGGTTCCACCCCTTCCCCCCCTCCCGAAGAACTGGAACGCGTCTTTTCTTTCTTTTTCCTTCCCCCCCCCCTCTTGCGACAACCCCCACGCCTTGCTAATATTAATGTGTCTGTACGCCTACGTCCCTTTTTCCTTTTTTCCCCTCCTACGAGAGGCCTAGCTTGCCAGAGAGGCTCCCCCCCTTTTTTTAACCCACATATTTTCGGGTAAACGAACGCAGAGGGTCCCCCCTTTTTTTCCCCCCTCCAACGATGGGCATGTGCGGAAGGCGCCTCTTCCTTTTTTCGGCGGGGCCTTTTCTACACCCTGTCGAGGGTAAAAAGGTCTTTTTTTTTTTCTTCCCCTGCAAGAGGAGTGAAGGGAAGTCGTTCCTCCCTTTTCCCCCCTTCCGAAATTGCGTTGGCCGCAGGATCTGCGCAAAATTCGACGGCGCAGATCCTTCTTTTCCCCCCCTTTTCTCGGCGCGAGGCCTTTTCCCCCCTTTTCCTTTTTTCCGGATCTCTCGGGGCTGGCTCGACGAACAATGCCCTTTTTTTTTTTCCTTCCTCTTCTTTTTTGATGAATCGAAATCGTGGGACCCACCTTTCCCCCCCCCCCCCCCCCCCGAATACCGCGGTGACAAGTGCTGAAGATAGTAGTCCTCCTTTCCTTTTTTCTCCGTAGACACGGCCGGCCCGGGTTTTTCTTTCCCCCCCTTTTTTCCTTTTTCCAGATTTTTTTCCTTCCCCCCGTTAGAAAAACAGCAGATTGCGTCCTCCTCCCCTCCCCTTTTTTTTTTTCTTGGCAGTCCTGGCCAACAAGGCGAGCGGCGATAGCTAACGGGGAAAAGTTTTTCTTTCTCGATAAGAGAAACCTCCCCCCCATTTTTTCCTTAGTCCCGTTCCCCCGCCGCGCTCTACCAGGAAAAGGAAGCTTTCTTTTTTTTTTTTTCTCTTGAAGTGGCGTGAGCCGCCCCTTTTTTTTTCCCCCCCCCTTTTTTGGGTGTTCTTTTCCTTCTCCGGTCATCAACAGGAATCCAAGGAGCTGATTTCTTACTCCGGAAGGGCTTTCTTTTTTCCCCGAATTTGACGCAGTCCGGTTTTTCTCCCCCCCCCCCTCCCCCTACCCCCCCAGTGATCATCGGGCCAGAGCTGCATTGGAAGTTGCCCTTTTTTTTCCCCGATTATGGACCTCCTTCTTTTTTTTTTTCCCTTCTCCATTATAATGAGATTTTCCCTCTCCTTTTTTTCCCTTTATTGAAGACCGCGTGGCCCTTCCCCCCTCCTTTTTCCCACTTGACTCCCTTTCTTCACCCGGAAAGGCATCGTGGGCCTTTTTTTCTTTTCCTCTGGACCGCTGCTTCCTTTCTTCCCTTCCGCCATGACCCCCCCACTGACAAACGGTATCTCTCTTCCCCTTTTTTTTCCTCTCAGATTAATTCTTAATTTTTCCAAAGCAAAGAACTCAACACTCCCTCCGTCCCCTTCCTGTCCGATAAAGTAGGGTCCCCTTCTTGATTCCTTTTTTTTTTCTCAGGTCGAGGGATCTTTTCCTCCCGAGGAGCCCCCCTCTTCTTTTTTTTAAAATTGCGTGCTTTTTTTCCTCCTTTTCTTTTTTCCACTTTAAAGGACATTCCTGTCTGGCCCCAAATTAATAATTTTTTTTCCCTTTCCCCCCCCCCTTCTTTTTCCTTCAGATTAGAAATTTGGACGTCCCCCCCCCCCCCCCCCCCCCACCCCAAAAATCAGGGTTCTGGAAGATTGCTTCATTCCTTTTTTCCTCAGTATTTGGAATACCGGACTGCGTCAAAAAGGGGTAGGTGTCCTTTCCCCCCCCTTTCGGATATACACACTTTCCCCCCCCCCCTCGACTATCTTTTTTTTGGCTCATTTTTTTCCGTCAGGAAGGTGAAAAATTGAGGGATACATCTCTTCCTTTTCCTCCCCGAGGTGTTTGCTCTTGTGGGAATAGGTCTCCTTCTTTGCTGGTATTTAGGGAGAGAAACTTCAAGTAGGGGAGATGTTGCCTTTTTTTTCTTTCCCTCCTCCGATGTTGTTTTTCGGGGGCGCGAATCCTCCTCCCCCCCCCCCCTCCTACGACTTGGCGTTAACGTAGCTATTTTTTTCTTTCCTTTCGTTGATGGCAAAAGCCTTCTCTTCCTTTTTTTTTCTTTCAGCTTACCTTTGCGTGTCAACCAGCGCCGTTTTTCTTTCTTTCCTTTTGTCCCGAGTCCTGTTTCTCCGAAAATACTTTACCCACACCTATCAACCCCAAAAACCAAAATTCCCCCCGACGTCGAATTCTCCCACCGCCCCGACAAACACCCCCCGCCCACTCTAACCGTTCTTTTTTTTCATTTCCGATCTTTCCCGCACTTGGTCGAAGATACTTTCTTTTTTTTTCCTTTAGGTAGTTGAAATTACTCCTTTTCTTTTTTCTGTAGATAAGGCAGAAGTGCAACCCCCCTCCCCCCTGGGTTCCTTTTTTTCCCCTTCATGGCAGGGGAAGAGAAGGAGCCTTTTTTCTTTTTTTTGCCGGAAAAGGGACCGCGTCTCACCAACTGACGTCGTTTGGGAAGGAATAGCGAAGAGGCTTTTTCTCTCCCCCCCTCCCCCCTTGGTGATCTGCGGCCTTTCTTTTCACAGTTTTCTTGCATGTTCGCGGTAGAAAAAGATTGATTTTTTTTTTCCTCCAAGAAGGTTTGGATTCTTTTCCCTTTCCCCCTAAGATGTTTCCCCTTTTGACCTCGCCAGGGGGTTGTGGTCTCCCCCCCTTCCTGGATGTTTCTTTTTTTTTTTTTTTCCCTTTTTTTTCCCATGGCCCATGTATTGTTAGTGCAAGATCGGCGCCCTTCTCCTTCTTTTTTTTGCTTTTCCTCGTTACCGAAATACTTTTTCGAAAGAGTTCTCCCTTTTTTTTCCCCCCCACGAAAAGCGCCTCTCTGCCCTTCCCTCTTCCTTTTTTTTTTTTCACGTTTCTTGACTTGGCGACGTAGGGGCGTACCCTCCCTTTTTTCTTTCTTTTTTCCCCCCCTTTCTTCGAAATCGCTTCGCTCGGCGCAGCCCCTCCCCCCCCCCATTTTTTCCTTTCCCTTTTTTTCTGAGAATTGTGGTTCCCCCTTCCGTGCTTGCCCCCGGCAGCTTGCGGTCCTCTTTCTTTCCTCTGCGTTGTTCAATCAGATTCATCGGACCCCCTTTACCCCCTTTTTTCTTTTTTTTCCCCCCGGAGGTGTTTTTTTCCTTTCCCTTTTGCGCGGGGGCACCAGTTAACTATTGTTTTTCTTTTCTCCCTTTTTTTGCGGTCCAGCACGATGAACAAACACCTTCGACCCTTTTCCCCTTTTTCTTTTCACCCTTGTTTTTCTTCCTTGGGACGGATGGCCGGGGCCCTTCCCCACTTTTTTTCCTCTTTATCCCACCTTTTTGAAGATCAACCTTTTTTTTTTTCTTTTTTTTTTCCTGGATCGCGCCCCCCGTTTTCTTCCCCTTTGCGATTCCACCTGCCCGATGGCTGTGGTGCTCCGCCCCTTTCTTTTTTCTTTTTCCTCTTACCTATGAACACATTGCTACTCGTCCTTTCTTTCTTTTTTTTTTTTTCCCCCTTTCTGGCTGAGACTCTCCCGTCGCCAGGTGGCACGAGCACCTGGGAAGACTTCCTCTTTTTTTTTTTCTTCTCCCTCCCGCGCGCTTTTCTTTTCCCCGTTGTCACTCCTCCCAAACCATCCAACACGAGTTCTTTCCTTTTCGTTTGTGACGGAACTTATCCGGCCTGCGATCCTCTTTTTTTTATTTTTTTTCCTTCCCTATCTCATGGACCGGCTGCTGCGCCATGGTCGCTCCACCCCCCTTTTTTTTTTGTTTGGTTGAGAGGAGATTCGCCTTCTTGCTTTCCCCTTTTTTTCCCTTTCTCTTCCGGACGTCCCCACTTTCTTTTCTGCGATCGAAATGCGGATAAGTTAGGAGCACCACGACCTTACCTTTTTTTCTTTCCTTTTGGAGATTAGAAGGATGACCCCTCTTTCTTCCTCCCGGCGGGTTACCCTTCTCCCTTTCGCCGTCTTCCAGGTGATAGGAAAAATGGGAGCCGGGAGCTTTTCCCCCCCCTCTCCTCGGGAGGTCTTTTTTTTGGATGAGACCTTTTTTTTTTTTTCCCTCTTTTTTCTTTGGTTTTCCCTTTCTCAACCCTTGGGCCGAGGGGCGAGGCGGCTCCCCCCCCCCCCCCCCCCCTTTTTTTTCCCCCTTTTGGCGCGCCCCCGATGCGACCCCTTTTGCCCTCTTCCCCCCCTCGGTATCGGTAGTTTCCGTTCGAAACGCGTTAGGATCGCCCGGACCTCTTTTTTTTTTTTTTCCTCCTCTCCGTCGCGATAGGCCTCCTTCCTTGTGCCGCCCCTTTACCCGCCAACGGCGATACGGCTTCTTTTTTTCCCATAGTATGACTCCCCTCTCCCCCTCCTTCTTTTCCCGCGTTCCATTTCCTTCTGTGAATATGATTGAAAACCGCCTAGGGGGTCCTCCCTTCCCCCCTCAAAAAAGATGGCGGGGGGGCACTACTCCTTTTTTTTTTTTTTCCCCTTTCCCACCTTACACTGTCTGCTGCAGACGAAGCGAAAAGCCCCCCTCCTGTAGAAGCAGGCCCTTCTCTCCCCCCCCCAACTTGTCCTCAAGCTCGCCGGGCTTTCAACCCGTATATCGAAGAGGAGCCTCGGTTCTTTTTTTCCTTTCAACCAGGGGAACTCTTCGAAACCCCTTTCTTTTCTTTCCTCCCTCTCGTCACTTTCCCTATCTGCCCGACACGATGGGCCGTGTGCTGAATTTCCCCAGGGATGTCAGAGACGTCGCGTGGCCACCCCCCCTTTCTTCTTTCTCGCTGTCACTCCTCGCCGTGCAGGCCGTCGTGAAATTCCTTTTTTTTTCCCCCTCCTACATGGCGGGTAAAGAACCCTCCCTCCTTTATTTTTTTTTCTTTTTTTTTCCCCATCGACGTTTGTTTCCTTTCTTGCCGCCTGGACCAGGCGCGGCTCTTTTTTTTCCCCTTTGATTCGGCAACGCCTCTTCTTTCCCCTTCTTTCCTTCTTTCACCATTTCCGTAGGTTCGAGCTCTGCCTTGCTGCTTCTCTCCTTTTTTTTTTTTTTTCCCCCAAACGACGCCCCCCCCTTTCCCCTCTTGACACACTTGCATCCCTCCCTCCGAAGATGAAGCAAAAAGGTCCCCCCTTCCCCCACGACGGCCGATACTTTTCTCTTTTTTTTTTTTTTTTATTTCGGCCCCCTCGCTGCGCCGGCGGACAAGCTCCCCCCTTCTTTTTTCCTTTTTTTTTTTTTCCCCCTTACTGCGAAACAAAAGGGGGCTCTCCTTTCCCGGCCCAATCTTCGGCGTGAGAGATTCCCCTCTCCTTTTTCCTTTTTTTTTCCCCTTTTTCTGCCGCGGGCCGACGTCCTTTTTTTTTTTTCCCCCCCCCTGCCCCCCTTCCGCAACAGCGTTGGTTCCTCTTTCTTTTTTTTTTTTTTTCTTTTTTCCCCGCGAGCAGGATTGACCAGTTCCCCCCTTCCCGCATTTCCTTCCCCGTTCGGTGGATAACCGCGTTGGTTTTTTTTTTCCTTTTTTCCCCCTTCCAGTTCCGGTTATCACACCGCCA
>Ga0179593_1468651_pt1 | contig 24718 bp, 21 predicted proteins | sample CZODoug2_1_08_16_FD_185931 | JGI IMG/M metagenome (GOLD analysis project Ga0179593, IMG submission 185931) | Vadose zone soil fungal communities from Angelo Coast Range Reserve, California, USA - CZODoug2_1_08_16fungal (PacBio error correction) | ecosystem: Environmental > Terrestrial > Soil >... | reverse complement strand
GGACTACTCACCATGATTCAGAATACTTCCTTTAGCTTGGTTGGATGGCGACCCCTTTCAACTACGATTTCGCGAGCGTTCTTCCCCCCTGAGGATTCTCTGCTAGTCTCCTTTCTTATCGCATTGACCATGCCCAAACCCCGTGAGAGGAATTTTGTTCATCGCATCGAAGTTTTCCCCTCAATTTGCTCTTTTTGAACTTTTATCCCCCAATTAGCCTGCATTAGTATTCGAGTTAATGTGATAGAGATTCTCGAGGTGCCCCCTCTAGTTCCCAGTTTCTTCTGCAATTTAGCAAGGGTCCCCTTTTGATCTTCCCCTTCGCCTTCGAATGCCCTTCCGCTGAATTCTTCGGCCCATCCACTGATTTCGTCGTTGTTTTTTTTCTTGTCCTTTTCCCACGCTGTGCTTCCCCTCTCGCGTATTCCTAGCAACCCACGACATCCGTTACGCCCAGTTGGAATGATCCTGCGACATTGACCCAACTTCCCGTTTTGTTTTGAGTGATCCCCCCTCCCGTAAGCGGTTGGCTTCCGTTGTATGGCTTTTTCCCCTTTCGTCTCTTCGTTCGCGAACTCGATTAACCTGTACTCTCTGGTAGAATGGATTTTTTCTCCCTCACTGGCTTTCGCATTCTTCTTGATGTCGAGGTCTTCTTATTGCAGTTAATGGAGTGCCTGCCGCTACAGAAGGTTTGTAAACGTTGTTTCCATAATTCAATCCCTGTAGAATACTAGGAACTCGGTTGGTAATTCTAGCGAGGAATCCCCACAGAAGACGTTTCCAGAAAACCCCCCTTGATCCACACTGGGAGTCCAGAGAGGAGCTTGTGAGAAAGCTGCCTTAAATATGTTTTTTGTGCAACCAGCCCCAATTCCAGAGGGTGTTACATCCGGAAAGTGACACTTGATCACTGCCTACAGGGCTTTTTTCCCCTTTCGGTCAAGTATTTCCTTAAAAAATTCAGAATAACACCGCTTCCCCAAAGACCCGGGTCCCCGTCATTTTTTTTTGGTTTCGAGAGACCCTCGTGAGTATATCTAGTGTCTTTTTTCCCCCCTGTTTATTGTAGATTGTTTTTTTATGGGGCGGGTTGGTTGGTTCCTTTTTTGGTCAAATCTTTTCCGGCAAACTTTCTGAACTCCCCCTAACCACCCCCCGTTATGTGGTTCCAAAACAAGTCCTATACCACACAAATTTCTGTGGTTTTCGTAGGTTCTGTCCAACAGATGGATGTCCTTCAGCCAAAAAATTGAAAACCAGCCCTCTTCAGATCCGGTCTCTTGCACGTCTCCTAGGGTAAGATTCCCCCCCACGCATAGATCCTAAAGAAACTTACTATTTGTTGTGTTCCCGGTTCCAAAAGTCCTTTGTAATGCCCCCCAGCTCCTCCCCCTTTTGAATCGCCATATCTTTCTTTTACCCCCCGTTTCCCCCAAAACGTTTTGTCTCGGGGATTTCGATCCATCTTTATGGAATTCCTTCTGGCCTGCTTTTGTTTACCCGTATTCTTTCTTGGAATTGTTTCTCCACGGTTCCTTTCCTGGCAAGTCCGGGAGTCAACAGTGGTACCCAACTTCGGTGAAACTTTTTTTGTGCCATGAATCCTGTGGTCCTTCTGAAATACCCTGACTCTTCGTTCTACTGCCGCCATTACGGTGCGTGGACGATTTGTTGAACAATAGCTGGCTGTTTTTCCGCGTTCGCGTCTTGCTCCACACCAAGCCCTAGGATCTTGTCCGCCCACGCCCCACTGTCCCTATCCTCTTATTTGCCGCTAATTTGCGGCCCGCCTTAAAGAGCCTCACTCCCTCCCGGCAGCATCCGACGCTAGCGGGCCCACTGCAGTGAGTCACTTGGGCTACTCAGACTCTGCCACCCCCCAGTTAGATCCACAAACCCCGGCGTGGACTGCAATTTCAAAATAATCTTCGTTTTCAAGCAATGTTGTTGAATTTTTCGTCCTTTCTTGGCTGCACCTCCGTGCCTGGGACACCCTTCCCCCCCTGTTCATCATCCTTGCTAGTCCTGCCATTTAGGAGTTTCCCCTCGCTTGAACTCCTCTTTAGCGGAAGATCACCCCACCCCCCCCAGTCGCAATCCCCAAAATCCGTTTTCTTTTGCTTAATATTTTTCTAATGTCTCTTGGTCGGTGCAGTCTCAGTCGTTATGCTCTTTCGATTTAGCCATTTAGTGTTCCGCCGCAGATTGTTGACATGTTTTCGATTGTAAGTTCTCGTATCGTGTTACAAGTAAGTATTGCGGGCCCTCCTCTTCGTCCCCAGCCGTCGATGTCTACGGCTTCACACTATATCAGCCCTGCTGCAGTGGCTCCTTCGGACGATTTCCTTGGGTCCGTTGTAGTGTCCGTAGTTTGACCGGAGGACTTTGTGCTCCGGTTTGCTGGAACACATTCCCTCGATCAACACCCCCATAGCACCCATCCGCCAAAGGATCATGTCCTCTTTGCTGCCTCCTATTCCTGTGCCGCTTTGTCAGCAGAGTATCCGACGGCTTCGAGGTAGTGCAGCGTTCAGAATTTCCGCCTTGAGACGGTTTGCGGTCTTACTTCAATTGTCACCCGCGTGCCGCATGCGCGGACGGACCAACTCACCGAGGTTCACAGGGCTTCTTCCCCCAACCCTTGACATCCGGGATTCTTTTGATGGTTTCCGCCTCCCTTCTAGCCTAAGCCCCCTTCTGTTAACACTCCTTTAGTTTCCCCGAGGTCTTTTTCTCCCTTGATACACTACGCATATAACAACTCTCCGTTGTCCCGGTCCCTTTTTCTTCCCCCACGCTCCCCTCCCTTGCGTCCCCGGAAGTTTTACATCTGCTGTGATTTACCCCCAAGTCCAACTTTTCCTTTTTCTTGACGCAAGCTTTTTTGTTTTCCTTTTTCTCCACTTTCCTTTAACCAGCATGACGTTGCTTTTCCCCGCAGGATAAAGGGTTCGTCATCGATCTTTTTTATGTGATCACTTCTTTGTATGGGTCTTGATCCCTTATTTTGGTCCTCCCCGCTCGTCATACACAGGCTTTTCCTAATTGCGTCCCCCTTTTTCTTATTCTCGCGATCGTGCCTCAGGCTAGCAAGTTGTGTGCACTTTGGACGCTCTCGGCTCCAACCTATGTCCATGTAAGGACCCTTGTTGCGATGTTGTTTCTTTTTTCTCTGCCACGTTCTTTTTTTAGATTCCACTACTGCTCGCTAGTCTTTTCTTCCACAGGGTAATACACCGCGGGATTCCTCAGTGCGTGATCTTTTTCTTTTTTGCATCTTTTAATCTTTAGTACGCAGCGCGATTTTATTACACAGTCCCGTCTGTGGCACGTTCCCAGTTAACAATCATTGTTCTGCAAGGAGGGACTTCCAACCACCTGTGCCCCTCTTGGCAGGGCCCGAGACGACTGTGCTGCGTCTTTTGAAGCCTCACGTTTTCCACCACACATCTAACCAAATCGATCTTTTGTTAATGTATTTTTCTTGTCTCTGAAGAGTACCGGCGTTCGCGGACGAGCCACGCCCGCCTTATTAACCGCGATCTGTCGTTCACGGATACGATTGTGTTATAGCGGCACGTGGTTTCTACTTAGCCTGAGCGTCATTACGACACGTCATTCTTCGTGTTTGAATTGCGCGTTGTTGCCAAGTGGCTAAACTCTTTTCATCCTTGGTAAGCCAGCACATCCCCCATTAAGAATAGCCCTGTTTAGGAGTTATTTTGGGTTGCCTAATTTATGTCGATCCTTTCACACTCCCTAGGTTGACCTGGATTCCAAACTTGTTCCCCTCAGTTCCCCGGTGCTTACGACAACTTTTTATTCTTTTAATCTTCTTGGGCGATCTCGATACACCCGCGCCGTGGCTGTCCCTATCGCACACACCGCTGGTCTCCACTCCCCTCCTTTCGATTCAGCGTATAATTTCTTCATTATTTGCCATTGACACTCGTCCATCCCTGGTTGCCCGTTTTGGGAGACCACTTGTCGGTGAGGCCCAAAATTGTGGGACCTTTTTTGATGAGTTCGACTTTCGTCCACAGTATTTATTTCCCTCTCCTGACTGTCTGACCTGGTACCTGGGCCACAACATCTGAATTATCCTCCGAGAGAACAGCTCCGTGGATTTTAACCTACCTCTCCCCATGTACGCATCCCTTCCTACCGGAGAATTGCCCCCCTTGGACATGCTCCTCCTCGTCTTACACCCACACGCATTTTCTTTATAATAGAAGATCCCCCTTCAATTTGAACAAGTTATCTCCCCGGGGTGTATAAGACGGGGACGGGAGCGAACTCGGACCGGTGGGGTAGATCTTTGGCTGTGCGGGGGCGTCGAGTGATTTTTGCCATTTAGGCGTAAGCATCTCCCCCTGAGAAGGAGCCCCCCCCAGATCGAAACCCCTTTAAGAAATGCGTAACGCTCCCCGATGAGGGGACGATCACCCCACCCCATCGGTCGACATCTGCCCAAGCAACCGTTTTAGTTTCTTCACACGGACGATCTCTCTTTTCCCTCCCCTGGGCCGCGGCCGGGGGATCTTTGTAAGTCTTTCCCTGGGACCCAACCCCGGGCTTTTAGGCGCGAGCTCCCCCTGTGCGACGGCTTTGTTAAGGGGAGACATTTCTGTTTCAACCCAGGCAAAGGGGAGGGGGCCGGTGTTTTCTCAACCACACAACTTCCATGCGGTAGCTCGTCCACTCCCTGTCCCCATCTTCATCGGATCCTTAATTCCGGCGAGACTTGTAACCCATGCGGAAAAATCAAGCGATCAGTCGGTGTTCGTCCGCGTGAGGTCGAGTGTCCTCGAACAGGAATTTGATTGCTCGCCCTACCTAGAATGATGTCAGTTTCGGCTAAATTACCATCATTTGTCGGACCCCGGTCGCGCCATGCACTTTTTTATCGCTTCTTATGCGCTTTGTTTTCGTTGATTAAACCCTTGTATTTGCCTTCCCACTTGTGCAGTGTCCAATGTTGCTTCTTACTACCGCATACACTATGCCCCCACCGCTGGTTCCTGCCTGGCCTTCTTTCCAAAACAATTCACGCCCTGCTCGCGGTTCCACAGGTGCACCACCTAGTATAAGGCTCTAGTCAACAATCCCGATTTCAGGGGCTCACCCTTAATTCGAGAATATTTTTCGACCCGACCCGCGTTTTCCGCTGCACCTCCTTTTCAGCTGCCATGGATTGACTTTCTATCAATTGTGCCCACGGCCCTACTTCTGACGTTTAAGGTGCAGGCCTTACCTTCGTAGAAGATTGTGGGCATTCTGACTCCAACTCGCTATCCCCCCCGATGGGACCTTCGAGGTCCCAAGATGTCAGACTTCAAAGAGTTTTTTTCTAAATTTTATCTAATGGTTCGAAACCCGGACCCTCCGTTCTCGCTATCCACACGATTTCGACCTTTTTCGTTCCCTCTCGCTGGTTTTTCGTAGAAGTGTGAGTCTGTATGTCCTCCTTTCCTCGCCGTTTTTTGGTGGTTGCTCTCTCCAGGGTAGTCCACGTCCAGTGGTACGTTGCCCCGTCCCAGAGACTTGTCCCGCAAATCTTGTCGTGTGCTTTCTTCCCACCTCCTTTTCCAGCGAACCCCCCTGAAACGCTTTTTGCTCCGGCGTCCATACCACACTTTATTTGTGCTTGCATGATTGGTTCCAATGGACCGTATCATGGGAGCTTTCCTTTGTACCTTGCACTGATAAGGCGGCTTTTTCCCACCCGCCCCTCTCGCGTGCCTGTTCATGTCCCTTTTCTCAGTGGCCTCCGTCAAGAAGGGGGTGGCCTCCACGGTCCCGGCTCGTCCCCCCTCTGTTTCAAATACCTTCTGTCTCCGGGCGGGTGCAGCGTGATCCACGTTTCCCTTCGCCCCCCTATGTGCATGTTGCGTAGCGCCACCTGACCTCTCTCCCCCTTCACCCCGCCATGTTATATCCGTACTTATTTCTCCGCAAGGACCAGGTTTTTCGTTTCTGCATCTTTACGCCATCGGCCTTGTCGCGTGTTCAGACGACTGTAGTTATTTATATTATATACCAGCGTGATTCGTTTAGTAGTGACGTACCACCTCCCTCCACACCGCCCCTTTCAAAAACATCTCTGATTGTAAATTATATCCCCCTTGCAGTACCGGTCGGCTTTAGCTCTGATTATCTATCGCCACAGCGCTACTTACGGTTCAGCAAAAATTGCCCCGTAATACCCTTAGTCACCACACCCTTCCGAAGCATCCTTCGCAATGGCTCCCCCCCTCTTGTGTGATGTACTTCCCGTCCACGGCTTTCGCTTACACAGTAGGCAAAGCCCCATTTTGAATGAATTTTTATGGTCGAACCCCAGGGGCAGATTTTAATTGCTGCCTAGCGGTTTTTAATCTTTCCCCTTTTCTCTTCCATGGCCCGGGGCCCTCTTGCCGCGTTTTAGGTCCCTTCAGGGTACTCCCCCCAGGGCCCTTATTCCTCCGGTACTGTAGTGGCTATTTATGACCTCGTATTTCATTTTTACTACTCGGTGTAAGTCGCTTTTTTGTCTGTTGTGTGTTGTCTTGATGATTGATAGCACACGGGTTTTTTATAGGTTTGCGCCGTACAGTTTCAACACGTGACTCGCACTGGCTCCGGCTGTGCCCGACTTACCTCCGGGAAGGGGTTCTTCGTTTTTAATTACCCGTCATCACCCCGTCCCTGCCTTGTTTCGCGTCTTAGTACGCCTTGTCTCCTTTCCTCCCCTTCGAGGTCTTCCTTTTCCTTGCATGTTTATAATCGTTGGCAGGGCTTACAAGCGGCCCTGTTTGACAGGAATATCCCGAGTCTTGCCTTCCTTATTTCCACCATGTCTCCAGCCCAGCCCCTCCCTAGTCTCATTAACCTTTCCTATGGATCCTGCGTTCTCTCATTTCTACAGGACGGCCCCAGCAGGGCCGGTGCAATTTTGTCGGGATCACAAAATCGAACTGTTTCAGAATCATGTGACGGTTCTACCCCCCCGGTCTCCTTTTGATCTCCACTCGTCCAGTGCTCTGTCCGTATTACTTGCCCACGAGCGGTTTGAAATCAACTCCATTTTCCCTGACCCAGACCAATCGTGGGCTTCGTTCCGCCACTAGGTACCATGCCCCTCCCATCGGCAGATCCCAACACACGTTGGTGGACTGCATCCTTGTTCACCTTTTCACCATCAATTACAGGATGTATTCCCACCAGAGCCGCCTCCCCACCGGTGTTTTTTCTTCCTCTAAGCCTTGCGGGCCTTGTTACCAAAGACTAATCCTTGTTTTCCCTCAGTCCTCAGTTCCGCTCACAACGACCAGACCACGAAACCCCTTCCAGACCCGGTTTTTTTTTGCCTCTTTCGGAGCCGCCGCCCGTATTTTTTTACGATCCCTGCAGTTAACCAGTTACAGGCGTTCTAAGATTTCACCAGACGCGCCTCAGTATTGGTTCTGTTACGTACTTCCCTCCCTTTTTATCCCCCCGCTGCTTCTTGTATGTATGTACACCAACACTCCCCCTGCTCCTCATCTTCTCCGAACACTATTAAAGAACCACACCACCAGTTTGTACATTGGCTCCTGCTCCTTTCTGCCTTAAGCTTTACTTTTAATTCAGATTTTTCGATTTACGCCCAGTAACCTGCAATTTTTAGTAAGGATCCCCCCCACAAAATCTTCCCGCTGATCATGATTATCTCGTCGGTCCGATAACACACCACCCACGTCCCCCCTAAACATTCCAAGATGCCCAAGAACCTTCGAATTCTGCTAGTCCCTTCGACCGAGACTATGCACCAGAGCGGGTGTTGCGCCTTCGTCCACCGTCGTCTACTCTATCCCTAGACCGCGCCTGTCCCCTGCCTATCTCCAGTAAACCTAATTCAATAGTCTTCCCGTTTTCAACCTGTAGCGTCCATTTTTTGGTGAACGCCTTATATGGGTTACGGGGGATTCCCCTATTCATTCCCTCCTGTAATTCCCCCCTCTCACCCATTCCGGCTTAAGCCCCCCTTTTTGCGGCCTTCGATTTATTCTTGTCCCATAGCATCCGCTCGGTATCCTATTTGACCCACGTCGCCCCATCAGTCCCACCTCTGCTTACCCCTATCCAGAACCCGCAGATTGGGTCAATCGTTCGCGGTTATCAGTCACCCAGTCTGATCCTGCGGGTCTCTCGGGCTGAACCAACTCCGTATCGTTCTCGCTTGGCTTCCTATCACCCCTCCGCTTTCGGGTTCTTGGTTCCAAGGCCGCCGTGAATCTTTTTTTCCGGACCCTTGGACTAGTTTTCTCATACCTCGGGCAACCCCCCCCCAAAAGCCCGCTCTTTGTGTGGAGCGAGATCGTGCTTTTATTTGAGTGAAATCTCCAATATCTTGCTCGCTGCCGCCTTTTTCGCCAGGACACTGCAGTTCCCTAACTACGCTCGCAACCCGCCAGATCAACTGTGTCCTCAACTCCCTCACCGAGTTCGAACCACACCTGGCTGCTCGAAAATTATTGCCGACGGGGCCGCCCCCCGTTTCACGTCACCGCTTTTTTTCGACCAATAATCTGTTGTAAATTAGCCATTCTTACAGTACTCGTCCCCCCAGTCCACCTCCGGTCAATCGGGGGCCGCACTCTGCCGGCTCCAGTAGTCCCTTTCCCGCCCGCTTTAACCTTTTTCGAGTGTCTAACTTCCGCTCGCGGTCAGTACCCTTGCCTCGATTCGCGGGGCCCTAGATTCATTTTCTTTACCCCGATGATCCGTCGTCCGACCCATCTTTTTGATGAATCCGTAAGGGAAGTAGGCTTTTTTTTGAAAGTTGCCCCCGTGGCAGTACCCACCATTCTTGTTCGAAGTAAGATTTCTTGTACTACCCCTGAAGGGATTTTTATTTTGGCTGAAAGCTGGATGACCCCCACGCGCGAACACTTACTTGCTTATGCCGCTACCCCCTCCTCCCCCATCACCCCTGTTAAGTTATGAGTCATTTCACCGTATCAACTTGGGATTCAATTCCGGTACTCGCGGGTGAGGTGTTTGTTCATCCCCCCGGCCATTTACCCCCCCCGTTCGCGTGTCTTCTCCTGCTCGACAGTATTTTTGCCCCAAATCTAATAATTCAACCGCGTATTAATGCGCGGCACTACCCTCTACGACCGTTTTATGCTGAAGTTTCCCCCCTGACAGGTTATCCGGTTACCCTTGGTCAAGGCGTCACGAATGTAGCTCCAGATCTTTGTTTGTTGAACACCATCCCAGGACACCGTTGTTCCCCTTTCCCTCGCGTCGTGGATACGGAGCGTTCCCGGATTGGGCGTCCCCATGAACCGGTTTCTCCTTTCTCACGCCGAGCCCAGCTCGCGCAACAGATTTACAAAGACTCCCCCCGTCCTCTCCACCCCCCCTTTTTCAGCCCTTCTGCATTTTTTATCGACCTTTCACGCTAATTTTTTATTAAAATTCATACTTGGTTGTTTCCGCGAGCTGGTTGGATTCCTTTGGTTCGCGGATTACCCCCCTTTACAAACTTAAAAGACTGAGACCTAATGTAGTTTTTTCCTTGCCTTGGAGGATCATGTTTTTCCCAGCTCGGATTCGCTTTGCTCGCTGCGCGCTATTTTGCTAGCCCTTTGTGTTTGGATCCCGATATATGCCAGAGCACACAACTTTTTCTCTTTTAGGACTTCCGGGAAACGTCTGTGAGTTATCCTTGTTCCACGGTTCATCGGGACGGCGTGTTCTAATAATCTCAGGCCCCGCACTTGTCCCGTCATGGGAAACTTAACTCTCCTGCCTAGTTCTTTCTTTTACTTTATTGTTGAGCCTATTACTCAGCGGGGTGACTACCAGCCCCTTCTTCCCCCCACGCCAGATCTGTCCGCCCTTTACGACCGTGTGATCTCCATGTCCCCCCCTCCTATACAATTTAGAGTTCTGGCACATGCTCTTTGACTTTTCAGGTGGCCACGCACAACTGGTCCGCGCTCTATTGGTACTTGTGACCTTAGGATAGTTGTGAATTTACCAACCCTGTTTGTCGTCAAGCCCAGTGCTGTGTTTGTTCACTCTGACGCTTGGATGGCTTTTCCATTTGGATTAGCCCTTTGCGGAGGCGGCGCTTTGGCACCTTGCCGTCCGACTGAACTGGCGTCCTGCGCACGGTGGGCCAGTGGGTCTACAATAGGAGATAGTCCCCGTGTCGAGCCAACGTATATTGTCGCAAGCCACTCCCGTGATGACCCCTTTTTGCGTTTCGTACATGTAGTACCCTTTGAGCGTCACTTTTTGGATAGTACAACCGCCTGTCACGTACTAGTATTAAGTTTTTCCCTGCGGAGTGTCGTCCCCAGTTTTTTCTGCTTTGACTCCACCTGGAGGAGTTTACTCACTGTTAGTGGGTCAAGAGACCTGTGTGTGGATTTTCGCAGACCTCACCTTGAGTCGTCAGGCGGTGCATCTGGCTTTCCCCCGTGTATCTAATATCTGTTGTATCCCTTTCTTTCCCTTGTATTTCCTCCCTGTGTTACTATGGAGGGGCCCAAGCCAAAATTGGCCCCTTGATCCCTGACTGTATTTACCAGGCCGCGTTTGCTTCTTCCCCCTTGTTCCTTCCAGGGCAAACCCCTGCTGACTTCCCCCGAGTACACTGCTGACCCCCACCTCGTCGCCTTCATCTCCCCCGAGTACATTTGACCCAGCAGTTTTGTTAGCGTTTTTTTTTCCACGCCGACCGAGATTCCCTTTGTTATATGGGGCTTGGCGCCCGCCCCTCCGTGTCTTGCCCCCCTGCACACCATATCTGCGTGAATTCTATGTTCGTTTCGGCTAGTGGTTATAGACGAGGTCTGATCACCGTCTCCCTTGTGTTCGTAGCACTTCTCTATGTCGAGCTGACGTATTGTCTCGTAAGGTTGGGATAGCCGTCGACATGGTTCAGCACTTTTCCGCTGTTGCCGCGCGTCCGAATCACCAACCATAGTCATCCCATTACACTCACCCTAGCGTCTTTATTGTTCGGTACTGTAGTTTAAGGTGTGGTCCCCTTATTTCTCCTGGTTCAGAGATTACTTTCCCTTTGTTCCGCCTATTGCGTTTGTATTGATTTCTACACGCGACATCCGAATACGTCGGTTCGTTCTATGTCCTAGGGGGTGCGAAACACGGGACTTAGAACCATTGTCTGACTCTCATTTGTCGTATGGTTCTACATTTGTTGTCTCATCACTGTCCTTCTAAGCACCCGCCCCGACGCAGGTTTTGACTTCGTATACCACAGTTTACAGAACGCACCCTAATGGACATTTTTGGTTTTCGACCAAATGGCCCCGTTCTTTTTTGGTGCATGTCGGCCCCGGACAAACTCGACCTTTCTTTATGGTGTTGTTTTTATTAGTCACATCTCATGATGTACAGTGGAAAAAACTGCATTGATCATTCAACCCATGGCCCCCCGCAATTGGTTCCTCCGACGACGGGCTACTCTTTGGAAGGCGTTCAAACCCCACAGTCGACAGGAGTTTATGAGACCTCCGCCCACTAGGTTGGTAGTTGATTACGTCTGTCGAGTGTCCCATTGTGTTGTTATGTTCAATTGCCTATGTTTGACCCCTGAGGAGTGAAATTCCACGAATCAACCCCCCTCAACTATCCTTGCTAAACCCGGACCCTTTTTCCCCAACATCCTGCTAAGATCCCCCCGGTGTTTTCTTGGCTTCCTCGTGGTTTTTCGGGTATAGACAAAGTCACCCCCAAAGAAAAGTACTTGACAGGGTGTTCTCTGAGCTACTTTGTCGTGCATACGGTGTCATCTCGTTTAGTTTTTGGAAAGCCACATGACCTCGGCTCGGATATCCGAGCCTTTTTGCCAGTTCCTATGAACGCCCTGAAGTTGTTTTGCGCAGCACAGCGGCACCGTGTTTTGCTCTCCTATTCATGTTTTCTTGTGTCAATTCCCTGCCTGCTGGGACCAAGCCCCAACCGTCTCGTTTTTCTGTACTCCCCTCGCCGATATGGACTCTTTACACATGTCTTGACTGGTGGGGTGAGGCGCCTTCCATTGACCCCAAAGAGCATCCGTGACATCGGCCCCACTAAAGGCGAAAATATTTTATTCGATAGCCGGCAGCTCCGCGGCCGATTTTGGCCGCTGTAGCTTTTGGATGTATCCCTTGTGCAGGGCCTGGTCGATAGTGACCCCCAGTTTGCCCTGAGGTTTGACAGCGGCGCATTGCATTTCAGTAGTACGTCCCGGTCTATTTTGCCCCCACCCTCCATGGAGCCACGCCGCATCACCCACGCTAGGGCAGGTACGTCTCCGAAGGAACAGAGAGACGCCATTCCCTGGTCATTATACGGTTGTTCGTTTTCACGTCCTCCCTTTCGACAATTAGCTAGGACTACTAATCCGTTGTTGTTTTCCTCGTTCTAGCAGTGTGTTTCTTGCCACCGAGCTACCTTCACTATCGCGACCACGTCGCGGAACCAGTTTCTTAAGTGAACATTCCCTCCACCGTCACAGTTACCACATCTCGCACCCAGCCCTTCTGGTTCTTCCCTTTTCCACGCCCTACTCTATTGGCTCTGGCTTCGGAGTTTCTTTTCCACTGTAATTCGATTTATTTGCATTCTGTTTTCGTCCTCACCCATTTGATTAGCCAGATTGATCGCCTGGGATTAGGCGCGGCCGCCCCATCGTTGGCCCTTTCTCAGCTCTCCAACTATTTCTACTTAGCCGTTGTATTGTCTTCAGACCTGAGATATCGTTTTTTAGTTAGCCACACACTTACAGTATCCGTAAGATCCCCCACTGCACGATTGTCCTGGCCTTCGGTTTTACGGTTGGGGTGGCCGCCTTAGATAAGTGTCCCGGGTCTGCCCTCCCAAAACGGTTCTAATGCACGACCGTAGTGGCCGACGATCTTTGCTCTAATCTGTCGTGTTATCACCCTAACCCTTTTGAGATTTGTGGATGTCAGCCAATTAAGAGACAATTCTGAGTCTCCGCCGCACTGGCATTAGGTCCGGGCTGCCTGGTTATGTAGTTTGCTTTACCGTACAGCCACAGATTCAAGAACTCCACCATCTGATCATTTCGTCTTTTGTTTCCCTTTCCCGCGTCCATCTGACCCTTCCTTCCCTCGAGAGAGGGGACGCTCCCCCTGACGTCGCCTCGGATCTCCCGCATCTCCCGCCCTACGAATGTTCTTGGGTGTTTTGACCTGCGAATCGTTTTTTTCAGCCGGGCGGAGTGACCCGTGATCATCTTGATCCACAAGCTGCTGCCGTTACTTGATTTGTGTTGATCGTCTCTCTCAACTCCTTAATATTCAACTGCGTAATCTGCGCCCTGCGTTCCAGGGGGTGAGTTGTTTCCTCTGAATTTGTCCCAATTTTTCCTCGACCGCTCACGTCGGGGGACAGATACCTCTCGGCTGGTTGGTCACTTCCCGATCCGCTGTCCGCACTGGTATCTTTGCTCCTCAATGTTTCTTAGAACCTGTTAGTCAGGATTTTTTTGATAACGCTAGTTGACGGCCTGATCGTCTCATAAAAACCGTAGCCCCCACCGCTGCATGACTGTGTCAACGCCCCATTTACCGCCCCCGTCCTCTAATGCGACGCTCCAATCCCCCGCCCTTGGTGGTTGTCGCTGTCCGTTCTAGCGCAAATATTTTTTTGCTGTTTTCCTTTGCACACCCGATCCAATTTATACATTCAGCAGCCTTCCGTCACGTCGATGCCTTATTGTTTCCGGTCACGGAGACTCCGCCATGCCTGCTTTGTTGGGGACTGAGATCCCCTCCCACCCCTATTGGCACTTTGAACCCACTCTAGGGATCAGCCCAATGCCCGGCTTCTTTTCTTGCGGTTATTCGCGGATCGAGGTCTCTTTATACGACACCTTTATTGGTCCGAGTGGGCAGGAAGCCATCAATGGCCATGATTTTAGTTGGCGGTGCGTGTGTGTTTTTTTACGTTGGAATTCTGTTGATCCCACTGCCCAGGTGCTATACAACAGCTCGTCATTAGGTCGAGACTGGCGTTCTTGCCTGTTCAGTCTCGCCGAGCTTTGTCGGTTTTGCAAGTAATGGTCGGTTGGGCCTTCCAAATTCTTTATAGTCGTTTTCCGTTCGGTTTTTCTGCCCGTCCGATCTTTTTTTGATTGAGGCACGCTTTGCAGAAAGCTAGTTCTCGCCAATCTCTTTCATACCCGTAACGACGAACGGCGTCCCGTAAGTGTACTGCCGTCACGATACCCTTGAGTGATGTATTGCGCATCACTGCGCACTGGTGGTCAGACGGTTCATCCGCGGCATCCCCATTAACAAGCCTTCGTTTCAAAAGTTACACCATCAAGCCCTACAAACCTTTCGTAGAGCCTTCGAGCGACCCCTAATGAGGCAACCAGACATTGCCGGATAGATTCGTGAGCCGTTATAGCTACCCTCATGTCGATTACGAATTCTGAAGATCGATGCATCGCTGTCGTCCAAGTCACATACTCTCGATTTGTCCTTAAGTGAGATGCACCCTGATCCCCTCGCAGGCGGATTGCCTAACGCCAACAGATCTTCAGTCCCAGAAGGTTGAGGTAAATGCAGACCCTAACCCGTTCGCTCGACCCAGTCCCTCCTATTGTTTTGCATTTCGTTTTCTCATTGATCTTACATCTGTCATCCCCGAGGAGAGCCATTATCGAAAATTCCCCCTCGGACTACGCGATACGCCACCCCCTTTTCTCCCGATGTCTTCGTGGACCCCCCTCGGGACTTTTGCTTCTGATCTTTGTTCCACTTTGAATTGCGTTCCGCACACCATCTCCCTTTATTTACGTCCGCCTCGAGAGCAGACGAGTCTCTCCGACCGATCCCCCACCTCCCTTCTTACACCGTCAGCTTTCGGTTTTTTCTCCCTTTTGTAGTTCTGCCCCAGGAATCCTCGTCCTAGCGCATCTAAGCGGGTAATTCAAGTACCTGCTACCCCCGCCCCCTCATCCCAAGCTGACGGTCCGGACTGTTTGGTCACTGCGCTGGTCCCCTTATTTTTTTCCCCTTTGGCGCCGAATACCCCACCCCCCCGAGTTTTGGTGCTTCCACGGACTCTTACTGTGAGCGCTTCCCTTTCACCGGCCCGTCAAATGGTAATCCCTTTGATGTTGCCGCCATTTTTTTTCAAACCCAACGATTACATAGGCCGTTGTAACCCCTCCCACACCTTGATAGCCTTTGTGCTTGCGAGATTCTGTTCGGACCGATTATTCCTTGCTCAACCGCTGCCCACGGAGTCCTTTCTCATCGAACTATCCGCCGACAGTACGCATACCGACTCAAGCGACTATTCCTCATGTACCTTCGCGCTTGCCAGAGCCATGGTACTTCTCCCACCCGTCGGTTTAATGGCCTTTGGGTCCGTCCAAATTCCAACGTTGCGGGTACCTCTTTGCCCCCTCTTCCTACCCCAATCGCCCCCCCGATGCAGGATGCAGTTTCAACGCGGTATTTATTCCCCTTCTTTCAGCCAGAATTATACTGCCTCCAATCTGTCACCCTCCGCTTCATCCATGTGGTTAGGGGACTCTTGCGAAAGAAGTCCAACACTCACCCCTCTTTTCGCACCGTACTTATTTTCCGCCCTTGATAATCTGACCGGCCTTTGCCCTCTGTCTCGTCGTTTATTTAATTGTTGTGGTTTTTTCTTCTCTCCCCCTTTCCCCTCAAACCCTGTTCTCTCGTCCTGGAACCAGGATGTACACTACCAGCTAGTTTCTTCTTCCTGTAGTGTACAAATGAGTTCCCCCCGGTGAGTGTTTACCCCCATAATTGGTGTTGATGGGATCTTCCTTGAGTAGTGCGCCTCGACATGTGCTGGCCAGGATCGATTTTTGTGTGTCCCACTCAGCTACCTCGCCCCATATCACTTTAATTCTATTTCCCTTACAGCTCCCAAAGTGCCTCTCGATAAGCGTGCTCCCTCAGTACACACCCTCATTCAAAGTTTAAGCGTTATCGTGTAATGATTCATCATTCGACTGTTGCCTATTTTTTGAAGGAAGACCGGTTCGCCGGAATACACCGCCTGCCTTCGTGCCCTCTCGGAGCCTACTGCCTTTCCATTCCACGGTGCGTAATTCCTGGTCAGTCTCCGTTTTCCGCTTCGTCCCTTTGAATCGTCCCCCGCAGTTACCTATGCGGCTTTGACGACGTCCACTCTAGCCGTTGTCCCCCATGGCTGCTTTTTTGGATTGTCCACCGTCCTAACCCCTCGCCCCCCCCCCCCCTCACTTCCGTTACGTCAAGGACCCGGACCGGATCTTTTTTGCTCGTCCGTGTATTGATCGGCTTCTGTGTGTGCGAGTGTTCTCCCTATGATTACTTAATCTCGTGGACCTGTGCTCATTAATTACCAACATGGTCGATGCCTCTTGATCCCCAGCCCACAGGGAGTCAAGGCCTCACTGCATGGCTTGATTATTCCCCCCAGTCTGTGCCCCCCCTACCGGGACCTAGCCCTTTGCTATTCAGAGAGCAGACATATTATTTTTGATGCTAATGGGGGATTACATTCTGCATCCTTCAATTATAGTGATTGATTCGATTGACCCTTGGCACACCAGTCGCTTCTTATTTTGATGTGTCATACATCGGCCTCGACTACCTGGTTTGATGCACCCGTCCCTGTAGCTGTCTATAGTTCGGTCCCTGATCGTCCACCTCCTTATCTCACTTGTTTTGTACAAACACAGGCCCCCTTTTCTTGTCACGCCAGATTTTATTCCTGCCAGAACCTTTCCTTGTCTCGTCCGTCCGTGCCCCAACCAACAGTAGATTTGTCTGCTCGACGCCTTCTTGGTTTGTCTCCAGATGCAACGGGGAACAAAGTCTCCTACTTTCCATTATGTTAAACAAAGGCAACAGTGTGTACAGTGTTGGGATCACGGGAACTGTTTGTTATTCCTTTAGTCTACGAGTCAGTTTCTTTTTGACATTTGACTCGCTTTTTTCCGACTCCCTCATGGGCGATGTTAGATAGGTGTGTCTTGTGACTTTCGTGACCCGCGTGTTTTCTCCCATATTGCCCCGACCAGATCTTCCTCCCTGCGGCCCGTCTCCAAAGGGCTTTTTTTTCTGTCTTTACTTAGGTGATACCTTTCGGACCTCGGGAGACCGAGAAGCTACCCGGAACCTGGCCCAGCGGTAATGTTGTTCTGTATACATTCGCTCCACCCGGTTTTGCGCCCTGACCCCATCGGCTGCAAACGACGTTTCCTATGGACCAGTGTCCCTATGGGCAAGACTTTATGTTAAACCCTTCCCCCGCCCCCCTACATTACTGTTGCCCCAGCTCGTCATTCTAGGCCGACCCCTCCTAAAAATCATACTCTCCGCTGTCCGTTTTGTTAGAATTATATTCCAGGGTTATCAAAAGCCGTGCAAGCCCCGGTAACTATTCTGTGTCAAAGCCGGACGCGTTGCTTGTCCCCCTTAGTCCCACCAATTCAGACTATTAAAGATGCCTCTGTAACTTGGCAAACGCAACCAAGAGCCTTCCTTACGTGTGAAATGAAGGACCTGCTTCTTAGAGAAGACCCCATCTTTTGTTCACCTATGGCCTTTCACCGATTACCCCGTAATAATTTCTCCTACATCATATTTGCCGCGAAGACTAATTTCATCGGATCCGTGTGGGTGTATTGCCTGATACGTTTACCTCCCCCTTCTAACGACAGGCTGTCACGCTGGTGATCCCAGCCTCACTGTCCGATACCCCCGCGCAAACAAGTTATCGTGCCCCCATGCTTACTATCCCGGTACTGACCCTGTTTGTCTCGCGCCATATGTCTGTACTATAAAACCCCTGGCGTCTATATCCAGCGAATCCGCCGACCAAGGGCGCCAATATCTAGGCGTTTCTTGTTGTGTCTGTCTTGAGTGGCGTGCCCGGCTTGTTGTTGCTCCGCTTTTTCTTTTAGAATCCTTCCTAGAAATCCTCCACCGTGACTTTGACTTGCGACTTTTCACCGGTCTGTTGCTGTGACGTTTGGCCTTCATTTCCGCGTCTGTTAATCCTAGCCCTCTCAGAGCTGTGATTGACAACATCACGCTCTTCCCAATTTCATTCCCTCGAGCGTTGCAACCCATGACCCGCCAGGGAGTGAGGTGCGTAACCTTCACTGACCTACTACCTTAGGTTGTACTGCTCTCTTTCTCGCGACACACGATTGTCACATTCGCTTAATAGTTGAAAGTTCACCCGGCAGATAAGAACCCCCATGAGGTAATCGTACCCCGTCGACTAATTCCGCTTCACTTAACAACCCCCATCGTTTAAGTAGCAGGTCTTGTTTCGTTTCGCTTGACACGTGCCTTTATGAAGCTGTAGCTTTTTTTTCTCTCCCTTATTTTGGCTTTAGAACCCGGAACAAACGCTCTTTAGATTACGTTGGGCGATTGCCTAATATTAATTATTTGACTTTCCAGCGGCCCCCTTTTTCCCCCTTTTTTTACTTAAACCATCAGTCCACCCCTCTGTACCGTGATAACCCGAGTCCCAGCTCATTGTGCACTCCCCTCATTGCATTCTCGCCAATTAAGGTTGCCATCACCACCCTTTTTGACCGTTCGTTTGTACGGCCTCATTTTTGACGTAATAGAGTCGGCTTTGTAGGTACCCGACATGTCACAAGCGCGTGGTTCACACTCCCCCACAAACACACAATGAGGTTTTCCCGACTGCTGTGGAAGGACCGCCAATACTTTTCTTCACTTGCGCCCCGCCGCTTTGTTTCATGCAAACTCAGTGTTGCCGACAATTATCAAAGGTATGGTTCTATCCCACTGTATACCTACTCATATTATCAGGCACCGAAGAACGTGCGCTCCCATTTGTCACGTTGCCGTACGTTTGTTGCCCTAATGTCAAGCCGAGCTGATACCCCCATTATAGGAGTCGGGCGCATTCAGCTCAATTCCGCTAGTTCACCGTCATCCCCCATGCCCTTTCATTGTATCGCGCACCTAATCGAGTGGGTGTGATTTTTTTGCATCCGCCATAATACCCTCCTCTTCCATTCGGACCACTTCTACACAGAGGCATAAATAACATCCCCTGTTGTACTTATCCACGGTGTGATTTACCACCTTGGCCCGTTCCATACGAGTTTGCACAATGTCCTATTAGGACGCAGATGGCATGTTCTATACAGCAATTCCAAGCCGTCACTGTGCGGGCTTTTAGGATTCTTCCTAACCCCTCATCTTTGCCCTCAGGTGCACTCGCTCTCAACCGTGATTTCTATCCTCAACTGCTTTAATCCCCACCTTCGTACTTTCTCCTCCGTCCTAATACCCGCATTTCGTTATACATTTGTGCTTTTGAGACACCTTCTAACTTTAGGCCGGGTATGCACGTGATGGGCTTTCCTCACCCCCCTCGATCTCCTTCTCTCTCCCAATCGCGCTGACCCCCATTTGTGCATTCTCACCGGCCGTCGGAGTCACTTTTGGTTGACTGTCGTGCACTCGGAGTTTTTCCCCATTTTCCACCTTTATTGCTCTATTCTGTTGCCTAATCTTCTCCTACCGTTATCCCCTTGATAAAGGGATTACGATCACCTTTATTCTCGATCGCTAGCCCCGATTGCCTTTTGCACGTCACTGCTGGAGCATGATCCTTTCCCCGCAAGTCTGCTCGCTGCTATTTCACGCGTTCCATCAGCGCCTCTTTAAGTGCTCCCGTTCGCGTATTCTCTTATGGAAGATTCACCTCATTTCGTCTGAGATGACCTTAACGCCTTCGAAGTAACCTCACTTGACTGCCTGTGTTGTGTGGATGGTCCGAATTCCTCGATCACCTTCGTAATATGTTGATAGTGATGAATGCTTCTCCTTTGGCCATCCGTATGGCACTTTATGGTTCCCGGTCTTCCCGCCGGGCGTGATCCAGCCGCTGGAGACGCTATTTTGACCCTTGTCCACCTATGTATGGCACTGATCGGCCGTAGTTCAGATCGGCTGCGTGCCCATTCAGGTGGGTTGAAGAGGCTTGGCCTGCCCCCCGACGTAGTCCCACGGCTCCCACTTTTTTGTGTCCCAATACATTTTTCGATAACTACACTTCCTTTCTTGTGATCAGCGCCTAGCTCCTACAGAATATGGTTGTTTCTCCACCCTTGCACTCGACTCCCAATCGGCACGCCGTGATATGCAGTGTCCTTGGGGCGTCCAGTTGTGTTTCATCCCGGGGTCGGTCTGCCCAGCAACTAACCACGAAACCAGCTGGTGGCTTCATTCGCTGCCTGCATTCTCCGTTGAGTAGGTGAACTTCTACCTTTTTACCTATAGCCACGGGTTTTCCCTGTATGTAGGCCGACATCGGTCTGTTTTGTGTGTATTTCCCTTCCGCGAAACTTTGTAACCCGCCGCTCATGGGTGTGTGTTAATTATGGGCTTATTCGTGTTTTTAGCCCCCCGGTTCCGAACCCAGCTTGAGTACAAGAATTTTTCGCTCTCCGACAACGCCACTGCCGCCCTGCTTCCCTCGTCACAATGAGTTTTTGGCAAGTAGTTTTTCACCGCATGATTACTCGCACGCGACCACGCCACCACTGAAGCCTTTCACTACCCCTACGTCGCAGTCTGTTGGGCGACATCCTTTTCCCGCCAACAAGTTAACGCCTTTGTTCCCACGTTATCTTTCTTTACCAGGTACGCGTAGCTGGCTCGGGATGTTATTCTTTCCCCTTGCGTCTTCGCGACAGTGCCCTCTGACTTTTTTCTGTACCCCGTCGTGGGTTTATTTCAGGTAATGCGTTAGTCTCTTCTGGAACATCATGCCCGCGTTTTTTTTCGTTGCATGACAGTCCCCTGGTGTGATGGCCCATCACTCTTCCGTTTGTGACGGTAGTTTACGGACTCCCAGCGCTTGTTTCTACTTGGGATCGGCATGACCCTTTTTGTCTCTTTACAGCCCGTATCGGAAAGCGGGGAGCCGGGTCTTTCCGAGCAGGAGGATTGCAATTACGTATATGCTCGTGCCACCCTTTACGCTGGATCCTGAGTTGGAACGTAGCCTCCCTATTCGCACCTAGGTCAAGTCCCCACACGACCCCCCCCCCCCGCGCAACCGCCAAAATACGCGAGATGTCCATATACCACACCCGTTCCTTTGAGGGTGTCACCCCCCCCTTTGAATGTCCAGGGTCTTCGTACATCATTTTTTCGCAAATATGAGTTACCCCCTGTTCCACCAATGCCATCCACATTTCTTGTCCCTTCTGTAGTTTGGCCTTCTCCTGGCAAGAAACCTGAGAGTCGATGCAGTCTGCATTTTTCTTGTTTTCTTTAGACCTATTATGTCACCCCCTGCTAGTAGCCTTATACGCCTTCCGGTAGAAGCTAAAAAGCGGCCAGCATTCTCACCCCCCACGTGGAACAGGCTGTAATCGTAAACCATATTTTCACACGCTTTTCGTATGATTACGTCTGTACACTTTTAGCCGAACTCAGATAGACAAATTAACCCTTTGCCCGTGCGAAGTGATTCTCCCCCCTCTGAGCGTTGACCAGGTACTTACCCTATCAGTCGGTGCTCTTCATAAGCCGTGTTTTGCCTTTACTTTTTTCGAGTTCTACATTGCGGCGTAAGATTCTCCCCCATTCATTTGTTCTGACTAACCTTTTGTCCGTCGACTGTCTGCTTGTCTTCAGCTGACTTCGCATCGTGATATCCCTTTCACTGTCCCGGGTGGCTCTGTTTTGTTTTTTCCGCCATTTGGCTCACCACCAAGCTCTTCGACTATTGGAGGTCCCCCTGCAAATTTTTCGCCTCTACTATCCTGGGCCCCCCCCACCCCATGGTCCAACAGACAGATGTTTTTCTTCTGACGTGCATCTTGTATTCAGTGTGCTTGGCCTCTCTACAGTATCTTGCATTCCAGAATTGTCTTTGCAACTGTAACAGATACAGCAACGTATCCGAGACATTTTAGTGTTTGTTATTGATTATCTCTGGACGGCCCGTACGATTCTCCAGCTTTTTTGTTCAATGACCCCGCATTAGCTACACGGTCGCTTTGTATATAAGCCCCATCCACCTCAGCTCATTACCTCAGGGAGATTGCGGCCACGTCTGCGGTGCCACTGCCGCGTGCTTAGAGTACACATCTTCACCACCACCCCTTGGGCCCTTCCGTTGTCCAGATTTGATCCAGAGGTTTGAATTTCTCATTTTACGCGTTAGTTGCTTCTATCACTTGTTTCTCCCTAGCACATAATTCCGCTTTTTCCGTCCATTATGTATGAGCCAACTGTCGATTTCGAGTTCTGCAGCTGACCATTGCCAACCTTTCCCTCTGGATTCGCCGGTCTCCTGAGACGTTGTTTCAATCGCTAGACTTCACCCATTCCTTCTGTGGCCTCCGGCGTCCAGCGACGATGGTTAAATTTCCATGCACTAAAGCCACCCTATTACGGTCTTACTTCTTATTGCCCGTCTAGTTTTTCATTTATTTGTGGTTACCTGCAAGAGAGTATGACTAGTTCGCAATTCCTGGAACCTTCCGTTTTACGCCCCCCACCTTCTACTGACCCTGCTCCTGTTTTCACCTTCTTGTTAGGGTAGCTTGACTATCTCCCTCAGCACAACGTCCTACCCCGTTCTCATACCTTTTCTTCAGTATGTCAGCACTTCACACTCTTGTCTAGATGTCGTTGCTCTCGTTTCGGCCACATGCTTTTTGGTACGGGGACGACATCACCCTTGCGGCCCCCTGCATTGTAGCAAGTCCCGCCCTCCTCACCTGTTCCTGTTTTCATTCCTAAGAGGCTTGTGGACCTTTTCGTCTCCTCATCTGCCCACTCAGGATCATCAATACCCTATGCTCGTTTGAATTCAATTCGATTTCCGTTGGCTTTTAACCTTTTTGTCCCTCCCGCGCAGCTTGCCGGATGGGTAAGTCCACTCCTCGTTCTCTTAGTTAGGTTACTATCGTCTGTTGTCTTCGATCTACTCGAATGTTTAGTAGACGTGCGCGGCCGTCCTCCCCCCCTAGTTCCCGTTCGTTCTTGTTTCTACGGACCGAAGACCTGATCGATTTCCCCACCATTTCTGAATCTTGTGGCGCTACTTCTCACTCCTTTTTGACATCACATACAGCCTGAGTCGTTCTCTTTTCTATTCAGGTCTGTTTTCACAAAAGTTTCTTTCTGAATCGCCCTCGTCCCGCATGCCTTTCCGTTCCGGGTTGTAGATTTGTAGACCCGATGCCTATTTCCCCCAGGGGGTTTGAACCGGTTAGTTGGTTGTCTGTGTGACAGTAACCTTTTTGACGTGACCAAGTCGGAACCCACTTTTGACCTTTTTTGATCGGCCCCCGTGCTATCCTTCTACCCTAACTTTGCGTTCCCCGTAATGACTGATCACCCCCTCATTCCCCCCGCTCCCTTAATGCCAACGGAGCTATGAAAGCCGGCGCATTTGTGTGATTGTGCCTCGGGTCCTGACCAAGCCCTCGGGTTTCCTATCCAGCTTCTTGCTTCTCTCTATCTTTTGTGCTTTTGCTGGAGAAGCATCCGTTTGTCTTAGTTGCTTCGAGCTATGTTTTTTTTTCGATTTCCCCTACGCCACGAATACTCCTGTCCCACACAAATCCCTCATACAGACTCGGAGCTATTTGTTCTCCACGGAGGCGCTTACTATTATTCACGCAACTGTTTTTTCTGACTCTAGGAAGTAAGCGTTGTCGCGTCCGGGATTGGTTTGTTTGGTTCCAGGCTTACGAGCCACAATGTGGCGATAACGTTGGGAAACAAGCTCGACTCCGTTAAGCCCTGTTTGAGAATCATCCCCTTTGTGCTCCTCGTGGCTCTTCTTCCCCACGCATGGGTTCGGTACTGAACGTTTCAAAAGGCGTCCTGTCACCACTTCGATGGTCAACTTGGGTTGTTTTGTGAACGACACGGATAAGTATTCCTTGTTGATTAATACATTTTTCACGACAGGCTGTCCTATTGAGTTCTCCAGTGATGTCTTTTCCGATTTGTCCTAAGAAATCCGAGGCTGTCCCGTATCATTTAGGTTGTATAACACTTGGAAGCTAATTCAAATTCGGTTTTTTTTTCCTATCGCGGCATTGGTCCCCTGTGCGCGGCGAGCCGACTGATACTGCGCCTTGATGCATGCTCCTACCTCAATTTCCGCTCCCCTCTGTTCCCCGCGGTTCCATTTCCCGCGGCCAGGGGCTCTCCCCCCTGTTCCCCTGTCCCGCGTCCACGCGGTTTTATAATGTCCCGTTGATCCGCTGCCGGGTTCAGGATTTTGGATGCGAGAGGTCTGTCTACTCGGATATCATTGCAGCGTTCGAGGCCCCTTTTTCAGAAAGGTCAGGGACCTTCCGTTAGATTCGTCAGCGCTCCTCTCTTTTTCCCCCGATTGTCTTATGCAAATATTGGTTGGTTTATGTTTACTTCGCCCCCCACACGTGGCTTTACCCTGAGCGCCTTTTCCAAACCCTGTGATCCCCGTGCATTCCTACAGTACACTCGATAGCTTACACACTACGGCTGTGGTAGTTGGTTGGTTCTCCTCTCTGTTCCGCCTCCTACTGGCGCGCTGCTCTGGTCCCCGGTAGAGCACTCCTCGCGCTTTTTTTTGTGATTTTTGTCGTATTATGTCGGTAGCTATCGATACTTTCCCCCCCCTTAGTGGCTTGAGATACAAGGGCATGATATGGAAT